>Ga0210387_10000024_pt1 | contig 169691 bp, 134 predicted proteins | sample IncBWC7OmetaG_FD_160108 | JGI IMG/M metagenome (GOLD analysis project Ga0210387, IMG submission 160108) | Forest soil microbial communities from Barre Woods Harvard Forest LTER site, Petersham, Massachusetts, United States - Inc-BW-C-7-O ...
TCGGCGCTGGGTTACAGGCCGCCTGCCCCCGCGGCCTGTAACCCATGGGTGCCAAATCAAAATTCGCAGCCGATGGCTGTGATATAAACTCTCTCGATGAACCTGGTACAAAAACTCGGGCAGGTCAAATTCTCTCTCACTCCCGCTGGTACAAAAAACCCCGGTCACGTCAATGCCATTCATGACAGGGTGCTTTTCGCTGACGACCGCGTCTGGGTCATCGGCCAATCAATCAAAGACGCAGCCAAGAAGAAGCCAACTTATATCATTGAGCACGGTGAACCATTGATGAGAGGCATCTATGAGGGCATCTGGCAGGCCGCAAAAGTGATTATCTGAGCCAATTGCATGAGCGTACTCACGAAATATCAGAAACGGTTGGTTCGTGAACTCCAAGAAATATATGACCTTCTCTCTTTGGATTTTTATGACATCAAGGCATATCCGAAAGCGCAACGAACCACACGCCTTGAACTCATGAAAAGAGCCGCCGTCAGAGCAGAGGTTGTGACCAAATACACTCTGATTGACGAATACTTGAGTAGCGAATTGTGTATCCACTTTTTCGGTGAGGAGAAGAGTTTCCCGGTTCTTTGGAAAACCAAGAAGTTCAAGTTGTTCAATCACCATTTCCTAGAAAAACTGAGCTTGCTTCCCAAATTGCGCTATGTGAAAGCAATCCGAAAAATTCCAAAGACCGTTGCGGCAGATATTGAGAAGCTGAACGCACTCAGGAACGGCGTGGCCCATGCATTCTTTCCCGAAAATCTGAAGAAGTCCCGGCCTGTATGGGACGGGGAAAACATCTTTTCGTTGGAAGGGCTTCAGGCGTTTCAGGCAGACATGCTCCAAGCGATTGAATTTTTCCAGCGCATTAGGCATGGACAGTATTGAACTTCATGTTTTGAGCACTTCGGCAAGGCTTGCCGCCAGTGAGGAGTCAACGGATTTTAGCTTTTCGTACTCAGCCAACGCCTCTCTTTTCTGACCTAGCTCCAAATATACTTTACCAAGCAAGTGATGCAGCTTAGGGTCGGCACTATTTAGTGCTTCAGCCCGGAGTAGAGCATTTTTGGCCTCTTCAGCTTGCCCGAGTTCATGATAAGCAGCACCTAAATTTGCCAGTGCCTCAAATTGCGTAGGATTCAACTTCAGCGATTCGTTATATGCATCGATAGCTTTTTGGAATGCACCCGGTTCGTGAAGCGCACAGCCAAGTAATAGGTAGCCGTCTGCCGAACCTGAGTCTAGGCGTAGGGCTTCCCGAGCGGCTTCAGAAGCTTCTTTCTGCTTTTCCAAGCTGAGGTACGCGGCAGACAGACCACAATAATAGCGCACGCAATCAGGTTCTAGACGGGTGGCGTTCTGATAGGCTTCTACAGCCTTTCCAAACTCTTTCAATTCGCCATAGACAGAGCCTAAATCTGCATAGACTTCACCGAATTTTGGCCCAATCTCCAGAGCTTTCAGGAGCGGTTTGACGGCAAGCGCAAATTCCCGAAGCTCACAATGTGCCATCGCAAGGTTGTAATAACCCACGGGTTCGTCTGCTTTGAGTTCAACGTAGTGCTGGTAACACGCTGCCGCTTCCCTGAAATTTCTCAATTTGAAGTAACAATCGCCTTGTTCACGATGGGCACTTGCATTTTTTGGTTCCAACTGAATTGCCCGCTGAAGAGGGACGATAGAGTCACAATCACGATTCAACTGAGCGTACATCCATCCAAGCCAGTGCCACGTCTTACCTTTGTTGGGGGCAATCTCCGTACTCTTTTGGAAGGCGTCAAGTGCGTCATCGCTTCGATTTAGATTCTTCAGACTGATTCCTAACCCAATCCATAGTTCTTCATCGCTCTTCCGTTCCAATGCCTTACTGTAGGAATCACGTGCTTCCTCCCATCTCTCAAGCTTTAGGCATATGTTCCCCAGATTATGCACATAGAAACTGCTCTGTTGGAGTTTCGGTTTGGCCCGAAAAGCCCGGTGCAAAGAATCGTATGCCTCTTGGTAGCGTCCAGTGTCTGAATAAACCTCTGCTAGCTCTGCGTGGACTTGGCCGTGCTCAACATTTCCCTGCAAAGCTCTTTGATAAACATCAATTGCTTCGTCATATCTCTTCAGCTTGGCAAGACAGAAGCCAGCGTGGGCCAGAGTGACAGAGGATGTAGAGCCGCCATTGATTATCCTCTCAAAGTATTTCAGGGCGTCCGAATAGGATTTGTGCCTGTAGTATCGGCGGCCACGGAACATCCAATATGTAGTCAAAACTTTTGAAAACCAGACATCCACTTTAGGTGGTGCTCCTGTTGGGTAACTAAACTCCTTTATACCCTAGCTCCTTATCAGTCTGCTGGTTTATGTATTAGACTTGGCAACATTTGGCAACAATTGACTCACAGAGCGGTGGTAACGCCTTATTCCGGTGAGGCTTAGAAGTATGGGATGCAATTCGATTCCCATCGCCCGCTCCAGAACTCCTCCTGCCTCATTTGACCCTTAACGGCTAAGCTCCGTGAATTCGGGTTGCAATCTACCGCTGGAAAACCTGGTTAGCCTGCACGGAAAAGAACGATGGGCGGTGGCCAGCGAGGTGACGTGGGGCGACGCACCGCCCGCGGTAACGAGCGCCCCGGTGTCCGCTTAACGATCCGCGCATGTGACATAGGCGAAATGCCGACAGACTGTCAGCCAGTCGGTCACATCAATCCGCGGCCTGAGCTATTTCTCCTGCTGGCGGACTTTTCCTGAGCAGCCCCGGGCGCACCATAAGGCCCATCTGCTGCAGAGAATACACTGCGTTGGCCCTCACCTGGGGCTCTTCTCTTTCCGGAAATGCGGGGATAGCGGATTAACGGTGAGTGGCCCAAGGAGTGCAAAGAATTAATCGTGCATGAGAGGCGGTCGAATTTGTTGCCTCCATTACACTCGAAGCAGAAAACATCCGGCGCACGTTTTTCGCTAATTCCGCCGACGAAAGATTCAGATGGAAAATTTCCGGCTCAAAGTCTTCCGGACGGTGGCCACTCACCTCAACTTCAGCCGTGCGGCTGAGGAACTGCTGTTGACGCAGCCTGCCGTGACCCAACAAATCAAAGCCCTCGAGGAGCAGCTTGGCGTTCCCCTGTTCGATCGCACCGGCGGGCAGATCACGCTCTCCCCAGCCGGGCAAGCGCTTTTGCCTTACGCCGAGAAGCTCAAGGCGCTTTGCGATGAAGCGCAATCCGTGGTGGCCAATGTGTCCGGAAAACCCGGTGGTCAGCTCGCGCTCGGCGCCTCTCAAACAATCGGCCAGTATCTGCTGCCCAGCTTGATCGCCGGGTTTCTTCGCGAGAATCCGCGCGTTTCGATTACTGTCATGAGCGGAAACACGGATCACGTCCTCGACGCGCTTGCAGAACAGAAAACACAGATTGCATTGATCGAGGGGCCCGCGCTACGGAAGGACGTCCATCTCGAGCCTTTCATGGAAGATTTTCTAGTCCTTGTCGTTCCCGCGGATCATAAATGGGCAAACCAGGAAATCGATCCCGACGCACTGAAAGATGCGCCATTACTGGTGCGCGAGTTCGGTTCCGGCTCTCGCCGAGTGGTGGAGAACGCTCTAACCCAGGCCGGCCTCAAGAAAAAAGATTTGAAAGCCCGAATGGAGTTCGATTCGACGGAGGGGTTGCTGAGCGCCGTCGAAGCTGGCCTGGGAATAACCTTTATCTCGCGCTGGGCTGTGCGAAACCAACTCACTCTGGGGACCCTCAAGCTCGCCCGAGTGCGCGGAGTCACCTTCCCGCGCATGTTCTCTATGGCGTATCCCGCAGGCCCCGAGCCCACTGGCAATGCCGGCTCATTTCGATCCTTCCTCCTCGCCCACGCTCTCGACCTTGCTCCGAGGGTCACGGGAAAAGCCGCGAAAAATTCCTCGGAGCCTCCGCCCGCGAAGAAATCAACCGCTGAGAGCCCGGCCTCCAAGAATGCACATACGCCCAACCGTTCCCAGGCGCGCGCTTTGTCTGCCCGAAATTCCACCTAGGCTTCACATGAATATGACTTGCACCAACCGCCGACAACAACTCATGCCAAAGCCGCACGCCGCCGGCTTATACCGGATAAGGATTTCTGCTTGGACGGATTTCTCGACAAGCAGGACACTGACATCGTCAGTTGCAGTAATAAATTAAAGGAGCAGTAAAATGAATTACAAAATTGGAAAGATTCTGGTGGCGGCGATCTTCGCGGCCGCTGTAGGAGTTCAAGCAAACGCAAAAACGCAGTCCAAGTCGATTATCGTGGAATCCGCCTCGGCTCTGCCGGAAATTGTGCAGCGCAAAGGCGACGCCATGTACCTGCGCGAAACCGGTGGTGGACAGACGCTTCTCTACATCGAGCAGGACAACGGGCAGACGCTCGCAATCCTCGATGTTACGGACCTCGCCGCGATTCGGCCCGTGGCGAAGGTTTCGCTTGCAGCCAAGTCGCCCTATGACTTTGTCGAAACCTTGAGCGACTCCGCAGCCCTCATTCACTACCGTGATCATTCCGGATTTGCAGTCATTAATTTCAAGAAATCCAAAGAGCCGGTGCTTGCCGCCGCGCCCCAATTTGAACACCCGGCTCAGGCGGAGACTGTTGGGCACGCTGGCTTGCTGCTGACCTCCATGAACCATCCCATCACCCAAGCTGAGGATCCGCAGTACGAAATCTTCGACGTTTCCAATCCTTCCAACCCCACCCCACTCGCCACTGTCGACGGGGTGACGCAGCGTCTCGATCGCCCGGAGACAGGCACAATTTTTATGTTGAGCAATAACGGACTTACCGTGATTCGGCGGCCCAACGTGGAACGGGAATACGATCTCGAGACCAATTACACCAACTAATTTGGCACCAGCGCTCTTCTTTAACGGACTCGGTAAATCCGGCGAAAGCGGCTCCTCAATCGGAGCCGCTTTTCTTTTTGGACGCAATTCCTTCGCAGAAGCTTCCGACAATCCACAGCAAAAAGAGCCCGGCCAATCTCACTCGTCGATCCTTCCTACCCATTGCCCCACCTGGCCTGGCGGCGCTCGCCACAGGTGCTGAACGACGGCTACAACTGGAAGAAGTAGCAGTTCGGCAAACGGCTGAATATCATCGAACCCATAACCGGAAACGCCCCGAGGACAACATTTTATGCCGCAGCATAATACACTGGGCGGCAAGGCTGTTTACTGTGACTTGCTCCGGATTGCAGTGGGTATGTTACTGAGGTTCCCCGGGATTCGCGTCCGGGCGAGTGCGGAATGCCGCGACGTCGAAGCGGTGTTCCTGGCGAAGCATGAAATATTTCGGCGCCTCAATCCAGGAGCGGAATGCCGGCCAACGCCACCAGACCAAAACCAGCCCGAACATAATCGCTGAAATTACGATCACAATCAGATTGATCATTGTTTTGGGCCCTCCTGCGGAGTGTCATACAAAGACCGCACGTACGCAACCAGGGCATGCCGCTCCCCTTCGCCGAGTTGGCTCTTCCACGGCGGCATGGCTGTGCCTGGCACGCCATCTTCCAAAACTTCCCAGGCTCTCTGTTCTGTTGGCTTCTTAAGGTGAAAATTTGTCGGTGGCGGCGCCAGGGCTGCTGCTGCAGGCCCGTCGCCGGCTCCCGTGGCTCCGTGGCAACTGGCGCAGGCGGCCGCAAACAATGCTTTGCCCACCTCAAGACTCGCTGTTTCCTGCGCTGCAGGCGCGGGCGCCGGAAGGTGCAAGCTGTCCACATAGGCAACCAGCGCGCGCAAATCTTCCGTGGGAAGCTGGCGCCACGGCGGCATCGCAGATCCAACAATTCCATTCCACAGCACACTACTCAGTCGTTGGTCGGAGAAGCGGGCCGCAGTCAGGTTCGCCGGTCTCGGTAACAGGCTCGCTGCGGCTTTGCCGTCGCCTCCTCCGGTTGCACCATGGCACGAGGCACAATTCGCGGCGAAGAGGGTTTCACCCCGGCTCACCTCTTCCTGTAAGTCACCCGGATTCGACGCAGGATGCAGAACCGGCGCGCTGTCGCTGTAACCCCCCGTCATGGCAATGGGAACGCTGGGCGGAGTGGCCCGGGCCGAAGCCTCCCTCGGCATCGCCATATCCGACTTCGCGGGCTGGAGGCTCGGCACCAACGCCTGTTGCTCAAAGCCGGAAAGCTGTCGAGCGCGCCCAAGGGATTGCAGATAGGCCAGCAGATCCAATGCCTCCTGTGTGGGTTGATTCGCGCTGCCACCGAAAAGCCAGGGATACGGCGGCATCACTGAATCGCGCACGACAAATCGGGGATTGTAGAGATGGGTGAGTTGCCAGTCGCGCGAACGAATGTTGTATTCGCGAGACAAATCCGGCCCGATCCGCCGCGTTCCCCACAGCTGCGGGTAATCATACTTTGTCTCCCAGGCCTCGGTCGGCGCCCCGAAACGCCGGACATCCGCCGCCAGAAACCGGATCTGTTGGGTGTGACAGTAGGCGCATCCCTCGCGCCCATAAATCACTCTGCCCCTTTGTTCGGGAGCGGTCAGCGTAGCCATCGTAACCGGAGCCACCCGCTTGATTTCATCCGCCAGCTCTTTTCCAGGAAGGATCGCCAGCACAAGAAACGAAAGGGCGAAGAAACCCACACCTGCGCCGAAGGCTACCACATGCGCATAGCTGAGCCAACTGGTCGACAGGATCTCGCGCGAAACCTCGGGAGCATTGTCATAGGCTGCGTCATTTTCTGCACCCGGTCGGATTGTCGCGGACGCGATGGCCTCTGACGACCTCGGGCCGGTAACGAGAGAAACCCAAAAAAGAACAAAGCCCGCGAGAATGGGCAGGCCCGAGAGTGTGCGCACCAGCCAATAACTTCCGACCGCGCGGACGGAATCGATCCACGGCGCGCTCGTCTCCCACACCTGAGCCTCCACCAGGCCCGCAATCGTGAGGTCGGTGATCATCAGCGTCAAGCCCATTGCAAGCAGCCAGAACGACCAATTCATCATTCGCTCGTGGTAGCGCGTTCCAGGGATGCGTTGCCACATGTGGGCGATGCCGCCAAGTGCGGTGAAACTTGCAAAGCCGATCATCGCCAGATGCGAGTGCCCGATCACCCAGTCGGTAAAGTGGATAAAGCGATTCACAGGCATAAACGCCTGTCCCGAACCCTGCAAACTCACCACAAGATAGGAGATGACGCCAAACCACACGAAGCGCAGCGGCACGTCCTTCGAGGTAGTGCCGCTGCTTCCGCGCAGAGATAGCAGCAGGTTCGTAACGACTAGAATCACGTCCATTCCCAGATACGCTGAAGCGACGATGGCGCCTTTCTGCGCGGCCATAGGAATTGCCGAATAGACGTAATGATGAGTTCCGTTTAACGGATAAATGAAAAAGAGCACCCAGAAACCCACCATCGAAAGGAAATGACTATAAATTGGCCGGCGCGTAACGGTGGGAATGACGTAATAAGCGATGGCCAGGGCAAATGGCGTCACGAACAGGCCCACCGCATCGTGAATCCAGAGTCCGCTGAACGCTGCGCCCCGCGCCCCGGGAACCATCTCCGGCACAAAATTCCCCACCGGGTAGGCAAGCATCGTGAAGATAATTCCGCCGATGAGGTACCACCCACTGACGTAGAGGTCCGAGAGCCGCGCTTTCAGGAATGGCAGGACAAACTCGAAAACCATCAGAATGAATGCGAGGACGACGAAAGCGTCCACGACCAGCGGAAACTCCGCCCATTCGAGCGGTTGGCTGAACCCGGCGAGCACAAGAACCCAGCCAGGAACCACGACCGTAAAATTCCAAATGAAGAAAAGAAGCCACCCCAGCTTCCGGCTTAACACTGGCCGGTTCGCCAGGCGTGGTACCGCGTAATAAAAGAACGCCAGGAATGCGTTGCCCAGCCATCCAAAAAATATGCCCTGTGTGTGGTTGTAGCGGAGCCGACCCCACGTAAGCCAGGAATGGCCTCCGAGAAATTCGGGAAAGGTAAACTTGGTGGCAACCAGAATTCCGAACAGCGCCGAGATCACCACTGCTACGAGTGACGCGAAGACGTGGGCACGGATCAGGCTGGATTCAACCGATGGAAGTACACCCAAACTCTGGGCATTGCCTCGTTCCCTTCGATCGGAGGAATGTTCAGAATAATTTGTCATTTACTGGCAGCCTCACCGGATTGCTTCTCCTGATCGAAACGGCTCAGAATCCAACTCGCAAGCCCGATCCGATCATCAAGCGACAGCTGGGATTCCACCGGACCCGGTGCAAAATTGCCCCATCCTGGCTGCGGATGTGTCACCGCTACTGCCAATCGAGCGCGCAAATCCGAGTTACCGGGCGCAGCAGGGAATTGCCGGCGATAGAAGCCCACAATTTCCTGGTAGCTCGGCCCGTTGGAGCGGCCGGCCATTTCATGACAACCCGCGCATTGCCGCTGTGAAATCTGCGAGCCGCGATCGAGCAATGCGCTCTCTTCCCGCGTGACATCCGGAAGAACCACTCCCGCGGCGACACCCGGTTTGCGCCCCAATTCCCCAAAGAGGCGGCGATGGCCGCGTGTGCCCCACCAGGCGAGTAGCGTTCCCAGAAGCACAAGGAAAACCATCAGGCGCACCGGCGGCCGTGGCGGCGAGTACTCTTCGCTTCCGGCTCTATTCGCCATATGTGCCTTTGGGAGCCTGGCCAGAGTCAGGCTTCCCGTTGATGGAAACCAGGTAGTCCGTAATTTTCAGCGCCTGCTCATCGGAAATATGCGCGCCATAGGTGTCTTGCATTTTCTTCACTTCGCTTAGCCACGTGGATCGGGGAAATTTCGGCTGCATCGTGATGTATCGCGGCGAATGGCATACGACGCACGCGGTGACAAACTCCTCACGTCCGGTGCCCGGCGGAAACACTGGTTCGTCATGCGGCATGACGATGGTGTGAACCGGATCGTTTTGCTTTGAATCTGGCATCGATTGCGTTTTTCCGTCTGCGCCACTGTGCTCTGGTTCCTTGGATGTGCTAGACCCAACTCCGCAACCCGCGGTGAAAGCCGCAATCGCCAGCGTCAGGAACACTTTCTTCGTTCTTGGATCCATGCGCCCTCACTCCACCTTTACGTCCACTTGCGAGATCACGTTCCACATAAAACCACTGCGGTTCCACTGTTCTTTGCTTTGTGTGTCACCCACTGCATTTGTCGCCCGAGCCATCAGCCGATAGGGGCCGCGATTTCTTGGTGTCCAGGGCGCCCGCCAGCGCCGCCACGAATACTTTCCGAGTTCCGGGTCCAATCGGGCATCCGTCCACGTAGTCCCGCCATCCATCGAGACCTCCACTCGTCGAATCCCATACCCGGCGTCGAACGCAATGCCTTCCATTTCCGCGGGCATTCCCGCGCGCAAGGTATCATCCGGTTCGGGACGCACAATCAGGGAACGCACGTTGAACCGATTGATGGGAATTGTTTCCTTGGCCATATTCGTCGGCGATTCGGTGCCATTCGGTCCGTTGGGGATGCGATAGGCCTTGTCTGTCCAGAAATTGCTGAATGCCGCGGGCAACACGGTGATGTCGCTGAGCGCTTTCACCCAATACGTTCCATACCAGCCGGGCACCACCAGGCGCAGAGGAAAGCCGTTCACCATGGGCAACGCCTCGTCATTCATGGCGTAGGCGATCATCACCTCTCCGTCCCGCGCGTGATCGATCGATAGGGCCTTCACGAAGTCGGCGACCGAGGCCAGTGGCGGCGCGTCCAGTCCGTTGAACGACACATCCACCGCCCCGGCCTTCAGTTGCGCACGATCCAAAATTGACTTCACGGAAACTCCGGTCCATTTTGCGTTACCGACTGCGCCGTGCTTCCACTGGCCGCCGGGAACGCGAGGCTCGAAGAAACTCCGCGAATTTCCGGAACATTGATTGACGGCGATGACAGAGTTTGCCTCGAACTGCGTTCGCAGATCGTCCACACTGAGCTGCACAGGCTGCCGAACGTGGCCACTGACATTGAGCCGAAATGTTCGCAGGTCCACCGTAGTCGGGATTCCTTCCAGGTGCCAACGGACGAAGAACGCTTCGTTTGGGGTAAGGTCCTGCCGAAAATAGTGCAGCGGAGTTTCCAACTGGGGGGGCCGGTCGGTGAGCAGGATCAGCTCCGTTTTTTCAGGGAATCTTGCCAGTTCGACGTTGTCCGATGAACGCGCCAATACAGACGCCATTCGGTCGGACCCAGTCATCAGTGCCGCTCCGGCGGTTCCAGCAAGTTCAAGAAATTTCCGGCGGTTCATGACACAGAACCTTCAATCGCGCTCTGTAGTCGAGTGTGCTTCCGTAGGGATACGCGATTCCAAGCGGGAGTTGGAAATCCAGATTGCCCATGGTTACAGGCCGCGCATGCAAGCCCGCCTTTTCGGAACCTGCATTTCACCGATGCACGTTCCGCCTTGATTTCAGGAACTGGCGCCAGGCTCCAATCTCCGGAATCCATGTGACCTCGTAGATCAGTTCTTGTTCTTCAGGCACGCATTCCATTTCGTTCCACACAAAGCGCTTGTCCGTTTCCCAGTGCGCTTCAAATTTCGGCGGCAACACCGCCTCAATCGCGGGTACCTGGCTGGCTGCTGTGTATCCCATGTTCAAACTCCTGGGCTGGTACTTCCAAATCCCAACGGCCACCACCGAGGTCACACGCATATCCATGCATCCCGGATTCCACTCGACAAAAACTGGATCTGAACAGGACCGTCGCCCAATCCGAAGCAAACGCAACAAGTTGCATTGCTCTCGGCCGGAGTTGGTACCAGAAGACTGACACTCCATCATCGCCATCCTGCTCGAAATGTCGGTAGACATGTCAGCCGGATGACGGAATTCCAGGCTCCCGCGCACCAAAACTTGCGTCCAAGTCCAAGCCCTGTCCTTAGCTCGCACATTCGAAACGAATTATCTTTTGCATGCAAATGAACACTGCGAATGGAAATTGCCCTGCTCAATAGCGGGACCCAACACTCTGGGGCGGGTAAAGTTCAGGAGGAGAAAATGCGCAGATTTGCTTCTTGCGTCGTGCTTTCTATTTTCTTGATGGGTGTTTTGAAGGTTGCGGCCCACGACGGCGATGATGATAAGGTGACGCCGTCACCCAAGGCTAGCGTCACTCCACCTGCGAAGCCGGCCGATTCGGATAAAACTGCGGCTACCGCGAGTGAGAAGGATGTCGTACAGATAGAACTGCATGAGTTGCGGAATCTCGTCGAGGCTCAGTCAGAAGAGCTTCGGGATCTGCGAAGCCGTTTAGGGGCAGTCGAAGCGGAGCGAGCCGGCTCCAGAGCCGTTTCCTCCCCGGTCCCTCCTCCACTGGCAGCGGCCTCTCAACCATCCACGCCGCCGGCGCCGACCCCTGACCGCTCCACGCCTATGGCTGCCACACCGGTGGGTGCAAAGGTGCAAGGTGAGGACAGCGAACAGAAGGAACCCAAGTCGCCCTTATTCTTCAGAATTGGCTCGGCCGAATTCTCTCCTGGCGGTTTTCTGGATTTCGCCGCGTATTATCGCACCACGAATGACGGCGCCGGCATTGCCACGGGGTTCGGAACGATTCCCTACAACAACCAATTGCCGCAGGGGCGTTTGTCGGAAACTCATTTTTCTGCGCAATACTCTCGCTTGTCGCTCAAGGTTGATGCGCCTCTGCCCAAGTCGACGAAGCTCACCGCCTACGTGGAAAGCGATTTCCTGGGGTTCCAGCCGGCGAACGCCTACATCACCGCGAACAGCGATAGCCTCCGTCTGCGCGTCTATTGGGCGGATGTGAAGCACGGGAAGTGGGAAGTGCTCGGCGGGCAGGCATGGTCGCTGTTAACTCCAAACCGCGTGGGGCTCTCTCCGATGACGTCCGACATTTTCTACACGCTGAACGAAGACCCCAACTTCCAGGTCGGCCTGATTTGGGCGCGGCAGCCGCAATTCCGCGTTGTCTACCACCCCAGCGAGAAGTGGGCCGTGGGCTTGTCGCTTGAAAATCCGCAACAGTTCGCGCCGGGCTCGGTCGTGTACCCTTCGACATTTTTCACCCCGCAGTTTGATAACGGCAGCGGCGTCACCAACGCCACAAGCAGTTCCACGAACACGGCTGTGCCCAACCTGCATCCCGACATCATCGTGAAAGCGGCGTACGATGCGCATCCCGCGGGTCACGCCTTCCACGCCGAAGCAGCCGGGTTGATTCGGAGTTTCAGGGTGCTTAACGATCTCTCGACACCGGCTTCCACCAACACCATCACCGGCGGGGGCGGCTCGATAAACTTGAATTACGAAGTCATCCACAATCTGCGTCTTATCGCCAATTCTTTCTACAGCGATGGAGGCGGCCGCTACAACATCGGGCTAGGCCCTGACGTGATCGTCAAACCAAACGGCACGCTCTCCGCCGTTCATTCCGGCTCTGGCTTGGCCGGCTTCGAATACCAGGCCCTGCCGAATTACACGGTTTACAGTTACTATGGCGCTGCCTATTTCGAGCGCAACTTTGGATTCCTCCCGGCGGCCCCGGCTTCATCTTGCGCGGGCCTCGTGAGTTTCACCTGCGTGGGCTTTGGCTTCCCGGGCTCCGCGAACACCTCAAATCGTGCGATTCAGGAAGCCACCTTCGGCATCATCCCGACGCTGTGGTCGAATGAGAATTATGGCAAGGTACAAATCATCACACAGTATTCGTACCTGACTCGCGCCCCATGGTCGACTCTGCCCATTCCACCCGCAACCGCTCCGAATCCAAAAAACGCGCACGCCAGCATGGTATACCTCGACGTTCGCTACACGTTGCCGTAGGCAATTGCAGCGCACTTGACGCCTCTAAATTCCTGGGAGGCCTACTCTTTCGGTTTTTGAAAGGGTGGGCCTCTCTTCACTTGATACTGCGCGAGTCTTTTGACGGGTCGTCACCGATTCGGGTGAAAGGGCATACCCGGGTGCCCGGCACTGGCGGGTTCCGGCGTCTCCAACGGAAGATTCACCACCACCGGCTCCTGGCCGCTCCTCACAACTACGGCTTCGCACGGCTCATTTCGATCGGCATTAATCTCCTGGTGCGGCACATACGGGGGAACATAAATGAAATCGCCTGGTCCGGCTTCGTCGCTGAGTTCCAATTGATCGCCCCAGCGCATCCGCACTCGTCCTTTCACCACGTACAGCACGGTTTCCAGTTCTCCATGGTGGTGCGGTCCGGTCTTCGCATCCGGTTGGACGAGCATGGTCCCGGCCCACAGTTTGCTCGCTCCGGTTCTTGCATGCGTGATTGCCGCCGCCCGCGTCATGCCCGACGTCTGCGGCGTGTTCATGTCCAGTTCGTGGGCATGCACGATTTTGACTCCGTTCTTGCTCCAGTCCATATGTGAAACTTCCTCCAAAGATCTTAGATGGATCGAGTGAACTCGAAGACCCGAAATCCTTTGCATCCTCGAATGAGGATACCGGTGCTGCGCGAGAATCGATTGTTGACATTCAAGAAACTGATACATATACTCCTCCCAATCGTCGCTCAACCGATTTACTAGCGGGTGTGGTGCAACATCCGGAAAGCTAGGGAAGGCGAGTGAGTGGGCATGCGCTTATCCAGGCTGTGCTTTCGGGTGATTTTCATCCCGGTATCGATTTCATTTCTATTCTTAAACGCGAACGCTCGTTTCAAGAACAGCGTTCAAGGCCACGTCGAGGCTTTCAGGGGATCGGTTCTCGAAGGTTTTGTGGGGGAAGGCAAGTCGTCTCCGGGTTTCCATGTGCCGCTGGAACCCGGCCCACTGAATAAAACTGTCGAGGCCCTCTCGATTTCAACCGTGCTGCGGATCGAACCTGCCCACCGCGCATCAACAATAACCAGCCAACAAGTTTAATTTCAGGCGCGCGCCCGCTTTCCAGCAAGCGTCGCGCCCGGGTGAGCTTCAAGCCGTAAGAAGTGGGGTCAAGTCATGGAGACGGGACGTCTCCGCGATATCCATTCCGAGGTGAATCACTATGCGCTGTAAGCTGCTTTTCTTGATAGCTATCCTGCTCTGTGCCGTTTCCGCTCGTGCTCAATACCGGGCTTCCATTCAAGGCGTGGTGACCGATCCCCAAGGGGCCGCTGTCTCCGGTGCGACTCTGACTCTAACGAACCTGGACACCAATCAGGCGTTGACGGCCACGAGCGACGAGAACGGCGTTTACAACTTCTCCGCCCTTCCTCCCGCCAAGTTTTCCCTTGTCGTCGAGAAAGGGGGCTTCAAGAAGAAGACGCTCACGAATGTCGGCATCATCCCGGAACAAGCGAACGCCTTGAACATTCAGCTTGATCTTGGGCAGGTTACCGAAACGGTTACGGTGAGCGGCGATTCCACTCCCCTCATGGATACGGAGACTGCGTCCATCAATGGGGTCGTGAACTCGAACCAGATTCAGCACATGCCGTCCTTCGGGCGGGATGTGCTGAAGCTAGCACAACTGGCACCAGGCCTGTTCGCCGACGGTTCGCAAGCCGGCGGCGGTGGCAATTACAACCTTCCTGGCACTCAGAGTGGGCCGACACCGTCGGGCGGTTCGACCGGAATCTTTGCGACCGAAAACCTTGTCCAAGGTTACTCCAGTGGAACCCAGGCCGAGAATACTGGCATTTCCATTGACGGCATCAGCACCACGAGCGCGGTTTGGGGCGGTGCAACGATCATTACACCGTCGGAAGACTCTGTTGATAGCGTAAAGATCGTCACGAATAGTTACGACGCCGAAGATGGACGTTTCACCGGCGCGCAGGTTCAGGTCACGTCCAAGCAAGGCACGAATGACATCCATGGCAGTCTCTTCATCACCACCCACCAGCCGGGCCTGAACGCTTATCAGCCGTTCAACGGCGAGGGTAACAAACCGACCAAAGACGCTAATAAGTTTGAACAGTTCGGTGGCAGCGTCGGTGGACCGATCTGGAAAAACAAAATCTTCGCTTTCTTCAACTATGAAACTGTTCGCGAACCTTTCTCCAACGTGCAGGGCAACGGTTGGTACGACACCCCGGCTTTTGACGCATTAGCGCCCGCGGGAAGCATCGCCTCGAAGTATCTTACCTTCCCCGGTAACGGCGTGGTCGGAACCCTCAATCCCAACGGCACCTGCGCAAGCGCAGGCCTAACGGAAGGGGTAGATTGCAGAACGATTCCAGGCCAAGGCATCAACGTCGGTACACCCCTAACGGCGGGTTTGGGTAAGCAGGATCTTGGCTGGACGAGTTCCTCGAATCCCGGCTGCGGAGGGGCCGGAACAGGCTGCGGAACTGCTGGCAGTCCTTTGGGTACCGTGGCCGACATTGCGAATTACAACACGATCAACCCAACCAAATTTACGGCTACCCAGTACAATGGCCGCCTGGATGCGAATCTTACCGGCAAAGACCAACTCATTTTCGCCATCTACTGGGTTCCCCTGTCTAAAGATACCCTCAACGGCAACCGTGGCTACGACATCTTTCACCATGATCAGATCAATAAGGCGCTTTCTGCGGTCTGGAACCACACCTTCTCTCCTACGCTCCTGAACGAGGTCCGCGTAAATGGTGCAAACTGGAACTGGAATGAAGTCACCTCCAACCCGCAAACCCCGGTCGGATTTCCCGCGGACAGTATTCTTCCAACCGGCGGCGTTACGGTGAATGCTTTTGGGCCCGGCTTCCCCAACGTTCTGAACCAATGGACTTACACATACAAGGATGTGGCCACCAAGATTTACGGACGCCACACCATCAAGTTTGGCGGTGAATACACACGCCTCTTTTACCTGCAAGACTGCGCGCCTTGTGGCGTCCCAAGATACAACTTCTTCAACATCTGGGACTTCCTTAACGATGCACCAGCGAACGAAGGGGGAAGCGGGCAGACCTTCAACCCGAACACGGGATTTCCGACGACTGTTCGCCAAGATGACCGGCAATCTATCTGGGGCTTGTTTATCCAGGATGACTTCAAGCTTCGCAGAAATCTGACCCTCAACTTGGGCTTGCGCTGGTCCTATTTTGGGCCACTTTCCTCCAAGCAGGGCAACATCTTTGTGGCCATCCCTGGCGCTGGTGCAAACTACCTGACGGGCCTGGTCGTTAAGCCCGGACATTCCTGGAACGCGCAGAAGGATAACTTTGGGCCGCAGATCGGTGTTGCCTGGAGTCCCTCTCGCTTCCATGACAAGCTCGTGGTGCGCGGCGGATACGGTCTCAGCTATAACGGGAGCGAGATCGCTATTTCGTCCAATATCGCGGCAAACCCCGGGTTGGGGGTTTCCCCGGTCTTCAGCTATAACAACCCTACGAGTTGCGCGGCGCCACAGACACTGGCGAACAACTGTGGCATTGTCTACGCACTTTCATCGAGCCCGAATGCCATCGGCGGTTATCCTGCCAACCCGAACGCGATTACTACCTTTGGTGCGAACGGATTACCCACGACTGGTTCAGCGTTCCTTAGCATCTTCCCGAGAGATTTCCCCACCACGCGTACCCATCACTACTCGGCCGACGTGCATTACGATTTGGGCCACCAGCTCGTTGCGTCGTTGGGATATCAAGGAAGCATTTCGCGGGACACCTACTTCCACGAGAACCCGCTCGCCGTCCCTGCAACCCAGGGTTTCGCCTTTAACCCGCAAATCGGCGGCGGGGACTTGTGGGGCCAATCTGGTCGAGGCAACTATAACGCCATGCTCGCCGAACTTAAGGAGCAGTTTTACCACGGGCTAATGGCCGACGCTCAATTCACCTGGTCGAAGTGCATGGACACCAGCTCCGCGCCGTATTCGGAGCAGCCCTATCCGTTCAACTCCAGCCTGGATTACGGGCGCTGCGACTACAACGTAGGCAAGGCCTTCAAACTCTTTGGCGTTTGGCAACCCATCTTCTTCCATGGCAATGGCTGGAAGTCAAAGGTCATTGATGGCTGGTCGCTCAGCGGCATCTTCAACATCCACTCCGGATTCCCCTGGACGCCGTTCGTGAACGTTACCAACGGAAACACCTATTGCACACAATGCGGGTACGGTTCCCTCTTCCCGGCCAACTACCTGGGCGGCGCGGGCGGCAGCACCAGCAACAGTGCGTTCGAGACTGTGGCGCAATCGAACTTTCCTAAAGGCGGCCCCGCGTATTTTACTCCCACAACCTACCCTACCGGCATGTTCGGCGCGGTGCTTCCTCCAAACCCCGGGGTCCATCGCAATTCGCTTAACCTGCCCGGATATAAGGGTGTGGACATGACACTGGCCAAGGGCTTTGGCTTCCCCAAGGCGCGGGTGCTCGGCGAAAACGCGAGGATTGAGTTGCGGATGGACGTCTACAACCTGTTCAATAATTTAAACCTCAACCCGAACTCTATCTCGAACAACATTGGCAGCGGCAATTTCGGCACGATTACGAATGCTCTCGCGGCCCGCGTCGTCACACTCGGAGCCCGCTTCAGCTTCTAACCCTTTCCGGAGGCGTTTCACCCCGCGCCTCCGTTTGTGCTGTACAGCAGGCTGCCAACGAGTTCCCCACACCCCGGGATGCTTTCTCGTTGGCAGCTTTTCACAAACACTCTTCGATAACTCCGGTGGGCAGAAAACTTCCATGAAAAAGCTGTGTCTTTACCTTGCGCTGCCAACTTTTCTGCTGCTCCTCTCTGTTCCCATGGCATCTTCTCCCCGCCTCGATTCGCCAGCCGCATCGCAGGAGATCACCGTGGACGCCAACGCTCCCGCTCATCCGTTCCCGCATTTCTGGGAGAAGATGTTCGGCTCCGGCCGCGCCATTCTCTCCCTCCGCGAAAGCTATCGCAGCGATCTTCGCGAAACCAAACGCATCACAGATTTCGATTACGTGCGCTTCCACGCGATCTTCCACGATGAAGTCGGCGTCTACGACGAAAGCAAAGACGGCCAGCCCATCTACAACTTTTCCTACGTCGACCAGATCTACGACGGCCTGCTGGAAAATCACGTCCTCCCGTTCATTGAGCTGAGCTTCATGCCGAAAAAGCTCACTTCCGATCCGAACGCGCTCCACCCCTTCTGGTACAAGCAAAACGTGGCTCCGCCCAAGGATTGGAACAAGTGGGAACAGCTCGTCGAAAATTTTGCCCGCCATCTCGTCGACCGCTACGGCGTCGACGAAGTCGCGCAATGGTATTTCGAGGTTTGGAACGAGCCGAACCTCGATTTCTGGGCCGGCAATCCAAAGGAACAAACTTATTACGAACTCTACGACCACGCCGCCCGCGCCATTAAGCGCGTCAGCCCTCGTCTCCGCGTCGGCGGCCCTTCCACCGCCCAGGCTGCCTGGGTGGACCGCTTCCTCGCGCACTGCAAGGAACAGAACGTTCCGGTGGACTTTGCCTCAACCCACGTCTACGGCAACGACAAGTCCGAAGACGTCTTTGGCACTCACGAGAAAATCCCGCGAACGCAAATGGTCTGTCGCGCCGTCAGGAAAGTCCACGATCAGATCGCCGCTTCTCCGTACCCGGATATTCCTCTTATCTGGAGCGAGTTCAACGCCGATTACAGCAACCAGCGCAATGTCACCGACAGCGCGTTCATGGGTCCCTGGCTCGCCGACACGATTCGCCAGTGCGACGGCCTGACGCAGATGATGAGCTACTGGACATTTTCCGATGTGTTTGAGGAACAGGGCGTGGTGAAAACGCCCTTCTATGGCGGCTTTGGCTTGCTCGCCGAACGCGGCATCCCCAAAGCGGCGTTCAATGACTTCGCGCTTCTCCATCAGCTCGGCGACGCGCGTCTGGAAGCGGATACCGATTCCGCGCTCGTTACCCGCCGCAAAGACGGATCTCTCGCGATCGCCGCGTGGAATCTTTTCCTGCCGGAAGAAACCGGCTCCCCGAAAACTCTCACGTTTCATTTCAAGGGTGTCAGCGGCGCCCACTCCGCCCGAATCACCATCGTGGACCCGGAACACGGCTCGCCCTTGCCCGCCTGGGACAAAATGGGCCATCCGGTGTTTCCCTCGCCGCAGGAAATTGAAGCGCTGCGCAAAGCCGCTGCCCTCCCGGCTTCGCGGCTCCAGGAACTCAACCACGGTTCCTTGACTCTGAATTTGCCGCCACATGCGCTGGCTTTGATCGAAATTGAAAAGTAAGCTTTCCCGATTCTAGGCTGGCCGGAATCCCACTTTCTTCATCGCCGATTGCGCTTCGGGATTCTTCATGAAGGTGTTCCACACCAGGCCGGTGCGCTGGTTTTCAGCCATCACCATGGTGACGCCGAGATCGATCCCCAGCACATCGGCGTCGTACCAGCCGGTCAGCGGATTGAAGGCGTCAACGAAACTGTATTTGCCCCACGCTTTCGCGCCGTAGGCGCCGCGGATGTTGCGCAACACGCGAATGCAGTCCTCGTACAAGAAGGGCAGCGATCCTCCCGTTGCGGACGGCACAATGCTTCCGTCGATCGGGCCTTGCGGCGGCGGGCCTCCCCACGCCGTATAACCGTTCACGTAATCCGAAGCCGAAATTCCCCAGAGATCGTCCGAATAATCGCTGAATCGCGATTTCAGAGACAGGCAGAACAGCTTGTGCGCCCTCGTCGCTGTAATCGAATTATCAAAATAATTTGCGTACGCGTCTTTCTTGTTCCGGAAATCGAACCACGCCTGGGAAAACTGGTGGGTGAAAAGCGGATCGTTGCCCGAAATATAAGTCAGGCCCTGGTACGTAATCGTCGGCCGCGTCCATGCCTTCCACGTGTCCGGGGAAACGGGATGCGTCGGCGAGCCGATGGCCAGCAGGTAGATCATCATCAGTTCGCAATAGTGTTCCCACCGCGCGGCCAGGAATCCGGACTCCGGCTTCCAGCCCATCGAAAACGTGGGGCCTCCGTTCAGCATCCACGGCCAATCCACTCGTTCATAGATCTTTGTCGCCAGGTCCTGGATCGTGGCGTCCTGAAAATATTGCCGCGCGGTCAGCACCCCGCAAAGGAGAAGGGAAGTGTCGATGGAGGAAAGCTCGTTCTGAGCCCATCGCTGCCCGGTGTTCATGTCCGCGAAGTGATAATAAAAACCGTGGACGTTGGGCAGTTTGTTATAAAGGAAATCCAGCGTGTTCCGCACTCGCGCGACAATCTCGGAACTCTTGGCGTAACCCCGCGAATCGCCGATGCACAGCGCGGTAAGTCCAAATCCCGTCGCGGCGATGCTGGCCATGGTGCGAGTGTCGTTGCCGTTTAGAGAGGCCCGGTCTTTCACCTGCCCGGTCGCAGGATTGGTCTCGTTCCAGAAGAATTGAAAGGACGCACGTTGCAGTTCGTCCAGCAACTGAGCATCGGTTCCCTGGAAAGGAGTGCCCGTGGAATTTTGAAGACTCCGCGAACCGCTGCTAAAGCCCAATAAAGAAGCGAACGGCGCCAGCGAAAAATAAGCCCCGCTCAGACGAAGCCATTCTCTCCGGCTTGGTTTGTGAAGTTTCACCAACTGCACCTCGCTATTCGACGATTTCCAGGTCCGCCGGCAGCCCGCGGGAAGAATCCGGGCTGATCCACAGCTGAACGTGGCTGGGTTCAACTCGCAATTTATTTTGCGCATCCCACAGCGAAAAAGCGTCCGCGCCAAGCGGGAAACTCACCGTCCGGCTCTCACCGGGAGCCAGCGAAATGCGCTGGAAGCCCACCAGTTTGCGAACGGGTTCTTCCATGCTCGTTCCCGTCAGCCGCACATAAAATTGTACCGTCTCATCCACCGCGCGATCTCCCGTATTCTTCACGGTCGCGCTCGCGGCCACGCGAGTGCCCTTGTCGGAGACGCCTCGGCTTAAATCTTCGTTCATCGCCGAAGCGCTCACCTTTGTAGAATCCACGTTCGTCTGCGAATACTCAAGAGAAGAGTAGGAAAGCCCATACCCGAAAGGAAATTGCGGGCTGTTTACCTCGTCTATGTACCGCGAAAGATATTTTTCCGCCGAGTTCCTGGGTGGATGCGTCAGGTCCACGTTTCGGGGCGGACGGCCCGTGCTCAAAGCATTGTAATAGACCGGTATCTGCCCGATGGTTCGCGGCCAGCTCACCACCAGCTTCCCGCTGGGGGCTGCATCGCCAAACAGGACATTCGCGATCGCAGGACCTGCTTGAACACCGGGAAACCACGCCGCCAGAATCGCGGGCACATGCTCGAATGCCCAGGGCAGCGTCAGCGGCCTTCCGCTAAAGAGCAGCAGCACCACGGGCTTTCCGGTAGCGGAAACTTTTTCCAGCAATTCTTCCTGGCGCCCGGGCAAATTAAGATACGCGCGCGAAGCCGCCTCCCCGGATTGTGTCTCGGCCTCCTCGCCCAGGGTAAGGATCACGACATCCGCTTGCCGCGCCGCCTCAACTGCCTTTTGTATTTCCGCGTCGCTCGACGATTGAACATCTCCCCCGGTGGCATAGCGAATTTTCCCCGCTCCAACCCTCTGCTCGAGGGCAGCCTTGAGCGTGACAACATCCTTCGGGCGTCCGCGTCCCGCCCAGGGCCCAAGCATATTCTGGGAACTATCCCCAAACGGTCCGATCAACGCAATAATTCTGGAATCGCTTGTCAGCGGCAAAATCGGCCGGGAGCCCGTCGCCGAATTTTTTAGAAGGACGAAGGAACGCTCGGCCGCCAGTCGCGCAGCCTCCACGCTCGCCTTGGGAAGCGTTCCCTGAACCTCCCGCGATTCGTCCGTATAGGGATTGTCGAACAATCCCAGCGCAAATTTCACGCGCAGCACATCACGCACAGCCGCGTCGAGCCGCACATCGGAAACTTTGCCGCTCTTCACCAGTTCGGCCAGATGCTGGTGATAGGAGTCGCTCACCATGTCCATATCAACGCCGGCATTCATCGCTTTTTGAGCAGCCCCGCCTTTGTCGCGCGCAATTCCGTGAGGAACCAGCTCGCCCACGGAACCCCAATCGCTCACTACCACGCCCGGGAATCCCCATTCTTTGCGCAGAATTTGCGTCAAGGTGAACGGATTCGCCGTGGCTGGCAAGCCATTCAGCGTATTGAAAGAACTCATCAACGAAGCGCTGCCCTCGCGAATGGCCGCGTAAAACGGTGGAAGATAAATTTCCCGTAGCGTGTGTTCCGAAATCTCCGCCGTGTTGTAATCGCGCCCGGCTTCCACTGCGCCGTATCCAACGAAGTGTTTCACGCAAGCCGCGACACTTTCCTTATCGCTCAGGCTTTTGCCCTGGTAGCCGCGAACGTAGGCGCGCGCCATCAAACTCCCCAGGTACGGGTCTTCGCCGGCTCCCTCCACCATGCGGCCCCAACGCGGGTCTCGCGCGATGTCCACCATCGGCGAAAACACCCACCGCACCCCGGCTGCCGATGCCTCCCGCGCGGCAATTCGGGCCGCCTTTTCGACGATCGCAGGATCCCAGGTCGAGGCCAGCGCCAAAGGCACCGGGAACGTAGTTCGATATCCGTGGATAACATCGAGTCCAAAAAGCAGCGGAATATGCAGCCGGGTTTTATCCACCGCTATGTGTTGATACTGATTCGCGGCGTGCGCGCTATCCAGATTGAAGAGCGACCCCACTTCTCCGCGCGAAATCATATTTGGATAATTGGCGTTCCCGGTGCTTGGGCCGGTCGGCGCGCCGGAGGAATATTGCGCCAGTTGCCCAACCTTCTCCTCGACCGTCATCTGTTTCAACAGCGCCTCGACACGCCTCTCAATGGCGGGATCCGTCAGCGAAGTATCCGGGAGAGCGCTCGGTCGCGCTTCTGGTTGGGGCGTTTGAGCAATGAGTGTCCCGGATAGTCCAAGACTTCCGAATGCAACCAGAAACGCCGCGACGAACCACGACTTGAGCTGCCGTTTTCCTGAGTTCCTCAGCATGGGAGAGAGTCCTTAGCGGATCGAGATTCCAGATCGTTCCACTGTCCTAAAAATCCCCCTCCGTTCCTGTTTTCTTCGGAGGGTGCAACAACCTCATGGCCCGGAATTCATCTGCTAAATCGATTTAGCAGATGAATTCTACCACACCTTCTAACGCGGGAAACCGCCTCTTCGAGGTCGCCTGCGAACCCGATCGTGTTGTCCGCGCCGCCTCATTATGTCAGACTACCGCACGTAAACCTCCATGGCCCGCCCTACGAAACTTGCGCCGGATCTTTCTCGTGAACCTGCGGGCGGTTCGATCAGCATGAAAGCTCTTGCTGAACACCTGGGACTTTCGACGGCCACGATTTCCCTCGTCATCAACCGCTCCCCTGGCGCCAAATCCATTCCCCATGCCACTCAGGAACGCATCCGGGCCGCCGCGCGCCAATTCAAATATCGCCCGAATCTCATGGCCCGTTCTCTTCGGCAAAAAAGAAGCTTCACTATCGGTGTCATGGTTCCCGAAATCAGCGAAGGTTACTCGGCGATGGTTTTATCAGGCGTGGAAGACCACCTGTTCCAGGAAGGCTATTTTTATTTTGTCGTCAGCCATCGTCACCGCAAAGATCTGATTGACGAATACCCACACCTTCTCCGCCAACGCGCCGCGGAAGGGATCATCGCCGTTGATACGGTTTACGCCGGCAATTGCGACATTCCCGCGGTTTCGATTTCCGGCCATCGCCACGTCAAGGGCGTCACAAACATTGTTTTGAACCACAATCTCGGCGCGCACCTCGCTCTCGAACACCTGCATCGCCTCGGACACACGCGAATCGCTTTGATCAAAGGTCAGGATTTCAGTTCGGACACGGAAACTCGCTGGCAGGCGATTCTGTCGGTGGCCCGGGAACTCGGAATCATTATCGACGAAAAACTCACCGTCCAACTCGACAGCGACTCCCCGTCTCCCGAGGTGGGCCACCGGGTCACTCGAAAACTGCTGGAGGGCGACCCACAGTTCACGGCGTTATTTGCGTTCAACGACATCTCCGCCATGGGCGCGATCAAGGCTCTTCGCGAAATGGGCCGTCGCGTCCCGGAAGATGTCTCCGTGATCGGCTGGGACGATATTCAAGGCGCGGCCTTCCACAATCCGAGCCTTACAACGGTCCGGCAACCCCTTCGCCAGATGGGCGTTGTGGCCGCGGAAACTCTCTTGAAGCGCATCGCCGGCCCCGCCTCCACCGAATATCCCAAAGAAATTATTCTCGAACCAGAACTAGTCGTCCGCGAAAGCACCGCGCGGAGAAATTAGGGGATTGCCCACATTCCCGCTCCGGAAGCAGATAGCATTAATTCCAGAACGTATATGAACCAGAACGCCCACCTCGCGCTAGTTTTTCGCCTGCAGCACCGGCGTTCCTTATAATGTAATTTCCAGCCCAATCTTAAGGAGGCACGAATGCCCGAAGCAAAGGGAATGTGGGAAGGATTGATGGATTTTTCCTTCCGCGTGTATGCGACCCCAAAGATGCTGAGATTCCTGTACGGCCTGCATCTCCTTGTCGGTTTGATCGCAGCCGTCGCCTGGGTGGTGACGCAGTTTCAACAAGCTCCGGTTCAGGGATTGCTCGCCCTGTTGGCTGCCCTCGGCGGATATTTCATCTGGTTTCTCTACTGCCGTGTGTTTATTGAGGTGCTCGCGGCGCTCTTTCGCATGGCGGACGCGATCGCGCCCGACCGCCAGGCCCAGCAACAGAATCCGGGCTACTGACCACTCTTCATTTTCCGCTGAGCTTAAGTTTTCCCCCGGGCGGCTCCACCGGTAGCTGCCCGGCTTTCTTTTCTCACCGCTTCACTCGAACCCGCTATTTCTTCACGAAGATCGACTTCGGAATCATGCAGTGCACGCCCTTGCGGATATCCACCACTTGAGAGACCCGGCAATCGCCGACAATCGATGTGAGCGCATAAGCCTCTTCCCGTGACATCGGCACCATTTTCTGTTCCGCCAGGAAATTCACCGTTTCGCGCACCGCGATTTTCATCGCCTCGTTCAAGTCTTCGTCGAAGCCCATGAAAACCCAGTGCGTGGAAGTTTCCGCGCGCGGCCAATCTATGTGCAGGTCCTTCCGCACGATCGGTTCAATTTCGATTTCCTTATACGAGCATTCCAGCGCCGTAAGGTTCACCTCCCCGTTTCCCTGCAGGCAGTGTGAATCTCCGGTCCAGATCAGCGCGCCCTTCTGGAACACTGGAAAATAAATCGTCGACCCCTCCTGCAATTCGTTGACGTCCATGTTGGAGCCGTTCTTCCACGGCCGCAGCGTGCTGGTCCGCCCCTTGGCGTCGTGGATGGGCGGCCCGGCCCTTTCTTTCGGCTCGTTCGGATCCGGGCCGACGGCGATCGTTCCCGGAAACGGTTTTAAGGACAGAATTATCCCCGGCTTGAATTCGGTGGTCATGCTCTTCGTATCCAGCTTGAAATATTCCACGTGGCCCTCGGGAAACTCGGACGCGAGCAAACCGACGGTAGGGAACTGCTTCCCGGGTAGATTGAAATTGAACCCGGAGTCCTTCATCACGATTTTCTTGATGCGGATTTCCAGCGTGTCGCCGGGTTCCGCCCCGTTCACGAATATCGGCCCGGTAACGGAGTGCGGCCCGCCTCCGGGATTCGCCAGGCGAAGCTTCACGATCTCGTCCATGGAAGCCCCGGGCCTGACTTCATCCATCCCGTGGCTCCACGTTTCGATGGAGACGCTGTCGCCGGAATCCAAAACCAGTTTCGGTTTTTCTGTTGGGTCGAACCAGCCCCACTGCACCGTGTCTTTGTTTGCCGGCAGAGAGTAGTGTTTGCCTGTCGAACTTTTTGCCGTGGGTTTTTCCGAAACAGTTTGCGCCATGGTCCGGGCGCAAACTGAGCTGGCAGCGAGAAGAACGATCAGGGTAGAGACTTTCCGTGATGAATGCATCGAACGGCTCCTTTTCGCCAGGATTTTCCACCTCGGTGCGGGAAGTATAGTGGGAGAGGGTCATGAATGTCCGCAGAAAAATGGGGGTGCGCCGAAAAAGGACGCCCTCCATCCACGCGGCCGTCTGCCAGTTCACGCGGGAAACATAGGAGCGGCCGGCTCATCAGAGCCCACGCAAAAAGTCATCACCTTCAATGAGCGAGGGAGGCTCAGCGGGTCTGGCGAAACGCGCCCATCCACTGAGAGACGGCGGAGAGTTGGGCGCGGCCGGCCTCCAGGCTGGCCTGGCGCGCCAATAGCATCACGCGAATCTGGCCCAGGGTCGTCTGCAGGTCCCCTAATTGCGATCTGTAGAGGTCGAGCCCCTCCTCTAGCTCCGGTTGCCTGCGGAGAAGCTCAGCCGATTCCGTCATAATGGGCGCCATTTCTTCAACAGGCCCGCGAATCTTGCGAACGTCTTCGACACAGAAATCACATTCGCCGTGCACGGCGCGTCGCGCTTCCGTCAGGAGCCCCGCGAGAGAAGCATTGACGCGACGCAATGTCTGGCCAATGTCCGCGTACATCAGGCCCTCCATCCGCCGGTTTCCGCAATCGAAGAATTCTCCAGCACAGGGGACGCGTTCGGCGACTGCGCGGCCTGTGGCTTGGTGGAGACGCGGAGCCGTTGCGTGGGTTCCGCCGAGGTCACCGTGCGCTCCACATACGCCCACGCGGCGCGAATCCGCGCAAACATCGATACAAGCTCCTGCAGCAGTTCCACGGAAGATGTGACGCCGGCCTCATTCACCATCGCGCGCGTCACCGTATAAAAACTTTTCAGGTTGCGCGCGGCTTCACCGCCTCTCTCGAAATCCAGCACGCCCTGAAGCTCCCCCATGATTGTCAGCGAGTGGTTCAAGGAGTTGACGCGGTTTTCAATTTGCCCCGCCAAGATGGCCGCGATGGCGGACCGCAGGTCGCGCAGGATGCGGTCATACAGCGCGACCACCTGCCCGACCGAGGATGCGGCCGAGGCCGTGGACCGCTGGTACGCAATTGCCGTGTCAAGTGTGTTCATTATGCGCTCGCTAACTGCTGGGAAATTTGGTTTTCCAGCATGGGTAATTCCTGCAAAGTGGCGTTTACCTGGGAATAGACGCTCGTGAGATTCGTTTGTTGCACCGCCAATGCCGCCTGCAGGTCAGCGACTTGCGATGTGATGCCCTGCGATGTGCTGGTGACGCTCTGCAAATCAAGCGACAGTATTCCGGTGCCGGGAGAATTGATGTTGGAGAGCACGGTCGAAAGATTCTGCGAAAATCCGTTGGTGGAGTTCTGTAGAAGGTTCTGGACCGCGGAGAAGTTACTCGAAAGGGCTGAGTTGAGAGCGCTGCTGTCGACGGACAGTGTCCCGTCGTTGTTGAAGTTGACGCCGATGCTGGCGAGATTGACGATACCGCTGTTGCCGGGGACGGAGTAGGAGAGCGCGCCGAGCAACTGCGCCTGAACGTCGCGCAGGGAGTTGTCGGTCTCCAGCGGGCCGCCTCCGCTGCCGTCGGAGGCGACATTGAACTGTGAATTGATTTCGGTGATCACGGTGTTGTATGCGCTCACCAGATTGTTAATCGCCGAGGTTGCTTGGGTGGTATCGGGATTTACATTCACGGTAACAGGTGTGGCAGGCGATGGAGATCCAAGGCTGAGCGTGACGCCGCTGATGACATTGCTGACGGTGTTGCTCGCGCTGCTGATGGGAATGCCGTCCACTACCAGGGACGCGTTTGTGCCGGTGATCGCCTTCGTAAAACTCAGCCCGGTGGTATTCCCGGAGACGGTGATGTCTCCTGGCGCGCCGGAAGCCGTGCTGACCAGGGCGAGCCGGTATCCGTTGGAATCCTGAATCACGCTGGCGCTGACGCCGATATTCTGGTTATTGATCGTGGCGGCGAGCTGGCTGAGGGTGTTGTTGGTGGAATTGACGGTAACCGTGGCAGCGGCGTTGGATCCCACCTGGACCTGAAACGTTCCCGCGGTAATCGTTGACGTGGTGGTGGTCAGCGCTCCGGTGTAATACGAGGAAGTTGTCGCCAGCGAATTGACAATGATGGAGTGGGAACCCGCGGTCGCTGTGCTGGAGGCTGTTGCATTTACCACCGCCGAGTTGGACGACGTTGCCACCTGCGAGCTGAGGATTCCCAACGGGTCATTCAACGCAAATACCGAGTTGTCCAGGTTGGAGAGATCCGTGCTGATTTTTGTGATTTCCGCGGATTGCGTATTCAGGCTGGTCTGCTGGTTCTGCAGCGCCGTGATATTCGCCTGTTGATTAGCGAGGGCATATTGGACGAACTGCTGGACGTTAATGCCTTGTCCGAACCCGGAAGTTCCCGTGCCAGTGGAGCCGGAACTTGCCAGCGAACCTGTCAGTGACGACAATGAATTAGTTGTGGACATGGATCTGGCTCCTCAGGCCTTTACCTCGACGTGGGGTATGCCTTTGGACTCCTCTTTCTTCAGGTAGTCCTCGATCCCCTGGCTGACATCGCGCACGGTCTTAGCCGGCACTTCCACGATTTCCTGGCCGGATTGCGCATCAGCAACAACGTAATAAATCCTCCCATTGGAATCGCGGCGGAAGGTCACATCCGTCTGTCGTTGCGCTGGTGTCACGATTGAGGCCTTTGCGGCCACTGAAGCTTTCTCGACTGCGCTGACGGTGGTGGACGTTGTCGAAACGCGCTGGCTGTTTGTCTGGATGCTGGCCGCGCTTGGAGGTTCTAGGGTCCCTGGTGCCTGATCTGGTGAAACTTTCATGGCTTCCTCCTACAGCGGTTTGGGCGGGATCCCTGAAAGGATCCCGCCCGCCGCCGCGCTCTTAACTTGCCGCCATTTATTGCAGCAGCTTGAGGATGCTTTGTTGCGCCGAGTTCGCCTGGGCCAGTGCCGCGATACCGGACTGGTTCAGGATGCTGAATTCGGACAGGTTGGTGACCTGCTGCGGGATATTCGCAGCAGTGATCTGGTCCTGGGCCGCCGTCAGGTTCTGCACCTGAGAGTTGATAACGTTTACCGCGGATTGCAACCGGTTGATGCCCGCGCCGATCGTGCCGCGGATGCCGGCCACGTTGGAGATGGCGGTGTTGATATCGGCCAGAGTCGTCACCGCGTTCGCGGATGAAGTCAGGTTGTCGTTTGCGAAGCTGATTGTCGTGCCGTTGTAGCTGATGGATGTGGACGCCAACGAGCCGACCGTGACTGAAATCGTGTTATTGGCCGCTGCCGAGCTTGCGTCCGTCAGGAAGATGTTCGTGGCAGCCGCAGTGAAGACCGACGTGCCGTTGAACGTGGTGCTGCTGCCGATGCGATCGATTTCCGCCTTGATCTGCGTGAACTCGGCATCCAGAGCCGTGCGCTGGTTGTTGCTCACCGTGCCGGTCGCCGACTCCGTAGCCAGCGTAACTGCGCGGTTTAGAAGCGTGGTGACCTGGGCGAGGCCGCCGTCTGATACCTGCAGCGCGCCAACGCCGTTTTGCGCGTTAGCCGCCGACTGGCTCAGAGCGGTCACGTTCGCCTGCAAGCCGTTCGCGATTGCGAGGCCTGCCGCGTCATCCGCGCCGGAATTGATGCGGGACCCTGAAGAGAGCTGGAACAATGTGTTCTGCAGCTTGTTCTGGGTGACCTGCAATTGATTCTGTGCCTCTAGTGACGCGATGTTATTAAGAAGAGAGATTGCCATGGTAAGGCTCCTTTCGTTGCTTTGTATTCCGCTTGGCGTCCGAGGAGCCTTGGTGCGCCCGGCCTGATCTCTTCAGGTCCGGGTGGCTCGCACGTCGCTACGGATCAGCCAACGTACTCACCCTGTATATCGGCTCTACCACAAAAGGCTTTACATCCCGTAAATGATTGAAAGTGGATGGCCTATCTTTCCTGGACGCCGGAGGCTAGAAAAATCTCATCCAGTGCGCGGGTCAAATGGGCGTTTCCGGAGTGGGCGATGAGACCTAACTCCAGGGCATGGGAGGACAGTTGCCAGTTGCGAACCTGTGCCCAGAGGCTGGCCGACCGCAGGTAGTCGGTGGGCAGCAGGCCCTGCACGAGCCGCAGCTTTTCGTCCGACGCCTGGGCTGCGTCCTCCAGGCGATTAAGAAACACTAACGCGAGAATCAGTCCCTCATGGATCTCTGCTACCTGCGGCGTAAGCGTCAACGCACTTCGCAACCTGGCTAGTCCCTTTTCCGCCTTGCCCGACCGGATCATCGCCAGGCACAACTTTGGCAGCACCCCCATGCTTCCGTTCTGGCGTTTAAGCGCTGCTTCATACGAAGCGCGCGCTTCGTCGAATTTCGCAAGGTTATAGTAGGCATCGCCGCGCGTTTCCGCCACGAGTGCTGTCTTTTGCCCCGCTTGCTCCGCCTGGCGGAGAAAATTCAGAGCGTCCTCATAGAGGCCCATGCGAAAGATGGTCAGGCTCAGAAAAAACCACGACACCCCGCTGGAGGGATTGAGCTCGCACGCGCGGGAGAAAAGCACTCGTGCTTCCGGAAGGTTTTTGTATTCTTCCAGTTCCAGCAGGCCCTGTTCGAGATGCGCTTGCCAATCTTTCGGAAACTCCAACAGCTTCTGGCGGCCCATCTCCCGGTAGAGTCCGTTTTTCCGGGCTTTCGTGGCCGCGTCAACCGCAAAGCCAAAATGGTGGATAAAGAAGTTCGCCCGGCCCAGTGTCCTCTTCAATTCGCGAAGGCGCGGCCCCACGCTCTCATGGACCCGCCCCACGAAATAGATCTCCGCGGATCGTCGGAATAGCCGGATATTTTCGTGCTCCACAAAGGCTGGATAGGCCGCCGCCGAACGAAGCAGGGAATCGTTCGTTTTCGGCGGTGTGTCCCAGATGCGTTCGTTGGCGCCTTTGACGTAATTGCGGATGGTAACCTGATAAGCGGCGACGGTTTTGTTTTCGAACAACGCCGGAATGCCCGCCGCCGTGCTCGGATCGAGTTGTTCATCGGCATCGAGTGAAAGAATCCAGTCGCCGCTCGCCTCGGCCAGCGCTCGATTGCGCGCTTCGGCGAAATTGTTTTGCCAGGGGATATGAATCACCTTCGCGCCAAACTCGCGGGCGATCTCCACGCTACGGTCTGTGGAACCGGTGTCGGCGATTACGATTTCCGGGGAGAGCAAGCGGACGCTTTGCAGGCACTCGGGAAGAAATCCTTCGGCGTCGCGGACAATCATGGAGACAGTCAGCGCCGTCATGTCTGCTTCCCTCCGGTGGAGTGCGCGTGCTCGGCCCCTGCTTCCAGGAAGCTTTCGAACAGCGTGGTCCAATACACGATGGGCACAAGCTGGGCAACTTGCCCGAGGAGCCCCCGCAGTTGCTCGTCGTTCAGAAGTTTTTTTCGTATGAGTTCGAAAAGGTCCAGTTGGTCCAGAGCGCGCAATCCCGACAGCGCGGATTCGACCGCGGCTCGCTTGTCCCTCACTTCCAGTTCCATCCGCACATAGTCGTCGGTTGTAAGCTTCCCAAACGGCGTGTTCCCGCTCTGCACAAGTTGCGGGTGCTTCTCGAAAAGCGCGACGTGCACCGGACCGTACGTCCGGGCGCGGCGCAGAAGATCCTCGGTCGTCACTTGCGGGTGCTCGTGCCACGCGTGGGCCACAGGATGGTATTTCACGCGATACCCTTTGGCCGCCAGGCGGATCCCGAGTTCCGTGTCTTCGCCCACCCGGAACGCCGGGTCGAACGAGCCGGCGTCAACAACCGCCCGTCGAGGGACGCTCAGATTGCAGGTGATGAAGTAAGCCGCGTCGCACAGCTGGCCGGGGTGCAGCGCGTTCTGCGGAAAAAGAAATGTAGACCGCTGAAGCCACAGCGAAAGCGCGTGGCGATTGCATTCTTCCGTAGGGGTAAACGAACCAAGGATGGCCCAGCGCTCGCGCGGATTGCGGAGGTGAACCGCTAGGTGTTCCGCAAGCAACGTGGGCGAGGCAATGGTGTCGTCGTTCATCAGCAGCAGAATTTTTCCGCGCGCGGCCTCCACACCGGCTCGCCGCGCTGCGCCCGCTCCCCCGTTTGCCTGGCGCAGGTAGCGAATTTCTCCAAACGAAAATACTTTTGTCCGGCACATCGCTTCCGTGCCGTCCGTCGAGCCGTCGTCAATGACGAGGACTTCGTAACGCGAAGCGGGCAGCGTTTGAAACGAGAGTGCCGCCAGCGCCAGTTGCAGCGTCTGCTTACGGTTGTAAGCGGGAATGATTACGGAGAGGTGCGGATCCTTTTCGGCAAGGTGCGGTGCAGGCTTGCCTCCTTCGGAAAGGCGCGCGAACGACGCCTCCGCAAATTTTGCCAGCCGTTGCGCTTCCTCGCGGCAGCGCGCAGCTTCCTCCTCCCGGCGCAGTGCGCCATAGCAGCCCGCCATGTCGTCCAGCAGCCGGATGTGGTAAACCGTGGCGGGAATTTCCCCCCGCAGCGTGGCAAAAACGTGACGGAATTGCGCCAGCGCTTCCGCGTGTTTGCCCTGTTCCAGCAACTCGTGCCCGATCTGCCAGTAGCCGAGCGTGTTGAGTTGCGGGCGATACCGTGACGGTCGCTGTGTCAGCGCCTCCGGCATGACGGTTTCAACCTGGCGATAAGACCATTGGTGCGCCGGATCAAAACTCTTTCGTGGAAGAGTCGCAGCCAGGGAAAGGATGTGCCGAAGCTGCTTCCGGAGTTTCTCCTGATTGTAATTTGTGGCGATGTAGTCGCGTCCTTGCCGGCTGAGCGTGTTCCATAGAGACTCTTCGCGATGCAAGCGCAGAATCGATGCCGCAAACGCTTCGGGCGTGTCCGCGATCAATGCGTGCTCTTCGTTGGCGAGTTGCAAACCTTCCGCGCCCACCGTGGTGGTTACCACGGGAAGGCCGTGCGCCATCGAAAGCATGTTCTTGGTGATTATTCCGGTGCCAAAACGAATTGCCCCGGCAAACACGCGCCGCGCGGCGAACGCGTCTCCCAGTTCCGCCACCTTCCCCAACAACACGATGTTTTTCCCCTGGGGGCAGTGCTCCGGTGCCAGCGAGTTCCCCGCCACGTACAACTTGAGATTTGGTTCTTGCTTCTGTACGCGCGGCCAGACTTCCTGCACCAGCCACCGCAGCCCATCGCGATTGGCCAGATTTTCGAAATTGCCGAGGAAGAGAACTCCCTCGCGCTCATGAAATCCCGGCCCGGTTTTTCCCGCGTCCGCGATTGTGGGCAAATGTTCCGCGCGAATGTCCGGCAGAAGCTTCCGGTAGTGGCGGTGATCCACTTCGCTGACATAAAGGACCAGGTCCGCTTGCTGGTAGGCCTCGACCTCCCGTTGTTCCAGGTCTTCACCGCGCTCGAGGTCCGAAATGTGATTGCTGAGCGCAAAAGCCCGCCGCTCGCGTTCGCCGTGGCGATCTTCCGAAAGCACCATCACGCAGGTTTGCGGAGACCAGCGCCGGATTTCGTCCAGATAGTGCTCGGAGAGCGAAATCGCGTTCCAATACCAGTGGCACAGGATGGCGGTGTGGAATTCGCCCTGCTGCAGGACTTCCCGCAGGTTCCAGGCCGTTGCCGTGTCTTCCCCCACATGTTTCAGCCTGTCGGGGTCTCCCGCAATCACCTTTGCGCCCAACGCTTCAAGCGCGGGAGCGTATTTTCCCCTCTCGCGATCCTGGCGCGCCAGAAATGTCACATTATGTCCGTCGCGGCGGAGTTCGCGGACCAATTCGAATATCCGCAGGTCCGCGCCGCTGCAGTCGTAATGCGGCACAATTTCATGAACCAGCAGCACGTTTTGCTGCGCCACCATCTTGCTTGTCGCGGCGATTGGCGATGCATCCGCATCCTGATGCTCGCGCCGCGCCTTCTGTATGCCCTTACTTGCATAGAAATGGATCGGATGTCGTTCCCGGACGCCCTGGGTCTTGCGGGCCAACAAAAACGTGGAATCGCCGCGCAACGACAACGGAAATCCAACCCGCGCCAGATGCAGCAGCGTTTCGTGCTTCGGCGGCCAATAAAAATCCTGTGTGCGCAGCGAAATTGTTTCAAAACCGGCATCGCCGGCCAGCGCGGCCACTTCCGCCGCGGTATATTCGCGATTGTGCCGATCCGTGGTGCGCCCGCCGACCTCAAACTGCCCGTAGCAGTATGGACTTTCTGCCCGCAACGTTTGCTCCACTGCATGCGCACTCGCCAGGTTCGGAGTGGTCAGCAGCAACGTGCCCCCGGGCTTCAGCACTCGGTTTATTTCCGCCATCAGGGCCATCGGGTCCAGCGCAAGGTGCTCCAGAATTTCTCCGCACAGCACCACGTCGAATCCCCCGTCGGCATAGGGCCACGGAGAAGACTGCAGGTCGAAATTGTCGACCGTCACCTCATCGCGAAATTTTCCGTCGCGGGAGGTCAGCACCCGCTTGCACGAGGGCTCGCCTTCCCAGACGTCGGTGCAGCGCACGTCTTCGTAACCCTTGCAACGTATCAGCGCCGCGGTCAGGTGGTGAAACGCCGCGCCAAGTTCCAGTAATCGCTGGCCCGGGTTTCCGTCCGGCAGGCCCTCGAGCGTCGCAACGTAGCGGGCGATATGGGTTTCGAAGTACGACCGCTCGTTGGCGTCTTCCGAAACGTAAAGTCGCAGGAACTGTTCCAGCTTTTGAGCGGTCCCAAAAGGTCTCAGTTGAACAGCGTGCCGCGCCGAGATTATTTTGATCTGCATGGCGCTGCGCTGTTCCGCCGTCATCGTCGCCAGTCCGCGCTCCAGAAATGGCAGCGCGTCGGCTGCGCGGCCTTGGCCCAGCAACATCGCGCCAAGATTCGCCGCGGCCTGCACCTCGTTCGGATTCATTTGCAACGCGATGCGGAAGCAGGTTTCGGCTTCCCCCACCTCGCCTCGACGAAATTGCACCGTTGCCAGATCGCTCCAAACCTCGCTTGATTCGCCGTCCGCCAGCGCCTGACGCAGCAACGCCAGCGCCTCCTCGAAACGCCCCGCTTCGTAAAGCCGCAAAGCCAGCGCGTGCGATTCCGCGGAGTTCATGCCCCACCCCCATTGCCGCCTTCGCGCTTGCCCACAAACCGCAGCACTCCCGTCAAAATCCGTCCGGTAATCGCGTCGCACGCATCGCTCAGCAGTTCCGGCCGCTTGGTCGCAATTTCCGCCAGCTGCCGGCTTGCATGGACGTAAATCTCCGCGATCTTTTTCATCCGCCGTTTCATCCGCTGGCCAAGCTCAGGCCGCAAATCCGGCCAGAGGTTTTGCCTCAGCTGGATGCACATCTCTGAAATAGCCTGCGCATACCACAGCACGTGGTCCGTGGTTGGATACCTGTCCGCGCGTTCGAGCGTCACTCTATGCCGGCGGAAGGCATTGCGGTAATAATTCTCGTCATGCCAGTAGCCGACGGCGTAATTGGCCTCCGGAAGGCGCAGCCGTGTGCAGAAATATTCCATCGCTTGCGCGCGTGAGAGCAGCGTGATTCCCGGCAAACGGTAATGGTGGTCGCCCGTCAGTTGATCCGGCGAAAGTTTGTTGCCCACTTGCACGTACACCGCGCCATCGGGCCGCAGCATCCGGCACAAATGCTCGATCGTCAGCGATGGGTCGGGCACATGCTCCATCACATCCTGCGCCAGTACAATGTCGAAGCTGCCCAGTATTTCCGGCGCTTCCGGCCTGCAGACGTCGTATTCGAACACCTTTGCCGGGTAGCCCAGCGATTCCAGCCGTTTGTTGCTCCACTCCACGCGATTCGGATCGACTTCAATCCCCGTCAGGCTCGCGGCGCCCGCTTCTTTCATCACGATCAGTAGCCCGCCATATCCGCAGCCCACGTCGAGGACGTCTTTACCCTGGATCTCCGTGCGTGCCGCGATCAGATTGGCGATGTCCCGGTCGCGTTTGATTTCTTCGCGCATGTACTGGTAGTACGCCGGAAGATCGATTCCGCTGTCGAGATAGCTTGTGTACAGGTGCTCCATAAAGTTCGGCGGGAAATAGCGTGGATCGTCGGAAGGTGGAAGGGAATCGGCCGGCGGAAGCGTGGGAGTGGTCAAGAGTGTCGCGCTGCTGTGTGTCATGCGGGAGTCCTTTTGCTGCTAGTAGATAGTCGTCCGCCGGGATCTCCGTTGGAAAAGAAGGGAAGCCAGCCCCGGTGAAGCGCCTCACTGAGGGTCGGTGTGTCGCGGCGAACGATGAGATTCGCGGCTTCCAGCAAGTCGCTGACGATATGTGAAGGCGCGCCACCGATAACCCCGTCCTGGAAAAACGCGCCTCGTTGCACCAGCAGGCTGCGGCATCCGGCACGCGCCGCCGCTTCCATGTCGCTAATGGAATCGCCGACCATATATATCTGCGCGGGCCATGCCTGGTGTTCTTCCATCGCCTTCAGCAGAAGTCCGGGTTGCGGCTTGCGGCAACTGCATTCGTCGCCCGGAGCGTGCGGGCAGTAATACACATTCCCGATCGTGCCGCCGGCCAGCGCCACCTCCAGCAACATGCGCCGCGTAATCGCCTGCAACTCCTCCCAGGTAAGCAGGCCGCGGCCCACGCACGATTGGTTGGAGACTACCAGCGCGGTGTAACCGTTCTCTCTGAACAACCGCAGCGCGGCAAGAACTCCCGGAAGAAACTCGAAGTCTTTCCACTGGGTGACGTAGCCATCCGCGATACGCCGGTTGATGACGCCGTCGCGGTCCAGCAACACATAACGTTTCGTAGTATCGCTCATGGATCTTCCTGGCCGTTTCAAAGTTCCGGCCCCAGGGCAATTTCCGCTTCCACAATTTCCGCGATCGCATGAATGATGAACGTGTGCGCTTCCTGAATGCGCGGCGTTTCCCCGGATGGCACGCGCAGGCAGACATCCACGCATTTCGGCAGCTTCCCGCCCTCCGCCCCCGTCAGGCCGATGGTCTTGACGCGCAACGCGCTGGCAAGCAGCGCCGCGCGCAGAATGTTCTGCGAATTTCCGCTGGTGGAGATGCACATCAGCACGTCGCCCGCTTGCGCGAAGGCCTCCACCTGCCGCGTGAACACGTCTTCAAATCCATAGTCGTTGCCGATGGCGGTCAGGGTGGAAGTGTTCGCCGTCAGCGCCAGGGCAGGCAAAGCGCGCCGCTCGATCCGATAGCGCCCCACGAATTCCGCCGCAAGGTGTTGCGCGTCCGCCGCGCTTCCCCCGTTCCCCGCGATCAGCAGGCGATTCCCGCGCCCCAGCGCCTGGCCGATCATCTTTGCCGCTTGCGAAATCCCCCAGATCAGGTCGCCATCGTCGCGCATGGCTTCATGCACCTGGATATTCGTGGAAAGAATTCCTTGGATCAATGTCTCACTGGTTGCCGTTGTTGCCATGTCCGTTTCTTCTCCAGGTTTGCAGTCCGTGAAATTCAAAGCTGAACTCCGTGGGAACTCCGCCCAATTTCCGCACGGCCTCGGCCACCTTGTGCTTTTTCTCGTATTCGCAATAGAGCATCAGATAGCCGCCCCCGCCCGCGCCGGTGATCTTTCCTCCTAACGCGCCGTGGCGCCGCGCCTCCTCGTACATCTCGTCAATGTGCGGATTGCTGATCTTGGGCGACATCTGCTTCTTGAAGTGCCAGGCTTCGTCGAGCTTCACCCCGAAATCCTCCAGCCGCCGCTGCAGCAGCAGATTTTTCATCTCAATCGCCAGTGTCTTCTGGTGTCGGAGCCCTTCCATGGCTTTTTCGTCGTTGTGTTCGTAACGTCCCACCTGGTCCTGGATGATGCCGTCGCTCAGGCGCGGTTTTCCCGTGTAGCAAAGCAGAAGGTTGTGCTCCAGTTCGTTCGAAGTGTCTCGATGGATCCGCAGCGGGTTCACCACCACACGATCCGCACCAAACTCAATGAAGTTAAATCCTCCAAACGCCGCCGCGTATTGGTCCTGCATCCCACCCTGAATGCTCAATTCCTTCCGTTCGAGCTGGTAGGCCAGTTCCGCGGTCTCATAATCCGTCAGCGGCAGGCTTTTGAATTCACGCATCAGCCCAATCAGGTTCACCATCAGGCTCGACGAAGATCCCAGCCCGGAGCCGGGCGGCGCGTCTGTTTGCAGAAAAAGGTCGAACCCTTTTCCGTCCTGGGTTCCGAGCCTGCGAATCGCCGCTTTCGCCAGATCCAGCTTTCCGTCATAGACGAGGTTTGACCGGGTATCGAAATAAAAAAGCGCCCCCAGATCCGCGGACTCGATATGTATCTGTTCATCAGCCCGCGCCGTCAGCGTCCCCCACGAGTATCGTGTGATCGTGGCGCTAAGCACGCAGCCGCCTTCGCGCTCCATAAAAGGAGCGATGTCCGTGCCGCCGCCGGCAAAGCTCAACCGCAGCGGCGCTTTAGCCCGAATGTGAACCGGCACACGCGTACCTCTGTGGAATCGCCGTACAGGCCCGTTCGTAATCTTCCGGAATCCCGATATCGAGAAAAAATCCAGTGAACAGTTCCGCAAACAATCCGCGGCCCGTCAGTTTTGGCAAGACATCTCGTTCCAGGGAAACGGCGGGGGGCGCTGGCTCGATTTCGGCAAAGATGCGTTGGTCCACGCAGCAAATGCCTCCATAAATCCAAACCGGCTCACCGTTGCTGAGCGGCTCTTGCGGCTTCTCCCGCAGTTCGGTTACCTGGCCGTTCGGCAGCAGCATCACGTTCCCGTAACGACCGCCATCCTGCACTTGAATCAGCGCAAGCGTCGCCACCGCTCCTGCGTTCGAATGTTTTGTAAGCAGCCGGCCGTAGTCAATGTCCAGCAGCGTATCGCCGTTCAACACCAGAAACGGATTGCTGCGCAGGAGAGGTTGCGCGTTTTTTAGCGCTCCGCCCGTTCCCAGGCTCACTTTCTCTTCGGCGTACTGAATCGTCGCCTCAATTCTCTCGCCCTGCCCAAAATGAGCGCGAATCAATTCGCCACCGTGGCCGGTGCACAGAACAATATTGCGTATTCCCACGGCCACAAGGTCGCAAAGCAGGTACTCCAGGAATGGCCGTCCGGAAATCGGTGCCAGTGCTTTTGGTGTACCCCTCATCCGGCTTCGCAGCCGAGTGCCCAACCCGCCGCACAGAATCACGGCCTGAAGGTTAGGAAAGAGATCCCCAAAGTCCGAGAGTATCGAAGGTGTTCCAAAGCGACCCATTCGTTTCGTGCTGCCGTCTCCTTCTTTCAAGTTCCAATCCGAAACTCATTTGCCGGTTTGATTTGTTCCCGCCGCACTTCACTCGTCCCAAGTTTCACTTCTGCTCAATCCAAAGCACTTCCTCGATTCCAGTCCCGGCTCCGGTCCGTTTCATTCAGGCCCCCATGCAATCTGCACGAATTGCTCCAAAAGAAAAATCTTAGAAAGAGCCTAGCCTGTACTTCGCCCTCGTAATACTTGCCGCGATTCCGCCGATAACCTCAATGGAGAGACGCGCGGCTCAAAGTCGCACCAGTCATAGGCAACCGACATGATTAAGCTGACTCGATTGAACAATCACCCCTTGGTCGTCAATTGCGACCTTATCAAGTCCATCGAGAACGCCCCGGACACGGTGCTCACGCTCGTTACGGGCGACAAAATTATCGTTCGCGAATCCACCGAACAGATTCTGGAGCGGGTGATCGAATTTCGCCGCGCGGTTCTGGCGGGCCTCGCTCCTTCGCCGGCAGATCTCCCCACTGTTGCTTCGCCCGCGCCCCCTGCCGCAGTAAAGGACGGAGACCTCTCCTGAGGAGCGTATGGACAAAAGCACCTTTTTGGGCGTGGCCGTTGCGGCGACCGGGATTCTTCTGGGCTTGATGCTGGAAGGCGGGAAGATCGCGCAAATCATTCAGCCGACCGCGGCGATCATCGTTTTCGGAGGGACTTTAGGCGCGGTCATGATCCAGTTCCCGCTGCGCGTCATTTTTGCCGCTGGCCGGCGGCTCGGCCAGGTGTTTATAGACAATACCCAGAACCCCAACCTGCTGATTCAGGAGATGGTCGGTTACGCGCAGAAAGCACGCAAAGAAGGGATCATTTCCCTCGACGCGGAACTCGTCAGCATCGCCGATCCATTCCTGAAGAAATCTCTCATGCTCGCCGTCGACGGTACCGAACCCTTGGAAATCCGCACTATCATGACTCTGGAACTTGATAACCAGAGCGAGCACGAAGAGCACCTGCCGCGCGTGTTTGAATCCGCCGGAGGTTTCGCGCCAACCATCGGCATTATTGGCGCCGTCCTTGGCCTTATCCAGGTGATGCAACACCTCGACGACATCAGCGAAGTCGGCCGCGGCATTGCGGTGGCCTTCGTCGCCACCATTTATGGCGTGGGTTCGGCAAACCTTTTCCTGCTCCCCGTCTCCGGGAAAATCAAGATGCGCATCCGTCAGGAACAGATTCGCCGCGAAATGATGCTCGAAGGCGTCATCTCCATCCTCGAAGGCATGAACCCCAGGATGCTTGAAACAAAGCTCCAGAGTTTCTTCGCTGAAGCCAATCAGGAAGCCATGAACAAAAAGGCCGCATGAGACGCCGGCGAAAAAAAGAAGAACCACGCGTTTCGCACGAACGCTGGCTCATCAGCTACGCCGACTTCATCACCCTGCTCTTCGCTTTCTTCGTCGTGCTCTACGCCTCTTCACAGGTGGACAAGCGGAAAGTTGGCCGCCTCGCCATGGCCATTCAGGTCGCCTTCCAGGAACTGGGCGTCTTTGATACTTCCAACACCCACATCCCCCTCAGCGACATGGAGGCAATTCCTTTCTCCAACGTCCAGGCCGTTGAAAACGTGGAGCGCACCGCCGACATGGAGCGTGTTGTGCAACCCATGAAGGGCATCCTCTCTCCCACTTCCGCTCCCACGCCCCTGAAAGACATTCAGGCGGAGCTCGAGAAAGCGCTGGCACCGGAAATCAAAAGGCACGTCGTGGACATCAAGCCCAAAAAAGAAGGGCTGGTGGTTAGCCTTCGCGAAATGGGATTTTACGAGAGCGGTTCATCCACCATGCGCGCTTCCTCCGTTGAGGCTGTTGACCGGCTGGCAAAGGTAATTATCCCGCGCACGGAAAGCCTCCGCATTGAAGGCCATACGGACAACATCCCCATCCACAACTCCCATTTCCCCTCCAATTGGGAACTGTCCACGGCTCGCGCCACAGAGCTCGTGCGTATGTTCATCGTCCGCTACCGTGTGGAACCCAATCGCCTCTCCGCCGCAGGATTTGCAGAATTCCACCCCGTGGACGACAACGATACCCCGGAAGGTCGCGCCCTCAATCGCCGCATTGATATCGTCATTTTGAATCCCGCTCTTCAGGAACGATCACCCTTTGCAACTCCGGCTGCCGCCCCTGTCGCCGAGCAGCCAGCCTCTGAGCCGCCCGCTACCCCCTCTGCGCCCGGGGTCTCTCCCTCGCCTGCGAGGCAGTAATCAATCCGCCGCGTTTTAGAAAGCGTTAGTTGACAGTCTCGTCAGCGGGGAGCAGACTCGCGTTACCCCCTTCCAGAAATTTGTCCTGAGTGAGCGACTATGCGCCTTCTTGTCGCTGAAGCCGACGCGTCTTTGGCGGAGTTTCTTCAGACCCGGCTCCAGCAGGAACACTTTGCCGTACAACTCGCCTCCACCGGAGACCAAATCGCCCGATTTGGCGAGAAGAGCCTCTTTGATCTGATCCTCCTGGATCTGAATCTTCCTGGCGTGCCTGGCCACGACTACTTGCGCCAGTTGCAGACCCGCTGGCCGGAAGCCCCGGTGGTGTTGCTATCGCCTGCCAGCTCGGTGGAGGAACGCGTCAAGGGCCTGGACGCGGGCGCGGACGACATTATCGTCAAGCCGTTCGCCTGGTCCGAGCTGGCTGCCCGTATCCGCGCCGTTCTGCGGCGGCGCAACCGTCCCGCGCGCGAAGTCTTCCAGTTCGAAGACCTCGAGGTGAACCGCGTCTCCCACGAGGTTCGCCGAGCCGGCCGCGCTGTCGAGCTAAGCCCCAAGGAATACGCCCTTCTCGAATTCCTGCTCCGGAATCCCGGCCATCCGGTCACGCGTGCGGCAATCATCGAAGAAGTCTGGCGGATCCACGGCGATTCCATCACCAATGTAGTGGATGTCTACATCAACTACCTCCGACGCAAAATCGATTCGGGCGCCGATCACCCCTTGATTCGCACGATCCGCGGAGTAGGCTACCAAATCGGCGGCAACCACCATGCAAGCTAAACGCCGCTTCTGCCAAATGTAGTGGCCGATCTTCAGATCGGCCGTCACACCCTCCTCGACACAAGTAGCAGCCACTTTCAAGTGGCCCAGCCTTCCTTAACTCCAACGCTGCCGGCTAGCAGAGAACCCTACTCGGCTTCCTTCCCGGTCGTCTGGGCCGTGGCTCCCGCTGCCCCGTGGGTTTCCGTTCTTTAAGGCGAAAGCCAGGTAACACATTCATAACAATGGTCTTACTGAAGACAACCAATTCGATGCGGGTACCGCTCCATTTTGACTTTCCTCCCTCCTATGCAACTATTTTTCCACAAGGGGGTTATACCCCCTAGAGCGCCGCCCAGCGTCCTACTACTGACGGCCATTTGGTCCGTACAAAGCCCGGATCGCTTTCCAGGGGAATCGAGTATGAAGCCCAATTTGATCGCCAAACGCCTGATTGCACTGTTCTTCGGACTGGCCGGTTTTCTGTTTCTGATGAGCCCGGTCATTCGGGCCCAGGCGCAAAACAACGTCGCTCAGGACAACGTCGCCAATGTCCCTCCCCAGGACAATGGTGAAATGATGCCCAGCGCCGACGACTCCCAGGATCCACCTTCGCGCGTGGCGCGTCTCAGCTTTTTGGACGGTTCCGTCTCCATGCAGCCGGGTGGGGCAGGGGATTGGGGCTCCGCGGCAAAGAATCGCCCTCTCACCATTGGTGACAAGCTTTGGACCGACAAGGATTCCCGCGCCGAACTTCAGGCAGGACAGGCCTCAATTCACCTCAGCGGCATGACTGCGCTTTCATTTCTCAACCTCGATCAGAACATTATCCAGGTGCGTCTGGCCGAAGGCCATTTGAACCTCCGCGTGCGCGAACTCCGCCAGGGCGAGACCTACGAAATTGATACTCCGAATTTGGCCTTCACCGTCCGCGAAGCCGGCGCTTTCCGAATCGATGTCAACGAGAACGGCGACTACACCAGCGTCACCGCCATTCGCGGTAAGGGTGAAATCGCCGCCGGCGGGCAGACCTATCCGGTCAACGCGGGCGAACGCGGCGATGTCAGCGGCACCGATCAGAATGTGAAATACATTCCGGGCTCCGCCTCCGAGCCGGACCCGCTCGACCGCTGGGCGCAGGAACGCAACATCAAGGAAGACCAATCGCCCTCCGCTCGCTACGTCAATCGCGATACCGTTGGCTACAGCGATCTCGACGACTACGGCACGTGGAAAGAAGATCCGGAAGCCGGCAACGTCTGGGTTCCCAACAATGTTGCCCCCGGTTGGGCGCCTTACAGCGATGGCAATTGGGCGTATGTCGCGCCTTGGGGCTGGACGTGGGTCGGTGCAGAGCCTTGGGGTTTTGCTCCATATCACTACGGCCGTTGGAATAACTTCGGCGCTTATTGGGGATGGTGCCCGGGCCCGATCTACGCTCCGCCTTTTTATGGTCCGGCGTTCGTCGGTTTCCTCGGTGGTGGATTTGGCTTTGGAGTCGGTTTCGGATTCGGTTGGGGAGGCGGTTATGGCTGGTTCCCGCTTGGTTGGGGCGAGCCGTTCCGTCCCTGGTATCACGGTGGCCCGGGATACTGGAATCACATCAACGTGTACAACACGCACTTCAACCACTTCAACGATTTCCACAACGTGAATAACTACCGGAACTTTAACTACCGGTATGCTCACAACGCGAACGCGGTTACTACCGCATCGCACAACGCTTTCGTAAACGGCCAGGCGATCAACCGCAGCGCCACGCACCTTTCGGCCAATTCCCTGCGCAATGCGCGGGTCACCGGCGGCGTTAACGCTTCGCCGACGCACTCCAGCTTCATCGGAGCGTCCAATATGCACGGCCGCGTGGCGACGCCTTCGGCTAGCGTGCAGAATCGCAGCGTGGTCGCGCGCTCCGCTCCAGCCGCGGCCGCTTCCCACATTCCGGTACACACCATGAATTCCGGCTCCTTCTCCGCAAATCGCGGCGGCAGCAGCCCTGCCGGCAATTCCGCCCGGACCGGCAACAGTCCGCAAGGATTCAACAGTGCCCGCCAGTCGCAGCTTTCGTCCAATCGGCCGCCTTCGGCGTCGCAGTCCCAATCGCAGTCCTCGCGCCCGACCAGCAATTTCAATAACAATGCTTCGCGGCCACAAAGCTCTACAGGACGCAGTTGGAATGCACAAGGCAACATGACGGATTCCGGCCACGCCCCACAGGGGTTTGGCAGTTCCAGCCGTTCGGCCACCACGCAGACCACGCGCATGAACTCCAGCAATCGTCCGCCCTGGGCTGGCAGCGGCAATAGCGGGAGCGCCTCCAATGCTCCGCGCAGCTACTCTTCTTCCTCATCTGGCGGCAATCGTTCATACACGCCGCCTTCATACAGCGGCAATCGCTCCTCGGGGAATTACAACTCTGCGCCGAACCGGAGTTACTCTGCACCGCGTTCGTACTCTTCGGCTCCGCGCGGTGGCGGTTCTTCCTCACCGCGCGGTTATTCGGCGCCGCGCTCTTCAGGTGGAGGCTTCAGCGGCGGATCGCATAGCGGAGGCGGCGGCGGATCCCATGGCGGCGGAGGTGGCGGCGGATTCCACGGTGGAGGCGGTGGCGCTTCCCACGGCGGCGGGGGCCATCACTAATTCAGGCATTCTCTGAAATTCAGCAAGCCCGTTCCATCTTCTCGGAGCGGGCTTTTTTTTCAAGCTCTTCTATCTCTTGCCCTTTTAGGAACGTCGCTGCCTGCCGTTACAACTCTCCGCCCCTCCCCGTGTTAAACATAATGACGTAGGAAGATTCAACTCCAGGTTCCGTTCGTAAGGAAATTGCCAGATCGTCCGAAGTGGTTCCTTCCGAACGTCGGAGTTCTTCCCGGCCCATCCCAGGCACCACACAACACCCGGAGCCGAAAAAGCGTCAGGAGAGAAGAGAACAACATGAATACTCGTGCACGGAAGTGGCTATTCCTCGTACCGCTCATCTTTGCGTTTGTTCTGGCCACCACAAAACCGGCAGTGGCCGACGACGATGACAAGGATGATCCCCCCAGCCGCGTAGCCCGCTTGAGCTACACCAACGGAGAAGTTTCCTTCAGTCCCGCCGGCACCGATGATTGGGTATCCGCCGTCGTGAACCGCCCCATGACCACGGGCGACAAGCTCTGGACCGATCAGGCAGCGCGCGCCGAGCTCCATGTAGGTTCCGCCGTCATCCGCCTCTCCGGCCAGACCGGTTTTTCCTTCCTGAATCTCGACGACCGCATGATGCAAATTCGCATCACCGAAGGCACCATCAGTTTGCATGTGCTCCGCCTCGACGATCAGGATTCCATCGAAGTAGACACGCCCAATCTCGCATTTTCCGTCTTGCGTCCCGGCCGCTATCGCATCAACGTCAATGAAGCCGGCGACACCACTGTTGTCAATGTTCCGGAAGGCACAGGCGAAGTCACTGGCGGCGGCTCCGCCTATACCATTCATCCCGGTGAGCGGGGCGTCTTCACCGGCACCGATTCGTTGGACGCGGACATGCAAAATGCCGACGGCGACGACGATTTCGATCGCTGGTGCACCCAGCGCGACTACCGCGAAGAACACGCCGTGGCTCGCCGCTACGTTTCCGACGACGTGATCGGTTACGAAGATCTCGACGATTACGGCGGCTGGCGCCCGGTTCCGGAATACGGCACCGTCTGGTTCCCGCACGTCACCGTTGTCGGGTGGGCTCCCTATCGTTACGGCCACTGGGCCTGGGTATCGCCCTGGGGCTGGACTTGGGTGGATGATGCGCCCTGGGGCTTTGCGCCCTTTCACTACGGCCGCTGGGTCAATGTTCGCGGCGCTTGGGGATGGGTTCCGTGCCCGCCACGCGTCGTCGCCGTCGCTTACGTGCGTCCGGTGTATGCGCCCGCGCTAGTCGCATGGGTTGGCGGTCCGCACTTTGCCGTGGGAGTCGGGGTTGGCGCTGGAGTCGGCGTGAACGTCGGCTGGTTCCCGCTCGGCCCGCGTGAAGTCTACGTGCCCTCCTATCACGTCAGCCGCACGTACATCAACAACGTAAACGTCTCGAACACCACGGTGAATCAGACCGTCGTCAACAACTATTACAACACCACCGTGGTCAACAAAAACGTAACCAACGTTACCTACGTCAATCAGCGCGTCTCCGGTGGCGTTACCGCTACTTCCGGACAATCTTTTACCTCGGCTCAACCCGTAGGGCGAAACATGGTCCACGTCGATGATCGTGAAATCGCCACCGCGCAGGTCGCTGTCAGCGCACCCGCCGTTGTACCGCCCAGGCAGGCCGTTCTCGGCGGAGGCGCCGCAACCCGTTATCAGCCGCCCGCGGCAATCCAATCGCGCGCGGTCGTCGCCAAGACCACTCCTCCCCCTGCGCCTTTGCCGTTCGCTCAGCGTCAGGAGGCCATCAAGGCCAATAACGGCCAACCCATCTCGATTTCACAGGCTCGCCAAATGCAATCCCAGCAGCCCCATAACAACATCATGCCGGTCCGGATTGCTCCGCCGGCACGGGTAGCCGCGAACCCTCAGCCCGGATCCCAACCCGCGAACGTTCAGCCGGGAAATGCGCAGCCCGGCAACAGGGGCGTGCAACAAAACAATAATCGTCCGCCGAGTTCGAATGTCAATCCGAACGCGAGCGCGCCCGTAAACAACAACGTGAACGCAAACGCCCCGGCGAATAACAACCGGCCGGCAAACGCCAACGTGAATCCGAATGCCAACGCAAACCCTAATGCCAGCGCTAACGCGAACCCGAATGCGTACAAGGATCGTCCGCAAACTTCGCGCCCGGCCAACAACGTGAATCCGCAACTCGAACAGAAGCATCAAGACCAGATCCAGCAGCTGCAGCAAAAACAGGATCAGGAATATCAGAAAGTGCAGCAGAAGCAATATCAGGAGCAGCAGAAAGTCCAGCAACAGAATGTGGACGCTGCCAAACAGCAACAGGTCCAGCAGAAGCAGCAACAGCAGCTTCAGCAGGTCGAACAGAAACACGACCAGCAGCAGCAACAGTTGCAGCAGAAACAGGAGGCGGAGCACGCGCATTCCGCGCCGCCTCCCGCCAAACCCGCCAAAAACGAAGACAAGAGCAAAGATAAAGACAAGGACAAACCGCCCCACCGCTGATTCCCGGGGGATTCCATGGAATCCCCCGCGTAGCGGCCCCGACCCGGTCGGGGCCCCGGTGGCCCAGCTGGCCCAATAAGCCCCGTTCACCATTCCGCGCGCTCCGCGGACGGCCGTGATCGTAAGAACTGTGCGATGTGAAAAGAGCGCTCACCCAGGTGAGCGCTCTTCCTCCTACTCCAGCTTTGTCATCCCGAATCCCCGCTTGCCCTGAGCGATTTTTGCGATGGGCGGTTTTGGCGGGATGAGGGATCTGCTTTTCGTTCTTCGGCCGCTGTAAAACTGCATGCCTGCCGACCTCCCAACTTCCGCGCCTGTGTTATCTTGAAAGAGAAGCCGCCATGGCCATCTCTTCTCTCGATCCCTTAACCTTTCGCCGAGTCGCGGGCACCTTCGCCACCGGAGTCACCGTAATCACAGCCGAGCGTGCACCGGGCCTGGTCCACGGCATGACCGCCAATTCCTTCACGTCGGTTTCGCTCGAACCTCTTCTTGTCCTCGCCTGTGTCAGCCATGACGCCAGGCTTCTCTCCTACCTCAAATCCCAGCGCCGCTTCGGCGTCAACATCCTGCGCGAAGATCAGCAGGCGCTCTCCGAGTATTTCGCCAAACTCGAACAGACCCCGGAAGAGCATGCCCTCCTCGGCATTCGCTATCGCTGGACCTCCAGCGGCATTCCGCTCCTCGACGGCGCCCTCGCGGAACTCACCTGCAACGTCGTCGCCGAACACCCCGCAGGCGATCACACCATCTTCCTCGGCGAAGTAGAAAGCATGGAATGCCACGATGGCGAGCCTCTGCTCTTCCACCGCGGCCAATACCGCCGACTGGCCCCGTAATTTTGTTGGATTCTATTGGCAGTCAGATTTCAAACTCGACGCACGCATCACCAAAAACTGCAGGCCCTCAAACGCGAATTGTCATCCTGAGAGGCGCGCTGTTTGCGCCTCGAAGGATCTCAACTTGTAGAGTTTGGAAATCGTTCAGGTTGGGATTCTTCTGGCTTATCGCTGAAGAACTACGTCCTACCGCTCGGAACTTCCGCTCGGTCGCGCAGGCTCAGCGGAATCTCCCAGTTCCTTGCGATGGCTCTTCACTTCCCGCAGGGCGTAGATCGCCTTATTCTGCGACTCATAATACGTCCGCGAACTGATCTCTCCCAGCAATCCCATCGAAATGAACTGGATGCCGCTCACAAATAGTGCAATCGAAAGCAACAGCAGCGGCCCGTGTTCCGTCATAATGTTCTGGTGATAGAAAATCTTGTCCCCCACCAAAAACACCCCGAGCAGAAACCCGCTTCCCGTGCCCGCAAGCCCCAGCATGCCGAAAAATTGCAGCGGGCGCGTCGAATAATCCAGCAGGAACTTGACCATGATCAGATCGAAGAACACACGAATCGTCCGCCCAATCCCGTAATTGGACTTTCCGCTCTTGCGATCCGGATTCGAAATCGGCACTTCGGCAATACGCGCACCGGTCGAGCTCGCCAGCGCCGGGATAAACCGGTGCAGTTCGCCGTAAAGCTGAATCTCTTGCAGAATCTCGCGGCGATACGCTTTAAAAGTTGTCCCAAAATCGTGCAAATCAATCCCGGAAAGCTTGGCCATCAACCAGTTGGCGATCTTGCTGGGCACTCGGCGCATCAGCCAGTGGTCCCTCCGTTGGTACCGCCAGCCGCTCACCAGGTCGTAGCCCTCCTCGATTTTTTCGAGGAAGCGCGGAATCTCCTCCGGGTCGTGCTGCAAATCCCCGTCCATCGAAATGATGATTTCCCCGCGCGCAAAATCAAAGCCCGCTTTCAGGGCAGCCGTCTGACCGAAATTCCGGCGCAGCCGCACCACATTCACGCGGCGGTCATGCTCGTAAATCTCCGTAAGCACCTTGTAGGTGTTGTCTTTGCTTCCGTCGTCGACGAACACCATCTCGTAGGGTTCCCCGATGGAATCCATCACCTCGGTCAGCTTCATATACAGCGTCGGGATGTTCTCCTGCTCGTTAAAGAAGGGAACCACGAGGGAATAATGAATAGGCGTGTCACTTCTCATACGGACTTCTCGTTGCCTCTTTCTGCACGCTAATTCTGCAGCCCGGCCGGTAATCACCCTTCGGAATCCGCTCTGGGCACAGCTAAGCCGCTTGAGCCAGGAAACCATAGTTTATCAGGCGAATACCCCGCGTGGCGACAATTTTTCTGACGGACGTGTCCGTTAAAATCTCCAGTTCCGTCTGCCGCGATCCTTGCAGCCGCGTGTTTGTTTTCCGCAAATCCTCATCCACGTAACCCGGATGGCACATTAGTTCGGTTGTCCCTTCCGGAAGCGTTTCCAGCAGCCGCTCCACCCCTTCCCGCGTCAGCACTCCGGTCTGCGCGATTCCGCAGAAGTAATCCGTCGCGGAAATGCCCGCGCGCTCGGCCATCTCTCTCGCGTCCCTGGCAAGAATTTTTAACCCGCGTGCCTGGATCCCCTGCTTCAAAAGCACGCTGGTATTCAGCTCGCCGCCGGAAGACAGCACCGCGCGCAGCCGCGACTCTTCATGCGAAATGCGGATCGCGGGGATCCCGTGCTTCCGCGCCAGCCGCAGCGCCACCTGAAACAATCCGGGCAACATGTGCACGTGCTTGTGTCCGTCAAGGTGCGTCGGCGCAAGCCCCGCGCTCTTGATCTTCGCGATCTGCGCGTCCCATTCCAACTCCACTTCGTTCAGCGGCAGATTCCGCGCGGCAATCCGCAGCAGCAGGCTTTCCGGCCCCCCTTCAAGATTCCCCGCTTTGTTCAGGAGTCCCCGCACACTGGGGTCAGGAGCCGTCGGCGGCCCGTCGCTGAGATTCAGATGAACCCCAACGCCCAAATCCCGATGAGTTTGGCTCACCGCAATCCCGGAATCAAAAGCCCGCCCATTCGCCAGCAAGGAAGTGCTCGTCACCAACCCGCGCCGGTGCGCATCCGCGATGCCGCGGTTGATTCCCTCCGTCCAGCCCAGGTCGTCGGCATTCACGATCAGATTCTTCAACTTGCGCTCGCCCCTGTCCTTTCGGACAGCTACTCTTTCGGCCTCACCGTTATCTTCGTACCATTGACCCTATTGAACTCCAACTTTAGCATGACCAGGTAGAGGGCAAACCGGGTCAAATGACGGTCAAACTCAGGGAGCTCAAAGAAGCAGGTGTGCGCTACGGCGAAAAGCGCCGTGGTCGCCGCATGAATTCCCGCGTGCCGATTCGCCTCGAATGGGAAGGCGAAGCTGCCAAGCGCCAGACCCTCGACGCCATCACGCGCACCGTCAATCCCTACGGCTGCCTGGTGTTCCTCACGGAGACCCTCGAACTCGATCAACGCGTGGCCCTTACGAACCTGGCCACGCAAACCAGCAACGCCGCCGTTGTCGTTTGGAAAGGGAACCAGCAGCCCGAAGGCTGGGAATACGGCATCGAACTTGTCGCGCCCGAAATGGAGTTCTGGGGGATTGAACTTTGACGCCTCCGCAGAAATTGAACGCCGCACCGCCTGTCGCTCCCGCTCACAACGTAAAACGCGGCGCCGCCGTGGCCCGTCCGCAGACCGCGGAGGAACGCCGCCGCGCACAGCGCGTCCTGCTGAAGATGCCGGTAATTATTCACATTCCGGGAAAAGCGCATCCATTGCACGGCTTCACGCACACTGTCAGCGCCAGCGGCGCAATGATCGTCCTTCCCGAAGGCATCCCGATGGGAACGAAACTTTCCGTGGAGAACCCGAAAACACTGAAAAAAGTGGAAGCGCACGTCGTGCGCCCGCCCCAATTGAACTCCGAAGGCTCCCTCGTCCCGGTCGAGTTCACCACGCCCTCCCCGCAATTCTGGAATATCTTCTTCCCCCCCAACGCCACCAACTGAGCACGGGCATCACTCGGCACCGTTCTTCCTGAATATTACTGCAAGGTGATCTGGATCTGCGCCGAGTGGCTCATCGTTCCGTTTGCCGCCCGGGCCAGGATGGGAACGCTCCCCTCACACTTCTCGGTCACCCCCGTTGCTGTCGTCAAAGACAGATTTCTCGCGTCGCCACTAAAGCTCAACGCACAACTGCAAATCCCTGGGCTTGTGCCGGGACTATTGTTCAGGCTAAAGCTGGCTTGCGAATCCCATCGCCGGTTGAACGTGGATCTGGCGCAGAAATATGCCGAGCAGGAGCCAAGGGCGAAGGACGAAGGACTGCCCGCAAAAGGTTCATGCCCACTCGCGGGGAAGAAATTTACAGTTGTTTGAATGCATTCACGGGAATCGCCGGCTGCACCGGGCCGGCGGTCCCCCAAAGTTCGCGAACAATAGCATCACTCGCGCGTCTTGTCTACGCCGGGGTAACGTCTACGGATCTACACCTGCGTGAGGGAATTCCGCGCAAAAAAGAAAAGGCGCCCCGCCTTCGCGGAGCGCCTCTGCCCACTTGCGTTTCGATCATTGAACGGTGATGGTCGTGGTGCCGGAAGACGCCGCGTAATTGCTGTCGCCCGCGTAGCTCGCCTTGATGGTCACCGTGTGCGTCCCGTTGCTGCTGCCCCCGCCGCACCCGGCGATACCAATCGCCAGCAGCGCGAACGCAAGGAAGCCTGCATAAGCGTAGGCGCGGCGCAGCTTCTCCGGCATCCAGCGCCAGCCGAGCGCAAACAGCACGATGCTCAACAAGGCGAACAGTGTCGGAAATAGTGGAACGGTCGGCCGCGGACTATCGGCTGGTGGTGGGAACAAGGCGGAAATCGTCGTGCTCATTGTGGCCGTGCACGAAGCTCCATTTCCATTCGTCAAGTTTGACCCTGCGGGGGTGCAAGTGACCGGCGCACCAAGATTGGCGCTGCCGTTCTGGAATTGCACCGTGCCCGTGGGCCCTTGCGATGAGTTGCTGTTAGAGCCAACCACGGCGGTTAGAGTGACCTGAGTTCCGGAGGTGATCATCCCCAGGCTGCTGGCCACCTGCATCGTGGTTTGCGCCGGGGAAATCGTCACGTTCAGAGTATTGCCGTTGCTGCTCTGATAGTTCGTGTCGCCGGTGGCGAACGCCGCCGTAATGCTGTGGGCTCCTCCCGGGAGCTGCACGTTGGCGTCTTCCACCAATCCGCCTACGTTGCTGACCTTCGCCATGTTCGTCGCGTTCGAAGCCGGCCCGCTCGGAAAATCATTCAGCGGCTTGCCGCCATCCGTCAGCGTGATAGTGCCTTTGGGGCAGGGAATCGGCGATACGGTTTTGGGATAGGTGAAAGTGCAGTTTGTGCCGTCAGACTTGGTTACGACTGCGCTCAAAATATAGGGAGATCCGTACTGCACGGGCGAGGGAGAGGTGCTCAGCACCGGGTTGTTATTGCTGTCAAACGTCACGAAATTCACCGTGGTCTTGCTGGCGAAATTGGCACCCGCAACAGTTCCCGCCAATGGCAGCGGTGGCGTCGAGGTGCTGAGTCCAAGCGTGGCATCGCCCCCATAGGTCGCCGAAACAAACGCCGTTCCTGGCGGGAGGATATTGGTCGAACCGGTTGCGTTTCCCGCAGTCAGTGCGAACGGCCCGAACGAGCCGAGTGTTGTCGTCCCGTCGCTTGCCAGCGCCGTCAGGGAAACAGTCTCTGCCATTGACGTGGATGAGGTTGGTGGCGCGGGCGCAACCGATATCGTCGCGGTGAAGGCTGTGCCCGATGGCGTTCCACCGGTTGGGTTAGTTACCGTCGTAACGGTCGCGGTTCGTGTAAACGAGCTCTTCCACTTTGCCAATAGGTTGGTTACGTTCACCGAGCCGAGCCCCGTGGCCACATCGTATTCAGGGCCCGCGCCGTACGCGACACTGTTGTTCGCCACGGTCACGCCGAACGTGGTTCCGCTGCCCTGGCACCACGTCGTGTCCCCATCCACATTGCTCGTGCTCCCCTTCAAGCAGGCAACACCGATATTGCCCTTGGTCACGTCGTTGAATACGCATCCCGTTGCCGGCGTCGAGCCCACCGAGGAGTTGCAAAGACCCGTGGTGTAATTGGTGTCATTCGCCGCCAGGGAGTACAGCCCGTAATTCACGTTCCCCTGCCGCTGGCCGCCATTGGCCTGATTGATCAGGGCAACGATGGCCCCGAACGGTGGCGTCGCCGCCGAAGTTCCTCCTACCAGCGTGAAGTCCGTAAACGGACTGCTCAGACTGCAGGAGGCACCGTTCTGATTATTCGGGTCGTCCGCTTGACACACGATCACCGCAACTCCATTTTGCCCGTTGCTGGCGAATAGCGAGACGTCAGGCAGCGTGCGCACCGTCGGGAACAGCTTGTTCACTCCTACCTGAAACGCGGGAATCGGATAGCCCTTGCTGCAATTGCTGCCGGAGAAGATGGCGCAATTGCTGGGGCCTCCGCTTCCCGCCGCCAGATCGCCTCCGAACTGATCGACGGCATTGCAAGCCGTGGGAAAATTCAGAGCGCAAGCTGAATCGTCCCAGGTGGTTTCCGGAATGTACGAAAGCGCGGAGGCGAACGTCGGGCCGTTTGTCGCACTCCAGAATTGATTCGGTGGTGTCACCGGTTGCGCCGAGGCGTCGAAATCGGTTCCGCCGACTGCGACGTTGAACGGCGTGGAAGCGATGCCACTCACCGCTAACCCGTCAACCGCGGCATTCGGGCTGGTTCCGCTCGGGTCGGGGTCGCATCCCGCAGAGCCACTGTCTCCCGTCGAGACAACGATAGTGATTCCTTGTGCGGCCGCCTGTTCCCACAGTGCGCTATAAAACTGGTTGCCTGCCGAACCCAGGGATGGCTCGCAGGCTCCATAGCTCTCGCTGATCACGGAGGCGAGATTGTTATCCACGGCAAACAGCGCGGAAAGATCAATTCCCGGCGTAATCTGGGTGGGATTGGACGATGTTGTGGACGAAGTCACCAGCAAAATCGTGGCGCCCGGCGCCACCGCACCGGCCCACTCCACGTCCAAATCCGATTCGCCCTCGTCGCCCGTCAAGAGCTGCAAGCCCGGGTCGGGGCCGTTTACAATGACGTTATTTGCCTGGGTGAAATTCTGCGGAAGCCCAAAGAGAGTCCGGAAAGCGATCACGTCATTCGCGTCAATATTGGACTGCCCGATAACTGCGATAGTTTGTCCCGTGCCGTCCGCTCCCGCTGGAATGCTGTAAATCTTCGCAAAGTCGGCCGGAGTCATTGCAAAGTTCACTGGGTTGGTGCCGAAAGTGAAGAGTGGCTTGATCGAGCCGGTATCCCGCTGCCAGCGATAAACTCCCTTGTTGTGAATGTGCGCGCGTCGCGGGAAATTGTTCAGCGCAGTCACGCCCCTCACAACCGGCGCAAGCGCCGCCGGAATCGCCGGCTCGCTCGCGTTGGCCACGTGCGTCTCGCCGTTCATCGCGTACTTGTGAATCTCCGTGTGAAACGCGTTCCGCACCTGCCCCGCGGTTCCGTTGAACTCAATCGCCGTACGTCCCGCAGCCACTTTCGATACCTGAAATCCCTGCCGTGTCAGCCAGTCCGTCACCGCCTGCACGTCCGCGTCAGACGGCCCAAACTGCTGGCCAAACTGCGTGGGCGTCAACCACGCGTGATAACTCGCCGATCCCTTGGTCTGCTGCGCGTCCATCAACTGCTGCAGCGCCGTCTCCTGCGCTGCGCTGCGTTGCAGCGTCAGCAGCATCCGCGTCATCGGTTGCGAATCGGCAACCGCGCCCTGATCGAATTCCGGGCGCGCCATTGGATGCACGTTCCCTTTTAGCTGCACTGTAGTTGTGTCGTCCACTTCCGCGGTAACTCTGGAAGGCACAGGGTGGGTCTGCGCTTGTACGCTTGGGGCTGCGAGTAGAGCGAGGGCGAGTAATCCTGCAATCACACCCATCGCGGTCGTTCGAATTTTCATGGTTCGCATCGGCTCCTGAGTTTGGATACTTCTGAATCAACCACTTCCACTTGGCAGGAATCGCGGTCCCAGCCCCCATTGCGGGGAGCACGGTTCTTGCCTCCCATCAGATGCAGAAAACAGGCCTGGGTTTGCCACTCCTCACATTTATTAACGTAACTTTAAGCTGCATCTGTGTAACGAAATTGCATCAATTTATGCATACCTTCACCGCCGCAGTCTCCGTACTCGGTCCGCTCGCGCCCGACACCACCACCACCACCACCGCCGCGTTCCCCGCGAATATCAGTGCTCCACCTCCTCTAAAAAAAACGCGCTGAACCCCAGGGCAACCCACCATAACCCGGCACCTGCCCAAAAAGTTGCGCCCGGAATCCGGGTTTTTGCGGCCGCGGCCGTCGCGCTTTTGGGCATCAGCGCACGCCCGCCGATTGGCCGGTGGGTACGCTGCCGGAATTCGCGCCCACCACCACAGACGGCGCGCCCTTGATCACAGTGAAGGTAACTGCGGTCGAAGAGCCTGCCTGAAAGCTCGCGTCCCCGCTATACGAAGCGACTAACGAATGCGCTCCCGGACCGAAGGAGTAGCCGCTCGCTCCTCCCGTGGGAATGGAAACCTTTCCGTCCGCCGTCAATGGATACGTGCCGACAGTTGTCCCGCCATCGCTCAGCGTCACGCTACCGGTCGCGATTCCCGCCCCCGAAACGCCCGCAGGGTTCACCACAACATTCAGCGCAGCACCGTAAGCCGCCGCGCCATTTTGCAAACCGTTCACGCTCAGCGAAACGTTGCTCGCCTCGGGAAGAATATTGACAGTTACGCTTTTCGAATCGCTCGGCGCGAACGTCGCGTCGCCCGCATAGTGCGCCGAGAGGTTGTAGCTTCCTCCGGGCAAATCGCTCACCGTCGCCGAAAACGCGCCGTTCGCCAGCGTCAGCACATCGGGAGCCGCGCCCCCGCTCGTGATCAATGAAAGGCTTCCTGTCGGTGCGCCACCGCCCGTCGCCGCGAACACGTTTCCAGTAACGTTCACCGGTGTTCCGTGTACAAAGCTCGCGCGCAATTGCAGCGTAGTCTGCGTCGCAACAAGGAAGGAAGTGTTCCAGAAATTCGCCAGGTTCGTGGCGTTCACCGAACCGAGCCCGGTAGCCAGGTCGTATCCCGCTCCCGCCGCGTCTCCAGGAAGCACACCATTCACATCGGTCTGCTGCGAAGAACATCCCGGCGTTCCGCCCGCGCATGGCACGGAATTGTTGCCCGCCGTGATGTCGTAAAACACGCAGGAATTTTGCGCCGTGGGATTGGTCTGCGCCGACGAACTGCAACTGTGCGTTTGCGCCAGCTTGTAGAGGGTGTAATTGATCTGCCCCTGATACGCGCCGTTTTTTTCCTCAACCAGGGCCAATATTCCCGCCATCGCCGGCGTGGAGACCGATGTTCCCCCAACCAGCGTCAATCCCACAACTGCACCCTGACCGTTGATTTGGCACGCCGTCCCCATCCTGCTGTTGCAATACACAATATCGTCGTGGCTCGCCGCAGCGGCCAGCGAAACATCTGGCAAATCGCGCATGCCATCTGCCGGCACGCCCGGCCCTAGCTGCCACGCGGGCTTCGCATAAAGCGTGCTCGCGCCGCCGCTTCCCGCCAGCAGGCTGAAATTTCCCGATCCGAATGCGCAATTCGTTGCGGAACCCGGCTGCAACGGATCGCAGCTTTCATTCCATGCTGCCTCCGGAATGTAGCCGAGCGCCGACGAAAAATTCGCGTTGTTCGAGCCCCAATACACGGAAGGGTTTGCCACATCCGCGAATTGCGTTCCTCCCACCGCCACGTTGTACGGCGTCGCCGCCGCGCCGTTCACCGCCGGTCCATGCGCGGCCGGAAGCCCCGCGGTCGCCGAATCGCAGCCCGCCGCGCCGTTATCCCCAGACGCCACCAGCACCGTGATCCCCTCGGCCGCCGCCTGCTGCCACAGCGAGTTGTAAAATTCATTTTGCGTCGGCGTCATCAACGCCTCGCACGCACCGTAGGTGTAGGTCAGAATCGGCGCAACGCGGTTGTCGATTGCGTACGCCGCTGCAAGGTCCACACCGCTTGTTGTGTCCGTGCTGGCCGCCACCACCACGTCGATCGTCGCTCCGGGCGCCACCGCTCCCGCCCATTCCACATCCAACTCCGCTTCCTGCATGTCCACCGGACCGACAACGCCCGGATCCGGGCCGCTCACGATGAAATTCGGATCGTTCGGCTGCGAGGTGATGAAAATCTGTCGAAACGCCTGCACGTCCGGCAACTGGATCTCTGATTGCGTGGTCACGGCGATGGCGATTCCCGTGCCGTCCACTCCGCCGCTCAAAAGTCCTTTGGTGTTATAGATGGCGCTAAAATCGCCGGGCGCCAGGTAATTGACGTTCGTTGGCCCGCTCGCCGTAAGATTAGGCTGAGTTAGTGCCGCAGCCGGCCGCAAACGCGGCGGCCGCTTCCCAAAATTATTCAGCGACACCACTCCGCGTGATATCCCCGTGAACTGTGCGGGTATCGCGATGTCCGTTGCGTTCGCCAGGTATTTTTTCCCGGCCCATTCGTAATAGTGCAGCTCCGTGTGGAACGCGCTTTCCACCTGCGCCGAAGTGCCGCTGAACTCCACCCACAGTCTGCTCTGCGACGCCGGGGCGACTTGCAACCCGCTCTTCCGCAGCCACTGCCGCACCGCTTCCGTGTCGGTATCCGCCGCTCCGAATCGCGACCCGAATTCCGCGGGCGCAAGCCAGTGATGATATTCCGGCGAGCGCCGGTTTTGCTGGTCGTCCAGGAATTGCGGCAGCGCTTGCTGCTTCTCAAGCGAAGGGGAAAGCACCAAGACCATCCGCGCCAGCGGACGCTCGGGCTCCACTCGGCCAACTTCCTCCGCGAATAATGCGATTGCCGGCGCGCTGTGTTCGATTCGCGCTAATGGCTGCTCATCGCTGACCGGGGAAGGCTGCTGTGCAGCCGCGGAAACCCCAAGCAACAAGCAGCACAATGCAACGACCACGTAGCATTTCGGTTTGCGCCATGCGCACAACTCTGTCCACCTTTTTCAGGCCCGGGTGAAACCTGCGCGCTGGGAGGAATTAAAGAGCGCCCCTGGGCGGCAAAGCAGGGAGCCGCGAAAATCATTCCCGAGAGGGGCCTTGAACATCTGTTAGTTTATCCGTCCCGGAAAATCCGCACAATCCAGTATTGAATCACTCCGTTTCGTTTTCGGTAACAGGCCCCCGGCCGTTCGCCGTTATTCCCCGGCGATCCCCCGCCGCCGCGCAACTCGGTGTACAATTCGTTCCACTCTCTTGGGGTCAAGCGGGCCTGCTGAATGCCTTCTCTTTATTCCGCACTCGCCTGAAGCACCCTGCACTGGAAAGGGCGTTCATGTCTCCTCGCAAGCTTCTTGTCGTTTTATGCCTGTGTTCCGCTCTTCTCTTCTCCGCAAATTCCAACGCGCAAACAAAGCTCCTTCGCTTTCCCGACGTTCACGGCGACAAGGTTGTCTTCACCTATGCCGGCGATCTGTGGCTCGCTTCCACTTCTGGAGGCTTGGCCACTCGCCTCACCGCGCACCCCGGCGTCGAGGTCTTCGCGAAATTCTCTCCCGACGGCAAGTGGATCGCCTTCACCGGCCAGTACGACGGCGACGAACAGGTTTACGTTATCCCCGTCACCGGCGGCGTCCCCAGGCAGCTGACCTTTTATCCCGCTCGCGGCCCGCTCACTCCGCGCTGGGGCTATGACAATCAGGTTTACGGCTGGACCCCCGACGGCAAATCCATCGTCTTTCGCTCTCTGCGGGAGCATTTCGATCTCGGCGACAATCGCCTCTACACTGTTTCGCCCGAAGGCGGCCTCCCGCAGGCCCTGCCAATGCCCTTTTCCGGCGCCGGAGATTTCTCTCCCGACGCATCCGAAGTCGTCTACTCCCCGCTCTTCCGGGATTTCCGCACCTGGAAGCGGTATTCGGGCGGCTGGGCCCAGCAACTTTATATTTTCGATTTGAAGTCGCACGCGGCGGAGAAAATCACCGACGACCCGCGCGCACATCGTGACCCCATGTGGGTCGGCGGGAAAATTTTCTACTCGTCCGACAAGGACGACACGCTCAATCTCTACGCCTACGACGTAAAAACGAAAAAGACCGATCAGCTCACCCACAGCACCAAGTGGGATGTTCGCTGGCCCAGCACCGATCACAAAAACCAGATCGTTTATGAATCCGGCGGCGAGCTGAACATCTACGACATCTCAAGCGGCCATTCGAAGCAAATCTCCATCACCGTTCCCACCGACGCCCTCGCCATGCGCCCCTCGCGCGTTTCCGCCGCAACCAACATCGAATCCTATGGCCTGAGCCCCAAGGGCGAGCGCGCCCTCTTCGTCGCACGCGGTGACGTCTTCACCGCTCCCATCGAAAAAGGCGCGACGCGCAACCTAACAAACTCCTCCAACGCCCATGACAAGGCCGCCCAGTGGTCGCCCGATGGCTCGAAAATTCTCTTCATTTCCGATCTCGACGGCGAAGAAGAGCTCTACACCATCAGCCAGGACGCTTCCGACAAGCCCGAAGAGCTTACCCACGGTTTTCACGCCATGCTCTATCAGCCGCTCTGGTCGCCCGACGGCAAGCGCATCGCCTTCAGCGACGCCAAAAACAAGCTCTACGTCCTCACTCTCGACGACAAGAAAGTCACCACCGTCGCCGAAAATCCCCGCGATCGCGTGCATGATTATTCCTGGTCCGCCGACGGCGGCCATCTCGCGTACTGCCTCGACAATCCCAACAACTTCAGCTCCCTTTACATCTGGAGCGCCATCGACGGCCAGAACCACCGCGTCACCGACGATTTCTTTAACCTGGGCGTTCCCACCTGGGACCCTGAGGGCAACTACCTCTATTTCGTCAGCACTCGCACGTTCTATCCCCAACTCAGCCTGATCGAATTCAACTACGCCGCCAACCGCGGAAATTCCCTCTACGCCATCGCCTTGCGCAAGGACACCAAGAATCCCTTCCCGCCGGAAAGTGACGAAGTCACCGTAACGAAGGAAGGCGAAGCCGGTTCCGACAAGGCTTCCGATAAGGCCAAGGACGCCGACAAGGACAAGAAAGACGAAAAGAAAGACGCGAAGAAGGAAGAAAAGAAGGACGAGAAAAAAGTCGAAAAGAAAAAGGAATACATCAAGATCGACTTCGACGGCCTTTCCGATCGCGTCACTCGCGTTCCCGTCGACGCGGACAATTTCTTCCGCCTCGTTGCCACCAAAGGCTATCTCATCTATTCCCGCGATGGCGCTCCGTACTACGGGCGCGAAGCTTACCCGGACACCAGCCTGATCGTCTTTTCCCTGAAAGATCGCAAGGAAACTACTCTGGCCGAAAAAATCGAAGGCTTCGACGTTTCGCAGGATGGCAGCAAACTCATCGTCCGGGACGAATCCGGCTTCAAGCTCTTCGATGCCAAGCCCGAAGGGAAGGGCGGTGCGAAGCCCATTTCCACCGCCAACCTCATGGTTGACCGCGTCCCCCACGAAGAGTGGGTGGAAATGTACAATGAAGTCGGCCGCCGCTATCGCGACTTCTTCTACGTCGAAAACATGCATGGGTACGATTGGAACGCCTTGCTGGCGCAATACCGCCCGCTGGTGGATTTCGTTGCCCATCGCTCCGATTTGAATTACGTTCTTGGCGAACTAGTTGCCGAACTCAGTGTCTCCCACGCATATATCGCGGGCGGCGACATTGATATGCCCAAGCGTCCGCAGGTCGCGCTTCCCGGCGCGCGCATCGAACTCGATGCCGCCGCCGGACGCTACCGTGTCGCCAAAATCTTCCACGGCCAGAATCAGGAAGAGAATTACCGCTCGCCGCTCACCGAAGTTGGGGTGGACGTGAAGGAAGGCGACTACATCCTCGCCATCGACGGCCAGGACCTGACGCCGAAGGACAATCCGTATCAGTTCCTCCGCAACAAAGCCAATCGCCCCGTGCAGTGGACCGTCAATTCCAGGCCCACTCTCGAAGGCTCGCGCAAAATCACCTACCGGCCCATCACCAGCGAAACCAGCCTGATTTATCTCGACTGGGTGAACCACAATCGCGAAGCCGTGGATAAGGCCACCGGCGGCAAAGTCGGCTACATCCACATTCCGGACATGGGCGAAGACGGTATCCGCGAATTCATCAAGACCTACTATCCGCAAATCCGCAAGCAGGCTTTGATTGTGGACGTGCGGGGCAACGGCGGCGGCAACATTTCGCAAATGCTGATCGAGCGCCTGCGCCGCGAAATGCTGGGCACCGAGTACGATCGCCTGGACAAGCAGACGGAAACCTATCCCGACGCCGTTTTCTACGGTCCGAAGGTTTGCTTAATCAACGAAACTTCCGCTTCAGATGGCGACATTTTCCCTTATATGTTCCGCCAGGCAGGGCTTGGCCCGCTGATCGGCAAGCGCACGTGGGGCGGTGTGGTCGGCATCAGTGGCCGTGGACCGCTTCTTGATGGCGGCCAGGTCTTTGTCCCCGAAGCGGCAACAGGTTCCGTCGCCGGCCAGTACGTCATCGAAGGCCACGGCGTCGATCCCGACATCGTCGTCGAAAACGATGCGGCATCCGTCATTGACGGCCGCGACCCGCAACTCGAGCGCGGCATCTCCGAAATTCTGAAAGCCTTGCAGGCCAACCCGAAGTTGCTTCCTCCGCGTCCCCCCGACCCGGTGAAAACACCGAAACACTAACAACGAATTTTAAGGACGATTGGGAACGCCTGGCCCGGTGGCACAGCCATTCCTGGCTGTGCTCTTGGGTTACTCTTGCCGCTGCGGGCGGCCCGCTCTTCTCTCTTCATTCCCCAATGTAGCGCTGGTCTTTCAAGCCAGCCTCTTACTCTTCTCCGCTCTTTTCCCTAGACATTCCCGCCCGAAATAATAATCCCAATCCTCGCCGCCGGCTTTCCCATGCGCATACCCTGATTCAATCCCGGCACTCCCCCCGCTCGCAGCAGCGGCGCCAGCGCCACCGCGCTCGAAGGCTCGATCACCAGCTTCATCCGCTGCCCAACCAGTTGCATTGTTTCCACAATCTCTTTTTCGCCTACCAGCAAAATCCCCGCCACCTGCTTCCGAAGAATCGCAAACGTCCGCATCGCCAGCGAAGCCCGCAATCCGTCCGCGATCGTATCGCTCGATTCCATCGTCTGCAGTGTCCCGGTCTTCAGCGAACGATAAGCATCGTCGGCAAGTTCCGGCTCGCAACCATACACGCGGATCTCCGGATTCAAACCGTGTGCCCCGAGGCACGTTCCGCTCAACAGTCCCCCGCCGCTCACCGGCGCCAGCACGGCGTCAAGGTCGGGGATCTCCTCCAGCAACTCCTTAGCCGCGGTCGCTTGCCCGGCGATGATCCTGTCGTCGTCGTAAGGATGAATCATTGCCGCGCCAGTTTCTGCCTGGATGCGCTTCGCCGTCTCCCACCGCGCGGAAACCTTCGGTTCGCAAAACGTAATCTTCCCCCCATACCATTCCACCGCCCGGCATTTCACCGCCGGCGCGTTCTTCGGCATCACGATCCACGCCGGGATTCCGCGCCAGGCCGCAGCCCGCGCCACCGCGGCAGCGTGATTCCCGCTTGAAGGCGCCACCACGCCGTGCGAAGCCCCTTCCTCACTCAGGGAAAATATCGCGTTGGTCGCCCCGCGAATCTTGAACGACCCGGTCTTTTGCAGGTTTTCGCACTTGAAATAAAGCTCCGCCCCGCTCATCGCGTTCAGCGATTCGCTCGTCATCACCGGCGTCCGGTGGATCCGCGGACGGATCCGTTCGTGAGCTTCCTCGATGGTCTTCCATTCGATCGTGGTCCCGGAAATGTCCGGGCTAGGATTGGTGCTCGCCATGTCCTCAGTGTAGTGCAAAATGCCCTGGCCGGGAAAACCCCGTAGCCAGAAGGTAGCCCCTTCTGAGTGCGACAGCGAAGCTGCCGCCTTTACGGCGCAGACCGCCCCTCCCAAACCCAATCCGCCCAACCATTTGCAGCTATCACCACCCGCCCGCCCAGCCCCGGCAAAACCCTCCGCCTCCCCTCATATTCGCTTGACCACTCGGCTACGGATGCTACTCTTAAGCCTTAGAGTCTTCTGTGGGCGCGTGCCCCTCCCCGCTGCACGCGTAAAATTGACATGGCTCCTTCTGAACGCCGACATCTCGAACGCTACCGCCTGCGCATACCCCTGCGCTTCCGCACCCTCAATCTCGCCGGCGATAAAAGCGAACACTTTACCGAAGCCTTGAATGTTTCGCGCGGCGGATTTTTCTTCGTTACCTCGGCCCCGCTTCAGGTGGGTATGCCCATCGAAGCCACCATCCGCATGCCCGCCGAAGTCACCGGGGGCAAGCCAGACGAAACTCATTGCAAGGCGCGGGTAGTACACGCGAAGGCGGATTCCTACAGCGACGGCCGCATGGGCTTCGGCGCCGAAATCGAAGCCTACATCGAACCCGAAAAGCCCAAAGCTCCCGGACCCGAACTAGTCAAGCCGGCCACCCCAAAAAAATCCTAATGAATTTGTAGCGGCCGCAATCGGTGGCACAGCCATTCCTGCTGTGCTCTTGGGTTGTTCCTGTCTGTGCTCTGGGGTTGCGCTTGTAGGGCCCGCCTTCCGAGGCGGGTCGCATTTCGAAGGTAGAATTAAAATCTAGTTTTTCCCGCCAACTATGGTTATCGTCGTCTTTCCCGCGCCCACATTATCAAACCGGTCGTACGCCCGCACCGCAATCGTGTGCTCCCCAGGGGCCAGCCCGCGCACGGTAAATCGGTAACTCTCCGATTTGCTGTCGCTGATCCCTTGCGCCGGCGCCACCAAAATCCACTCTCCGCCGTCCACGCTATATTGCGCCTTCTCGATGCTGCTCGCCGCATCGGTCGCCGTGAACTCGAAATCATAGGCAACGCCCGTCGAGCGCTCCGCATTCATCCCCGTGGCGCTCCCCTCCAGCTTCTGAATCACCGGCGGCGTATTGTCGATCTCGAATCGCTCGCTCTCGCGCTCGGTCTTCAACGCGACATCCGGCGGATTTGAAGGCGAATCGGTCGCTACAATCTTCAGATAATACGCGCCGTCGGGCATCGCCGTGGCGTCCCACGAATAGTATTTCTGGTCCAGGCCGTCTTTCAGCAGCAGCCAATCGCGCTGGTTTTCTCCGCGAAAATAAATGGAGTAGCGCAAATCGTCTTCGTTGTCGTCATGTGCCGTCCACAATACCGTTGCGTATCCCTTTTGATAGACGCCTTGCGGTGGCTGCTCGAATTTAGTGGTGGTTGTGGTAATCACCGTTCCCGATGGATTGGACGACGCCGGTTGCTTCAGGATTACATTCGTCGATTGCCCTGTGATCACCAACTGCGTCTGCGCGCGCGTCCCGGGATCCTGAATCGCGATGCCGTCAATCAGCGGCGCCACATTTTTCGGCAAATACGCCGCGCTCACCCAATCAATTCCATCTCCCGGCCGCCCGTCGTGGATCACCGCTTTCCACTGGAGAAAACGCGCTGCCGGCGCTTCAACCTGTGTTCCCGGGGCGGTGTACGGCCCGAACCATCGTGACCATTCTTTTCCCGGGTCTTCGGTGTTTCCGCTACGCACAAAAAATTCCAGCCGCGGTTCCTTACTTTCCTTCCCGGCTTTCATGGCGGCGCTCATCGCGGGGGGCCCCCACCACTCCATGCGGCCCCACTGCGAGAAAAGTTTCGCGTCAAACGTTTGCGATTCGAACGTACCTTCGGCCTCGTACTCGGGTCCCAGCGAAAAAACCTTTCCGGGATTCGCCGTGCACAGATACACCTTCCCGCCCGCCGTCCGCGAAATACCCGTGATCTGCGATGAACCCGATTTCGCCAGTTGCGCGTACACACCGCGCCCGTCAATTACCAGCAGCGCCCCGCTGTTCCCCGTACCCGCCAACAATCTCCCGTCTGAGTTCAATCCCAGCGCGTACACAATCTCGTCTCGCGAACTCCAAATCTCTTCCGGCACCCCATCCGCGGCAATCCGGTAGATGCTGCTGGAAATCGCTTGTGGAAACGCCAGAAACGGCACGCCGCCCTGCACCACTCCCGGCGTCACATTCGTAATCGTCGTCGTGCCCTGCGATGTGGTAATCACCGCCGACGGCGCCGCAATCCCCGGCCGGCTCTTCTCCCCGATCGCCGCCACATATACCGATCCATCGGCCGCAACCGCAATCGACGTCACCTCGCGCTTCGACGTCTCGTAAACCACAAATCCATCCGCGATGCTTTCCTCCGCGGATTCTCTTTTCGCCGCGCGCTCCGCATTGCGCGTAATCCGCAAAATCCGACCGTTCGGTTCTGTCCCTGCCAGCAAGTTACCCTTGCCGTCGAAGCCCAGCACCTTGATGTGCGCTTCATCGCTCGCGTAAAACACTTCACCTTTTCCATCCGGGGTAACGCTGTAAACTCGCCCCTTGTCACCAGTCGCTACATACAGCGTCCCGTCCTTGCCAAACGCCAGGTCCCAGATGTATTTCGCCTTCGGATCGAAGAACGCGCTCTTCTCGCCCGACGCCGAAACCTTATAAACTTTCCCGTCGGGCGAAGTGGCCACGTACAACGCGCCCTTCCCGTCAAACGCAATCGCCTGCACCAGCAAATCCGTCGACTCAAACACAATCTTCGGTTTCCCGTTGCCGTCAAACCGGAACACCTTCGCCGGCGATCCTCCGCCCGCATATAGCACGCCATTCGCATCCGTCTTCAGCGACCACAGATACGACGCGTCCGCTTCCGCCAGCAGCGAAAATTTCGGCGCCAACTCCAGGTGCCCGTCGCTGCGCACCGCCACTCCTTTTGCCGTGCCCTTCTGGAATTCGTCATACGTGGATTGCCGCCACCGTCGCGTGTGCTCCGCTAGCAGGGAAGTGGCCGCGATGCCCAGCAATACGCACGGCACGAGTACCCGATAAAAGCGTTTTGTCATGGAGATGTTCACCGGATTTGCAAACTCAAGGAGATCAGCCCGGATACGGGGCCGCCCAGCACGATGGAAGATTCACTGGCCAGCGATTCGCGCAGCACCTGCACGCTGCCCGGCCCTGGCCGCCCGTCCACCACATTAATCTGCGAGAGCGGCACGTTGGGCAATTCCTTGTCGTCCCACACCAGCGTCGGCGCCGGCACGAAAAGTCCCACGTACAACCGGTCGTTGTGCCGCTCGCGATTCATCAGCGCGATCAATGGATCCAGCCCGTCCGACCCGCCGCCGCCCGCCACCCCGCCTAACACAAATCCCCGCGACGCGCGGTTCATCCAGTCCGCATCGCTCACCAGCACGCGCAGCGTCGTTCCCCGCGCCATCTGGTCCGGCACACGCACCGTCGTTTCTTCAATCCGCGCCGCCCCGCGGTATGGCCGCAGCAGCACCCGCACCTTCAACGTTTCTCCCGGAGCCGCTTCGCCCTTTTCCAGCCATGCGCTCTCCACCGTGTACGACTGCCGCCCCGGCACGCTTTCCACCCGCAGCGTAATGTGCTCCACGTTCGGAATTTCGAAATTGTTCGTGAACAGCCGCCCGAACGCGTTTTGCACCACCAGCGCAATCGGCAAGTTGTCCGGTGCCATGGTATCTGTCGGGGCAACTGTAGTTTCGATCTGCACCGGCACGTGGCCCTTCAACCGGATCTCCCCGGTCAGATGCAGCGTGGTGCCTTCGCCGTACAGATAATTCTGGTTTATGCCGCTGAACGTAGTCAGCGCCACCAGCAGCGGCGTCAGCTTCGGATGATTCACCACCTCAAAGTGCAGCTTCTTCTCCGCGCCGCCGATCGCAAACGTCAGGTCCAGCGGAATCATCGCCGGCGGCGCGCCCAGCCTACCGGTGACGGCGGTCAAATGGTCGCCGGTAATCGTTCCAATCGACCCGCCCATATTCACAATCTTTGTGGACGAAAGTTCCGAAGACAGCGTGGTCACCACGCGGCTGCGCGCCATAGGCAACTGCACGTTGCCAAAACTTAGGAATGGATGCCCGCAGAGATACACATCGTCGCCGCGCACCGCCGTCACCGTGCAAGCCGAATTGATCGAAGCGTCGCCCTGCACCAGCACCATCCCGGCCATGTCGCCCGCCGCCAGCTTCCCATCGTCCGGCCGTGCCTCCGCGGTCCCGCCTTGCGCGGCCACGAACCCAAAACTTTGCAGTTGCGTCGCAAAGGGTTGCAATGCCGACGGCTGAAATCCCGAAAACACCAGCGGCGTTTCAATCGGCTGCAGCGCCGCGCCACTCGGTAAACCGCCCTGCGCCACGGCCGCGCTCGGCAACGCAAATTGCCCGGCGCCTGACGGCATTCCTGCGCTCTGCTCCGGCGGATGCAAAATGTCCTCAATCGGCGTCACGCCCGCCAGCGCCTCTTTCGTAAAAACGCCCAGCTTCAGCGATAGCGCCCCCGCCAGTTTTCCTTGGAGATACACCGGGCTGCCGCTCATCCCCGCCACCACGCCCGTGTGCTCCACCTTCGGCCCCTTCAACTCCACCAAGATAATCGACTGCTTGGGCCCCATGAAGTTCGGCATCACGCCAACCACTACCAGGTCAAACTTTTCCACCTGGTCTCCCGCAAACACGGTGTAGGCGTAGCCCTGCATCCCCGCGCGCACCTGAGAAAGCGGCAGGATTTCGTTCGATTCCTGCGGCGCCGCGGCCAGCGGAACGCTCGTTACCATCGCCAAAAACAAAAGAAAATACGTGAAACGCTGGGCAAGACGAGCCATATAGTGAGGTGTGATCCCCCGAGCCGTGGAGCAACGTGAGCGCCCATGATACCGGGCAGACCAGTGGTACGCAATTCAACCGCCTGCGTAGCCGGCCTAGTCCTAAAGCCTTAGACGTTCTATGACTCGATGCAGTTGCAAACTACTTCGGTTGTGCGGCCGTCGCCGACTGTGGGAGGATGTTCCAGACCCAATCTGGAGGATTCCATGTCCGAACCGACAAAAGAAGAACTATTGGCGCGCATCGCCGAGCTGGAGAAGAAAACCGAAGCCCGTAAAAAGGGCGCCCTGGAATTTCGCGTCGGCGAAAAAGGCGGCGTCAGCGTGTATGGCCTGGGCCGCTTCCCGGTCACGCTCTATTACGAGCAGTGGATCCGCCTCCTCGACATGGCCAAAGACCTCCGCGAATTCCTCGAAGAAAACAAGCACCGCCTCAAATTAAAAGAACAATCGTAGCGGCGACCTTCAGGTCGCCCACCCTTCCGATTTCCTCCGGCTAGCATCAGTAGGGCCCGCTTTCTGAAGCGGGCCGTTCTTCCAGATGCTGCGCCAGCCTTTGTTCCGTTAGTCTATTTACTCCCCCTGGTTTTGGGAGATCGCACTCGGCCCGGCACTTCTAAAACAACCATGAAAGCCATCACCGAAGACCAACGCGCTCTCTTTCTTCTTCTGTCGGTGCTGCTTTATCTGATTCTGACGCCTTTTTTGCAAGGCGACCGGATCGGCGAGATGATCCTGGTCTTTTCGCTCTATATCATCCTGGTCGCCGCAAGCGTGGAACTCGCGACGAATCACCTTATGGTTCGGCCAACGATTCCTTTGGCGGTACTCTCCGTGGTCCTCGGGCTAATCCATTTTTTTCATCCGACTCGGATGGTCAACTTTCTCCACTACTCCGTATTGGTGGCTTTTCTCGGATTTGTGGCTGTGGGCCTGTTCCTCTATCTGGGGCGGCCAGGGCCCATCACACCCGGACACCTTTATAGTTCCGTCAGCCTCTATTTCATCATCGCTCTGCTCTGGGCCGGGATTTACAGCCTGATCCACACGGGATACCCCGACGCTTTTCTGGAGACGGGGCCTGCGGTGCACGCCAAAGTGCCCGGCGGCTCGCTTCTCTATTTCAGTCTGGCTACTCTCACCACGCTCAGCTTTGGCGACATCGTTCCTGTTCATCCGGTCGCCCGCACCTTTGCGGCGCTCGAATCGGCCACCGGAATCCTCTACATTGCGCTTACCGTGGCGCGCCTCGTCAGCGGCTATCAACGCGCCGCCAAGTAATTTTTGTTGGGATTCACTGGGTGTAGCGCCGGCATCCTGCCGGCAAGCGTAAAGGCCGCGGGAATTGCCGCCGACAAAAACAAAAAGGACGGCCACCAATCGCCGTCCTTGCATAAAACTTAAAACTCCTTCAATCCCGATGGTGCATCGCGAAAATCTTCTCCGTCGAATCCTCGTACGGATACACATGCACCATCCAGCTGAAAATCACCGGATGAAATTTTCCTCCCGCCGCGTCGCACGCACCTTGCGTGGTGATCGATCCGTGCAGCCCAAACTTTGTGTAATCCGCGGTTTTTCGCTGGTCGCTCGGCGGCATGCACAAATTCGTGTGCAGGTGCCAGGTGGCCACGCTCAGCGGCACGCGCTCGTTTAACTGCTCCTCGCTCGCGCGCTTCGGCATCGTGTACATCGCGCCCACCAGTTCGTAGCCATCACCTGTTTTCTTATAGAGCAGGGAAGTGGGCCGCGCGGGATCGAACGTGAACGCCTGCAGAAATCCATTCTCGTAATTCGTGAAGTGATATTCGGGCTGCGGCACGCCCGGCAGGAATATCTTGAAGCCCTCCTGGAGCGCCACGTGATAGTCCTTGTATTTCTCAATCCCCGCGCGCAGTTCCTTCACAATTTCGTTGGCCCGCTGCAAATCCACCGCCGTCTGTGGCCGCGGCGAAGTCATGTACATGTGCGGATTGTCGCCGTGATGCATGTTCGCCATGTCGTGGGCGGCGGCAGCCTCTGCAGATTTGGAATCGTCCATTCCCATGGACATGCCCGGCATCTTGCTGTGATCCATCTCCTGCCCTTGTTCCTGCGTCTGCTGGGAAATCGCCCCGGAATCCATAGAAGTCTCCGCCATCACCGGAAGCCGGTGATTCGGAATCGCGGCGAGCACCACGCCCACCAGGAACAACGCCCCAAAGCCGATAGTGGCCTTGGTAATCAATTGCATGAACGCGTTACGAGGTGACATAACTTCTCCTGGCGACCTATCGAGCCTGTCGCCCACGATTCCCGCTATCTACCAATAATACGAATCCTCCCCTCCTTATCTTTCACCCGAAATTCCCAACAAGTTCCCCCTTAAAACTGTCCGCGAGTACAGGCCCTTTGGAGTGCGGGAGCCCAGCTCCCGCTTTTACGGTGAATAGAATTCCTCCCAAACGATCTTTTAGGAGATAGAAGATGCGGCTGCAATCCCAGAAGCGGTTGCGCAGCCACCGCACTCCAAATCTCCCATGCTAAAATTAAATCACCAATGAAAACCGAAACCATCTACCCCATGAAAGCCATCTCCGGCCCGCTCGAACTTCCCGGCGATAAGTCCATTTCCCACCGTTATGCCATGCTCGCTGCCCTCGCCGACGGCACCAGCGAACTCCGCAATTTCGCGGCCGCCCAGGATTGCCACAGCACCCTCGGCTGCATGAAAGCGCTCGGCGCCGACGTCCATGTGGATGGCGCCACCGTCAAAATCACCGGCCGCGGCCTGCGCGGCCTGAAATCCAGCTGGCGCTCGCTGGACGCCGAAAATTCCGGCACCACCATCCGCCTGCTCTCCGGCATCCTCAGCGGCCAGGAATTCACCACCAGAATCTCCGGCGATGCCTCCCTCCAGAAACGTCCGATGAAACGGGTGGTCGCCCCGCTTCGCCAGATGGGTGCCGACATCCGCGCCAAGGACGACAATTTTCCCCCGCTCGAAATTCACGGCGGGAAGCTTCGCGCCATACACTATGAGATGCCGATGGCCAGCGCCCAGGTTAAGTCTGCCGTGCTACTGGCCGGTTTGTATGCGGACGGGAAAACCGAGGTCACGGAACCCGCGAGGACCCGCGACCACACCGAACTCGCTCTCGAAGAGTTCGGCGCGCGCATCGAAAAACGCGGCCGCACCATCTCCGTCCACGGCCTCGCCGGCAACAACGGCAAGCCTGCGCTGCAGCCCAAGTCCCTCGATGTTCCGGGTGATCTGTCTTCCGCGGTTTTCTTTGTCGCCGCTGCCTCTCTCTTGCCCGAATCGAATTTGTATATCGCAAACGTAGGCTTGAATCCTACGCGCTCCGCCATCCTGGATTTCTTTCAACAAATGGGTGCGTCGGTCACTGTGGTGAACCTGCAAAGCCAGCAGAGCGAATTGATCGGTGATCTTGCCGTCAAAGGCGCGCAGCTCAAGGGCGGCGTAATCGCCGGCGAGATCGTGCCGCTCCTGATCGACGAGCTTCCCATGCTCGCGGCTCTCGGCCCCTACACCGAACAGGGAATTGAAATTCGCGACGCCGGAGAACTTCGCGTCAAGGAAAGCGACCGCATCGCCGCGCTAGCTGAAAATCTCAAGCGCATGGGCGCCAAAGTCGAAGAGCGTCCCGACGGCCTCCGCGTCGAAGGGCGGCGTGCAGGCAAACTCCACGGCGCCGAAATCGATCCCCGCGGCGACCACCGCATCGCCATGGCCTTCGCCGTAGCTGGCCTAGCCGCCGATGGCGAAACGCGTATCCTCAACGCAGAATGCGCCGGAGTTTCGTACCCGTCTTTTTTCTCCGAACTCCGCCGCCTCTCGGGGGAGTGACTTTGCGTTTACGCAGTCCTGTAAAGTGGATAACAGCGATCAGATAACAGCGATCAGGAAGCAGGACGCCCTTCCTATCTGAGTTGACCTTTTGGCTCTTATTTTGGTAACCATGTAATACTGTATTTGTCTGATTACTATGGACGATGGGTTTCAGTCCGTGCAGCGGCTCAAGGTCTGGCAGAAATCCATGGACCTCGTGGAATCCTCTTATAAGCTTTCCTCACGTCTGCCGCCCGATGAACGGTTTGGGCTCATCCCCCAGATTCGCAGGGCCTCGACCTCAATCCCCGCCAATATCGCCGAGGGATTCGGCAGATGGAACGCCCGTGACTTCGCCCGGTTCGCAGCCATTGCCAGCGGTTCGCTGCGGGAACTGGAGACCCATTTCATAATTGTTCAGCGGTTGGGCTTCTTAGGCAAATCCACGGTGGAAACGGTACTCCGCCAGATGGACGAACTCTCAAAAATGCTTTACAGGATGCGCCGCCGCGTACTTGCAAACAACGCCGCATCAGAACCAAAACCGCATTTCCAGTCCCGCACAATCGGCAAAGCTATTTGATCCTGAGGGAATCCCCTTCCTGCTATCTGATCGCTGTTATCTGTTTCCAGCCTATTGCTCCGTTGCCGGCGGAATCACTTGCGGTGGTGCTGGCGGTGCCGGAGGGGCTGGAAGCGCTAGAGAAGTCCGACGCAGAGAAATATTTCCGTAGCTCGTTTTCAATGTGATCTTTGGCCCTTTTCCGCTGCCATATTTTCCTGCCAGGTGTGAATCTCCAGACTCTGTCTTCGAAGCAGCCAGTCCTGGAAACTCCGAACTGATTTCGCAGTTGCGGCAATCCGCAACGATTTCAAAACTCGCACTACCTGGAACGGTCAGGGCGATTTCCGAAGAAGAATTTGTGATCTGCACGTCTTCTTTCGGAGCGGAAGAAAATCTCACGCTGACGGACGCGTTGCGGTTGTCAATGTTCACCTTGCCACCCGGATTTTCCACGTTGATCTCGGCATCGCGCGTGCGCAAGCTCAGATTCCCCGGCGCATCCACGATGTCCATATTCCCGGACCCGGCTTCCATGTGTCCCGCCAGCGCGGAAAGCGTCAAATCTGTCTTGGACGAAACCATGCGCACTCCCTTCACCGCTTTGTCCGCGCGCACCGGCCCGTAGAAGTCGCCTTCCACGGTCAGGCTTCCCGTTGTGTCGTTTGCTTCAATCTCGCCGCCCTTGCCCGAAATCTTCACGTCGCCCTTAGTACCGGAAACTTTCACATCACCCTTGCGCATTTCCACGTTCACGTCGCCTGCAGTTCCCCGCACGTCCACGTCGCCGGTCATGTCGGTAACTACAACGTCGCCTGAAATTCCGGAAATGTTGACGTCGCCTTTGTCGGTCTTCACCGATAACGGAGATTTGTTGGGGATCACCACTTCCAAATCCACGCCAATCTTTGAACTGGAAAGATCAAAGCCGGTGGGATGAACTTCGTAGCCGTCCCCATTCTGCTCGATCGTCACTCTAACCGGCTCGGCAACCCGCGCCGCTTCCGTCTCGCTCCAGGACTTCACCGTTTTCTTGGCCGTTACTCGGATCTCTCCGTTGTCGGCCCCGCGCACCGTGATGTCGCCGCGCCCGTTGCGCACCATTACTCGCGCGTTCGCGGGAATCTTCTTCGGCGCTACGTCGATGTCATAGCTGTAACTGTCGCCGGGATCGATCACCGGCCCAAAGTGCCCGGGGATTCGATTCACTAAAGCCACGATAGCCACCAGTGCCACCATGGCCAGCACCAAGCCGGCTTCACTCCCGGTAGCGCGCCCGCCGCCTCCTCCGCCAAACGGGCGTCCCGCGGTGCGTTCGTACAGCTTGATCGCGCCCCAGAAAATAATCATCAGGGGCCACCAGCGCTTGAAAAACTCCCCGATCTCCAGGTTCCCGTAATTGTGCACCAACAGCAAAACACCAACGGAAATCAGAACCAGGCCGGAGAAGAGTCCACTGCTGCGCGCTGGAGTGGGCATGGAGGCTTATTGTCCCTGAGACGAATAAGGAGTTTGCGGTGTGCCCGCGCCCGAAGTCGGAGGAGCAGGGGGCGCTGGCGGTGCGCCCAAGGGCGCCGCGTCCACATGCCCTTCGCGCGAAGCCATTGAACTCGCCAGGTGCACCAATCCGATCACAATCAGGATAAGCGGAAACGTGTTGCCAAAATAAAGTCGCCCGCCGTGGGTTTCATGCAGCAGCCAGAGAATTCCCACCGTGATCAGCACCGCGGGTCCAACCAGGCCTCGAATCGTGCAACTCTGGCAATGACACTTCAGCTGGGCAGCCATCCGCGCCTCCGTTCAGCTCTTTCCACTCATGCGATTTTTCAACATGAAAAATCCGATCCCGATCAGCAGCAGCGGCACAAAAATCTGCCGCACCCGGAAAAAATCGAAGAACCCGAAATTGTTCAGCAGGAACAGCGCGCCGACGCCAATCAAAATAACGGGTCCGAGCGGCTTCCGCCCGCTCCAGTTCTCAAAGGGATCCGCAAGCGGCTGGCCGGTTGTCCGCGCCTTTGCGGAGCGCATCGCATCAATGGCCATGTAAAACGGAGATACCACCAGCGCAAAAATCAACAGGCCCTGGATGCCTTCGCCAAGGTCGCTCGCAATTCCAAAAATAATTGCGCCGAACACCACAACATGGATGATCGCCTTGTTGTATTCGCCGTTATAAATCGCCCCAAGCCCCGGGATGAAGCCCAACAAAAACGCCAGCACCGGCGCATTGTTCTGTTTCTGCGCTGTCATTACACGTGGCGGAAACTCTCCAGGATTGGCGAGCGCACCCGGTGCAAGTTCTGCCACATTGGGCGCTGCCGTCGGCAATCCCACGTGCTGCGCAAGGCAATCCTCGCAATAAAGAACGTCTCTCACTCTGTGGCTGCACGCCGCGCACATCGCCTTGCCGCAATTGCGGCAATACCCCGATGCCTCCGTATCCGCATGCACGGCACAGTTCATCGAACGCTCCTCTCGCCAAGCATCGGCATCTCAGTCGCCATCATCTCCAGTTGCCGGCTGATTTCATTCGCGCGATTCTGCTGCCGGGGCTGCGAAGGTTTCTGCTGATCCGTCTGCCCCGGAATCTTTTCCGGCGCGGACTTCGGCAGCATCTCCTCAGGCGTCGTTTGCAGGTTGTTCTCATCCTGGCGCAAGCGGGATTGGATCTCGTACACCACGCGCAAGTCGCTTACATACTTCACGCTGCGCGCAAACACCCGATGCGCTCCCCGGTCCGCAGTTTGATAAATCGCGGCCGGGCGCAGATCCGCCAGCTTTGCCTTGCGCAGGGAAAACCCGGATGCGCCGAGCACGATAAACAGCGTGGCCATGACGCTCGCCGCTCCATAAGCAAACTTCGGCGTGGCCAGCCCGCGAATCGCGTTCAGGAATCCCTGCCAGCCCGTTACCGTTTCCCGCGGGCCCAGTGTCTTGTCCAGAATCGCGTACACCAGCCGCGGCGGTGTCTCCAACACTTGCATCGCGTGCATCTCGCCGACCAGGCTGCGCACGTTCGCCACGAGCGGTGCGCAATCCGCGCACGAGTTCGCATGCGCTTCAAATTCCGCGCGCTCCGGCCCTTGCAGCAGCCCTTCCAGGTAATCGCTCAACCGTGCTTCAACCAGATCGCAAGTCCAGGTCATGGCTTGCCCCCTGCGAACGAAGTAAAGTTCGCTAGCACAAATAGAAATTCGTCAAAACTCATCCGCTTCCTCATGCCGGCCGCACTCCCATCTGTTGCAAAATCCGCGCCAGCTCAATTCTTCCGCGGTTGATCCGAGACTTCACCGTGCCCTCCGGCACCGCCAGCACCGTCTGAATCTCCGCGTAATCCAACTGCTGCAAATCCCGCAAAATCACCGCCTCGCGCAATTCCGGCGAAAGCCGCGTCAGCGCGCTCTGCACTTGCATGCTCAATTCGCCGAGCAGCGCCTGCTCGTCCGGCCGTCGCCCCGCCGATTCCTTGTTCTCCACTACAGGCATTTTGTCATCCAGCGAATCCGTGATGCGATCGCGTTTCGTACGCCGGTAATGATCAATCAACAGATTCCGCGTCACGCTCGTCGCCCAGGTCGCAAATCCTCCATGCGCCGAACGGTAACTTCCGAGCGTCCGGTAGACCCGGAGGAACACATCCTGCGACAGGTCCTCGGCTTCCGTGCGATTGCCCGTGAACCGGTAGCAGATGTTGAAGATTCGACGCGAGTGGCGACGCACAAGTTCCTCCCAGGCCGAGCCATCGCCCTGGAGACATTGCTGGACCAGTTGGGCATCCTGCTCCAAGCTTCCTCAGCCCCATCTTCCAGACACCTGCTTCGGCAGCACCCGCAGGTGGGTTTTTCGGCCTGCCAATGTATGGAACGCAAAATGCACCGGAAATGTTCCCGCCTTCGGGGCTCCCAACCGACCGTTTGGCTGGCATCTTACCTGCTCCCGCCCCCAGTTACAACGCCTTCTGTTACAACCTGTTGGAATCAAATTGCTTATCCAAGCTTGACGGAGCCCCTGGCACCCCGTACTCTGCTTCCACATGGCACGGAAGTCGAGGAAAACGCTGTTTGCCGCGCTGGGTATCCTTGTGGCCGGATACCTCCTTTATCATTTCCGAGCCAATCTCCACCTAAGCCAGTTCAGCGGCGCCAAGCTTTGGGAGGCGGTTCGCCGGGCGAATTTCGTCTACCTCCTGCTTTCCATCGTTGGCATCTACGGCTGCTACGCTATTCGCGCTCTCCGCTGGCAGAAATTTCAGGCGCATCTTGGTCCCTCAAAATTCTGGAACATCTATCGCATGACCCTCGCGGGATTCAGCGCCTTGTTCCTCCTGGGCCGTGCCGCCGAGCCCGTGCGCCCGTTGCTGATTTCGCGCAAGGACAAAATCCCCCTCTCGGACATCTTCGGTATCTACGCGCTTGAACGTATCCTTGACGCCGCCAGCACCGCGGTTCTTGCCGCCGCTGGCCTCCTCATCTTCGAGTCCTCCGGGCATCTTGACGCTCAGGGAGCCGGCCAGGCCTTCGAAAAAGGCGCGCGTACCGCGGGGACTTTTTTTGCGTTATTCGCGATCGTTGCCATCTCCGGTTTAATCTATTTGCGGCTTCACGGCTCCGCGCTCCTGGAGCGCCGCATGCAGAGCTGGCTGACGGAACACGGCTGGCGCGCGGGCGTGGCGCGCAATCTTCTCGGCTTCGTGCGCGGTGTGCAGACTGTCCGCAGTTGGGGCGATGTTGCCGCGGCGGTGGTCTACTCTGGGCTACACTGGCTGCTAGTCGTCTGTGTGTATCTCCTGGTCTTGCAGAGCTTCGGGGGAAAACTTGCCGCGCTGAAATTTTCCGACGGTGTGCTGCTCATGGTGTTCAGCCTGGTCGGCTCCGCCGTGCAGCTTCCCGGCGTCGGCGGCGGGGCTCAAGCGCTCACCATCGTTGCGTTAACGAAGCTCTATGGAGTAGAACAGGAGCCGGCAGTGGCCGCCGCGATGATCCTGTGGCTAGTCACGTTTGCATCCTGTTCCTTTGCCGGTGTGCCGCTTTTGATTCGCGAAGGGTGGTCGCTCGGCGAACTAAAACGCATGCGCGAGCACGAAGGCGAGCAAATCGAAGCCGAGCTGGCAGGCCAAGGCGCCACAAAGAATTTGTAGGGGCGGCTTTACGCCGCCTTCTTGGGTTTCTCTTGCGTTTGTAGAGGCGGCCTTCCGAAGCCGTCCGTTTTTGAGATTTGCGGCCATGTCTCAGCGGCCAGCCCCGTAGAACCATTCGGGGTGCAAAAAGTGCACCTCAGAAGGCGGGTTCTAAATTCGCTTTCCATTTTGTAATATCCTCGTAGCATCAGGAGAACCCAGCGAGTGAAGTGCCCATTCTGCGCGCATCTCGACGACAAGGTGATTGACTCCCGCGAGGGCCGTACCGGCGACACCATTCGCCGCCGCCGCGAATGCCTGAAATGCTCGCGCCGCTTCACCACCTACGAGCGCATCGACGAAATTCCGTACATGGTGATCAAGAAGGATGGGCGGCGCGAACGCTTCGAGCGCCAGAAGATTCTGCAAGGTTTGCTGAAAGCCTGCGAAAAGCGCCCCGTTCCCACGCCCAAGCTCGAATCCATCGTGGATGAAATCGAAGGCGTGGTCCACGAAGCCACCGAAAGGGAACTGACCACCACCGAAATCGGCGAGATGATCATGCACCGCCTCAAGAAACTCGATAAGGTGGCCTACGTGCGTTTCGCCAGCGTCTACATGGACTTCAAAGACGTCCAGGAATTCATGTCCGAACTGAAAAACCTCCTGAAAGATCGTGCCCTGCCCAAAAAATAATCCGTCCCCCTGTTTATGTTTTCCTAACAGACCCCTCAGGATTTCTTAGGCGGGTATTTCCTAAGATTTGTAATGACGATTGAGAGGCATGGGGTCTCGCTGATGCGCTCGAAAGTGCCCTCTCGATTCTCCATCGTCGAGGCACTGGTATGCACAGCAAGAGCGATTCCCCGGCCAATTCGATCGATCGGATGTGCTCCGCATCAAGAATCACGTAACAGCAAGTTCGGGGCCAGGGAGAAAGTTGCCATGGTAACGGGTCCGAAGGGAACAGAGTTTGATTTAAGTGGACATTGCAACGTTTGCGGCCATTACGGGGAAGTATTCGATCTTCCCGGACGATTTGAGAAATATTGCCTGGAATGCAGCGCGGATGTGGCCGCCGTGATTTTGCTGACCACGGAAATCGACGCCGCGACGCTGGCGGGCGCGAATACCAACGAATTGATCTCCGAATTTAACGTCATCAGCAGCCGCATGCTGGGCCGCGCGCAATCCGCCGAACTGGGAAATATCTAAATCTGCGCAATTTGTCATCGCCATGGATGTGCCGAAAATGTCGGCGCGCCGACATTTAAAGTATTACTTGAAGGTTTACTACAAAATAAATAAACATTCGAATGAGGCGGCGGAAGTGTTGTAAGGGAAGAGGTTAGCATTTGGGATTCGAATGCCACTCTTTCCAAAATGGAAAATCGTTGGAATGGGTCACCTTGATGGACCTTTCAGATCGTCGTGGTGGCCTCCTCCGCCACGCAGACGAACTAGTCGCGCACCTGAAAAAGCACGGAGTCAACTACGGTGACAAGTATGTCGTGATCTGAATCTGCCGCACCTCCGGTGTTGGGACCGTTTATGTTCGAGCGTTCCCAGCCCTCACGGGCTGGGCTAATCTCTTTCGCGCCTCCGGCGCTTCGGATCTGCCTCGACGACCCACCAGTCAACTCTTCTTGGCCGCCCTCCCGTGGTAGAGTTGCCTTCGTTGGTTCCAATCTTTTCAGGGGAGTGTGTGCATGCGTAAATCCGTCTTTCTGGTTTGTTGTGTTGTGCTGGCCGCTGGAATCCTGGTGGCCGAAAAGACGCACGCGCCGAAGATTGATCCTCAGCGCATGCACGACACGGTCAAATACCTTTCGAGCGATGAACTCGAGGGGCGCGGCACGGGGCAAAAGGGCGGCGACGCGGCTGCCAACTGGATTGCCGAGCAGTTCAAGTCATACGGCCTGAAGCCCGCCGGAGCGAATGGCGGCTACTTTCAGGACGTGCCGATGGTGGGCGTGCGAGCGCTGCCCGCGACTACGTTTACGTTTGTTCCTGCAAATGGCGCGCCCGTGGAACTGAAGAATCTCGACGACTACGTCACCAGCAACGAGACGCAGACCGAATCCGCCGACATTGATGCGCCGATCGTTTTCGTGGGTTACGGCATTACTTCGCCGGAAAACAAGTGGGACGACTATAAGGGGTACGACCTGCGCGGCAAGGTGGCGCTGCTTTTTGTGAGCGAGCCGGAATCGAACGACCCGAATTTTTTCAAGGGCAAGGCGCTGACTTACAACGGCCGGTGGACTTACAAATTTGAAGAGACCGCGCGGCGCGGCGCTGTCGGAACTTTGATCATTCACCGGACGGACCTGGCGAGCTATCCGTGGGAAGTGGTCCGCAATTCCTGGGGCGGCGAGCGCTCGTATCTGAAGCTCGAGGGTTCGCCGAAGCTGAAGGCCGCATCGTGGATCCAGCTGGAGGTAGCGCGCAAGCTGGTGGCCATGGGCGGGTTGAATCTGGATGAGCTATATAAACAATCGCAATCGAGGGATTTCAAGCCGATCGAGTTGCCTGTTCATCTAAAGGCGCATGTAGTGTCGGCGATTCGGCCATTCGCTTCGCGCAACGTGCTGGCCATGGTCGAGGGTTCAGAGGCGGATCATCGTCGAACGGAGACGGTTCTGTACACGGCGCACTACGACCACTTCGGAATTGATCCCGCACGCGCGAAGGGCGACCAGATTTATCACGGCGCTGTGGACAACGGGACGGGCTGCGGCATCCTGTTGGAGCTTGCGCGCGTGTGGGCGGGAACGAAGCCCGTGCCACCGCGCTCGATTTTGTTCGCCGCCGTTACGGGGGAAGAACAAGGCCTGCTCGGTTCGGAATATTTGGGCAAACATTTGGAACAGCTACCAGTGCAGCCCATCCTGGATTTGAATTACGACGCGCTTGCCCCGATCGGCATCCCGGAGGAAGTGGAAGTAAGCGGCGCGGAACGAACGACGTTTTATCCTGAAGTCGAAAAAACTGCCAAGGAGTTCAGTCTTGCAATCAAGCCCGACGCGCATCCCGAAGCAGGGCACTACTATCGCTCCGACCACTTCAGCCTTGGACGCGTCGGCATTCCCGCCTTCTCTATCAGCGAAGGCCTGAAGTTCAAGGGCCACGATCTTGCGTGGGGGGAAGCGCAATCCAAAGACTACGTCGAACACCACTACCACAAGCCCGCCGACGCGTTCGTTGATTCCTGGGATTTTACGGGCGACGCCAAGATGGCGGAGTTTGGCTATGCCCTCGGCCAGGCCGCCGCCACGCAAACTGGCGAAATCAAGTGGCTCCCCGGGGACGAATTCGAGAGTGCACAAAAGAAACTCGCCGCTGGGCAACGGTAAGCGTCGCCTGGTGAGTAGAAAATCCAAGAAAAGACTCAGCAAAGAACAGCGCAAAGGTGTCGCGGCACTTGCCGCAACGAAAGTTTCGGAGATCGTTTGACCGATATGGCAGAGGTTTTGGAGAGGAGCGGCGCGGAAGTCGGGAAATATTATCGGGATAGCCAGCCTAGCACTCGGGTTCGGGCAGGACAGAAGCGAAAGCGGATTCGGAAAGCTGTGTTGTAATCTCGATCGCCCCGCGAATGATTCCTGAAGTAAGGTGCGCCCGCCTCGGAAGGCGGCCGCTACAAAGGCGAGAAGGGTTGTGGGCTCGGCCACCTGAAGGTGGCCGCTACGCGGACTGTGGGGATTATTTGGGCCAGACGCCGGCGGTGAAACTTCTTACTTTGGAGAAGCCTAGGCGTTCGTAGAGATGGACGGCGGTGTGGTTTTCGGCGGTTACGGTTAGGGTGAGTTCGCTGAACTTTTGCGCACGGAGGGTTTCCGCGGCGGTGAGCATCAGGATGCGCCCGAGGCCGTGGCCCTGAAAGCCGGGCATCACGCAGATTTGCGTGGTGTGACCGACACCGGCGGAAACTTCGCTGGTCAGGATCGCGCCGGCAAGTTCGTCGCTGTCCGGCTGACGCAGGACGAAAGAAGCGTTCGGCAGAAACTGGCCGCAGCCGGGTAGCAGGATGATGTTCTTGAGGAATTTCAGCGCGCCGTTTCGCGTGCGGTATTGGTCGTTGATGTCGCCGTCCACGTGATTGGCGTAGGCCAGGTAGATCAGCTTGGCGCAGGGTTCAAAGTAGCGGTCGTGCCAGCGGTCGAGGCGCAGACCGGAGTTCACGCTGGGAACCGGGTCGCTCTTCTTCGATAGATCGAGCAGCATGAATTGCCGCGTGTACAGCCGGAAGCCCTGGTCGCGCAGCGCGGCGTCCACCGGCCCGCCGAAGGGCATCAGTTGCGCTTCGATGCGATGCAACTGCGGCAGCGCGCGCATGCTGAACAGCATTTCGTCGAGTAATCGCCGCCCGATAGGCTCCTGCACCTGGGTCGGCGAGACGTACAGTCCGCCGATCAGTCCCTTGTAATCCTCAAGCACATAGAACGAATAACCGACGGCGTGGCCGCCTTCAAAGGCGACGCAGCCTGAAAGCGCGTGGGCGTCCAAGAAGCGCTTGATCAAGTCGAGGGCGCTGCGGTAGTCCCAATGAAGCTCCTCGCGCCAATGGCGGGCTTCCTCGAGCAGCAGGGGCTCAAGCTGGCGGACACTCGTCTGGCGGAGGTCGATGATATTCATCGGAGTGGGCGGCCGTTCTACACGCCAGTCCACGTGACATGATAGCCGATTCGGGGGAACTCCTGCCAAATCGGCCCTCAGACCCGATACAAATCGGGCACATCGGACCGAGAAGGGAATCGGGCGGATGAAATTCGCATGTTACGATTTCTTCATAGCATTCAGGATTACAACAAGTAAGGCGGAAATTTAGACACGCTGGCACAGTCCAGCCCGTGAGCCCATGTCCATCGTAAATGAACTGCACTATCCGAGCCGCTGGTACACCAAGCTGCTGATCGTCATTCTCGCGTTCGTTTTCTTCGCGACCCTGGCCACCGTGGTGATTTCGGGTGTGCTGACCTACTGGATCGTGAAGCCGCAGCGCACGAGCTCCGAGATCAATATGGCCAGCTTTCCGGGGCGGCCGGATGAAGTGGATTTCAACGTGGCGGGATTGGGCAGCAGGCGAGGATGGTTTTTCCCGGGATTCCGCAATGCGCCGACGATTATCCTGCTGCACGGGTACGAATCGAGCCGGGGAGAGTTGCTAACGCTGGTTTCAGCCCTTCAAGATCACCAGTACAACGTGTTTGTGTTCGACTTTGCGGCGCATGGCGCCAACGCGGGCGTGACCACTTTTGGGTATCGCGAGGCGGACGAAGTGCGCGCGGGGATTGACGTGATTGCGAAGCGGAATGACGTGGACGCGACGCGCTTCGGGCTTTGGGGATACAACCTGGGGGCGTACGCGGCACTGCGAGAGGCGGAGAATGATCCGCGGGTGCGCGCTCTCGCCCTGGACGCGGTCTACGACTATCCGAGGCAGATGGTCAAAATCGGCGTGGAAAAAACCGGCGTGGGCGGATTTCCCCTGATGGTGAAGTCGGCGCAGATGTGCTTCGAGTGGATGAACTATCAACACAAGTACGATCCGCCGCTTACCGCGAAGCTCTCGAAAATGGGCGGAGTACCGATACTCTTTATAGAGGCCTCGGACGATCAAGAGACAGCCTCGATCACGCGTGAGATCTTCCTGAAGGCGCCGGAGCCTCGGGAGGAAGCGATAATCCCGCACGGGAACTTTGTGAACCTGCCCGACGACGAAAAGCGGGCTTACGAAAACCGCGTTGTATCATTTTTCCTGACGCGGCTGCCGGTCACTCAGGCCGTTGCCAGCACTCCCGCCGCCAAGCCCACCAAGTGAACCCGCGCCCCGGCAGGGGATAATCGCGGGAGGCACGGCAAAATCCGCACAACGAAATCCATAGCTGGCGGCCTCCTGCTGTTTGCCCTTGGCGACGAAGAGCAGCGCAGGAAGCGGATCCCCGGGTTTCCATTCAGGAATTTCCTTGTGGGCGTAGAAGTTCAGTTGATAGGCAAACGAGCGATTGATTTGCCAGATTGCCGCATTATCCAACGACAACTCCGGCGAAAGAGTTTTGACGGTGAGAGCCGCGTACCTGCCTGAAATGCCGGCGTCCATTTGAGGAAGAAATTGCTCCAGTTCGGCGACCAGAAGCAGCGTCGTGAGAAGAGCGGCAAACAGGCTGGCTCGAACTCTGCGGCGGGCAGCCAGAACGCCAACCACGATTGCACCGAAGATGGCGCTGAGCCAAATAGGCGTGAGCCCGCAGACGAGGCCGGCGCAGGTCAGAGCGGGAATTCGATGTGCCTGGCGCTGCAGAACAATTCCGAAAACAAGCAGGGTCAGGCTTGTGCCCAGCATCGGCCAGCGGGGAGAACGGTGCGGGTCCCTGGCGACAGAGGCGGCCGAGTTTGCCATGAGCAGCACCATGGGAGGGATTGCGGGCATGATATAGCCCGGCAGCTTTGATTCTGAGATGGTGAAAAACAAGAACGTGAAGCCCGCCCAGGCTAGAAAGAAGGCTTGGGCGGAGGTCTCCGGAAGCTTATCCATCCAATTTGCCAGGAATTCCAGCTTGGCGAAGGCGTGGAAAAATATCCAGGGAAAGACGGCGAGAAGAAAAATGGGGACGTAAAACCAGACGGGCTGGATATGCTGGAATTCGGGGGTGAGGAAGCGGTTGAAGTTATGTTCGATGATGAAGACACGGAAGAAGTCGTGGTTGCGGTAGGCGCAGAGGATGTACCAGGGGAGAGCTGTCAGGCAGAAGGCGGTGATGGCGACGGTATTCAGGCAGCGGAAGGCGTCGCGCCAGCGCTTGGTGAACAAAGCCCAGAGAAGAACGCCGCCGCCGGAGAGAATGATGGCTGCGGGACCTTTGGCGAGAGCGGCGAGGCCGAGGAAAAAGCCGAAGAGTATCGAGGTAAATGAGGTAAAGGAAGTTGAGGACCCGACGGGAGTTGTAGAGGGTTCGCTTGATTGTGAGTGCGGAGTTGGAGTTATGGATGGGGAGAGATCGAGGAGTTGGGTGGCGAAGACCATGGCGATGGTGAGCATGGCGGCGAAGGGCATGTCGGTGGCGGCGGCGTGGGAGAAGCCGATCATGCCAACGGTGGTGGGCAGGAGGACCAGGAGCCAACGGGCGGTTGCTGCGCCATAGAGACGCAAGGCTAACCAGGCCAGCGCGAGAGTCGCGAGGAGCGCCGAAACGGCGCTGGGCAGGCGGGCGGAAGCCTCGCTGACGCCCAAGAACTTAAAGCTGATCGCGGCGCCCCAATAGTAGAGGGGAGGTTTTTCAAACCAGGGCTTGCCGTAGAGGCGAGGGGTGACGTAATCGCCGGTTTCCTGCATGTCGCGGGCGATCGATGCGTAACGCGGCTCGTCGGGGCCGACAAGGCCGATGGCGCCGAGATTCCGAAAATAGCAGAGATAGAGGGTGGAAAGGATCAGCACGAGCCAAAGGAAGCGCGCCGTAAGCGAGAGTGAGCGGGATTCGGAAAGCTCTTTGCTGTTTCGAGTCACGGAAAGAGAAGTTTAGCATTGTCGGTGTATCTTGGAAGGTCGGAAGTGGGGCGCGTTTGCATTGATTGCTAGTCGCGGAATTTTGTCTTGGGGTCTGGGCCGTAAAAGCGGGAGCGTTGCTCCCGCACTAAAAAGGGGCTTTGCGAGCGGCGAATGATCGAGCGGATTCAGTACGCGGTGGTTTGGGGGTGCGTGAAGATGCTGGGGGTGTTGCCGCGGCCGGTGGCGCGATGGCTGGCCGGGGGAAGCGTGCGGCTGCTGCTGTTGCTGCTTCCAAGGATGCGGAAGACGGCGGAGTTTAATTTGCGGCTGGCGTTTCCGGAGTGGAGCGAGGCGCAACGGTTGGCGGTGCAGAAGGGTATGGCACGAAATCTAGGATGGATGGCGGCGGAGTTTGCGCGGCTGCCGGGCTACACGGCGGAAAATATTGAGAGTGTGGTGGTGCTGGACGGGCACGAAAATTTTCTGGAGGGCAAGAGCCGCGGTAAGGGCGTGATTTACCTGACGGGGCACATCGGGGCGTGGGAACTTTCTTCGTTCGCACACGCTTTGTACGGGTTTCCGCTGCACTATATGGCGAGGCCGTTGGATAACGCGCCGCTGGATGCGATGGTGAATGAATATCGCGGGCGATCGGGGAACAAGCCGATTTACAAGAATGAAGCGGCTCGGATGATGATGAAGGTGTTAAAAGGGGCTGGCACGATCGGAATTCTGGCGGACCAGAATACGATGCCGGGGGAAGGCGTTTTCGTGGATTTTTTCGGGACGCAAGCATGCACGACTACGGGAATCGCGCGGGTGGCGCTGCATACGGACGCGGCGGTGGTGCCGGGATATGCGTATTGGGATCAGAATTTGCGGAAGTATCGGTTGCGGTTTGAGCCGCCGGTGGAGTTGGTGCGGAGCGGGGATACGGAGCGGGATGTTCGGGAGAATACGCAGCGGTTTACGAAGGTGATTGAGGAGATTATCCGGAAGCATCCGGAGCAGTGGGTTTGGATCCATGCGCGGTGGAAGAACCGGCCGGAGGGGGAGCCGCCGCTTTATGAGTTTTAGGGAAGGAAGAAAATCGAAATTAGAGAATCGAAAAGAGAGAAGAGAAAAACTTAACACAGAGAGCACAGAGGATTCACAGAGGGCACTGAGAAGAAGGGATTGGAGGCGGGGATGAAGTGGACGGCGGGGGAGCTTGCGAAGGCGATTGAGGCGCGGCTTGACGGAGATGGGGCGTTGGAGATCACTGGAGTGGCGGCGCCGGAACGTGCGGGAACCAAGGAATTGATTTATGTGGAGTCGGCGAAATATGCGGAGCGGGCAGCGGGATCCGCGGCGAGTTGCGTGGTTGCGCCGGATGGGATTGCCGTGGCTGGGAAAACGGTTTTGCGGAGCGGGAAGAGCAAGGTGGCATTTGCAAAAGCCGCGGCGTTGCTGCTGGAGCGAGTCCCCATCGCGATCGGAATTCATCCGACCGCGATAATTGCGCCGATGGCGCGAATCGGCGCGCACGTAGACATCGGGCCGTACGCGATTATCGGCGACGATACCCACATTGGGGATAACACGCAGATTGGGGCGCACAGCGTAATCAGTGCAGGGTGCTGGATCGGAGAGAGCTGCAGGATTCATCCGCGGGTGACGTTTTATGCAGGGGTGCGCGTGGGGAATCGAGCGGAGATTCATGCCGGCGCGGTGCTGGGGGCGGATGGATTTGGATTTGCGTTTGATGGCGAGAGGTATTGGAAATTTCCGCAGGCGGGGCTGGTAGAGATTGGGGACGACGTGGAGATTGGGGCGAACACGACGATTGATCGCGGTTCGCTGGACGACACGCGGATAGCGGAGGGAGTGAAGCTGGATAACCTGGTGCATGTGGGCCACAATGTGCAGATTGGGACCCACACGGTGATTGCGGCGCAGACGGGAATTTCGGGATCGAGCAAATTGGGGCATCACGTGGTGGTGGGCGGGCAGGTGGGGATCGCGGATCATTGCACGCTCGAAGACGGATCGATTGCGGGGGCGCAGGCGGGAATACCGACGGGGAAGATCATTCGGAAAGGGCAGACAGTGTGGGGGACGCCTGCGCGGCCGTTGGAGCAGTTTAAAGAGGCGTATTTCTGGTTTGCACGGTTGCCGGAGTTGGCCGCGCGGGTAAAGAAAATCGAAGAGAAGATTTAACCACAGAGAGCACAGAGGTCACGGAGAAGCATCTAAGAGTTGAGAGAAAGAATGGCGATAGTACACGCAAAAGAGGGGACGCTGTGGAGGCTCGTGGTGGTGGGCGGGCATACGCGGAGCATTGGGAAGACACAGTTGGTGTGCGACATCATTGCAACGTTTCCGAAGACGGAATGGATCGCGGGGAAGATTACGCAGTATGGCCACGGGGTTTGCGCGCAGAACGGAGAGAATTGCGATTGTGCGCCAGAAGAACATGTTTGTGCGCTGGATTGGGAAACAAAGGCGGACACGGGAACGGATAGCGCCCGATTCCTGGCGGCGGGGGCGAAGCGGTCGTTCTGGTTGAGGACGAAGCAGGGATATTTGGCGGAGGGATTGCCCTTGTTGAGGGATGCATTGCGGGAGATTTCCTGGAAAGCGGAGAGCGGGGAAACCCGGGCGGTTATTCTGGAGAGCAATTCATTGATGCAGTTTGTGAAGCCGTCGCTGTACTTTGCGGTGATTGATCCTTTACGGGATGATTTCAAGGAATCGGCGCAGATTGCACTGGACAGGGCGCACGCGCTGGTGCTGCGAGGCGAAGTGGGAGGGGACGGGCCGCCGGCTTCACTGTGGATGAAGCTGCCAAGGAAATTGCTGCAGGAGAAGCCGTCGGTCCTACAGAGGGAAGGGCAGCCATTGCCTGGGCCGTTGGAGGTTTTGGTGCATCGAATGTTGGACGCACCAAGCGGAGTGCAGATATGACACTTAGTGGCAACGGGCTGTTGGCAGATGAGCATCTTAGGCGTTGACCGAGTTATATTCGACGGCGATAATAAGAAAGTACTGGGGGTACGTGGGTGAGGTCAGCCACGTACCCTTCCGGAAGTACAAGGCATCAGAGAATTTAGGGGTTTTCAGGGTGCTGCTTGGGGTGTATCCCAGGCTGCGTTTCGAGCTGCTCTGGGGGGAGCATAGATGGCGTCATTTGTACGCGTAGGAGAGGAACTTCCCGTAGCGCCAGCGCCGGCACCATGGCGCCAGGAAGGCTGGGCGGAGCAGGTCGAAACCGCCGTGAAGAACGGGGCGGAGTACCTCTTGTCCGTACAGGCCGAAGAAGGCTACTGGCACGGCGAGTTGGAAGCCGACACCACCCTCGAATCCGACTACATTTATTACCTCCATGTTCTTGGCATGGCCGAACCCACGAGGATTGCGAAACTGGCGAATTATGTGCGCCAGAAGCAGTTGCCGGACGGTGGCTGGCCGATTTATCCGAATGGGCCCTCCGAACTGAATGCCACCTGCAAAGCATATTTCGCGCTGAAACTGGCCGGGGATTCTCCGGATTCGGCGCACCTGGCGAAGGCGCGCGAGGCGGTACACCGGCTGGGCGGCATGGAGCACACGAATTCCTACGTACGGTTTTACCTGGCGCTGGTGGGCGCGGTGGGATGGGAGTTGGTGCCCGCGATTCCGCCGGAGCTGATCCTTCTGCCGAACTGGTTTTACCTGAACATTTACGAAATGTCTTCCTGGACGCGTGGAATCGTGATTCCGATGTCGATTCTTTCGTCGTTACGGCCGGAATTCCGGCTGCCGGAACACGCTCGCGTGGATGAGCTATTCAAGGATCCCACGCAGAAAACGGCGGCATTCAGCTGGAGCAAGCAACTGGTTTCCTGGAAGAATCTGTTTCTTGCCGTGGATCGCGGGCTGAAACTTTATGAACGGCTGCCGTGGAAACCGCTGAGGAACAAGGCGCTGAGGGAAGCGAAGCAGTGGATGCTGGAGCATATGGAGCGGACCGACGGCCTGGCGGCGATCTATCCCTCGATGATGAATTCGATTTTCGCGATGATGGCGATGGGGCACGGGACCGATGATCCGCTGACGTTGCGCGAGATCAAGGAATTTTCGCGGTTTGAGATTGAAGACGACCACACGATCCGCCTGCAACCGTGCGTTTCGCCGGTGTGGGATACGTGCATCGCGATGGTGGCGCTGGAAGAAGCGGGGCTGCCGGCGGACCATCCGGCGCTGGTAAGGGCGGCCGAATGGCTGCTGACGAAACAGATCCTCGGCGGCGGCGACTGGCAGGTGAAGAATAAAGATGCCGAGCCGGGCGGCTGGGCGTTTGAGTACCGCAACGATTTTTATCCCGACGTGGACGACACCGCGTTTGTGTTGATGGCGTTGCAGCGGGTGAAATTTCCGGAAGAGAAGCGGATGGAAGGCGCGTTGCGCCGGGGCATACAGTGGCTGCTGAGCATGCAGAATCGCGACGGAGGCTGGGGCGCATTCGACCGCGACAACGACAAACAGATTTTGTGCAACATCCCGTTCGCGGATCACAATGCGATGATCGATCCCTCGACGGCGGATGTTACGGCGCGCGTGCTGGAATGCCTGGGGCGTTTCGGTTGGCCGGCGGAGCATCCGGCGGTCCGCAAGGCAGTGGATTTCCTGACTAAGGACCAGTCGAAGGATGGAGCGTGGTTCGGGCGCTGGGGCGTGAACTATGTTTATGGAACCAGCGGCGTGCTGCGGGCGCTGGAAACGGTTTCGCTGACGGCACAGGATTATTGCGCGCGGGCGGTGGCGTGGTTGCGGCAAGTGCAGAAGGCCGACGGAAGTTTTGGCGAGTCGCTGCTGAGTTATGAAATGGAGTCCACGAAGGGGCATGGAAACAGCACGCCTTCGCAGACAGCGTGGGGGTTGATTGGACTGCTGGCGGGAGCGGACCGGAACGATCCGGCGGTGGGGCGCGCGGCGGAGTACCTGGTGACGCAGCAGAACGCGAACGGCTCCTGGAGCGAAGACGATTTTACCGGGACGGGATTCCCCGGCGTTTTTTATCTCAAGTACCACCTTTACAAGAATTCATTTCCGGTTTACGCGCTGGCCCGCTATCGCAATCAGGGGAAGCGCACGGAAGAATATTGCGCGTGCAAGTTTTTGCCGGGTGAATTCAGGTTGAGGAGCGGTTTGTACACCAAGCGCGAACGGAGCGCTTCCTAAGCACACGCATGCGGTACCCTCTTGGCTTAGTGCTGGATTCCGCGAGATACCTCGCGTCGCGGAAACTTCGAGGTGGCAAGAAAATACCCCTGGTGCTGACGCTCGATCCCCTGGGCGGATGCTCCAGCGCGCATGGCGCGGAAGCAACGGAGCCCAGCGGCGCGCTGAGCGTGGAGCAATGCCTTGCGGCGATGAAGGAATGCGACACGCCGGTTGTGTACATCCGCGGGAAGGAGCCGCTGGAGTATCCCGAGGTCGGCCGGCTGACGAAAGAGATACTGGAACGCGGGAAACACCTTTTCCTGAGCACGGACGGCACGCTGATTCGAAGGCGGCTGCATATGATACCTCCGTACACGAACTTTTTCTGGAATGTGGGGTTTGACGGCACGGAAGCGGTGCACGATGGGCGAGCGAAGCGGCCGGGGCTCTTCCTGGAAGCGCTGGACGGAGTGAAGGCGGCGAAGAACGCGGGCTTTTTTGTGGTAGTGACGACGACGATTTTTGCGGATTCGGATTTGCGGGATGTGCGGCGGCTGTACGAGCAGATGCACGCGGTGCACGTGGATGGCTACATGCTGTCGCCGCATTATCCGGCGCATGCGATGTGCAGGAACTCGGCGGCGATGTTTCATGAAAAGATGCGTCAGAGATTCCGGGAAGCGAGCGATTTATTGGAGGAGTACAACCTGCTGACTTCGCCAATTTACCTGGAGTATTTGCGCGGCGAGCGCGAGCTGGATTGCTGCTCGTGGGGCAGTCCGGTCTATGGGCCACGGGGCTGGGCGGCGCCGTGCACCCAACTGAATTATGGCTACGAAGAGCAGTACAAAATCCTGGTGGAGAAAACGGTGTGGGAGAATTTCGGGCGCGGGATGAATCCGCGATGCGAACCCTGCGCCAGCCACGCGGGATATGAAACGGCGGCGATCCTGGGGATGAATCCGAAGGCCGGGGATTTCTGGAAAATAATTGCGTGGCAGCTGCAGGGCGGGCTAGGCGAAAAACGCGAACGGGCGCGCAAGGCATGACGACACTGGTGACCGGGGCGGCCGGATTTCTGGGCAGCCACGTGGCGCGGCAACTGGTGGCGCGCGGGGAGCGCGTGCGCGTGCTGATGCGGGCGTCCAGCAGCAACCGGGCGATCAGCGATTTGTCGCTGGAGTATGTGACCGGGGATTTGAGGGATGCGGCTTCGCTGGATCGCGCGATGGGGGGCGTGAATCGCGTTTATCACGTTGCGGCGGATTACCGGTTGTGGGCGAAAAGGTCGCAGGATATTTACGATTCGAACGTCGGCGGGACGAAGAATCTGTTGGCGGCGGCGAAGCGTGCGGGTGTGGAGCAATTGATTTACACCAGCACGGTGGCGACGATCGCGGTGGACCGGCCACAACTGCCGAACGAGTTTACCGACGCGAAGCTGGAAGAGATGGTGGGGCACTACAAGCGCTCGAAATGGATGGCGGAGCGCGAGGCGTTGCAGGCGGCGAAAGAGGGCTTGCCGGTGATCGTTGCGATGCCGACGACGCCGGTGGGGCCGTGGGATTGGAAGCCGACGCCGACAGGGAAAATTATTCTGGATTTTCTGAATGGGAAGATGCCGGGGTATGTGGAGACGGGATTGAACTTTGTGGGCGTGGAAGAGTGCGCGGCGGGCCATCTGCTTGCGGCGGAGCACGGCAAGATGGGAGAGCGATATTTGCTGGGGGCGGAGAACCTGACGTTGAAAGGGTTGCTGGATTTGCTGGCGCAGATCACGGGTTTGCGGGCGCCGGGGATGAAGATTCCGCATGGGGTAGCGTTGGGTGTAGCTTATTTGGATACCGCGTTTTCGCGGCTGATGGGGAAAGAGCCGCAAATTCCCGTGGAAGGCGTGAAGATCGCGCAGCACAAAATGTTTGTGGATGCTTCGAGGGCGCAGCGGGAATTGGGATTCCATCCCGGCCCGGTTGCAGCGGCGCTGGAACGGGCGGTGCGGTGGTACCGGGCGAATGGGTATGTGACGGCACGGCGAGCCAAGAGGATAAAGCTGGCAGCTTGAAGAAGGAAGTAAATGAGGTTAATGAAGTAAAGGAAGTAAAGGAACGGAGCGGCCAGGGATTATCCATGAAGGTACTGGTTACATTTGCGGTGGAGGCGGAGTTTGCGGCCTGGCGGAAGCTGCGGGCGTTTAACCTGATTGATTATCAGGGGCTGAAGCTGCGGAGGACTACGTTGGGTGCGACGGAGATCACCGTCTTGATCACCGGAGTGGGCGCGCAGGCAGCAGCGCAGGCGATGGACCTGATGATGAGGATGGCGGATAAGGACCAATATTTTGACGTATGCGTTTCGAGCGGGCTGGCAGGAGCGCTCTGCGACACGCTGGGTGTGGGAGACATCATCGCGCCCAAAGCACTGATTGTTGAGTTGAAGCATGCGGGCTTGCGGACCGAACGCCTTGAGGTGGATACGGAGCTTCGGCAACTTGCGCTTGAGCGAGGCGCGAAGAATGCGAACTGCCTGTTCACGACCGACGAGATTCTGGTGAAGGCGAGCCAGAAGAAATCCTGCGCATCGCGGGCGCAATCGGTGGACATGGAAAGCTTTGAGATTGTAAAGGCGGCTTCGGCATGGGGGGCGCGCAGCGTGGTGATCCGGGCCATCAGCGATGCAGCGACGGAAGATATGCCCATCAATTTTAATTTGACGTTGTCCGAGAAGAAAGAAGTGAGTCTTCCAAAGGTTTTGGTGCAACTGGCAAAGAATCCGCTGGCGCTGCCCTCGTTGATTCGGTTTGGAAAGCAGAGTCAGCAGGCCGGAGTTTTGCTGGCGGCGTTTCTGGAAAATTACCTGCAGGATTTGGCCGGTGGCAAAGGCGCAAAGCGTGCGACCGAGGTGGCGGCGGGATGAGCGGGCCGGGGACAGTGGTGGAGCAGGTGCGGACGCTGGGTCCGATTCCCAAGACGATGCGGGCGGGTGTGTACCGCGAGAAGGGAATTGTGAAGGTGGAAGAAGTGCCGGTGCCGGAGGTGGGCGACGGCGAGGTGCTGATCAAGGTGGCGGCCTGCGGCATTTGCGGGACAGACATCAAGAAGATTTTTTACCGGTATGTGGAACCGCCTCAAATCCTGGGGCATGAATTGGCGGGGACGGTGGTGGCGGTTGGCCGCGGCGTGACGAAATGGAAGCTGGGCGACCGGGTGATGAGTTTTCATCACATTCCGTGCGGCAAGTGCTTTTTTTGCGAGCGGCGGATGTTTTCGCAATGCAAGCTGTATAAGACCACGGGATTAACGGCGGGATTCACGCCGAACGGCGGCGGATTTGGCGAGTATGTGAAGGCGATGCCGTGGGTGGCGGAGCGCGGGATCGTGGCACTGCCGGATAACGTGAGCTTTGAAGAGGCCACGTTTATCGAGCCGATTAACACGATTGTTAAGGCAGTGCAGAAGGCGCGGGTCGTGGCTGGGGAGACGGTGCTGGTCATTGGTTGCGGGCCCATCGGGCTGCAACTGCTGATGGTGGCCCAAATCGAGGGGGCACGCATCTATGCGAGCGACCCGGTGGCAAGGCGGCGGGAAAAGAGCTTGAAGCTTGGAGCAATTGAGTCTTTTAACCCTGTAAGTGGTAAGCTAGTGGAAGAAGTGCGAGCTCGGTCGGGGGGTCGTGGGGCGGACGTAGTTCTTGTCGCGGTGGCGCATCCAGCCGTGGTGGTGGAAGCGTTGGCAGCGGCGAGGCCAGGGGGACGGGTACTCCTGTTTGCCGCGAACGATCCAGTCACAAAGATAGAGTTTCCAGCCTCGGCGGTGGGGATCGACGAGAAGGAAATCCTTGGCAGCTATAGTGCGGCGGTGGACATCCAAGAAAGTGCGGCAGCGCTGGTGCTGGGAAAGAAACTGCCGGTAATGGATATCGTCACGCACCGGTTTCCATTGGATAGAATCCAGGAGGGCTTGGATCTGGCGGCGCACCCCACAGAAGATTCCCTGAAGATTCTGATAACACACCAATGAAAACAGCGTCTCCAAAGAAAATCGAGCTTGGACTGGAAGAGGCGCCTCTCCAGGAAAAGCCGGTCGTACCTTCGAAAATGACCGCGGCCGTGCTCTACGGCAGCGAAGACCTTCGAATCGAACAAATTGACGTGCCGGCGCTTGCTGTGGACGAAGTGTTGCTGCGGGTGCGGCTGGCGCTTACGGACGGCACTGACCTGAAGGTGTGGAAGCGCGGGTATCACGCGAAAATGATTCAGCCGCCCGCGGTGTTCGGACACGAGGTGGTGGGAGAAATTGTGGCGATGGGGAAACGCGTGGATCCCCGGTGGCGCCTGGGTACGCGAGTGATTGCGGCGAATTCGGCGCCGTGTTTGCGGTGCTATCACTGCAGGCGCGGGCAGGAAAATCTTTGCGACGACCTGTTGTTCAATAACGGCGCGTACGCGGAGTACATGAGGATTCCGGGGCGCATCGCGCGGGAAAACATGCTGGAAGTTCCGCACGGAGTGGACGACCACAGCGCGGCGTTGGTGGAGCCGCTGGCGTGCGTGCTCCGCGGCATTCACGAGATGGAAGTGCGCACGGGCGACACGACGGTGGTGATCGGGTGCGGGCCGGTCGGATTGATGTTCGTCAGGATGCTGACCCGGCGGGGAGTGCGAGTGATCGCACTGGCGCGCCGCGAGGGACCGCTGGCGGTGGCGCGGAAGCTGGGCGCCGTGGCGGCGATCAATGTTACGGAGACCGCGGATGTAGCCGCGGCGGTGAGGGCTTTAACGGATGAGGGCCGCGGGCCGGATTCCGTTGTGGAAGCGGCGGGGAACCCTGCGACGTGGGAACAGGCGCTGGCAATGGTGCGGCGTGGAGGAGTGGTGAACTTCTTCAGCGGGCTGCCGACCGGAACGCGCGTGGAGATCGAGCCGGCGACGATTCATTACTCGGAAATCAAGATTATTTCACCGTTCCACCACACGCCGAGATTTATTCGCGAAGCGCTGGAAGCGATCCGGCGAGGGGATATTTCAGCGCACGATTTCGTGACCGAAGACATTCGGCTGGAAGACTTGCCGCAAGCATTTGAGCGGATGAAGACGCGGAGCGGGGAAATCAAGCTTGCGGTAAGGCCGTGAGCGGTGGCCAGCGGCCGGCGACCAGTTCCCAGTGAAGAGAAAGCCCACCCATTTTTAAATCTCCAAAAGGATACTGAAGGTTGATGCTGCGCCCGGGCGAATTGAAGATAGCCGCAAAGCTGCCTACGGATGGTTGTGCGTCGGCCGAGGCGCAGGCTTATACGCGGTGGCTGGCAACCGATCATTACGAAAATTTCAACGTGGCGTCGTGGCTGCTGCCGAAGGAATTGCACCAGCACTTTTATAATTTGTATGCATATTGCCGCTGGGCGGACGACCTGGGCGACGAAATTCCCACAAGAGAGCGGGCGCTGGAGTTGCTGGACTGGTGGGAAAGGGAACTGGAAGCCTGTTACGAGGGGCGGCCTTCGCATCCCGTGTTTGTAGCGCTTCGCGAGACGATTGTGGCGAAGGACGTGCCGAAGCAGCCGTTTGCGGATTTGCTGAAGGCGTTCCGACAGGATCAGGTGGTGAAGCGATATTCGACGTGGGATGGGGTGCTCGATTATTGCGTATATTCAGCGAATCCGGTGGGGCGCCTGGTGCTGTATCTGTGCGGGTATCGGGACGAAGAGCGGCAGAGGCTTTCGGACGCAACGTGCACGGCGCTGCAGTTGGCGAATTTCTGGCAGGACGTATCGCGGGATCTGGAAATCGGGCGGATATACATCCCGCTGGATCGGGCGGCGGCGCACGGATTGAGCGAGAAGGACATCGTCGGACGGAAGTTCGACGCGCGATACGTTTCGTTGATGAAGGAATTGATTGAGTACACGCGTGAGCTATTCGAGAAGGGAATGCCGCTGGCGAAGAGGGTGGAAGGGAAGTTGAGCGTGGATCTGGAGATGTTCAGCCGCGGCGGGCTGGCGGTGCTGGATGCGATTGAAGCCGTGGGCTACGACACGCTGCACCGGCGGCCGGAAGTGAGCAAGGTGAGGCAGGCGGGATTGCTGGGGCGGGCGCTGGTTACACATGTGCTGGGCGGTGCGAATGCGAGCCGCAACGGCGGATTTGCGCGGGAAGGCACGAGCTACGTTGCTGCGAATTCGACGGAAGCCGAGATCAGCGAGTCCTATAGCCACTGCCACCAGATTGCGCGGTCGGCGCGCAGCAACTTTTATCCGGCGTTTTTCCTGCTGCCGAAAGCGAAGCGCGACGGCATTGTGGCGCTGTACGCGTTCATGCGGCTGATTGACGACGTTTCGGACGAAGGTTCGGATGTGGCCGCGAAGCAGCGCGGGTTGGCGAGGTGGAGGGCTGCGCTTGACGAAGCGATTACGGGCCAGTCGCAGGCGTTTGACGGTAATGCGGCGCGAACGCTGCAGTCCGGAGATTTGTATGGCGAGAGGGAGGTTTTACCTGCACTGGTGGACACTATGCAGCGATTCCGGATGCCGGCGCGTTACCTGCACGATCTGATCAGCGGCGCGGAGATGGATCTGACGATCCAGGAATACCCGACATTTGAGCGGCTGAAAGAATATTGCTATCGCGTGGCGGGGACGGTCGGATTAACATGCACCCACATTTTTGGATTCCGGGATTCAAAGGCGCTGGACCTGGCGGAGAAGCTGGGGCTGGCGTTTCAATTGACGAATATCATTCGCGATGTGCGCGAGGATTTTGCCGCTGGAAGAATTTATCTCCCGGAGGAGGATCTTGTTCGCTATGGCGTGGCGGAACAGGATTTGGGGCGCGGCGAGGCGACGCTGGGCGTGCGGGAGTTGTTGAAGTTTGAGGCGGACCGGGCGTGGAAACTGTATGAAGAGGGCGCGCAACTGCTGGGGCTGATCGAGGAAGACAGCCGCGGGACGCTGTGGTTGCTGGTGCAAACTTACAGTGCGCTGCTGGCGCGGATTGAATCGGTGGATTTTGCGGTGTTTGGGGAGCGCGTGCGGCTCTCTACGCCGGAGAAGTTGAAGTTGATGGCCAAGGCGCGATTCGGGCGCCATACGGAAGAGAACATCCTTGCAAAATGTGATCGTGATCGGCGGCGGGCTGGCGGGGCTGTCGGCGGGCGTCGCGCTGGCTGAAGCAGGCTGGCGGGTGCGCTTATTTGAACAGCGTCCATTTCTCGGCGGCCGGGCAACGTCCTACGTGTTGCCTGACGGCGAGCACGTAGATAATTGCCAGCACGTGACGCTGGGGTGCTGCACGAACCTGGAAGATTTTTATCACCGCGTCGGCTCCGCGGGCAAAATCAAATTCTTCGACCGGCTGCTGTTTCAAGATCCGCAGGGCCGTACCGGGGAGATGCAGGCCGGGATGCTGCCGGCGCCATTTCACATGATGGGATCGTTTTCGGGATTTGCGCCCCTGACTCTGGCGGACAAGCGGAGTATCGCGTGGGCGATGCTGGATATTCTGCGCGGCAAGGGTCGCACGGCGGATCTGGACGAGCCGGGCGGCATCTCGATGCTGGAGTGGTTGAAGCGACGAAAACAGACGCCGGGAGCGATCGAGCGGTTTTGGCGCGTGGTGCTGGTGAGCGCACTGGACGAGGAACTGGACCGGACGGATGCGCGATTCGGGGTGGATGTTTTCTGGAAGGGATTTTTGTCCAACCGGACGGGATACCGGATGGGCGTGCCGTCGGTGCCGCTGGCGGAGCTTTATGACGGATGCCAGATGGAGATCGAAAAGCGCGGCGGGGAAGTGAATTTGCGGATGCCGGTTCGGGCGATTCACATGGAGAATGGCGCAGTGACGGGTGTGGAGTTTGACGGCGGGCGTGTAGAGAGCGCGGAGGCGTACGTGTTTGCCCTGCCGCATCCCGCGATGGCGGAGTTGGCGAGCGAGGATATGAAACGATGGGAGCCTCGGCTCGGCGAATTGGGAAATATTGGTGTGGCGCCGATTACGGGAGTACATTTCTGGTTTGACCGCGAAGTGATGAAAGAGCCGTTCGTGACGCTGCTGGAAACGACGGCGCAGTGGATTTTCAACAAGACGGCGTTGTACGGCGACAACAACGGAACTGGGAAAGAGAAAGGGCAATACCTGCAACTGGTGATCAGCGCTTCCTATGATCTTTTGCAGAAGCCCCGGCAGGAGATCATTGATCTGTGCCTGAAGGAAGTGCGCCACGCGCTGCCGGCGGCAAGGGATGCGAAATTGCTGAAGGCGACGGTCATAAAAGAGGCGGCGGCCACATTTTCGCCGCAACCTGGAGTGGACCGTTGGCGTCCAACCCAAGAGACGAAGATTCGCGGATTGTTTTTGGCGGGCGATTGGACGGCCACGGGTTGGCCGGCGACGATGGAAGGCGCTGTGCGCAGCGGGTATCTGGCGGCGGAGGCGGTGTTGCGGAGCGCGGGAATGCCGAAGAAGTTTTTGCAGGCGGATTTGCCGGCGGATGGATTGGTTGGGTGGTTTTGTTAGTGTTTCGTGGATTTGCGCTCGATTCCATGAGGTGTAGTTGAATTTGCGGTTGAGGTCCTTCGGCTATCCTTGTCGGATAGCCTCAGGATGACAAGATTTCCCGATTGAAGCTGGAGAGATGGCGTTCAGAAAGGGTGAGCCCCTCAGTGGAGCGATCGACTGCGCCATAGGCTTCGAGATTCGCGGCAACGAACTTGTGGTAGGAACTTTCGGAATCCCAGTAGTCCAGGGTGAAGTAGAAGCGAGGGCGGGAAAGGTCCCGCAGGAGGCGACTCTCCCGGAAGTGCGGATCGCGTTGGAAGATGCGGACCCAGTCGGCGTGGGAGCTATAGGCGGATTGAAAGCTTTCTTCGCAACCGGGCTTGACTTCGTACTCCCAGAGGACTACAAAGATAGTTGTCCCATCTTCTGCTCTCGCGACACGGCAATCCAGAAACACTTCATTGGGGAAGGCTGGCCTGCCGAGCGATTGTAGCAACCCGATTGGATACAAGACTCAAAGTGACCCTCTCTGAAGTTGTGTAAGTATACGTTTAAGTGGCAGTCCGTTGAGGCTGACGGACGGAGGCGTTTGTGGATCGCAAGTACGGTCACCGCGGCTATCGTGACGCGGAAAAGCACGAAAAAAAAGAAAGACCAGATCGCAAGCCGCCGCAGGGCGGTCCGCGTGGAGCTACGGACCACCTGGGTCCGCGGACACCGCGGATGGTTGGAACCGTGACGCGAGCGCGCTGCTCGAATTGCGGGGCGGTGCTGGTTTCAGGATTCGACGCCAACGGGAAATGCCCGAAGTGCGGGTTTGAGCTGCATTGCTGCAAGCAGTGCCGGTTCTTCGATTCCGGCGCGCAGTTTGAATGCACGCAGCCGGTGGCGGCGCGTGTGACGCCGAAAGACGCGAAGAACGAATGCACATTTTATGAATTCAGGATGACGGTGGAGAAAGATACGGCGCCGACGTCATATATGCAGCCAGCACAGGTTCCTGTGGAACCTCCCTCTAACGGGCGGCCTTTGGATGCCCGGCAAGCGTTTGAAAACCTCTTCAAGAAGTAGATCCCTTCGATTTTTTGTTAGCAGGTGAGCCGAGCGGGAAAAGTGTGGGCGCCGCCGGCATTTCGCTGGCGATTTGCTCGAGTTGCGGATAGTGCCGGCGAAGATCGTCGGGCACTTTCAGTTTTGATCCCTTCAAAATGCTGAGGAGTTGCAGGGCGTTGACGACGGCCTTGCCCTGGTAGTGGTTGTTGGTGACCACGAAGACGTCGCGCGTGTGTCGCTGGACTTCCTGAATGCGCGCGGCCCACGGCTGGAGTTCCTCGGGAGAGTAAAGATAGTTGTAGCGTTCGTGAGGGGGGAGCTTGGGATCGTTGCTGAACCAGGTGTCGTAGCGGCGGCCGTGAAAGCGCACGTAGCCGAGAGATGAAGTGTATTGCGCGGTTGGCGTCATGGAGTGGCCGATAACCGGCTGATCGATGTTGCAGAAGCCGGCGTTGTGATCGCGGAGGAGATTCAGCGTGTCCCGAGTCTGCCAGGTAGAGTGGCGGAGTTCGACGACAAGGGGGTAGTCGGCGAAGCGTTTTAGGAGGGATGAAAGATAGGCGGAAGTTTCGGTCGAGCGGTGAAAGGAGAAAGGGAATTGGAGGAGCACTGCACCGAGTTTACCTGCTGCGTAAAGAACGTCGAAGCCGGCGCGGACGTTGCGCTCGTCTTCGGCGGTGGCCGTGGGTTCGTGGGTGAAGCGTTGCCAGAGTTTGGCGGTGAAGAGGAACGACGGATTCGCTGAAACGCGTTCGAGCCAGGCGGCGGCTTGGTCTGGGCGTATGGGTTGATAGAAGGAAGTATTGATTTCGATGGTGTCGAAAAACTGGGAGAGGAAGATTGCTTCGTGAAAATCTTTCCCGCGACGTGAAGGATAGACGTAGCCGGACCAGTCGGGGTAGGACCAGCCGGCCGGGCCGATGCGCAGGCGGCCTTGGGAAGCGGAATGGCGGGAGAGGTCTTTTTTAGAGTGCATTGGGTGCCACCGCTAGGCTAGAAAGCCGCGCAGGGTATGTCAATGTGCTGGCGTTGCGCGGGCGGTTGCGGCTTGTTATGCTTGCGTTGTTATGCGGTGCAGAATGCAGCTGCTTCGCGAGCCTTCCGGATTCCTCTCCAAACCCTACAGGTGCAACCATGAACGTATCGATCAGCTATAGGCATGTGGACGCGCAACAACCAGTGGCAGTGGAGGTGATGCGGCGGCTGGATAAATTGAACCGGCTGCTGAAGAGTTATCAGCCGGACATGATCCAATTGAAGGGAGTGTTTTCGAAGAATCAAAGGACTGAGGAGCAATCCTGCGCGCTGACGTTGTCGTTGCCAAATGGGACGCTGCATGCAACGGGGAACGGCAAGAACGTGCTGGCGGGGTGCAAGAAGGCGTTCAGCGAAATTGAAACGCAGGTGAAGAAGCACCAGTCGCGCCTGCGACGTGAACACGAATGGAAACGAAAACGGCCAATCGAGCGGGGTCCTGACGCAAATAGCTTTCGGTGAGCGCAGAGCGTGAATCGGATTTTTCCTGTACAATTAAGGTTTGTGTCCGCAGGGGCGTAGCTCAGTGGTAGAGCAGCGGCCTTTTAAGCCGAAGGTCGTGGGTTCGATCCCCACCGCCCCTACCAAAACCACTCGATTACAACAGCTTACTGCCACATTTGGTTGCCGAGATTCCCAGATTCCCGTTTGTCGGCTGTAAGTTCTTGTGCGCTTAATCTTTATCTTTTTTTGGTCTCCCCTCCACAGCCCTTTCAAGTTCGTCTTCAACGGCGGCGGCTTTTTCAACGGCTTCACGGAATGCCTTCCGCCATTCGTCTGGAGAGTAGGCAGGTTCGCTGCGACCACGTCGTCCTACTTCCATCCCAAATGCGACTCCGGCTGAGAAAATTTCGACAATTTCCGGGTCTGCGACAACCCACGCTTCGCTCAGCCGGCCCTCTGCTTTCCAAGCAGCTGTCATTCTTGCCTGTTCCGCTTTCATCCCTGCGAAGCTACTTCTTTGCGTCATTCCCAAGCCCTCCTCGTTGCCATTTGCAGTGTGAAAGGAATCTCCGAGAAGGCCCACCGTCTGAGAGGGGAAGTTTGTTCAATCAGTACCGCGTGCGCAAAAGCTCCGACAATCCGCCTCCCCCGGCGGAAATGTTGGTACTGAGAGCAAGCTGTCGGATTCTTCGAGCTTGCTAAAGGCTGAACTGCACCAGTTGGACATCCAGAGCGGATGTCACCAGTATTGGTATTCAGCTACTTTTTGTTGAGGTCGTCGTCCTTGTAGTACTTCGTACCCTGCAGGGTCAACTGGAGGGCAACGCCATTTTTTGTGATTTGGTAGACCCATACACCCGGGGCAACCTCGACCGCGCCGGAGTAAGCTCCGCCAGCTGTTCCCACCTTGGCCGCAGCGTCCGTTTGCGCTGAACCCGACCAGCCGGAGTCGAGGAAATTTGACAGGGCCCCATCGTTCTCGAAGATAAAGATCACGCGATAGTCCTTCACTCCTAGGCCTAGACCGGCGCCGGCCGAGATCATCTTCATAAAGGTTTCCTGCTTGGTCTTAGTGTTGAAGGCAACCCCCGCGCCACGGGCGGTGCTCAGCAAGAAAAGATTCGTCCCCATATTGTTGAAAACGGCATACCCCGCCGACTTCTGGATGGCCTCCGCAGAGGTGGGTTCAAGCTTATGCAATTCCTTAAGAGTCTGCTTTGCCATCTTGTGGGTTTTCTCTCTTTTTTTCTCGTTGTCGTCCTTAGCGACGCATGTGCTTGCGGAGAGAAATGCCACGGCGAGAATCGCAGAGATCATCCTGAATTTCATAAGTGGGTTCTCCAATCGTTGCGAGAAGTTTGCTTCGGGTCCTTACCTGGTTTCCATGAGCAATGCGGCCACTCTATTCTCAGGGCACCGTCAGGAACAACTAGGGTTTTGCCTAGTTTCGCTTCGCCTAATTAGCAAACTAAAATTCAGGTCCTGGTAAGTCGTAAGTCAAGCGCAGGGTAAGTTGCGGTAATATGCGGTGGAATATCCTTCACTGTTGCCGTTTTCGGGAGTGGAATTTTCTCACTGATCTCGGTCACTCTTAGGGGGAAAATTCGATGGATTTTCATTCGTTCTGGCTTACAGTTCTTTTCGCTCCGATCCTGGCCGTGATTGGATTGCCCGCCCTCAGTGATGCTCAGGAAACCCATCCGCCTCACTGGACTTACTCTGGGGCGGAAGATCCGAAACATTGGGGCAAGCTTGATCCAGCCTTTTCCGCCTGTTCGCTGGGCCACACCCAATCGCCTATCGATATCAAGAATGCCAAGTCCGCGGAGCTCCCGGCCCTCAAACTGGACTATAAAGCCGTAGCACTGAACATCATCGACAACGGCCATACGATTCAAGTGAATTACGTTCCCGGAAGCACTCTGACCGTCGGCGATAAAACCTTCACTCTAATACAGTTTCACTTTCACCACCCGAGTGAAGAACATGTTGCCAGGAAGGGCTTTCCCCTTGAGGCTCATCTTGTGCATGCGGATGCCAACGGAAACTTGGCTGTCGTTGCTGTCCTTTTTAAGGAGGGAACTGCAAACCCGCTAATCGACACGTTGTGGAAGAACATCCCATCCCAAAAGGAAAAGGGACAAGATATTCCTTCAGTTTCCGTTCAGGTTCAGGATTTACTCCCGAGTGCTCGCGGCTACTTCACCTATGCCGGGTCGTTGACCACTCCCCCTTGTACGGAAGGCGTCACCTGGTATGTTCTGAAGGGCCACCCCACGATCTCTCCGGAACAAGTGGCAGCGTTTGCCAAGATTTACCCGACGGATGCACGACCCATCCAGGCAATCAACGGACGCGAAATCCTGCAGTCGAAATAGTGGTTTGACACCCAAAAACAGAGAATTGCCGATCATTGATGACAGCTCAAAAATACGCTTTTCTGGAATTGAGCCTTACATTCTCACTGAGAATAAACGGCTGAGTGCACCGCACAGATGCTCTGGAAAACGTGCTTGGCTTCCTCGCCGTGAAAACTGCTCAAGGCGTACCCGCAGAGGATATCCACCCCCAATGTTTTGCCTACCTCGTCCCAGAGTGGTTCGAGCCGAATCGCGGCGTCCGGCTTACCTTCCGCCATCAAGAGAGGTGAACATTCTCCACAAGCCACAACGCGAGAATGCTTTGCCGCTTTGGCGGCCGCCTCAATGAGACCACTCACAACCTCGAAAAATCGAGCTGCGTCAGGCATGTCATTGACCATGAATGTAGAAAGCGTATTGGCAACATCCAACTGGACGTAAGTCCCCTGTTGGGTGCTGGCCTCAACATCTATGCCTTGTGCCCTCAATCTCGAAACGAGACCGTCCCGGTGTGACTCAGTAATGATAACGATAGCCGCACTCCCGGACTTGAGGGCAGCAGCGATAAAGCGAGCAAATGTGTCCAGAAGAAGTGCGTCATCGGAATAGAATTGAACCTCATGGGGGTGAGCGGCTTTCTGTACTGAGGTGTCGGTGAACTGGTGGTTTCTTAAGCTGCTGCTGACGAATTGCTTACCCTGAAGAACCGCATCGATGGCAGGCAATAGTTCCCTTTTGACATCTGTCTTACGAACGTAACCCAGGGCGCCCGTGCTGAAACCTGCCTGCACCACGTCTGGAGAGTTGTACATACTTACGATCATTATTTTCGAGTTGGGGGAGATCTGCCGTAACCGCCGGGCGGCTTCGATTCCATTCAGTTTTGGGAGGCCAATGTCCAGCAGAATTAAGTCCGGTTTCAGTTCTTCGGCCTTCTGAACGGTTTCTGGTCCATCGGCAGCTTCGGCTATGACTTGCCAATCTGGGCGCGCCTGGAGCAGCGAACGGACTTGGCTCCGCCAGCCTTCATAATCATCAGCGATTAGAATGCGGATTGTCGACAAAAGTCCCAGCCCTGTAATATCCGAACACACCGCGTGCAATTAAGTTGCACAAACCCCAAAGCGCCTATGCCTGTTGGCTCCCACAGGAATCGGTAAGCTGGATCGCAGCGAGGAGGGTGCCGCTGTTGATCAATTATTATCTCAATTTACCGTTTCCAGCAACGGGTTTACGGAGGAGGGACTATTAAACGCACGCAATATAAAACAGGCCGCCTTGTGGATTAGGGCGTGAATGGTTCGCGCAACCGCTCAAGAGGAGGAGCGCGTCTCAAGCATTTTCTAGACGAAGGCTCGCGTCTCGAAGGTGAATCCCGGCCAAACCGCGTTTCCACGTAGTCAGGAAGCCTCGACACTTTTCAAGAAACAGGTGATCGCAGCCCTTCAAAACGGTGAAGTCCTGCGTTTCGAGCCCGCGTGGGCTACTACTCTTTTGCATACAGAAGAGCTTTGTCTCGGGAAAGGGCCAGACTACTTCCATGAGAAGCCCGCTTGAAAATAACGAGGGGCAGCGTAGCTGTACATTGATTAAAGAAGCGGTCGAATGCCGAGAATGATTTGTTGGGACCTTACCAGGTGCCGATGCGCACGACCGCCTCAGTGGTGATCTTCAGGCCTTCCTGGGGATGGATCTGGGCGACATCGTTCATCCAGGAATGAGTGTATTCGATATTGAGGACGCGCCAGGCGAATGGCCGCGTAATGACCACATCGAAACCTCCGCCGACCGCAATGCTGGGACCATTCTGAGCATTCTCCACCGAGTAATCGCTGCGCTTCGGGTAGTGAGGGAGGGTTCCGTTGCCGTCATCCCACTCCTTGAGCAATTGTGCGCGCAACTCACCATCCATAATCTCCATGGTGACTTTTCTTCCACCAAACATAAACTGAGTGAAGGGAGAGAATCGCTTGTCTGCCCTGGGAGTCCAACGAAATCCGCCACCGTAAAAGAGCGAGTCGGCGCTGTAGTTGGAGTACGGCATGTTCATGATCAGGCAGCCGCTCACTTCCGTGATGACCTGTAGCTTGGGGTTGACGCGTGCGGCACCCGAACCACCGCCACCGATGCACGAGCCTCCACCAAGAAAGGTCTCGTAATAGGGGAATGCGGTCAGTTCGACGGGGGCCTCCTTGGGGTAGGAATGACTAAACTCCACACCTTCCGGCATCCAGTTATTCTTGACGACATGGAAAGGCTTCTCGCCGGTGCCGTTTTTGTAGTCCTCCAGGAGTTGCGTCCGAAGTTCGTAATTTGCGCCAAAGAGATTCAGGCGCGTATCTCGGACCCACGGAGCCCGAAAGGCCATCATGTTGGCAAAGGTGCGGCCCGGGTTCAGAAAGCTGCGCGCGAGAATAATAGCGGCGCGATTATTCGTGCGGTTCTCCAAGCCCAATATCAGATAGCGATCGGCGGCGTCCTCGGCCAGCATGGTACAAAAGCCGAGGGTGGGAGTATCGACAAGCGTGATGAAGCCAGGCGAAGCATGCAACATGACGTTGGCAATGGAAGCCTCACTGACGGGGCCGATTTTCCATTGAGTGTGCCAGATCGCGCTGAAGGCGAGGGAACGCAGCATGCTGACCCAATATTCCCGGCCGTCGCCCAACTGTACGCGTTGGTACCTTGGATCGTTCTGCCTTTCGATGAATCCAAAGATGGAACCTTCGATAGGATGGCCGACGTACGGAGCCATGAACGTGTCACTGTCACTCCAACCGCGGAGCTCGGAAACGGACTGAGTGTAGTGTGTGAACCAGTGGCCGTTGAGAGCGTCGCGGGTGCCGGGTTGGAAGGAAATGTCAAATGTATGCATGATTCCGGTGTAGAGAAGGGATTCCCCGAACGCTGGCACCCAGCGGAATCGCATATTGTCGTGAGATGTCGTGTCCTGTGGATTGGTCGAGATGACGGATGAAGTGGAGGATTTGGAGGGCAGGCTATCGGGCAGATCGAGTGGAAAAGCGTTCGCTCCAGGCATATCGGAAGAGTGCTCGGCAAGCGCCCTATGCGGGAAAGGGAACAGCCGGGACTGATCAATGTAAGGAAGAAGATCCGACTGCGAATAGAAGAGATCCAACGGTGCGAGATCGAGTTTTTGCGGGCCCTGAGCATGGAGAGACCTGCAAGGCAACCAGAAGCACAAAAGCAGCAGAGCACAATGGCATCTCGGGCTTACTCTCACAGGACGAAGCGGTCCTTTCAAGGCGTTTGGTAACCACCTAGAAGCTCCGGGCGGGTCGCCTCGGTGGGGTCGTTACTGCTTTAAGTTGTTTCGCAGCTTCATGAAGGAACCTCTATTGGAACCGAAACCGTATCGTTTCCGAAAACCATGCTAGGTTTCGCTCCAGCCCGTCACAACTAGGAAAATCCCTAATGGTGAGTGGAGCATCGGCCCGCGCCCCGGTAATTTGCGTTTCCGGACGTCTCGTTGAAGTACCCATTGCTCTGCTATCTGTTTTTGGCGGACCGGTGACGACCGAAGGTCCCGAAAAAGCTCACTAGGGAATCCCCCAGTTGTTTGGGAACGGGGCCAAGTCTAAAAGGTTAAGCGCTGGTCACTGAGCAGCCTACGGTGCAATCTCGTTGACCTACGAAGGCAGAGCAGGACTCCGGGAGCAACTGGTGAAGTCCTTCAATCAATTGACGGGAGCGGCTAAAACCTGAGTTGCTGCCTCCGAAGGCTTAGGCGCCAGCTCTAGTTGACACTAGATGAACTGTGCGGGCGTTCGATTTCACCCCCTGATGGAGCGATCATGAAGGCAGTGGAGTTCCGTGCCCTAAATGTTCACCAAAGAGTGGAATGGCTGCGGGGCCTGGAACCGAGGGAGATAGACGTAGTTTTAGCCGCGGCGAAATCCCGCCGGTTTCCGGCCAAGTCCGTAATCACGGTTCAAGGTGATCCAGCTGACCAATGTTTCCTGTTGCGAGATGGCCGGGCGCATTATTTCTTCGGGACCCCTAATGGGAAAAAGGTTATTTTGATGTGGATTACCCCTGGCGATATCTTCGGTCCGGCGGCGCTGCTATCGCGACCTTCGAATTATCTCGTCAGTACAGAAGCCGTCAGGGACTGTACTGTGTTCGTTTGGGAGCGCTCGGCGATTCGTTCCCTCACACAACGATTTCCTATACTCCTGGAAAATACACTTCTCACTGCCATGGATTATTTCTCCTGGTATGTCGCCGCACACGGAGCCTTGATATCCCAGACTGCGCAGGAAAGGCTCGCTTACGTCCTATTTGGATTGGCAAATAGCATCGGCGAAAAAGTCGCCGGAGGCGTCGAGATCGATGTGACCAACGAAGAATTAGCCAATTCGGCGAATATCACTCCATACACCACTAGCCGTATGATCAGCGATTGGCAGCGACATGGCGCGGTTCGCAAGAATCGGGGGAAAATTCTCCTCCGCTCTCCGGAAAGGTTCTTTCTGCAGGTCGTCTGATCGTTAATTGCCCTATCCTCCGGGCAAATCGTGGCTCACATGGTCAGAAGCGTGCAAGTTCCTTTCGCTACCCTATTTCGGCACATCTCTCTGTAGCATGCCCTTCCTTTGGTTCGCCGTCTGCAAGGACATTAAGTTTTGCTTCCGGGGTCAGAACTCCCATGCCAGCCTGTCAAGCTGTAGCTGACAAACCGCTGGCCAAGGAGAATGGCCCCGATAGCAGGGATAAGGTCTCTGCCGGCATCCCACTTGAGAACGTAACCGGAACCGCCAGCTTCAAAGGCTGCCCGGATGACTTCGATTTCCTCCACCATGCTCAAGAACAGAATTTTGGAGCCGGGAGAAATTCTGCGAATATGGCGCGTCGCCTCAATACCATTCATCCCAGGCAGAGAGACATCCATCAAGACCACGTCAGGTTGTACTTCGTTGGCCTTCTGAATACCTGCTGATCCATCGGCTGCGAGGGTGATGACTTTGAGTCCTGGCGCTGCTTCAAGATGACTTTGCACGAAGCGCTGCCAAGGCAGGGAATCATCGATTATAAGAATCTGTACAACGGACATTTCTATTTTCCTTTTTTCGGAGGGAGTAACTCCAGGGGAAAAACTACCCTGCGTTTCCAAGCAGTGTTCCTACTGTAGGATTTCATGCCGGACTTGAGCCGTCGTTGCACTGAAGCATTTACGAAATTGCTCTGGAGCAATTTCGTAGGGCGGCCAGTTTTGAAGGACTTGCAGGCCAGCCTTCCAGCCACGATTCGCGAGTCACATGTCGGGACTGGAGTTTCCCCCAGTTGTTCGACAACGAAAGACCGTCTTAAAGAACCTCACTAAACAATGAAGGGCGGCCACCATTCGGACCGGTGGCCGCATCCCTAGCGTGCCATTGCGGGGGAGCGAAATCGATGCGACGCAAGAAGGAGTAAAAATGAACAAGAAGATAAATCCCCGATTTTCGAGGGCAGCTTCTTGCTCTCAGGGGAAACCAAAGTATGTCTTGGAAGATGTGTTTTGGGTTCCTATCAGCAACTGTAGTTCCAGGCATTTTACTCTCACCGCCGGCATTGAAATTCACTTCAAGAAACCCGACATCGGCGAGCTATCAAGCCCGCATGAGTCCGAAACCTGGGCGTCAGGCACCGCTGCTTCGCTTGTTCAACGACCTGCGAATCTGAGCAGGGTTCGCGGAAGATTCGCTCAGACCAGGAACCAGCGCGGTCGCCCGGCGGTCACTGACGGAGAAAAACATTGAAAAATGCGCTTTCTTCGGACTCGGTTCCGGTACTCACATTGCCAGTTATCCAAATTGGTCCCCACGGATAACTAGGGGTTTTCCTAGTCGACACAGGCAAATAGGAAACATTAGTGTTTCTCCTACGGGCACTCCCCGGCGTCATTTGCATTTTCAACGTTAAGGTAGATTGCGAGCGGATATTGATCTCACGATGTCTGGCAGGCTTAGAAAAGGTGTTCACGATGATGAGCGACAATTCACTTAGGTCCTACTTTCGGAAATTCGGCTACGGCCGGCTGCTACTCCCTGCGCTAATACTGATAGCGGTCACCGCCGCTCTTTCCGCGGATGAAAGAAGTACTGAAACTATTGATGCCACTGCAATGGGGACAAGCACACAGTTGGGTCAAAACGTCAGCGTGAAGGTGACCATCTACGAGTTCTCCACAGATGAGGACAGAAAAATCCTCATTGATGCCTTTAAGAAGGGCCAAAATCAGGGCTTGGTAAATGCGCTCACCAAGATGAAGTCCGTGGGCCGGATTGCCATCACCGGCACGCTTGGCTACGACCTCAGTTATATTCGCCTGGTTCCCACTCCCACCGGCCGAAAGATTCGCTTCGTCACCAATCGGGTTCTCAGATTCGGAGAGGCCTATTACAACACGCAAACCAGGGCATTCAATTTGACTGCAGGCGAGATCGAGATAAATGATTCCGACAAAGATAAGAGCGCTGGCGTTCTCTTTCCAGCGGCGCAACTGGTGATTAACAAAGAGGGGCAGCTTGAGTTCCAGCTGAACAAAAATCCCTGGAAGCTAGTCAACATTATCGATTGGAACAAGGCCGGGACTCTGCAGTAGAAATCGCGTCACCGTTCAGATAGGCCAGGATTTAAAAGTGCTCGTCGACTGCGAAATGCGCTAGCGGAGGCGTGCAGTTTCTTGATGTTTCAGGTTCCAGTAATTCATCTCCACGAAGTGAGGTGCCCAATGAGGGTTTGCCGCTATTTCGCAGTTCTCTGTTGCCTGTTCGTCCTGCCGCTTCTTCTGACCGGTTTCCTGGTTGGAAAGGACACCAAGAAGAAAATTAAGGGCGATGTATGCTCGGCTTCAAATCCCGCCAGTATTTGTACCGAAGCGAACACGTGTGGTTCCGCGTCCGTGCCCTGCTCCATCGACATCAGGCGAAGCGGGGGCTCCTATGCAACCGCGACGCCGAGCATTCCGGACGCCAAATCCAACAAAGCATTCTGCATTAAAGTTGGCACCAGCGTGACCTTCATGACCAGTTCCAAGAACACTGGATTCGTCATCGACTTCGGCAGCAGCGATCCCTTTGACCACTCAGGAGCCATCATTGGCGGCGCCGATCGCCCGATTACCGTCACCGCAAAGCATCCCGGTTGTTACACCTATTCCGTAGGAGCTTGTACTCCCGGGACTGTCTATGGAATGTGCGGCAACGCGGACACCCAGCTAATCATTTCTGCCAACTAATTTCGACTCATTCCCCGACTCCCTCCGCTTGATCTGGATGTTTCAGGCGAATTGCTGCTTGTTCGGGGCAGCCAAACTGAATAACATGCACTAGAAAGGTCAACGGTCTTCCCGGGTTTCACAGATCACCGCCCGATCTCAGACTTCATTGGAACGAAGCAAGTATGGGCCTGCTAGCAAACCTCAAGCTACGTCGAAAACTAGTCGTCGCCATGCTTCCGTTGGCGCTGATGGCGATTTTGGCGGGGGTGTATTCGTCGATCGAAAGCAAGCTAATCGACGCATGGTATAGCAATCTGGTCGACAATTACGTCAAGACATTTCAATCGGTGACCGCGGCGCGCGGGAATACGATGCGGTTCCGTTTGTTGCTCTACCAACTTGTCGCCGAGGACGACCCTGTTCGAATGCAGGAAAACGACCGAGAATTGGACAGGGTGCAAGCCGATTACCAAGCATTGCTCGCCGACACGCTACGGCAGAGCCCCGGTCGCGCGAACGAAATCAAAGCGGCAGTGTCCTTGTTCGATCGAGCTGCATCCAGTGCACGCCCCGTCCGCCTCGCTGCATTAGCAGGCAACCGTGAAAGGGCGATGAACATCATGCGCGGGGGAGTCGACGCGGATTTGCAGCAGGCACGGCAGGCTGTGACCGACCTGGTGGATGAGATGCAAAAGTCAGCAAACCAGGAATCCGAGGATCTGACGAGAAGAACCCATCGCGCCATTCTAATCACATGGTTGGTCATCGGCGTCGGGCTCGCAGGCTCGTTCGGGGCCGCCTACTACATCGTCCAAAGGGAAGTTGTTCAGGAATTGTTGTCTTTACGTGGCAGCATCCAGTTGCTCGCCTCCGGGCAGTTGGATCAGGCCATCCCGTTCCTTAATCGCCCGAACGAAATCGGCGATATCAGCAGGGCCCTCCACACGCTTCAAGGAGGCGCCAAGGATCGCGAGACCCAGTCCTGGGTCAAAGCCGAGGTCGCCGCAACCGGCGTGCGGCTTCAAGCCGCGGAGGATTTCTCCGTTTTCGCAGCGAGCCTGCTCTCCCGCGTCTCTGAATGCATTCCCATCCTATACGGTTGTTACTTTCTGATGGACGAATCACGCTCCCGTCTTCGCCGCATCGGCAGCTTCGCCCTGGAAGGCCCCGCAGATTGCTCTGAATTCGCGCTCGGCGAAGGGTTGGTCGGCCAGGCCGCTCTCGAACGCCGCGTGTTCGACTTGTCTACAGAGAAGAATAATCCGATTCACGTCTCTACGGGCATGGGTACTGTCATTCCCGGCAAACTCCTTTTCATTCCCGTGCTTACTCATGACCTTCTCCTTGGCGTCATCGAACTCGCGACGGTCTCTGTTCTTTCCGAACGTCAGCAAGCTTTCCTTGATGCGCTTCTTCCCTCGGTCGCCATGAACGCCGAACTTCTCTCCCGAAATCTTGAAACCAAGCGACTCCTGGAACAGACTCGTGCGCAAGCTGAATCCCTGGCCGCTTCTGAACGACAGATCGTTGCCCGTAAAGAGGAACTTGAAGCCAGCAATCAAGCTTTGGAGAGCTCTCAAGTGGAATTACGCCGCGCAAAGGAAGTCGCCGAAGGCGCCACCAAGATCAAATCCGAATTTCTGGCCAATATGAGCCACGAAATTCGCACGCCAATGAACGCCATCATCGGCATGTCTCATCTGGCGTTAAAGACCGACCTCAATCCTCGCCAGCGGGGGTATGTTCGCAAGATTCAACAGTCGGGCCAACACCTGCTGGGTATCATCAATGACATTTTGGATTTCTCGAAGATCGAGGCGGGCAAACTGACAATCGAGAATATCGAGTTCGATCTGGAAAAAGTGCTGGAAAACGTTAGCAATCTGATCTCGGAAAAGGCTTCCACCAAGGGCCTGGAATTGATCTTCGATATTGACCCGGGGGTTTCCACTCATCCGAAGGGTGACCCTTTGCGGTTGGGGCAGATCCTGATCAATTTTTGCAATAACGCCGTCAAGTTCACCGAGCGCGGCGAGATTGTCGTGAAAGCCCGGGTCCAGGAGGAAGACGAAAACGGCCAACTCGTTTGCTTTTCCGTCAGCGACACCGGCATCGGACTCACCGATGAACAGATGGGTCGCCTCTTCCAGGCTTTTGAGCAGGCCGATGCTTCCACCACGCGCGAGCACGGAGGCACTGGTTTGGGTCTCGCCATCTCCAAGAAACTCGCTCAACTCATGGGCGGAGATGTGGGCGTCTCCAGCGAAGTCGGTAAAGGCAGCACTTTCTGGTTTACCTCCTACCTCGCCAAGGGCGAAGGCGGAGCGCGCAGCGCCACTCGGCCCGATCTCCGCGGTCGTCGTGTCTTGATCATCGACGACAATGCCCAGGCCCGGGAGGTCCTTGCCAGTATGCTGACCAGCATGACCTTCGTGGTGCACGAAGCTCCCTCCGGCCGCGAAGGCATCGAATTGGTCCGTCAGGCCGCGGATCGCGGGGAGCCCCACGAAATCGTCTTCATCGATTGGCAAATGCCGGGCCTTGATGGCATCGAGACCGGCAGACTCATCCGGGCCCTTCCGAACCTTTCAGGCCCTCCCCATCTTGTTATGGTCACAGCTTACGGGCGGGAAGAGGTCTTGCGGCAGGCGGAGCAAGCCTCCTTCGAAAATGTTTTGATCAAGCCCGTCACTCCCTCCATGCTGTTCGACTCCATCGTCCAGGTCCTTACCGACGTTCGTGACCTTAAGCGCCAGTCTCATATCGCCTCTCCCGAAATCAATCTTTCTTCTATTCACGGGGCGCACATACTCCTTGTCGAAGACAATGAACTGAACCGCGAGGTCGCTATCGGCCTTCTCGAGGACGCACACCTCTCCATCGATCAAGCGGAGAATGGTGCCGTTGCGGTCCAACAGCTGTCGAAGAAGGATTACGACCTGATCCTCATGGACATGCAAATGCCCGTAATGGATGGCATCAGCGCCACCAAGGCCATCCGTTCAAATCCCCGCTTCGCGTCTCTCCCCATCCTCGCCATGACCGCCAATGCCATGGATCGTGACCGTGAGATGTGTCTCGCCGCGGGGATGAATGACCATCTCGCCAAGCCCATCGATCCCGACAAGCTATATCGCGCGCTTCTCCAGTGGATTCACCCTCGTGCGGCTTTCGCCTCCGATTCAGCCGCAATCACTTCCGTCTCCACTTTCCCCCCTTCCGCCGCTCCCCGAGACCTCGTGATCCCTGGCATCGACACCATGACGGCCCTTAAGCGCACGGGCGGCAATCGCAAGCGTTACGAATCCCTTCTCCAGCGATTTACCGATTCCCAATCGCACGCGCTCGATGACATTCGCGCGGCTTTTGCCGCCAAAGATTCCCCAACCGCCCAACGCATCGCTCACTCGCTCAAAGGTGCTTCAGCCAACCTCGGAGCTAATGCCCTCGCCGAAGTTGCCGCCGCTGCCGAAGCCGCCATCGACTCCAACGATTCTGTCGCCCCCGCTCTCGACTCCCTCTCTCGCTCTCTCGACCTGACCATTGCCGCGATTCGCGCTGCTCTTCCCGCGGAGTCTGCTTCCACCAGCACCCCTTCTCCAAGCGCCGACCGCTCGACGGTCGTCCAACCACTCGCCCATCTCAAGAAACTTCTTGAAGCCGACGACGGCGATGCCTCCGATTTCCTGCTCGAGGCCCGGCCAGAGCTGCGTCAGGTGCTTACCTCAGCCGAAATCGACTCGCTTTTCGCTCATGTCGGCAATTTTGCCTACTCCGACGCGCTCCGTTCGCTTTCCGCAATCGTTACTCGTCTTGACCTGAGATTGGAGTGAATCAATGTCCGCTACGCCACAGCTGGCTCCCTCTGCCCAGAAATTAATCCTCATCGTCGACGATACGCCCCTCAACATCGGAGTCATCTCCGGCGCCCTGAAGGACTCCTACAAAACCAAGGTGGCCACCAACGGCGAAAAAGCGCTTGCCCTCGCCTCCGCCGAAGAGAAGCCCGATCTTATACTTCTCGACATCATGATGCCCGGCATGGACGGCTACGAAGTCTGTTCCCGCCTCAAAGCTGATCCGGCCACAAGCGAAATCCCCGTCATATTTCTCACTGGCCAGACCAGTGCCGAGGATGAAACTCGCGGCTTCGAAGTGGGCGCCGTCGACTACGTGCACAAGCCATTCTCTCCCGCCGTCGTCAAAGCACGCGTACGCAGCCACATTCTTCTTCGCGAGGCCCGCGCTCAACTTGCCGCTCAGCTCCAGGCTCTCAACACGGAACTCGAGATGGCTCGTCAGATTCAACTTTCCATCCTTCCTCACTCGATCCCTAAGCTCGCCGGGCTGGATATCGCCGCGCACTACCTTCCGATGACTTCTGTGGCCGGTGATTTTTACGATTTCATCCAGATTGACGACAAGCATATCGGCATCCTTATCGCGGACGTTTCCGGCCACGGCCTCCCCTCCGCACTTATCGCCTCGATGCTGCAAGTTGCGTTGAGTGGGCAGGCTGGCCACGCCACAGAGCCTGCCAAGGTTCTGTTAGGCCTGAATCGCGCGCTCTGTGGAAAGTTCACTCAGAACTTCGTCACCGCCGCTTACATCTACGTGGACCTTGCAAACAATCTCATGCGTTATGCCGGCGCAGGACATCCGCCCATGCTTCAGTGGCGCATCTCCACCGGCAAAACCGCCCAAATTCTGGAAAATGGATTGTTTCTTGGAATGTTCGGGGAAGCCAGCTACGAAGCAATCGAGTTTCCTCTCGAGCCTGGTGACCGTTACGTACTCTACACCGACGGCATCCTCGAAGCGGCAAACTCTGCTCAAGAGCAGTTTGGCACGGACCGCCTCATGAGTTTCATGAAGAACCACAATCATTTGGAGGCGGAGCCGTTCTCTCAAACCTTGCTCGATGATTTAGCATGTTGGTCCAACCAGACGGTGGATCAGGGGCAACAGGACGACATCACGCTGCTGGTGATTGACTACAAGCACCACTGAAGCTCTGGCCGTCTGGCCCTCTCGAAGTAGCGGAAGATATTTCAGGATAGCGAGACGGTTTGTGAATCCGTGCGGGTGGTCCGCGCAAAGCCCATAGATTGTTAACGCATGTCAAAGGCCGAAAACAGCGGGAAGTCCTCGAATGATTCCCTAGGGATTCCCCTAGTTGATTGAGAACGAAGACAAGTCTAAAAAGTTAAGAATAGTTCACACGGACGAGGCCGGAGCAACCTCCACCGACCTTGAACTCAAGAAGGGCTCGGGGACCTCCATTACCCCAATGGTTCCCCGAGTCCCCACCAACTGCGGCAACACATGCTGGGACTACCCGCGGCTGCAAGGTTTCGGTACACTCTGGATGTTGATTCGTCATGGATTCAAGTCGCGCTCACTCCGTGTCTTTGTTGTTCTCACACTTATCTTGGGAACATGCTGCTCCCCCCGCTGTTCAGGCTATTCCGTTCTGACGCATGAAGCGATTATCGACGCCGCATGGAAGGAGAGCATCGTGCCCGTGCTCCTGAAGCGGTTTCCCGACGCGACGCCGGAACAACTGCTGCAAGCCCACGCGTATGCCTATGGGGGCGCCATTATCCAGGACATGGGCTACTATCCGTTCGGCAACTCGTACTTTAGTGATTTAGCGCACTATGTCCGAAGCGGATATTTCGTTCTTGCTTTGATTGAAGAATCCAGAGATCTAAACGAATACGCGTTCGCCCTGGGTGCGCTTGCACACTATGCTGCCGACGCTTCCGGTCATCCACTGGCGACCAATCGTGCAGTCGCAATGATGTATCCCGACCTGGCAAAGAAGTATGGACCGATCGTTACATACGAGGAAAAACCCTCCGCGCACATGAAGGTGGAGTTTGGCTTCGATGTGGACCAGGTAGCGGAAGGGAACTACGCGCCGAAGGCCTACCACGACTTTATCGGTTTCGAAGTTTCCAAGCCTGTTTTGGAAAGAGCGTTCGCAAAAACATACTCGGTCGACATGTCGAGCATCTTTTTTAGCGTGGATCTAGCCATTGGCAGCTATCGCCACGCTGTATCCACTGTGATTCCGCGTTCGACAAAAGTAGCCTGGCATCTCAAGAGGCGGGAGATTCAGAATGGCCACCCCTCCGAGACCAAAACAAAATTCATCTACAACATTTCCAATTCCGGGTATCGCAAGGAGTGGGGCGACGTTTACGAGCAGCCAGGTTTCTTTGCGCGCTTTAAAGCGTTCCTTTTGCGCTTGGTGCCCAAAATCGGCCCCTTCAGCGCCTTCGCGTTTCATCCACCCCCACCCGCTGTAGAACAGATCTATATGCACAGTTTCAACGAGAGCCTGGACCATTACCGATTGTTGCTCCTCGCAGAGGGAGAAGGCAGACTCCAATTGCCCAACAACAACCTCGACACCGGCGGACTAACCGGGCCGGCTGCCTACAGACTCACGGATGAAACCTATGCGAAATTGCTGGGTTTGGTCGGGGGCAAGCCTATTTCGGAACCTTTACGTGAGGACATTCTGACCTATTACGCGGATCTCGAAAGGGATTTCGCGACCAAGAAAAATCCGAAGGCCTGGCAAAGGGTATTGAGTGATTTGGAGAAGTTGAAAGCGCAGCCGACCGCCAACGAAGATCGAGAACATTTTGGCAGAACCGGAGAAATCGGTGAGTTCACCAGCCCTGGGCTCTAGGGCGAGGCCTTCCGGTTATTGGTTCGCGAGACGTTTTATCTTCGGCAATGATCGCATCAAGGAGGCTCTGACCTCTTCGGCCTGTTTCTAGTTCGGGCGAGATAGAGGAATGCTTTTCGAGAACGCCGTTGTTTTGCAACGCTTTCCTTTACTCAGCCGGTACCACTTTCCAGGAACTATCCGGATTGAACCGCTCCATTTTCGCGAATTCGTTGAGAGTTGCCGGTCCAAAATCCTTCTGGTAGACAACACCGTCGTGGCTGACGATAAAGGTCTTCACTCCCGTTACCCCGTATTCGGCCGGCGCAGCCACCAGGGCGAAGCCCCCGATCATCAGGCCTTTCACCACGAAGTCCATTTCTCCCAGCGGTGCCGCGGGTCCCTGCCCCGTCAGGATTTTGAAGAAATAGCCGTGGTACGGCTCCGCACTGGGGGAGTAGCCCTGCTCGATCGCACGGGCAATTTTTTCGCCAATCGGTCCGCCCCAACTTTCGTCCGGGTTTTGCCATGCCAGGCCATCCTGCTTGCCCGGAGTGCTGATGATGCGCTGGGCGTACTGGTTCACATCGTAGCCCTCCCGCGTCTGGAATGCGTAATCGTGCTGTGCTTCTACGTAGCCGTGGCAGATATCAATGGCGTCCAATTCATTGCTTCCGATGCGACGGTAGAGGAGTTCCTGCCGTCCGGCTTTGGCGTCGAACACCCACCCGGCTGCCAGCTTCACGATTGGCACAGGGAACGGCCAATCTTCGTCGCCCACAAGCACGAATGCGCGGTTGCCAGTCTTGGGATCCACGGAAACAGTTTTCTTTTCGCGGGCCTCCGCAGCAAAGTCGGTGGCTCGCCGCCGGTCCTGTGGGTATTCGCCGGTGAGGTAGATGTCGCCGCCGGCGGGTCCGAAGAGTTGTTCGAGAGCGTTTTCGTCAAAATTCTCTGCCGCCGCCACCAGCGCATCGGCTGCCTGCTGCGGAGTAGCAAAGCTTTTTGCTGCTGTCGAAGGCGCCGAGGTAGTTGTCGGAGCTTTGTTCGCTGCGGTTTGCTGTGCCACGGAAAGACCCAATCCGCATAGACAGGAACACGCAGTTATGCCGCCGATCAAGAGAAGTCCACGGCGATTCCGATCTACAAATATTGCTTTCATGCTCTGCTCCTATAGTTCGACTTCCGCGAACCTGCCGGTTACCGGCGGCGGCCACCACCGCCACCACGAGCGCTTCCGCCGCCTCCTCCACCCCGAGATCCCATGCTGGAGGAACCGCGGCTGCTACTGGCGCGTGTGCTCGATCCGTTGTATCCCTTGGAACCTCTGGAGCCGCCTCCAAAGGCGTCCCGGTTTCCACCGCCGCTGCGTGAGACATCCCGGCTTCCGATGCGGTCTGCTCCTCCTCCACCGGGCCGATTGCCTGATCCAGCCCCACCTGCTGCCCGGTTACTGACACCAGCGCCGCCGGCCCGATTGCTTGGCAGATTGCCGCCCTGCCGGCCAACCTGCTGCCTGGCATTCGCTTGACGGTTGGAGAGGGAATCTCCGCGTGCCGTACCACCGAACCTGTCCGCGGTACCTCGATCCCGATACGGTGCGCCACCGCGATGTTGCGGATTGTGTTTCCAATTGGCATTATCGCCGCGGCCGCCGCCACCCCGGCTTGGTTGTTGGGATGGACGGTTGCCCCCACCAATATCGTTGCGGTTGCCCCCGCCAATGTTGTTGCGATTGCCGCCGTTAATATTCGAGTTGCGGTTGAAATTATTGTTGTTGTTGATGGTGATGTTGTTGTTGCCGCCCCAGCCGCAGCCCCAGCCCCAACCGCCGCCCCAGAACGCACCCATCATCACACCTACGCCGAAGGAAATCGCAAGTCCCGCCGCATAGTATCCAGCCGGCGGATAGTAAATGGGTGGGTAAGGATAGATCGGCGGGCCGTACACCACGACGGGATTGTAAGTCGGTACATATACGACCTGCGGATTCGCCTGTTCGACCACGATTACAGTTTTGCTCTCGATGACCTTGGTTTCCACCCTCTGTTGTTCGCTCGATTTCAAATTCCCGGTGTCCTGAGCCTTCTTGCGCATGCGCTGCACGGCATCCATCACATCGTTCTGCTGCGCCAGGAATGCGTTGCCCAGATCCGTGGTCCACTGAATGTCGTCTGCCAGGCGCTTCACCACTTCGGGCAGCCCGGCCAAAGCTTGAATGCTTGGGTCCCAGGGCTGTTTGGCGACAGCATCGGCGAGTGCGTTATCCTTCAGTCCGGGATTCTTTGCCAGCCACTGCTGAAGCTGGATGAGTTCGAGTGGATACGTGGAAGCCGCGAGGGTCTGGGCCAGCATCGGATCTGGATAAAGGGCAATGGGCGCAACGAGAGAGTCCAGCTGATCGGGCGGTATCTTTACAACCTGATTCTCCGGTGAGGACGCTTGCGCAGGGCCAAGCGATGGCGCATAGGCCATCGTGTCACCCGGTAGGAGTGCAATCGTACAGACGAACGTCAGCACGCATCGGAGAGTTGCACTTAAATGCTTTCGTTTAGGATTCATAAGTAGCTTTACTCCCGGTCGCCCAATTCAATGGATGTGTGGATCGAGCGCGCATTGGTGCATCCGTTTCCTCGTTTTTCGACGACGTAGGCATCTGTTTTTTCACGGCAGGTGGCCCGCTTCCGCGTGGTGCTTGAAAAGCTATATTTTTAGATTCGTTCAAGCTCCACCCGAACTATTGATGCCGCAGTCGAGATCAGTTCGTTTCCGGAAAAGGATGCTAGGCTCCGCTCGTAATCCTCACAACTAGGAGAATCCCTAGGAGCGTCCTGGGGGGCCGAAAGAACGAAGACCGCCGTCGCTGAACTGAAATGTGATGACTTCTCTCACTATTTGCCTTTCCATCCGACCAAGGGTACCTACAAGGCTGGGAAGCAACTGACAAAAAGATCGGTCGAGGCCACGGCAATGAATTGGAACAAGCCGAAGCAATTCAGTTGGGAATGAACGAACTAGGAATTTCCCTAGGTGCATCGCAACTGGATGCAATGCTAGGTTCGAGAACGGCGATCGGGTAACGGGTGGGTGGGAAGTGGGCAATCAGGTGCCATTAAAAAACCATCACCGCAACGTACGATACTCGGCGCGGAAGAACCTTTTGACAGTTTTGAAAGATGATGCAGGCTGCCAGCCACTGAGATCACGAAGGAGCAATGAGTATGAAGAAGCCCATCTTTTTTGCAATCGCTCTTTTGTTGCTAGCCGTCACAGCCGTGGCGCAAGATGTTCGCTACGATTACGACAAGGACAAGGATTTCTCTAAATACAAAACTTACAAATGGGTGTCTGTCAAGGGTGCCGACCAGCCAGATGAGTTGACTGGCAAGCGGATAACGGCTGCCGTTGATGCCGAACTTGCCCTGAAAGGGCTGACGAAAACAGATGGCGAGACCGCCGACATCTTCCTCGCATATCAGACGGCGATCGGCACGGAGAAGCAATTCACGTCATACAACACCGGCTGGGGCTATGGTCCCGGTTGGGGTGGAGGATGGTACGGGTATGGCGGCGGGATGAGCTCCACCACTACGTATGGCTCGACATCGACAGTCTATATTGGCCAGCTGGACCTTAGCGTGTACGACCCTGCCACGAAACAGCTCATTTGGCGCGGGGTTGCGTCCAAGACCCTGGACCCCAAGGCCAAGCCAGAGAAGAAAGAAAAAAACATCGGCAAGGCCGTCAAGAAACTGTTGAAGAACTTTCCGCCCACGCAAAAGTGATTGCAACCCGTGCTGAAATTCCGGCCCGCCCAACAAAAATGACACGGAGCCGCACGCTTCGCAGCATAAAAGTCCGTGTGGGGCTCATCCTGTTGGTGCAGCCAGACTGGCTTACCTCTTATTTGGAGGCGCGAAAATGAATTTCGGGGGCGGTTGGCGCTTGTCCCTCTCTCCGTCCTATTGCGGATCGCTAATGAGATTGAAATGTGTTTCACTGCTTTCACTCATTATCCTTTCGACAATATCTTCCATTCGTATCAGCGCGCAGGTTTCGCCCGATAAACATGTTCTTATCATCAATGAAGTGGGCCTCTCCCATTCGCTTACGGATTTTATCACCCAACAAATCGTCGAAGGGGTGCGGGAGACGCAAACCCTGCATGTCGAATTCCACTCGGAGAATCTTGACCTGATCTCCTCGCCAGATAGACCCTCGCGCGCAGAAATCAGGGACTGGCTGGTCAAGAAATATGGCGGTTACAAGTTGGATGCGGTCGTAGCTGTGGGGCCGGACTCAATCAACTTCCTCGCAAATTACACCCAAACTATGTTTCTGGATGTGCCCATCGTCATTTGTGGTAGTGCTGCCGAATTCGCGGGCAATCCGCGGCTCGACTCGCGCTTCACGGGGACCTGGACGCAATTCGAACCTACAAAAACAATTGAGGCCGCCCTGCGGTTATTCCCGGCAACGCGCCACGTCGTCATCATCGGAGGGACTACCGCCTTCGACACAACGGCGGTGTCTATAACAAAGACAAACATCGCTTCGCTTGCCTCCAAACTCGATTTGGCCTACATGACCGATCTCGAAATGAACCAGTTGCTGGAACGCGCGCGACATCTTCCCGAGCAAACCGTCGTGCTCTATATCTCGTACTTCCGGGATGCGGTGGGGCACAAGTTCATTAATGCGACGAGGGCGCTTCCTATGATTGCGGACGCTGCCAATGCTCCGTTGTTTGGTATGTCCGATACATACCTGGGGCATGGAATCGTCGGCGGAGATATGATGCGATTCCAAGAGCAAGGCAAGGTTACCGCGCGAATTGTTTCGGAGCTACTTGAGGGGATGAAAGCCCAGGATATACCCATCGAGAGTCTTCCCAGTGCCTACGTGTTTGACTGGAAAGCTCTACAACGCTGGCACATTCCGGAGAAGCGGCTTCCCCCGGGAAGTCTTGTGTTGTTTCGCGAAGCAAGTCTTTGGGAGCGTACCAAATGGATTTGGGCCACTTGCATCCTAGTTATCGCGATTCTTTTCTCCATCGCCGGCTATCTCTTGTACAGCCGAAAGCAACTACGCCTGGCCAGGGATAGACAAACACAGCTAAGCGGCATGCTGATTACGGCTGGCGAGAACGAGCGAAGCCGCCTGGCCTCGGAACTCCACGACGACTTTAGCCAGAGACTAGCGGTACTCGCGCTGGGACTAGAGAACATGACGGAAACAACGCCTCCATTGCCTCAAGAAACTCACCGGCAACTGCATAAACTCTTGGATTCCGCCGCCGAGCTGGGAGCGGATCTGCATACACTGTCTCACCGCCTGCATTCGGCTACGCTAGAGCGATTGGGACTTGCCACGGGGATAAGTGCTCTTTGCAGGGAGTTTGCTGCCCAGCAGAATGTGCCGATAGATTTTTCTTCAGACACTATCTCGCGTTCCGTCCATCCGGATGTGGCCCTGTGTTTATTCCGGATCGTCCAGGAGGGACTTCGAAATTCGAGGAAACACAGTGGAGCGACCAAGGCACAGGTGATTTTGCGTGAGCAAGGCGATACATTGTACGTCTCTGTACGTGACAAAGGCTGCGGATTTGATGTGAAGGAGTTAGGCAAGAAAAGTGGTCTGGGTATCCGCAGCATGGAAGAGCGTGTGCACTATCTGGGAGGAAAATTTGAGCTCCATTCGGAACCAGGGAAAGGAACAACAGTTGAGGCCTGGGTGTCACACTAACCGAAGCCAGGACCTGTGAAGCACTGGAAGTGTCTCAACTGTTTTGGTCGCGGGGGATGGATAGGGAAGTCGGGCCGAAGCGGCCAACGTGCAACTCTTGAAAATGTCGACCCGATGGGGTAGTGTACGATTTGCAAACCGTTACCCCCGCTCAAGAGTAGTCGCCGATCCTTGTGTGTCGTTTCGCTCCGATAGTCCAGAGAGGCTCACTGTATGCAAGTTATGTCTCCGGACAGGTTCCCTCCACGTGTCCTCATCGCTGATGACCATGCGATATTCGCGCAGGCTCTCCGGGCTTATTTGGAAAAAACGTACACGGTTGTCGGTCTGGCCTCTGATGGCCGTGCGATGGTGAAAGAAGGACTAAGGCTCAGGCCGGATGTAATTGTCGTCGACGTAGGGATGCCCATCCTGAATGGATTGGACGCAGCTCGCAAGATCCGCGAGCAAGATCGGAACATCAAGTTCATCTTCTTGACGATGCAAGACGATCCAAATCTTGCCGCAGCCGCACTCGAACTCGGACCAGTGGCCTTTGTTCTTAAGCACTCCGCCGGCTCGGAACTGCAGATCGCGATTGAGCACGTACTACAAGGCAAGCCGTACATAACGCCCAAGATGCGATCCGAAGATTGGGTGGAGGCAAAAGCCAGGGCGCGCCAGTATTCAAAGGAACTTTCCCCCCGGCAGCGAGAAGTTGCCCAGTTGTTCGGGGAGGGACATTCGCTGAAGGAAATTGCGGATCTCCTCAATCTGAGCGAAAAAACCGTGGAGTTCCACAAACACCGTATCATGGAGTCATTTGGGATCAAGAGCAACGCAGATCTCGTGCTACTCGCCCTGAAGCATGGCCTTATCTCATTGAATTCCGAATCGGTGCACGACCCCAAACCGAGACATGGAAAAGGTTAGGGATTTCTTCGCCTTATTCACCTAGGGATTCCCCCAGTAGCGCAACATTCCAGAACTCTCCCAGAATTACTTTCGAGAGTTCACCCTGAACGGCCGGCCCCCCGTCACGCTATAGGTTGGTGCATGTTTGCTGGGATCGGAGGCGAATGTTGATTCGCCCGCGAGTATTCTTGGCCGATGATCATTCTCAACTGCTCGAAGCTGAAACTCATCTTCTTCGCCCACATTTCGATATCGTGGGGACGGCAATGGACGGAGACGAATTAGTGTCTGCGGCGCTGCGGCTCAATCCGGATGTAATTATTGTGGATATTACCATGCCGGTTTTGAACGGAATCGAGGCCGTCCAGAAACTTGTCCTATCCGGCTCAACCTCTAAATTTATATTTCTCACAATCCATTCCAGCCAGGAATTCATTAAGGCCTGCGTGGATGCAGGAGCCCGGGGATTCGTTTCAAAATCCAAAATGAAAGCCGACTTGATTCCTGCAATTTATGCGGTTCTGGCTGACCGGTCTTATATTTCTTCTTCTCACTGAGTGTTGAAATTGGTTCGCGAAGCACCATTCTCAGCTAGGGATTCCCCTAGTTGCCGCCACGATGGAATCGACCTAAACAGGTAAGCAAAGCGAAGTTCACTCCACGAAGCAGGCCCAAGGAATACTGCTGACTGGTTCTGGCGGCTCATCCTATGGTTAGCGACGACACGAAGAGTCTCGGCGGATTCGGGCTTCTGCTGCTCTCCGGCTTATTTCTGGTTTGTGTCTACAGCGCCGTCCGTGTCTACAGTGGGATCTACTCGAGTGGGGCATTACGGGAGTTCTCGCGAAAACAAACGTCCACGACTGCGAACGGACCCCAAAATCCCTCTTCGCGGAATGCCGGAACCCCGGATTTTCGTCTTTGGTCCGAAGAACGCGTCCAGGCCTACCAAAGCAGCCTGCTCGGCAATGTCCCGCCGCCGCTCGGAGTGTTCAAGATTTCGTCGATCGGGCTTGAGGTCCCTTTGCTGGAGGGGAGTGACGACCTGACACTGAATCGCGGTGTCGGACACATTGAAGGCACGGCCGCTCCCGGCGGAACCGGAAATGTCGGGATCGCTGGACATCGCGACGGATTTTTCCGAGGGCTCAAAGACCTTCATCTTGGCGACACGATGGATCTCTATACCGAGAACGGAAACGCTCGTTATGTTGTGGACGAGATTCTCATTGTTCCGCCAGAGAACGTTTCCGTGCTGGCGCCCCGATCAAAGCCCGCTCTCACACTTGTGACCTGCTACCCCTTCTATTTCGTTGGCAGTGCACCCTTGCGCTACGTCGTCCACGCTTCGATCACGGGTTCAAGCCAGCTTACGAGATCTGGGCAGTCTAGCTCTTTGGCAGTGGAGGCGGGAGGCCGACACAGAGAGTGAACCTAGCGAACTGAAAAACAGTACCCAAACAATCTTCGGTCAATTCAATTACGGAGGATGAGAAATGATGTCAGGAACCCATTGGATAAAGACAAGGGTCGCGCTGGCGACTGCAGTGATCTGTTTTGCTCTCCCAGACGTTTCCCGTGCCCAAGTACAAACGCAAAAGACCACCACTGCCGGACATCCCACAACGGAGGTCACCGTCGAGCACGGGCAAGTTGTGCTCGTGGAGGGCAACGACCTGGTAATCAAAATGGACGATGGAAGCATTCGGCACATTTCCAATGTGCCGGAGAGCGCCAAGATTGATGTCGACGGCAGGCAAGTTGGCGTTCATGAACTGAAGCCGGGCATGCATCTTCACCACACCATCACCACTCTCACGACTCCCCAGGTTGTAACGACCGTCCAGAACGTCACCGGCAAGGTGTGGCACGTTGCGCCGCCAAACTCTGTGATTCTGCATCTGGAAGACGGCACCAACCAGTCATTCAAGATTCCCAAGGGCCAGAAATTCAATATAAACGGCCAGATGGTCGATGCTTTTCATTTAAAGAAGGGAATGATCGTCACCGCAACCAAAATCGTCGAAGAGCCAGAAACCGTGATAACCCAGCAGAAGAATATAACGGGAACGATGCCCGCCCCTCCACCGGCCCCGCCAGCCGATGTGCCGATCCTTGTCGCGACAACAGAAGCACCGACAGCCGCGGCCGAAGAACCCGCCGCTCCCCTTCCCGCAAAACTACCAAAGACCGGGAGCAATCTGCCTTTGGTTGGCCTGATGGGACTTCTGTGCCTCTGTGCTGCCCTCGGAGTCAAGTTGCTCCGCGTGAAGATCGGAGTTTAGACAGTCCCCAAGCGTGGAGGAGCTAAGGCATTCGTAAGATCCTCCTCGCGCTTAACACAACAGGAGGCGGTTAGATGTGAAAACGCTCGGCGCCGCCAAGAGGGATTAAGGGATGCCCGGCCGTGCCGCGAATTCAGGAAAGCTGAGTTCAGAGAGAAGGTTTAGGTATGTCAAAGAAAACAGTTGCATCAAAGCTTTTCTGGAAAATCGGGCAAAACGGCATTGCGGTTCTATGCTCTGTGCTGCTCTTGCAGGGAGATGTAATTTCAGCAGGTTTGACGCAGGAGAAAGGGCAGGCCGCCGAATCGGGCCAAGAGGAGTCGCCGAAAATCCCGCCGGATCAGCTTGATTCGCTGGTTGCGCCCATTGCGCTCTACCCCGACCCTATGCTTGCTCAGGTGCTTGCCGGATCGACTTACCCATTGGAACTTATTCAGCTCCAACAATGGTTGCAGAAGAACAGCAGCCTGAAGGACAAAGCCCTGGCCGACGCGGTGCAGAAACAACCTTGGGATCCCAGCGTACAGGGCTTGGCCGCGATGCCGGACGTGGTTAAGCGTTTGGCGGATGACATTCAATGGACCACGGACCTGGGCAACGCATTCCTCGCGCAGCAGAGCGACCTCATGGATGCCGTGCAGCGCATGCGCAAGAAGGCAGAGGGAACAGGCAACCTGAAGTCCACCGAACAGCAGAAAGTGGAAACAAAAGTGGTGGAATCGAAACAGGTCATCGTAATCGAGCAGGCCAATCCAGAGGTCGTGTATGTCCCCAGCTACAATCCGACCGTCGTGTATGGTCCGCCTGTCTATCCCTATCCTCCCGTTGCCTATCCACCACCCGGATATTACGCGGCGGGCATGGCGATTTCCTTCGGAGTTGGTCTCGCTATGGGAGCTGCCTGGGGCGGCGGCTGGGGTTATGGTTGCGGATGGGGCGGAAACAACGACATCACAATTAACAACAACAATAATTTCAACCGCAACACCAACGTGAACGGCGGAAACCGCGTAAACAACCAACCTACTCGCGGGGGCGGGAGCGGTGGCGGGAACGCAGGCGGCAAGTGGCAACACAACGCGCAGCATCGAGGCGGAACGCCTTACGGCAATAAAGCAACCGCCAACAAATTCGGCGGCACAACTCGAGGGGCTTCTGCGGCCGACCGCCAGGCCGGGGCACGCAAGAATATTTCTCAGCAGGGAAACAGGCCACAAGCCGGTACCCGCGATGCTGGTTCGCGCGGACAACAGTCAGGCGCCGGGAATCGTGCCGGCGGTGGCGCAGATCGTGCCGGCGGTGGCGCAGATCGTGCCGGCGGTGGCGCAGATCGCGGAGGCGGGGGAGACCGCGGCGGTGGCGGAGGAGACCGCGTGGGCAACCGGAGCGTATCGTCCGGCGCGAGTTCCAAGGGGGGTGCAATGGGTAGCGGCTCGGGCAGGAGCAGCGGCAGTTCGGCGCGGGCCAGCAGTTCGCGTGGCAGCTCCAGCATGGGGTCCCGCGGAGGTGGTGGTGGTGGCGGACGGCGGAGGTAACAATTCATGGAGAAGGAAAAGCCAATGAAATCGCAAAATGTGGACTCGCACGGAGGGAATGCTCGGAATAGATTGTCGCTGATTGGTTTCGCTTGCACGTTCGCGCTAATTTTTGTGTCGCCCGCATTCTCACAATCGAAGGCACCGGCGGTTAGTGCGGCTGCTCAGAAGTCGTTTGCCACCCCTGAAGGGGCCGCTGCGGCCTTTATCGAGGCGACGAAAACGTTTGATGTTCCAGCCCTGAATGAGATTCTGGGACCGGAAGGTGAAGACCTCGTATCTTCCGAGGATCCCGTCAGAGACAAAAATGTTGCGGCCTCTTTTTATGCAAAGGCGCAACAGAAGCACTCTGTGGTGATTGACCCCAAAAATCCGAATCGGGCCACTCTCATCGTCGGAGAGGATAACTTCCCCCTGGCGATTCCCATTTCTAAACGCAATGGCGAATGGCTATTTGATACCAAGGCGGGCCGTCAGGAGATGCTCTACCGGCGAATTGGCAGCAACGAATTGGATGCCATCGAGATTTGCCGAGGTTATGTGGATGCGCAGAAAGAATACGCCCTGGAAAAACACGATGGCGCCGAAGTCAACCAGTACGCACAACGGGTCATCAGTACGCCCGGCAAACACGACGGCCTGGTGTGGCGGAATCCCGATGGCAGTTTGGGCGGGCCGATTGCGGAGGGAATTGCGGACGCCTTGCAGGAAGGCTACACGGACAAAGCTAAGCCGTATCACGGATATTTTTTCAAGATCTTGAAAGGACAGGGCCCCGCTGCTCCTCTTGGCAAGATGGATTTTGTTGTGGAGCGTGCAATGATAGGGGGCTTCGCGCTTGCTGCTGCCCCGGCAGATTATCGTGTCACCGGAGTCCAATCCTTCATCGTCAGTTATGAAGGAATTGTCTATCAGAAGGATCTGGGACCGGATACGTTAAAGATCTTCAGGGAAATGGAACTCTACAACCCAGACAAATCCTGGAAGCCGACAGATGACAATTGGCCGGCCGATAGGTTGGACACAACGGCGTCGGCGGCGAAAGACTGAATCGTTGATTGCCTGATATTCCTACTACCGCCGGTCCATGGTCGAATTTCAAGAGGGGGCACAGGCGGGGCTTGGTGGATTGTAGTCATCATCTGCACAAGCCAGCGCTTGGTGTGCAAAGGTTGAACTCTGCTGTTCGCTGATTCAGACAGACCGAGGAGCCTCCCCGATGCAATCTATAACTTCAAACTAATCATGCGCTGACAGAATTAACTGGGCGGGGAGTCACCTTAATCGTTTATCTGGGCGTTCGACCTGTTACTTCTGACAATAGCTCCTGCTTGGCTATACAGGCACCATCCGCTCGGAGATCAACCGGCGTGTTCCCCTGGGGATTCTCCTAGGTGTGGCTGCTACCGGTTAGATGCTAGTTTCTGCAGGTTCGGTGAGTCGTTGAGATGCCATTGGACCCCCACTTTTTGGGCGACCGACTCATGGTGGCAGCTGCAGTCCGGAGGCGAATCGAATGACCACGAAATCTAGTTGCCGCAACCCTTTGCCGGCGAACATTAAAACATCCTCCACAGTCACCGCAGTCTCCTCTAGGCAGCGAGTAGTCGGTAGCTCTTCGCCTCACCCAGTACAGCTGCTCTTTGCTTCTCTGCTCCTTCTCGCCGCGCTTGCCGGATGTTCTTCCAAAGAAGACAAACCGGCTCCCCCGCCTCCCGGGGTGACGGTCACACCAGTGGTGAAAAAAGATGTCGAGATTCGGCAGGAGTGGGTGGGCTCAATGCTCGGCAATGTCGACGCGGACATCCGTCCGAAAGTGGATGGTTTTTTGCTGAAACAGCTCTACGCCGAAGGTTCCTATGTCAATAAGGGGCAACCGCTGTTCGAGCTTGACTCGCGCCAGGCACAAGCAAGCGTGGAGCAAGCGAAAGGGAAGCTGGAGCTCGCACGGGCTTCCTTAGCGCAAGCACAGATTGACGTAAAGAGGTACACGCCGTTGGTGGCGCAGAGGGCGATCAGCCAAGCCGAACTCGATAAGGCCACGAGCATGCAACGGGCAGCAATGGCGGAAGTGGATGCGAATCAGGCAGTCCTCGACAACGCCAATCTGAACCTGGGTTGGACAACCGTAACGTCTCCGATCTCCGGAATTGCCGGTATTTCCAAGGTGGGTGTGGGAGATCTTATGACCCCGATTACGGTCATGACGACGATTTCAAACGTGAACCCCATCAACATTGACTTTAGTATTGCGGAGCAAGACTACTTGCGATTTCGGCGTGAAAAGTCAGGACGGGCCGCAGGGCGATCCTTGCAATTGATTCTCGGTGACGGGACAGTCTATCCCCAGCTTGGCCGCGCTCTCCTCCTCAACCGTGAGGTGGACTCACGCACAGGAACCATTCAGGTGCGTGCAGAGTTTCCGAATCCTGGCAATGTATTGCGGCCCGGGCAATATGCCCGGATTAGGGCGGTAACGGAGGTCCGCAAGGACGCACTGGTGATCCCGCAGCGTGCCATCGCCGAATTGCAGGGAGTCTACCAGGTCGGACTGGTCGGCCCGGACAACAAAGTCACGGTCAAGGCCGTAAACCTCGGACCGCAAGTCGGCGACGAATGGATCGTCGAATCCGGACTGCAGGCGGGCGATAACGTCATCGTCGATGGATTGCAGCGAGTCAGGAATGGTATGACCGTGGCACCGGCGCCCTTTAAAGCTCCGCAGGCCAACGCGCAGAGTGGTGAGAAGTAGCCATGGCAAAATTCTTCATCGGTCGGCCCATAGTCGCGATCGTAATTTCGATCGTCACGGTACTCGCGGGTCTTGTGGCTATGGCAAAACTGCCAGTGGCCCAGCTTCCCGATATTGTCCCTCCGCAGATCAACGTATCCGCCACCTACACCGGGGCGGACGCGGTAACGATTGAGCAATCCGTAGCCACGCCGTTGGAGCAGCAAATGAACGGAGTGGACAACATGCTCTACATGATGTCCACGAACGCGAACGACGGCACCATGACGCTCAAGGTGACCTACGACGTGGGCACAAATGTGGACATCGACCAGGTGAACACCCAGAATCGCGTCTCGCAAGCCAGCCCGAATCTGCCCACCTCGGTCAATCAGTATGGCGTGACCGTGAAGAAATTGATGGGCCTTCCGCTTCTCGTGCTCTCTGTCTATTCGCCAAATGGCAGTTACAACGGTCAATTTTTGGGGAACTACGCAACGATCAACATTAACGATGCGCTACTCCGCGTTCCGGGAGTCGGACAAGTCACAAATTTTGGTGCGGCCGATTATGCTATGCGCATCTGGGTGAAGCCGGATCAGTTGACGAAGCTCGGATTGACCGTCACCGATTTGAGTAATGCCGTTCAACAGCAGAGCGCTGTGAATCCCGCGGGTCAGATTGGCGCGGAACCGGCCCCCAAGGGCCAGCAGTTCACTTATGCCGTTCGAGCTGCCGGCAGGCTCGTCAATCCGGAAGACTTCGGGAAAATCATTGTTCGGCAAAATTCCGATGGCTCCACGGTGCGGCTCAAGGATGTTTCGCGAATCGAGCTCGGGTCTTTGATTTATCAGCAAATTGGACGCTACAACGCGAAGCCGGCGGTGATCATTTGCGTTTATCAGGCCCCGGGCTCCAACGCGTTGGCTGTGGCCAAACAAGTAAAGTTGCAAATGGAGGATTTGAAGACCCGCTTTCCCAATGATCTGGATTACACAGTTTCGATGGACACCACACTTCCAATCACGGAAGGAATGAAGGAAATCGTCACCACTTTGCTCGAGGCGCTTGTCCTGGTTATTATCGTCGTGTTTCTGTTCCTGCAGAATTGGCGAGCAACCCTCATTCCTTTGCTTGCAGTCCCCGTTTCACTGATCGGTACATTCGCGATTTTTCCGATGCTGGGATTTTCCATTAACACGTTGTCCCTCTTTGGACTCATCCTCGCCATCGGGCTCGTCGTGGATGACGCAATCGTGGTGGTCGAGGCCGTGGAACATCATATTGAGCATGGACTTTCACCCAAAGAGGCAACTCATAAAGCCATGGAAGAAGTTTCCGGTCCCGTGGTCGGAATCGCCCTGGTGCTATCTGCCGTGTTCGTGCCCATGGCGGCGATGGGCGGTATTAAAGGACTGCTGAACCAGCAATTCGCAATCACTATTGCCATCTCTGTGCTCATTTCCGCGTTCAACGCTTTGACGCTTTCCCCGGCGCTCTCTGCGCTCTTGCTCCGTCCACGCAAGAAATCGAATGGGCCGCTAGGCAAATTTTTCGGGTTGTTCAATCGCGGGTTCGAAAAGATGACCGGCGGATACGTGAGCTGGAGCCACGTTCTCATTCGCCGGTGGGTGCTGTCCCTGCTGTTGCTCGCCGGCATCTCCGTGGTTGCCGTAGGGATGGGCAAGAACCTCCCTACGAGTTTCATCCCGGAAGAGGATCAAGGTTATGCGTTTCTCCAAATACAACTGCCAGACGCCGCTTCTCTCCAACGCACCGACGCCGTCATGCGCAAGATTGATGACATGCTTGGGCACCTGCACGGGGTAAAGAGTTTTAGCGGAATTTCCGGTTTCAGTCTTTTGTCCAACACGTCTGCAAGCTACACGGGTTTCTACTTTCTTCAGCTGGAGCCATGGGAAGAGCGCAAGACCGACGAACTTTCCGCCAAGGGGCTCATGCAAACCCTCAACAAGAAATTGCAAACGGAAATTCCGGAAGCCATTGCTTTCGCTTTCGGTCCTCCGGCTATTCCCGGTCTGGGGACGGCTGGCGGATTCACCTTGATGTTGCAGGATCGGAGCAGTGGGGACGTACAACAGTTGTCGGACACGCTTGACAAGTATGTCCAAGCGGCGCGGAAGCGCCCCGAAATTGCCTCTCTGGTAAGTACGTTCCGTCCCACCGTGCCCCAACTTTTTGTGGATGTTGACCAGGACCGGGTGCTGAAGCAAGGTCTGCAATTTGGCGAAGTTTATCAGACCTTGCAGGCCTTTCTGGGTGGCGCCTATGTCAACCAATTCAATCGCTTCGGTCGCCAGTGGAAGGTTTATCTGCAAGCGGAGCCGGAATACCGCACGAGCATCGACAAGGTCAACAGTTTCTATGTGCGAAACTCAAAGGGCGAGATGACCCCACTGGCTTCCCTGGTCACGGTCAAACGGGTCTCGGGGCCGGAATATACCAACCGATTCAACCTGTTCCGAAGCATTCAGATAAACGGTTCACCGGCTCCCGGATATAGTTCCGGACAGGCTATGGCCGCCATGGAACAAGTCGCCAACGAAGTATTGCCCGCGGGTTTCGGGTATGCGTGGAGCGACATGTCCTATCAGGAGAAAAAAGCTGAAGGCGGGCAAGCGATGGTGTTTGGAATGTCCTTCCTCTTTGTGTTTCTGATTCTGGCGGCGCTGTACGAGAGTTGGACGCTTCCTTTCAGCGTGCTTCTCTCAGTTCCCGTAGCTGTTCTCGGGGCCTATGGCGGGCTGCTGCTGCGGCATTTTGACAACAATGTGTTCGCGCAGATCGGCCTGGTGATGTTGATTGGCCTCACCGCCAAGAATGCGATTTTGATTGTGGAGTTCGCGATATTGGAGCACTCAAAAGGGAAGGAATTAGTGGCAGCAGCACTCGAAGGCGCGCGCCTGCGCTTGCGGCCCATCTTGATGACCTCCTTCGCATTCATTCTTGGTTGTGTGCCTCTTTGGAGGGCGAAAGGCGCCGGGGCGATTGGTCGCAAGGTGTTGGGAAGTTCAGTAATCACCGGCATGGGCGCGGCCACCGTTTTGGGAGTCTTCCTTGTGCCCGTGTTGTTTGTAGTGGTTGAGCGCCTCGCAAAAAAGAAACCACAAGTAGCAGTAGGCCAAGCCGCGGCGCTCGAAGGAGGGCACGACTGATGCGAAAAATCGGCACAGCTGTCCTTCTAACCATTCTCCTGGCCGGCTGCAACGTCGGCCCAAAATACAAGCGTCCGGCAATCCAGCCTCCCGCCGATTTCTATGCAGAACGACAGTCAAACGCAGGCTCGGAAGCCGATGTGGCGTGGTGGGAGTTGTTCAAGGATCCGGTCCTGCAAGGTCTGATTCGCGAGGCGCTGCAAAACAACTATGACTTGCGCCTGGCCTTTTCCCGCGTTGAGCAGGAACGTGCGCTCGCCGGGGTGACTCGTTCGCAGTATTTCCCTCAAGTTGGATACGGCGCGGGTATTGTCGGACAGAAGGATCCCTTTCCCAGCGTCGCGAGCCACACCTATTATTTGTACAACTTCAGCACCTTCTGGGAAATCGACTTGTTTGGGCGGATCCGCAAACTGAACGAGGCGCAACGCGCCGTGTATTTCGCGAGTGAAGAGGCCAGGCGTGACGTTCGGCTGTTAGTACTCGCGGAGGTTGCTCAGGGCTACTTTCAATTGCGGGCATTCGATGCCAATCTCGAAATAGCGCATCGAACGGTCAAAAGTTTTCAGGACACATTGGATCTCTTCCAACACAAGTTTGAAGGTGGCGCTGCGTCCGGGCTCGAAGTCTCCCGAGCACAAGCAGCTCTCTCGAATGTCGCCGCCACCATCCCCGATCTTGAGCGGCAGATCGTTGCGCAGGAGGTGGCGCTCAATTTCCTCCTGGGACGTAATCCCGGCCCGATTGCGCGTGGCAGCGCACTGGCAGAGCAGTATGACCCTCCCGAGGTACCTACCGGTTTGCCATCACAGTTGCTGGAGCGGCGGCCTGATCTGCGGGAGGCCGAAGAAAACCTGATTGCCGCGAACGCCAGCGTGGGCATAGCCAAAGCCAATTTTTTCCCGACAATTTCCTTGACCGGCTTTTTGGGCGGAATAAGCCCGCAACTTTCGGAACTCACGGGGGGGGGCAAAGCGTGGAGTCTGGGCGGTAATCTGGCAGGACCTCTTTTCACAGCTGGCCGTCTGAAGAACGAATATCGAGCAGCTCTTGCGCAGCGAGATCAGGCAACAATCGCGTTTGAGAAGGCGGTTACTCTAGCATTTGGAGACGTTTCCACAACGCTCTCGGCTCATCAACAACTGGCCAAGGCTTACCAGGAGCAGCTCCACTCTGTGGAGGCCTATCGTGAGTCAGTCCGGCTTTCCAATATTCGGTACGACAGCGGGTTCGCCAGCTATTTCGAGATCATCGATGCTCAGATCCAGATGTTTCCGGCTGAGCTGTCCGCCGTTGGCTATGATCTCGGCCGCAAAGTGGCCCTCGTGAATCTCTACCGGGCGCTGGGCGGCGGATGGAGCTTGAACGATCCCCAGTGGATAAGCACGAGTGGGGCATCCGGACCCGCGAAACCTCCGGCTCCGTAGAAACCACCGCCGTGGATTACGGAGAGGGATGCCTCCCCCCGCGATCGAGGAGTCAATTACAATGGCCAAACAAAAGGCCGCACAAGAAAAGAAATTCCTGAAGCGGAAAAATTATGAGAAAGAGCTGCGGCGACTCCAGGCAGAGCTGTGCAAATTGCAGGATTGGGTCAAGTACAAGGGACTGCGCGTAATCGTTGTTTTTGAGGGCCGCGACGCCGCTGGAAAAGGTGGCACCATTCGAGCGATTACCGAGCGCGTCAGCCCGCGTGTATTCCGCCTCGTTGCCCTGCCGGCCCCTTCCGACCGTGAAAAAAGCCAGATGTACATCCAGCGCTTCATGCAGCATTTTCCGGCAGCAGGCGAAATCGTGGTCTTCGACCGAAGTTGGTATAACCGCGCGGGCGTTGAGCACGTGATGGGCTTTTGTACGAAAGACCAATATCGGCAATTTCTGGAGATCTGTCCCGAGTTCGAGAAATACATCGTGGATGGCGGGATCATCTTGATCAAGTGTTGGCTGGAAGTTGGTAAGAAAGAACAACAGCGGCGATTCGAAGCGCGGCTGAAGGACCCCCTGCGCCAATGGAAGCTCAGTCCGATGGATTTGGAATCCTTTCGGCACTGGTATAAATATTCGCGTGCCAGGGATGCAATGCTCGCGGCCACCGACTCGAAGCACGCACCTTGGTATGTGATTCGGTCCGACGACAAGCGCAAAGCTCGGCTGAATTGCATAGCTCACTTGCTGAGCAAGATTCCCTACAAAAAAGCACCCCGCGAGAAAGTTAAATTGCCGAAGCGTTCAGAGCAGCAGCGTTACGACGACATCGCGTCGCTCAAGGGGCGCCGTTTCGTTCGAGAAGCATATTAAGGTTCACTGCCTTGGGCACTCTGCAGGATTCCAAATCGCCGGACTGGATTGCCAGGATTGCAAAGGTTGCGCCCGGCTTGGGGAGTCTTCTCCGGTATGAGCGAAGTAGTGCCCCTCACGACATTGTTGCGGGCTTATCCGTGGCGGCCGTTGCTTTGCCCGTGGGCGTGGCCTACGCTCAGTTGGCCGGTTTCAACCCCGCCGTGGGTCTCTATTCGAGTATTTTGCCGCTCCTCGCGTATGCGATTTTTGGAACCTCGCGGCAGCTGATTATTGGACCTGACGCGGCAACCTGCGCATTGATCACTGCTGCCGTGACGCCGCTCGCAGCAGGGAATCAGGAAACTTACGAATCTTTGTCCGTGACGCTTGCGCTCCTCGCCGGCCTTTTCTGCGTCGCGGCGAGCTTTGTTAAATTGGGCGCCCTTGCAGACTTTCTTTCAAAGCCTATCCTCGTTGGTTTTCTCAATGGCATTGCCTTGAGCATCATTCTCGGACAGATTGGAAAGGTTTTTGGTTATCCGATTTCCGCCGGCGGGATCGTTCCTCGGTTAACCGAGTTCGTGTCGAAGCTGGGACTGACACACGTTCCTACGCTCGCCGTTGGGGCGGGCACCTTCATCATCCTTTTACTCACGCCTCGAATACTCAAGCAGGTCCCTGCTGCGCTCGTTGCCATGATTCTTGCCGCCATCGCCGTTCGTCTACTTGGTCTGGAGCAACACGGGGTGAAAATCGTGGGAGAAGTCCCCGCCGGGCTGCCCCCGATTCGCTTTCCGCGGTTCTCACTGGACTTAATTCCGACGATGTTGGGAGATGCCGCGGGTCTGGCCCTGGTCAGCTTTTCGAGCATGATGCTCACCTCTCGAAGTTTCGCCTCCAGGAATAAATACGATGTGGATGCTGACCAGGAATTCGCGGCTTTGGGCGCTGCCAACATCGCATCCGCAATTTCTCAAGGATTTGCCGTCAGTGGGGCAGACTCACGGACTGCCATGAGTGATTCCACAGGAGGGCGAACGCAAGTCACGGGAATAGCTGCTGCAGGCGCGATCGCCGTCGTTCTCCTTTTTTTGACCGGTCCACTCCGTTATGTTCCCATTCCCGCCCTCGGCGCGATGCTGGTTAAAGCAGGTCTGTCCCTGGTCGACCTGGGGGCCCTAAAGACAATTTACAGAATTGAGCGGCGTGAATTTGTGCTGTCAATCATTGCGACGCTCGGCGTCGTTGCCGTTGGTGCCATCCATGGCATCCTGTTTGTCGTCGTTCTTGCCACTCTTCGCTTTGTCCGATTGGTGGCACGCCCGAAAGTCGAAATCCTTGGTCGAGTAGAGGGCTTGCCAGGCCTTCATTCCCTCGAACGCCACCCCGGGGCCGCGACAATCCCAGGTCTTCTCCTGCTGCGATTTAACGCACCGATCGTTTTCTTCAATGCCCCTTATTTCAAGCGTGAACTTTTCGTGGCCGTCCATGCTGCTGGTCCGTCGTTACGATGGGTTGTGTTGGACATGCTCCCCATCACGATGATCGACGCAACAGGCCTTCAAGTGGTCCAGGAAATAGCTGAAGAATTGGATTGTCACGGTGCATCGTTAGTCGCCGCTGGCCGGCAGACTGAGTGGCGGCTCTGGGCCGAAACGCGACGGTTTGAAGTTCCGTTTCACAAGACAAAAACTTACCCGACGTTAAGGGCGGCTATAAAGACATTTCGTGCGATTCCAGTCGGCGGGAATGCCCATGATACCTCCAGTTTTGGAGACCCTGAGTCTACTTAGATGAGGTGTCCAGTTTTAGTGGGGACACTACAAGTCTCTGGAAGAACCCAATCACAGTAAGGGCTCTGCTATCGCTGTTCCTCCAACGATAAAAAAGCTGAAATGTCCACTACTGAAGTACATCTGTTCAACGAATTCAGTTGCATCGAAAATGCCCTAGGGATTTCCCTAGTTGTCGCACACGGTGTTTTGCTTCAAAAACAATTCAGAATTCAGTCCTGTATCTGCAATACACGCAACATGCGTTGGCGCACTGGCAGACTGTTGGCGGTCGTGTATGGCGGGAGCCTGCCTGGCGCTGATTAACCAAGGAGCAAACCTCCGATGATCTCCAAACACGCCCACGTTTTCCACCGATTCCTGATCCCCTTGATGATGGCTTTCTTTTTCACCTCACTCGGGCGAGTACCTGTTTCTGCGCAAGAGCAACCTTCGCAGACGCCAGATCTAAAACAGATGCAGAAGAAGTTGGAACAGCTTGAAAAAGAGTTGCGGGAATTAAAGCAGCAGATGGGCGCCGCAGCAGAGCCATCGAAGGAAGCCGTGCCAGGCCCGAGCATTGCGGTGACTACCGACACCCGCCAAGCAGAGGAACGTGGGGAGCAACCCAAGCCGTCAAGGTCGATAGATTTTTACGGGTACGCGATGATGGACAGTGGCTACAATTTTAAATCCATCAACCCAAACTGGTTCGATGTGGAGCGCCCCACTCAATTACCGGCCTTTAGAGGAGAGTTTGGCCCGGACGGCAGCACATTTTTTGGCGTTCGACAGACGCGCTTCGGTGTGAAGAGCTTTACTCCGACCCCTCTTGGAGATCTCAAAACCATCTTCGAATTTGAACTGTTCGGCACGGGTGTCGACGCCGGACAGACTACTTTTCGTTTGCGCCATGCTTGGGGCGAACTCGGGCATTTCGGCGCCGGACAGACCTGGAGTCCTTTCATGGATATCGATGTCTTTCCAAACTCGATTGAGTACTGGGGTCCGAACGGCATGGTGTTCTTCCGGAATGTGCAGGTACGCTGGACGCCAATCCAGGGTGCGAGCAATGTCGTAATCGCTCTCGAACGTCCCGGTGCCAGTGCGGACGGGGGAATTTACTCCGATCGGATCGAACTCCAGAACATCGCTCCTCAGTTCAAGTGGCCTGACCTGAGCGGGCATGCCCGTCTTGCCAGGGAGTGGGGTTACGTTCAAGTTGGCGCGATCCTCAGAAAGATCGCCTGGGTCGACACCAATACGGCAAGCCCTTTTAACTTGAGCGGAACTGCCATTGGTTGGGGCGTGAATTTCAGCTCGAATCTCAACTTCACCAAGAAGGACGTCGGCCGGTTACAGGTCGTATACGGTGAAGGCATCGAGAACTACATGAACGACGCCCCCGTGGACATCGGCATCAAAAACAACTTCACGAACACGATAAGCCCGATCAAAGGCGTCGCCCTTCCTGTGCTCGGAGTTGTGTCGTTCCTTGATCATAACTGGAACGATCGCTTCAGCACCTCGATCGGCTATTCCATGCTGAACATCGACAATTCGAATGCAATGACGCCCGTCTCATTCCATCAGGGACACTATGCCCTGACAAATCTTCTCTACCATCCGGTGAAACAAGTGACCATCGGCGGCGAATTTCAGTTTGGAAGACGAGTGAATTTCTCCGATGGCTTCAACGTAAACGACTACAAGATGCAGTTCTCGTTCCGGTATGACTGGAGCAAAGGTTTTGAATTCTAACCGTAGTGCCCGCTCAGGGATGAAGACCGCAGTATCGGGTTCAACGAACGGCAAAAATTAATCGGTTAAGCCTCAGGAGGAATCAAATGCTCAGAATCAATTCTCGTCCCGGAACGATTGTCTTGGCCGCATGCCTTCTCCTCGCTGGTGTTGGGGTCCTGCCAGCTTCCGGGCAAACCCGAAGAAGCCCGGTCGCTCCCGACCGCGAGCGGGTTGAGGCAGCCGTTCGGGAAGCGTATGAGAAGTTCCGCAGCGATACGAGCGGAAAGAATGCGGATTACATTCCGTACTTGGCCCAAGTGGATTCCAAGCTCTTCGGGATTTCCGTCGTGACCGTCGACAATCAGATCTTTGAACTGGGTGACGTCAAGTATTCCTTCTCCATCCAGTCGATTTCGAAAGTTTATACCCTGGCACTGGCCATGGAAGAACTGGGCTACGACAAAGTCTTTCAGCGGATTGGCTCTGAGCCGACGGGCAGGGCATTCAACTCCGTCACTGCGGTTGTGGAGATGCCCACACATACCGGCAATCCCCTGGTTAACGCCGGGGCCATTGCCACCACCAGCTTAATTTCCGGCAAGGATGCGAACGAAAAATGGAAGAAGATTTTGGATTTCTACGGCAAGGTAGCTGGGGAAAAACTGACCTTGATTGATGAAGTTTACAAATCGGAAGCGGCTACGAATGCCGGCAACAAAGCCCTCTCCATGCTCCTGGCCAAGTACGAACGCATCTATGCCGATCCGTTCGAATCGGTGGACATTTATACGAAGCAGTGCTCTGTGGGCGTGAATGCAACGCAACTGGCGCGCATGGGCGCGGTGCTAGCCAATAACGGCAAGAATCCGGCAACTGGCGAGCAGGTCATCAAGAGCCAAGACGTGCCTTATATCTTGTCCGCCATGACGATGGCCGGGCTCTATGATTCTTCCGGCTCGTGGGCTTGGCATGTGGGCCTTCCAGCCAAGAGCGGTGTTGGCGGCGGAATTGTGGCGATCATTCCCGGCAAGGGAGCGATCGCCGTATTCGCGCCGCGCCTCGATGATGCGGGGAATAGTGTGAAAGCACAAAAAGTCATCGAATATGTCGGCGACAGGTTGGACTACAACCTTTATTCGCCAAGTTCGGTCGGAGTGAAGTGAGGCCTGATGGCTGGCCCGACACTCTTGGCGGAGGGACTGACGAATGAGGCTTCTGAGTCTGAGAAGGGCGACGCGCCCCCCAATCTGTCTCAAAGGGCAAGATTCTACGGGGACGCGAGTATGAATCGTCCAAAATGGGTCGGCATTTTGGCGCTGGTATGGATGTTGTTCCTGACCTGCTGTTCGGACTGCGCGAACGCCCAGAGCTCTGTTGCAGTGACGGATAGCGCAACAAACACCGCCAAGAATGCCTCGGACCTGATTGACAAGCTGGACCGGCTGGTCGAACAGAACCGCCAGCTTGAAAAGCAAAACCAGGCGTTGATGGAGGAGATCAATTCGCTCCGGCAGTTTCTCCCAAAACAGCCCGCTTCACCAACGGGGACGGTCTCGAGTGACTCAACAACCACTAAGGAGCTCAGTTCTGCTCCGGACGGTGCCAGCCTGCGCGAAGAATCGGGCAACGTCGCACCTCCCGCCGCGAAAACATCAGTTTCCGAGGTGGCAAGCGCTGGCGTCGGCGATACCAAAAATGCCGTGCCTGCGCAGGAAGAATCGAAGACGTGGGGCAAATACACGCCGAATCTTGGTTTCAAGGTGGCCAACACTGAGTACGGTGACCTGAGTATCAGCCTCTACAGCTATGGCCGCTACCTGAACCAACTCGGGCTGAATTCCGCTTATACCGACGCCTTTGGCAATGTCAAAAGTGTTCAGAGACGCCAGGATTTCCAACTCAACAAGGTCCAGATTAAATTTCTCGGATGGCTGCTGGACGAAAAGTTTCGCTACTTTCTCTATGCCTGGAGTTCCAACGCTTCACAGGGCTTGGGTGCCCAGGTGGTGCTCGCTGGAAATCTGAGTTACTCCTTCAACAAGGCCTTCAACGTGAGCGCTGGGATCCGGTCCCTGCCGGGAACGCGCAGCGTCGAGGGGAATTTCCCATTTTGGCTGGGAGTGGATACCCGCTTGATCGCCGACGAGTTCTTCCGTCCCTCCTACAGTTCGGGTGTTTGGGCTTCGGGGAAAATTGCCGGCCGGTTGGACTACATCGCGATGATCGCCAACAATCTGAGCACGTTGGGTGTCAGCGCGGCACAGCTTAACAATGGATTTAATACCGTCTCGACCTCCCTTGTTTGGACGCCCACCACCGCCGAGTTTGGACAAAGCTTTGGAGACTTCGAACATCACGAAAAGTTGGCCGCTCGCCTCGGTGCCCACTTCACTCGCAGTGATGAGGACACGCAGGAACAGCCCAACAGTAACCAATTCGAGAACACCCAGATTCGCCTCGAAGACGGCACCGTCATCTTCACACCCAACATTTTTGGGCCGGGTATCGTAGTTACCGATGTGACTTACAAGATGACCGACTTTGACGCTGGTCTCAAGTACCACGGCTTTTCCCTTGACGGAGAATACTTCTTGCGCTGGCTGGACCACTTCAAAGGCCCAGGTACCGCGGGTCTTCCCTCGATTTTCAGTCACGGATTCCAGATGCAAGCCTCCGCCATGGTACTTCCGAAGAACTTGCAGCTTTATATCGGAGGATCGACTTTGTATGGCAAGTACGGTAATCCTTGGGATTTTCGGGCGGGAGTGAACTACTTCCCATTCCATAACAAAGTAGTGCGGTGGAACAATGAATTTCTTTATCTGAGCCACTCTCCGGTTGGCTACACCGCCGTTCCATTTGCACTCGGTGGTAATGGACCCGTTTTCCATACGAATCTTGAGCTCGCCTTTTGATCGGGCGGATGACAATGACTTTTTTTTCACTATCCGAAGAAGCAAATAAGCCCCGGGCTTCCGAAACCGAATTTAAACGAGGCAGATATATGACTATGTTCAATTCACAGAGATTTGCATTCGCTGCAGCGTGAGGGGAGCAATTCGAAGAGGTCAGACTATGCAAACGCAACAAACTGGGCTCCTCACGTGGAGGCTCGGTAGTGCGGTTCTCGCCGCAGTGCTTTGTCTTTCTGCCTCGGCACAGCTTTCCGCGCAGGGGCAGTCTGCCAATCAGATTGCCCCCTATGAGTTCAACGACGTTCACTTCCACCTGACGAATTACATACAGAAGGGGGCTGACATTCACGACTTCCTTGCGATCATGGGAAGTGAAGTGGGGCGTGTAGCTTTGTTCGGCATTCCGTTGCAGCAACAGTGGTCTTACCAGAATTCCGGCGACTTTGCTCCAACCTACTATCTTCAGACAGATGCCCCTCTCTACTACTACTCCTTCACCGACGCTTACATTGCCATGGCTTACCGATCACTCAAGCCAGAGCAGCAGGCCCGGTTCGACCCCATGATCACCGGCTTTGACCCTGCGGATATGTATGCAGCCGATCATATCCGACGTGTGTTACAGACGTTTCCCGGCGTGTTCTCTGGCATCGGGGAATTCACGATTCACAAGGAGTTTGTTTCCGCGAAGATTTCGGGTGAGACGGCCAGCCTGACGAATCCGGCCCTGGATCGGATTCTTGATTTTGCTGCGGAAGCCGGCCTGGTTGTCCTGATCCACAATGACGTGGACGTTCCCTTTCCCAAGGAAGGTGCGGAGCCTGTCTATCTAAACCAAATGAAAGCGCTCCTCAAACGACATCCGAGCGTCCCGATTATCTGGGCACACTGCGGCCTTGGGCGTATAGTTCGTCCTGTGAAGCAACACGCGGGGATGCTCGAGTCCATTCTCAGTGATCCAGGGATGCGCAATGTGTATTTTGATATTTCCTGGGACGAGGTTGCGAAATACATCGTTGCAAGCCCCGAATCCGTTCAGATCACTGCCGATCTTATCGACCGCTATCCGGATCGCTTTCTTTTTGGCACCGACGAAGTCGCTCCTCCAAATCAGGAAAAGTACGTGCGGGTCTACCGCCAATACGAACCGTTGTGGAAAGCACTTTCTCCGGAGACGAGCGCTAAAGTCCGAAAGGCCAACTACGAACGGCTATTCGATGAGAGCCGAAAGAAAGTGCGGGCCTGGGAAGCAGTCAACGCGAAAGGGAACAGTTCACAGTAACAGTCGCGCAGCTCGAAACTGACTTCGACTATCGACAGCCCGGGATATTTTTAGGTGGGTTTTGCAGGACTCTGCGCAGCCCTTGCTATTACGCGCATCGCTGCGCTCGCGCAATGGACAAGGTATTTCCCCGCGTACCAAGCGAGTGCGACCGCCAAAAGTACAAGAGCGAGCGAGACGAAGCCTATGCTGAAGCATAGCCAGCAAACCAGGAGTTCCTGTAAGTTATAGGAAGACAAGTTGAACCCCACGACCATTCCGACGGCCGCGAATGCCAGAAAGGATACGACAAGTTTGGAACAACGGGCCGCGTTCACGATGGAAAACTCCAATACATCCAGTTCAAGCCTTCGCTGTACTATCGACGGAATTGTCGCGGCAAGGCGATTGGCTCGAGTTTGTAAAAAATCTAGTTTTGATGCCGCGCTCGCACAACTAGGGAAACACCTAGGTGGCAGCTAGGCTGGGGCCAACTACCAAAACGCGTCTCGTGGCTGACTATTGCTTAAAGGCCAGCGGAGGACCGCTGACTCGCTTTCCTTTAAGGTGGAAATTTACGTCAACATGGTCGGCGATCTTGATGAACGGAATGCCGCTGTTCATTCCGTAGTCCTTCCGGTTGAAGACCATTGCTCCCCTAATCTCGCCCGAGCCCGTCCCCTTCCCCGAAATGGTGAGTGTCAATTTCTCGGGGTTTGAAACTCCTCGTATTGTAAAGTCGCCGTCCACCTCATATGTGTTGGGACCTGTCTGTAGAATCTTTGTTGATTTGAATCTAATCGATGGATTCTGCTCGGCGTCGAAAAAGTCTTTGCTCTTCAGTTTGCGGTTCTTCATCCCACTTCCGGTATCCACGCTGGCCGCCTGAATTGTGATTTCCAGGACGCCTGTCGTCTCCTCAGGAGAGGTAAATGTGAGGGTAGCATCCCACTTGTCGAATTTACCGGCGATGATCGTCGAGGACTTCACGTGAAACTTAATCGAGCTGTCCAGCGGGGTGATCTCGAAAACCGGAGCTTGCGCCCGAATCAGTGACGGAAACCCCGCGGAGGCCTGCAAGCAGAGGGCCAATATTCGTGTGTAGTGTTGTGTGAGTGTTTGCCACTTCATAGTCAGTTTCTCCTGCAAATCATGGACAAACTGGGCGCTTGCCAGGCCGCAGATTTGCTTTCAGGCAGCCCCCTGGCAGCGATTTACTCCCAAAGCCTGGGAAAAGTTGCAATCCCATTTGTAAACGGGCGGCACGGGCCAGGCGACTGGGGATTTCCCTAGTTGTGGGGATATTGAGGGCTCAATTAGATTTGCATGCGAATTCGGGAACCGCGAGAGGAGAAAAACTATGCGTTTGAAAACGATTGTAACGAGTTTGATGGGGCTGTTCTTGTTGGCATCGGTTGCGGCTGTTGGCGCGAGTGGCGACGAAGTGAAAGGGATGATCATCACTCGCACGGGCGAAACGTTGATCGTGAAGGGTTCGAACGGGAACACGACTGTGGTCCTGACCGCTAATACCACAACGAAGGACGACAGGGGCCTCTTTGGCTTGGAGAAGCAGCAAATGTCCGACGTAGTGCTGATCCCCGGGCTCAAAGTAAGAGTGGACGGAACGTCCGAGGGCGGCCGGTTTGTGGCCAAGACAATTACTGTCGATGGCGACGACCTGGAAACGGCTGAGATGATCCAGTCTGGCCTGCATCCGACCGCGGAGCAAGTCGCTGCCAACGTGCAGACGCTTGCGGCCCACAAGGAGCAACTCACAACCCACCGGGAGAACATCGCCGCGAACCAGCAGAATATCGCCATGAACCAGCAGAATATCTCAGCCAACAAACAGCAGATCGATGCGAACATAAAAGATATCGAGGAGAACACAAAACGATTTACTGCTCTGGCCGAATATGACGTAAAGGGCGAGGCGACCGTAAAATTCGCTACCGGTAGCTCCCAGATCTCCGCCGCTGACCAGGAAGAACTCAAGAAGTTGGCGGGAACTGCGACCGGCCTTACCGGATATATCATCGAAGTGACAGGCTATGCTGACGCGACTGGCAGCGCTGCCATGAACACAAAGCTGAGCGAGGACCGCGCGAAGGCGGTGATCACCTGTTTGGTTCAGCAGGGTAGCGTGCCAATCCGGCATATTGTGGCACCTGGCGCGATGGGTGAGTACGGAGCAGCGGCCCCGAACGAGACCAAGGCGGGGAGGGCCGAGAATCGCCGGGTTGAGGTTAAAGTACTAGTAAATAAGGGCATTACCGGTAACTAGGTATCCCCTTTCCAACAATAGGCAATTCCACCTTGTGCGCTGCTTTCTGCCCCAGAAAGCAGCGCGCGTGTTTTGGGCTTCAACCTGTGCCTGGCCCGCTTTCTTGAGAGCCCGTTGGTGCCACGAGTAACCCCACCCGCGATTCATTCGCCCCGATCCTGGAGAATCCATGCCAAAAACAGGCTCAGGAGGGACTAGGGGTTTCCCTAGGTGACAGAGGACGCTCTGTTGGGTATGGTACGCCCCAAGTTATTAAGAGGTGGTTCACCTTCCACGTTCGTTGCCGCCCAGAAAGACCTGGCATCATGCGGAAGCCATCCTCACTGGATTCACGCCCGCGTTTTCTGATTGCGGATGACCATGCGATGTTCGCTGAGGCATTGCGTGTTTATCTGGAAAAGACGTATACCGTTGTTGGCGTGGTGCTCGACGGCCGCGCCATGGTAGACGCCGCCGTTCGGCTTGAGCCGGACGTGATTATTGTTGATGTTGGGATGCCGTTACTAAACGGCTTGGATGCGGCCCGCAGGACCAGGGAGCAAGCTCCAAACGTCCGATTCATCTTCCTGACCATGCAAGATGATCCGAATCTTGCGGCTGCTGGTCTTGAGCTTGGGGCGATTGCCTTTGTCCTCAAACACTCGGCCGGGCCAGAATTGCTGAAGGCCATTGACCATGTTTTGCATGGCCAGTCTTACTTGACACCCAAGTTGCGGTCCGTGGATTGGGTCCAAAGCAAAACTAGGGCGAGGCAGTTCTCAAAGGAAATGACCTCGCGACAAAGAGATGTGGTTCAAATGCTGGCGGAGGGACGGCCCATGAAAGAGATTGCTGGGCTCCTGGACCTAAGCGAAAAGACTGTGGAGTTCCATAAGCACCACATCATGGACGCTTTCAACCTCAAGAGCAACGCCGATATGGTTTTGTTCGCCTTGAGGCGTGGCCTGATCTCGATCAATATTGAGCCCCGCATGCGCGTGGAGGCTGCGCGGAGCACGGGACAATCCTCTCGCCTCTCCGTTAGGGCCTAATGCTTTCCACAGTCAAGTGGCGCTATTTCCGATGCGGAGGCAATTCAGAACGCAAACTTCAAGGCCAGTTGGATGACACGAGGATTTACAGACGTGCTACTAATGACGCCGAATGTCGGTGAGGTGAAGTTAGTGTCAGGGTTAGCAAACTGTGGATGGTTCAGCGCATTGTACAGTTCAGTACGAAACTGCAGGCTGCTTCCTTCGTGAGGCCATTTAATCGGAATCGTCTTTGAGAATGCAATATCCGCGTTCGCCTGTCCCGGACCGTTTACAATCCCTGTCCCGCTGTCCCCAAAGCCTGTCCCAATGCCGTCCGCGCCGATCACGGGCGGGTTTGTGAAGCACGAGGTGTAGAAATAGCCGTTCAATTTGGACCCAGTCGATCCACCCGTCACCAATTGGTTCTTCTTGCAGTTGCCGGTCAGTTCCGCTCGATCTTCGCTTATTCCAAAGATGTTGTTGGGATTGGTGGCCGCAACGGTAAGCGCACTCCCAGACTGAACGGTGACTACCGCAGCCAACTCCCATCCTCCAAGGAGTGCGCGCCAGAGGCCGTCGGGTGGGCTGGGGAGTGTCCACGTCTCACTCAGGACGAATCGATGCGTGCGGTCGAAACTCGCCCTTCCCCACCGCTGGCTAGGTGAGTTTTGGTCTCCTAACGTCAGCGCATTTCCTGATGCCGTTGAATTAATGTCGGCGCCGTCTGTGTCCAGCGTCTTTGAGAATGTGTAGGAAGCAAGAAGTTGCAGGCCGTGGCTCAAGCGTTTCGTCAAACTCACTTCAAGCCCGTTGTACCAGGAGTTGCCCTCAGATTCCATCAGAACAAGGGAGTCCGGAGGCACCCCGAGAACCGGAACTCGCAAAGTAATATTTGCGACGGTATTCGTGGTCACTCCCCTTATTGGATTGCTAGCAGAGGCTGATAGGGCTTGGTTGGCGGACCGTTGCCGCACCAGGTGAATTCCCCGGGTGCCGACGTAACCGACTTCCAGCAACCAATTTTCGTGGAGTTCGGTCTGAACGTTTAGTGAATATTGCTGAACCATGGTGGGCCGAAAGCCGGGCGCGACGGCGTAAATGGTCGTAGAGGTGGAAGGTGAGTAGGCAGGGAACATGGGGAAGGATTCCGGAGTAGGGAACGGCTGTGCGAAAGGCGACTGGAAAGTCGCATCTGCGTTTGCCGGACCACTGTTCAGCCGGAACTCAGAATACGGAGCGCCGAATACGTTTTGATAGAACGCTTGGCCGGTTGGCCGGGAGTAATATACGCCGTAACCTCCCCTGAGCACCAACGCGCTTGCCCTGGGCAAAAACTGCCAAGCAAACCCGATTCGTGGAGCGAGCGTATTTTGTCCCTCTCCGTAGTTCCCAAACTGATTATTTACTTGGGCGACGCCCGGTGGGAGCGGACCGGGGAAGTTAGAGGCGACAATATAACCCGCGAGGCTTCCGCCTGGCGGCGGGTTTGCGTCGGCCTTGCTAAGATCGAAGCTGGAGTTCCTGCCCAGCTTGTCTCCGAACTGGCCGAGGCGCTCATAGCGCAATCCGGCATTTAGCGTTAGAGACTTACCAATTCTGTAGTCATCCTGTGCGAACCCTGTACCCTCCCACACCCTGTAGGCCCGGTCTGTCAGCCCGAAGTCATCAAACGACGCAAAAACATTGCTGTATTTCGTACCGTTGCTTCCCGCATTCAGGCCAAGCAGAAAATCCGGCCAACTGAGGAACTGTACGAATGACCCGAGTCCTTTTATGTTGATATTGTCTTGAAGTCTGGTTAACGACCCACCCAGCCGGAGGGTGTGGGCTCCATGGATAAAACTGAGACCATCACTAAAGACAAAACTGTTTTGAGTTATGGTTCGCGGGAATCCGGAAGCGAAGCTGACGGAACCGGTTATTTCCAAGCTCGGAAGCTCGTTGTTGAGGCTCATTTCTCCTTCGGCAACTCCAACGTCTGACCACTTGAACGGGGTCTGTGCTCCCGTGCTGGTTCTCGTGCGGACGTAACCAAACTGTGTTTCGTTGAGCCAGCCGTTCCGGAAAGTGTGGGTATGGCCGATGGAAAGTATTCTGAACCCAGAGTCAGCCGGACTCGGAAATCCAGGTATGTTGCCCGAAGGGTTGAGGCCATTCCCGGGAAATGTGACGGTCTCATCATCATCAGCGAGGAAGAAGCTAGTAGTGATTTTGCTGTTAGGACCTATGAGGTAATCAGCGTTAGTTAAAAACTGATTTTCGCTGAAATGACAGGGTTCCGTAAAAACTGAAAAACCCTGCTGGGCGAATGGCTTTGTTGTTTCCACAGTTTGTGGAGTAGGAATTAGGAAAGATCCGTCGGGAAGCTTGAAATTTAACAGGGCCAGCGCCACGGGGTTGATATTGGAACCGTCTGCTTTGATGGCAACTCCGCCCAACGCACCCGCCATGCCGCCAAACAGCCCCCCGAGCGCCGCCGGAGATCTGTCGTTGGTCAGCGGAGGTTCGCTCAAGCTGGCGCTGCAGGCAATCCTCGACTGGCCGGCAGCTGCACCGTTCACTTGGCGCGTTCCCTGATACGAACTAAAGAATAGTAGTTTCTCCTTCTTTATTGGCCCACCAAACGCAAACCCAAACTGGTTTTCCTTCAGGGCAGGGCGCGGTTGCTCTGTTCGGTTGAGGAAGAAGTCGTTTGCGTTGAGAACTTCGTTCCGAAAAAACTCAAAGACCGTGCCGTGGAAATCGTTCCCGCCCGTTTTTGTGATCAAGCTGACGTTGGCACCGGCATAACGTCCATAACCTGCGTCATACAGTCCCGTCTGCACCTTGAACTCCTGTATGCTGTCAGGATTAGGCATAGGAATTCCTCCGCTCCCTGCCGCACTTCCCTGTACGTCGCTAACACTTATCCCGTCTATCTGAAAGTTGTTGTCATAGGACCGAGCTCCGTGCACGAATATCCCATCATTGGATTTGGCGATCTGGGACAGCGCCGTCCCTCCGAGCCCGAGCTCTCCGGCGTTGTACACCCCGACAGCTACGCCAGGAGAAAGCCCGGTTATTTGCGCGAAGTTTCTTGTCACCAGTGGTAACTCGCTGACTGAGCTTTCATTGACCACTCGTCCCAGGGCAGCGCTGTCGGTTTGAACCATCAGCGGCTTGGAGGAAACCACGGCACTTTCGAAATGTGCCGCGAGTTGCAGGCGCAGTTCAAGTCTAAGAGTTTCTGTGAGAGCTATGTGCAGATCCGTGAGCTTCAAAGAATCGAAATCGGTTTTGCTTGCTTGTAGTTGATACGTGCCGGGAGATAGCAGAAGGAAGCTAAACCTTCCGTGCTCATCGGAAATTTGAGTTTCGGTATGGCCGGTTTCCCGGTGGGTTAGGACCAAGACAACCCCGGGCAACTCGGCACCGGATGGGTCTAGCGTCGCGCCAGCCAACGCACCCGTGGAGGTTGTTTGACACTGCAGCCGAGTGGAAAGCAGCGTCGCAAAAACCAGAATTAATAATTCTGGGTACCAAATGCAGTGTTGGCAATGGCGGCCCATTCGCGAAATGCGAATCATGCGATCCTAAATGGGCGGCGAAGCGAAGAAGTGCCTTTCTTTATTCCGACATAGTTGCACAGGAAGTAATCTATCTGATGTGGAGCGATACTATACCGGGAAGTAAGTTCACGCAAGCGCGATATTCAAGGTTAACGCACCGTTTCGTCCGATGGCTATACTCGAAGACTGGGAATCAGGTATAACGCTGTTCAGATGCCGTTAGTGTTAAGCTTGCCTCGCTGGGAATCGCATCGGAGGTTCTCGTGTCGGTCCCTTTGAAGCATTCCTTTACGCGCGAAGTTCGGCTCCTTAGGTACTGTGGGCCTGGTCCTTGTCCGCATAGAGTTTCACCGGAGCCAAGGTTCGCCTTGCTTTTGGTTGTCTTTGCCGCATTTTTCTTACCGCAAGTGATGTTGGCGCAGCAGACGAAGGCAGTCCGGCGCGTCCTTATTTTCAATGACTTTGGTTCCATTTCCTCGCCCGGGATCGCCGCGCTGGACCAGGCGATCGCCGCGGGTCTCGCGAGTTCTCCATACCAAATCGAACTTTACAACGAAAATCTTGAGGCAACTTTATTTCCCGACGAGGCCTCCCAGCGGCTGTTTCGTGAATGGTACATTCGAAAATATGCAGACCGCAGACCAGATGTGATCATTACCGTCGGGCCTTCGTCTCTCAAGTTCATGGTCGAATCGCATGAACGATCATTTCCGAATACCCCGATCGTCTTCTGCGGCAGCACAGAGGGAATGCTCGACCAACTGAAGCCTGACTCTCACTTTACCGGTGTTTGGGGTCTGGCCCAGCCGGAAATGACCCTGATCGCGGCATTGCATTTGCAACCCGGTACCAAGCACGTTGTTGTCGTGGGTGGCGTCGGAACATTTGATAAGAGCCTTGAGGCCATCACCAAGGAAAGTCTGCGCAAATACGAGTCGCAACTCGAGTTCACTTACCTTACGAACTTGGACATGCCCACGCTCCTTCAACGGTTGGGGCAGTTGCCCAGCAAGACAATCGTGTATCATACGTCGATTTCGGAGGATTCTGCGGGAGCACATTTTATTGACGCAACCCAGGCCGTTCCTCTGGTTGCCAACGCTTCGAATGCACCCGTCTTTGTCATGGATGACGTCGATATCGGTCACGGAACGGTGGGCGGCAATGTACTGAGCTGGGCTGCAGACGGTAAGGTTGCTGCTGGGATGGCGCTGAAAATCCTCGATGGAGTGCAACCGCAGGAAATGCCCATCGTGAGAAATAACAACGTCTATCTGTTCGATTGGCGAGCTCTCCGCCGCTGGAGATTTAAGGAAAGCAACCTCCCTCCCAGCAGCACCCTGCTGTTCCGAGAGGTGTCAGTTTGGGAACGCACCAAACAGATCTGGATCAGCGGGCTGCTCCTCATCCTCCTGCTATCCGCACTTGCCGCCTACCTTCACTTCAGCCGAAAACAACTGAAACAGGCCAGAGACGCTCAGTTACAGCTCAGCGGCCTGTTGATCAATGCACAGGAAATGGAACGAAGCCGGCTGGCGTCAGAACTTCACGACGATTTTAGCCAGCGCCTGGCGCTACTCGCGCTCGAATTGGAAAATGCTTCGGAGGCGTTACCGGATTCGTCAGCAGCCACGAAGCGAAAGCTGCACGAGCTTTTGAATTCGGCCAGCGAGCTTGGCGCCGATCTACACACGGTATCCCGCCGCCTGCACCCATCCACGCTTGAGAGCCTGGGACTGGTCCCGGGGCTGAAGGCTTTGTGTGATGAGTTTACCTCCCGGCAGGGCATCGAAATCGTCTTTTCTTCCAAGAATATCCCCCGCACTGTGCCTGCCAATGTGGCCCTGTGTTTATTCCGTGTCGCCCAGGAAGGCCTTCAGAATTTAAGAAAATATAGCGGAGCTTCACATGGCCAAGTGAATTTGCGCAAGGCCGGGGACAGATTGTTTCTTTCCGTGAGCGACAAAGGGCGTGGATTCGATGCGAAGGAGATGAGAGACAGAGTGGGTTTGGGCATCCGAAGCATGGGAGAGCGTGCGCGCCTGGTGGGTGGGCGATTCCAGATTCATTCAGAACCCGGGAAGGGGACGAGGATCGACGTGTGCGTGCCTCTTCAGCCAGAAAATGAGATTGCTGAAAAATTGGATTTGCAACGGAAGGCTAACGTTCTGTAAACACAAGTTCACCCGTGCGAATCGCAAAAAGCAGGTCCAGGGTCGAACTAGGTTCGGCAGGCCCAATCCTAGCGGTTGCCGAAAGTCCAGTTCAGTCCGGTGCTAGTCCCATAATCGCTTCCCGATAAGCCAGGGGGAGGATGACTATCCCAGCTGCCATAGAAAGTAATGTTGAATCTAAAGTCTCCCCAAATCTTTACGTAGTAGGACGTGTTCAGGTTGAAATGGACTCGCCCTGGATCGGATAGGGCTGGCAAAAGGCTTGCCACGACAGTAAGGTTTGTGCGGTCGAATTGGAATAGCTTCGCCTGTGTGTTGACCCAACCAGAAGCTACATTTTGACCGGGTGCGACCACGATATTTTGCTGATAATTGATGCGCTGGAAGGCAAACCCCCCGGCCACGCTGATCGAGGTGTGATTCGTATTCTTCAGGTATCGGCCCACGCCTCCACCGAAAGTAGATTGCAGATTGATGCCCTGCTCGGAGCTCTGGAGAAAACTGGCGAGGCCCGTGTAATACCAGAGGTTCCAACGCAGCAGACGCTGGGCGGAAGCATCAATCTGATTGCGAGATGAGGTAGACGCCCCCTTGTTCGAGGATAGGGTCGAATTGTAGGCAACGGAAGCGGACCACCGTTCTCGCGGGTAGTTCACATCTGTCGAGAGGTCGTATTGGGTTGATTGATTCCCCTTGTTGTAGATTGCGCCAAGGCCGACGCTGCCATTGAAGCGATGCCACCAATGCTCGAACGACTGGTCCATTTTGGAGATTTGGTCTCGTTCGAGTTCCAGCTTCTCGCCAGGTTCATTGATTACCTCGATCGAAGCCGGCCGAGCGCCATTCCTCTTTGGCATGGAAAGAGTGCCAGAATAGACTTCTCCGTCCTGGGTTTTAACGACAAATAGTTGATTGCTCTCGAGGTGATCAACCTCAAACCAATTAATGGAGACGGTGCCCAAGGCATAATCGAGACTAATATAGAGAACATCGGCACTGAGGTTTTTGATTTCGCAAGTAAGCCGGTCACCGTTCTTCATTACGAGTACATCTGTCTTCTCTCTTGCCGTAAGAGGCCACGCGGCAAGCATGATCGCTGACAGCACAATTCCTCGAAGATTCATCCGAGCCTCCGCTGTGGGCCGTTGTGGCTTCAAATCACGGAATACAACCCACTATCAACCAAGTCTTTAAACTCAAAACGTGAATGTGAGTCGGAGATGTGCAATGTACTCACTGCAGGAATATTCAGAGTCTTACAAACAATCAACCAGTAGGCTTAGGTTGAAGTCTTCGAGCATATCTGGCCCACTGCAATCGACATTTGTCGCAGGTTTCCCGTCGATTGACCGCTAAGGCGCTTTTATTTGTTTATAGGCAGGTCGAGACAGAGTAACAACTAGGGAAATCCCTAACACCGCAGTTTGAAGCTAACCAGTTTGGAAGAGCGCAGGACAGCCAATCCAATCAAAGGTGCCCGGATCACGACATATTGGTTGGTCTGAGCTCGGGGCTGGAGTATTTCCGAAAATTTGAGAATCTATCTGCATTCCAAGGATACCCGCTTCAGATTTCGGGTTCGATCTCTTTCCAGGCTTGGCCCAGTAATTCCCCCGATAGCATTAGAGAATAACGAGTGCAAAAAACCCGGTGAGTTCTCCAAGCCATGAGGGTGATGATTCTGCAACTATTGCAAGCCAAGATCACCTAGCAGTTTAGGACTTTCCTCCTGTACCGCCACCAGGTTATGGCAGCCGGTACAATCGTTGGAAATCGTCTGGCCGTCCGCGCTGGTATGCGACCCGTCGTGGCACCGGAAGCAGCCCGGAAAGTCATTGTGACCAAGATTGTTCGGATGTACCCCCCAGCTCATCTTCATCTCGGGAAAAATATTGCGCATGTAAATCCTGGCGGCGCTATCGGCAGATTGTTCGATCAATGCGCGCTTGCTGTTATAGATTTCTGGATACGTCGAGCGGTAATAGTTCTCAATCCCTTCCACGATCTGCTTCTGTGCGCTTTCGCGATCGGGATAATCAGCTTTCAACAATTCCAGGGCTTTTTTGTGGATATAGGGAAGCTCCGGGCTGATCAAGCCACGCGACATCCGCAGGTCTACTGCATTTGTTGGCAACTCAAATGCGTGGGTTGGCCGGTTATGGCAGTCAATGCAGTCCATGGCGCGCTTCTCGCCTTTTTCGAGTTCCTGCCTGCTGACCTTAATGTCCGTCGAAACGTATTCCACCGTTTTGCCTTTGTCATCCGTGTAATAAACCACGGGAATCACCTGGCGACGTTCGTCGGTCGAAATGTAGAGAATGTGGGAGCCATCGTCCAAATGTCTCCCGTGGATGCCCACTGGGCCCGACGAGGCCCGACCGCCGATTTTCATCACGAGCGCCGTGGTCATCGGGGTATTTTTCTCATCGTCTTTGTAATTGGTCTTAAGAATGATTTTGTCGCCCGAAAAACGCTGAGGCCAATGGCACTGTTCGCAGGTGTCCCGGGCCGGGCGCAGATACTTCACAGGTGAAGGAATGGGGCGGGAATAGGTGTGAAACGTGACCGCATAAACCTGACGCAGGCCTGAGAGCTTGGAGCGTATGAACCAGCCCGCTCCGGGACCAATATGGCACTGCACACATTCCACGCGGGAATGCGGCGAATTTTCGTAAGCGTTATATTCGGGTGACATCACCGTGTGGCACGACAAGCCGCAGAACTCTTTGGAGTCCATGTACGAGACGCCCTTGTAGGATGCAAGCCCGAAAATCATGACGTTCAAGATAGTGGCAAAGCCGATAAAGAGGAAGCTGTTGCGCACCATCGGCGTTTTCAAATCGATGGCCGGATAGACGGTGGGCAGTTCGTCTAGCTGTTGCAACTGCCGTCGCCGCAGGCCGATCCCAATCGGAATCAAGAGCAGGCCGAGGACAAAGACGCCGGGAAGGATGAGGAAAAGCAGAATCCCAACGTAGGGGTGAGGAGGGCCGGGCAACATGAAGTCATACATCCAGAAACCGATGAGGGTGATGGCGCTGCTGGTGGTCAGAACCACGCCGATCAGGCTCAGCGTATTCTGGCTGAGGTAATAGAGCAGCCTCGCCCAATCTTTGATGGTGTTTTGCGGACTCATACGCCCAATACCTCTTTTTCGCGTGCAGATTTTATCTCGCACACACTAAGAGAAAGCCCCAGCTAAGAATCCGTACGGACACTTGCAGCATTACCAGCCGAGCGCCTGGAGACGCAGCGCATGAGCAGGGTATTTAGCTACTTTAGAGTTGCCAGATAAGCAGCGAGATCCTTCACATTTTCCGGCGACAGGCTCTTTAAGCTAGAGTGCTTCGGAGAAGTGGAGAACGCCTTGCTGATTTCCTCGGCACTCTTGCCCTTGATCGAGGGCGACTTCATTGCCGGTTTGCCGGCAGCATCCGCGCCATGGCAACCAGCGCACTTGGCCTTGAAGGTTTTTCCGCCGCTGGCAGCATCCTGAGCGCGCGAAACGGAGCCTACGAAACAGAGCGTTGCAACCAATGCGATTCCCGAAAGAACTTTCCTCATTACCGCCTCCTTTGTCTCTTCCATGGCACGAAGCGCGCTTCGTGCCAGAATCCAACTGCTGAGCTCACCTCTTGAGCGAGCGAATGTATGCTCCGTAGCCGTGGTAGCCGACGCATTTCGCTTTGAAGGCGAGATCCTCAGCCACCGTATCGCCCTTTGCCGGAACGCTAGACCGACGGGTTCCCACAAAAACGGCAGCGACCACCATCAGTGCTCCAACTTGTTCTCGATTCATCTCCTTGTGTTGCTCCTCCCTGACATAAAATCAATCGGGCCGCGGTTTCTTGCGCCCTGGTGCCGCACTAGAATGCGTACCTTAAAGAGAGTGTGATGAGGTTCCCGTGGAAATTCCGTGGCCCAAAAATATCCTGGAAAGCAGCGGTGGAATCTTCATGGTAGCTGTAGTAACTCCAAAGCGCCTTTCCGGTCCAGTGCTGTGCAATGTGGTAGTCAAATCCACCGTAAGGCTGATACCAGGTAGAGTTCAGGGAGCCATCCACATTCGTGGGAATAGGGTTTTCGGGAGTGAGGTTGAGCTGTGAGCCGCTTACTCCGGTCATGCTCGCACCCCCGTGCAGGGTCAACCGGCGGATGGGATTCCAGGAAAAATCGAGGAATCCCGTGTTGACCTTGCTGGAATAAGGCGAATTCTCTTGCACAAGCCCGGAGACGTTCGGGCATGCCGGGAGTCCGGGGAGCGAACCGGAAGCCGTGAAGCAGACCAGGAGCGACGTGGAAATGTCGTCGTAGCTGTACCCCAAGTCCACGCTGATTTTCTGGTTGGGAAGAAACTCGGCCGCGATCCCGTAGCTATTGTTGTGCATCAGGTTGTTCACAGTGGGAACATTGTTCTGGCCATACCAGAGGCTAACAGTTCCATTGAAGTTGAGCTTTTCGGAAGGCTTATAATTGGCCTGGAAGCGCACCTTTTGTGAGTTCAATGGACTGAGACGCGTAAAGGCAGCGTTGGCGCTCATGATGTCACCGTCCACGTTGAGACGGAATTTCTGTGAAGGGCGAACCCACAGGCCAAAGACGGCGTGATTCTCGTTGATATCCGTCTCGCTGGGAGGCGCGAACGTGCCGGGGAAGGAATAGTTGATGGACCCATCGGAATTGAGGGTGCACCCTGCGGGGAGATTGCCCTGGCTGAGAGGGAGTCCCGGATCCACAAGGGTGCAATTTCCACGAGCCGCGTTGTTGGGGAAATAGATTCCGCCGAAGCTATTGAAAAAGTTATCGGAAATCACCCGAGCGCGATATTCGTAGCCGAAATATGCCCCACCTTGCGGATTAATCTGAACGCGAATTTGGATCGTGTTGGAAAGATCCTGTTGCTTCAGGAAGTTGCTATCCAGATTTAGTGCAATGTCTCCGCCCGAGCTCGTCGTATGAACCGGAATTGCGTTGGGCACGCCGTTGGCCGGAGCAGGGCACGTGCCCGGAAGCGTCGCGGTGGACGAGAAGACGTTGGGATTCACAATGAGGCTTGGACTGAAGAACGAACAATCCGTCGCTGCAAACTGCGCCGGCTCCTTCCAATTGCTGAAGCGCACCGAATCGACCAGGCTAAGAGCTTCCGTGATGTGCCAGGTGACACCGAAATCGGCGAACGTGGCCACATGGCGTCCGCTGATTGGTCCGGTTTCCGCGAAGTTGGACTGGTTCGCCTTGGGGGTCAAGCCAGTGAAATTCTGCTGATAGTCAGTGACGGTGAGGTCTCCCCCCGTATAACTAAAAGTTCCCGCGAAATCCACATTCTTGAAGTAGCTGGATTGGACCCTAACTTTTTCAGTGGGGCTGTTCAGTCGGGTGCGCCAGTGCAGCAGGTAACTTGAAAACGCGTTGCAAGCGGGATTGACGATTCCCCCCGGTGAAAAGGTGTTGCTGCACGGCTGGCTGCTGGTGTTCCAGGGAACACCGAGGTCCACGGGCGGAAAGCCTGCTCCCGGGGAGAATTGAAGGTTGGTATCGGTGCTGCCCAGATCGTTCTTGTAGTAGCTCCACACTTGGGTGTAGCCGATCGTGGTGCGCGGGAGAAAACGGAAATCCACGCCAAGGCGGTAGTTGCGATTGTGGAAGGAATAGTCCTGGGTCAGATATTGGTCGGTCCCTTCGTGCGTGGTGCTGAAACCCGGGCCGTAAACGGTGTTTTGGTCGAAGCCAAAACGGAAGCGGATCTTGGAATCAGGGAAGAAAGTCAGGCCATAATCCTGCATATTCCTGTTGGTATAGAATGCTGAGGGACTCGTGCCGATCACGGCCGTTCCGATTACGTTCGGTGGCGCGTTGACCAGCGGGTTGAAATTGGGCGGCGCGTTGGGCATCAGCGTGGGTGCATTGAGCGGATTTGCCAGCAACGAATAGTCCCAACGATTCTGGTCTTTGCGAAACATCCCGCTGAACGCGTACCACTTGTTCTTGTTGATGCGCAATTGGGTAACGACATCGGGATCCCCGCCATATCCGAAGTTGCTGAAGAAGAAATGGTCGAAGAAAGTGCCGTGTTGGTTCAAGGAGTTCATATCGGTGCTGAAGTCGAGCAACCGCGGCCCTTGCTGTAAATTGACGAAAGTGTCGTACGTCTGCTGATTGCCGACAACATCCGTGAAGCGGTAACCAAATTCCACAGATTGCTTGATGTTGTAGTTACCCTGGTCGATCCCCTTTTGCTCGTCCACTTGCTGAGCAAACGACACGGGGACGCAAAAAATCGCGAGCATGAAGGTTGATAGGAGAAACCACGTCACGAGGGGTGTGAAGTTCTCGATATTCGGAGTTTCTTCCGTTCTTGTTCTCGGCATGATCGTGTTCCTCCTTCCTCAGGGTGTGAAAAATACTGGGCTGGTGTTGGACCCATGCACCGCGACATGGCAGAGCGTGCACGCCTGGTATTTGGTGGCTTGGTTGTGGAAGCTTGGGGTGGCTGCGGCGCCAACGCTCGCATTCAGCGAGTGGCAGCTGATGCAGAGTAGATTGACCTGGTTTTGCTTGAGCATGCGCTGATTTGTCGAGCCGTGCGGCGAGTGGCAGACTACGCAGCCTTCAAGCTTTGCTTCGTGCTGGTAAACGAATGGGCCCTGTTTGTCAGCGTGGCACTTATAGCAAACTTCGTCCTGGCCGACCGCGGTACGCAACTGGTGGCGCTCAAATCCGCCGTGCGGATTGTGGCAGTCGTTGCATTGCAACAACCCTTCGTTGACCCGGTGGCGGAAGGGACGAGCAAACTGCGCCCGCACATCCAAGTGACAGCTGTAACAAAGCCTTGGCGAGGAGTCCTTCAGCAGGAATTCACCTTCCTTCGCGTGATGCGGCGAATGGCAGTCCAGGCACGACACACCACTCTGCAGGTGAGCGGAGCGGCCGTAGTTGCTCTGGTCATGGTTGCTTTCGTGGCAATTCAGACAGCGCGCGCTGATGGTCGCGGGGGAAGCATCCTTAAAGGTGAAGATCTTTGATTTGTCGCCGCCGCCGTCCACGTGTTCCTTGCCGGGGCCATGGCAGGCTTCACAGCCATCCCATCCGGGCCCTTTGTGAGCGTCAAGCTTTCCTTGCATGGTCGTGACAAAATGCGGTGTATTTGCAAAGTTATTGTAGATATCTTCGTGGCAGGTCTTGCAGGTTTCGGAACCCACGTACAGGGCGGGATCCGTCGGCGCAACGTATGCTTTGGCTTGGCCAACTGGTTTGGTCTGCTGCGTGGCATTTTTCTTGTCGCCAGAATGGGCAAAGGGAACTACCACCGCCGGAATCACTGCTGCTAGAAAATAGAAGATGGGGAGCCGCTGCCAAAACTTCATAAAACTCCTCTGGCAATTGATGAACAGATTCCTGCGTCCGCACGAATCTGATTGCATCCGCTTCCTGTCGAAGAACAAAACAACCTCAAGAACTGGGCGGCTCGCAAACTGTCGGAACGGCCTCCAAGGCCGGTCAATCCAACAGTTCAAGAGGACAGCTAGTTTTTAAAAAAACTTTCCTGGCACCGAGGATATTTTGAAGGTTTCCTAATGTCAGCTAGGGGTTTCCCTAGTAGCCTCTCATTGGGTTGAACCCTTAGCCTGCACTCAGCGATTGGTCACCGGAGAGGCGACGTTGTGTCAAAGGGATCATTTAGTCAAATACCTCCAGCGTGACGGAATGACCCATGACGCGCCGCCGCTCTTACTGAACAGACTGATTGCTTCGAAAAGAATCGACAGCCAATGAAAAGATTCCTTGCCGGGCTGAACCTCTGATTCATGAGGTATGGAGCAAGCATTGAGTCCGAACAAGAGTGAAGAGCTTGGAATGAATGGGCACAATGGAAACGCAGCTGTCGAGTTATCGAAAACTCTGACAGGGGTCACTCGGAGAGAGTGGTTCAGGACGGCGGCTGGCGGTTGTGCCGGACTCGCGCTGGGTGCGTTTGTCGATGTGGAAGCCGTGCGAGCTAGTACGCAGAATCTAAAGCTCTCCGACGTCAGCGAGTTCACTACCTCCTGCAACTTTTGTTCATGTGGATGCGGCATGGTCGCGACGGTACGCGAAGGCAAGTTGATCAGCATGGAAGGCGACTTCGACCACATTGTGAATCGCGGATCCCTGTGCGTGAAAGGCATATCCATGTTCGCGACTCATAGTTCTCCGAACCGGCTTACAACGCCGCGTTATCGGGCCCCGGGAAGCGACCACTGGGAGGACATCTCCTGGAACGACGCGATCGAGCGGGTCGCGCAAAAGGTTCGGAAGACGCGCGACGCGACCTGGATCGCCACCGAGAAGGTCGGCGGTAAGGAGGTTCCGGTCAATCGCACGGATGCGATCGGCTTCCTGGGCGGCGCGCAGAACACGAACGAGGAATGCTACCTCTTCCAGAAGGCGGCCCGGCTGCTCGGCCTGGCTTATGTCGAGCACCAGGCCCGACTTTGACACAGCCCCACGGTCCCCGGTCTGGGGGCCTCGTTCGGCCGGGGGGCGATGACCAACCACTGGATCGACCTCCAGAACTGCAAGACGATCCTGGTGGAAGGCAGCAACGTGGCCGAAAACCACCCCATGGCCTTCAAGTGGATCCGGAAGGCACAGGAGAATGGGGCGAAGATCATCCACGTCGATCCGCGATTCACTCGGACCTCCGCGGCCGCAGACGTGTACGCGCGCATCCGGCCGGGAACCGACGCGGCGTTCCAGAACGCGATGATCAACCACATCCTCGTCAACAAGCTGTACGACGAGGATTACGTCGTGACTCACACTAACGCCCTCTACTTGGGCAATGAGGCGTTCGAGTTCAGGGACGGCGTTTTCAGCGGGTTCGACGCGGAGAACCACAAGTATCACACGGAGACTTGGGGATATCAGCTCGATGCAGGGGGAAAGCCCCGTGTCGCGAAGAGCCTGGATGACCCGCACTGCGTCTTCTCGCGCCTGAAGACCTTCGTGTCACGGTACACGTTGGAGATGGGCGAGAACATTACCGGCATTCCGGCCGGGCAGATCCAGCAGATCGCAGAGATGATGGCGAAGAACCGGCCGGGATCCATCCTCTATGCGCTCGGGATGACCCAGCACACGACCGGTGTGCAAGGGATCCGGTCGTTCACGATCCTGCAGCTCCTGCTCGGCAACATCGGCAAACCGGGCGGCGGCGTCAACGCGCTGCGCGGCGAGCCGAACGTGCAGGGCGCATGCGACATGGCGGTGCTCTACAACTACATGCCGGGCTATCTCAACTCTGCTTCGAACGCCGAGCCGACCATCCACGACTACGTGCGCAAGAATGGGATCGCCGACAGCCGGTACCTCGTCAACACGCTCAAGGCCTTTTTCGGTGAGGCGGCCACCGCCGAGAACGATTATGCCTATGCCTGGCTGCCCAAGCGGAACGCTTCCAAGGACTACGGCACCATGCCTATGCTTGAGGATGCCCTTGCCGGGAAGCTAAAGCTCCTCTGGATCGTCGGCCAGAATCCCGCGGTCACCGTGCCCAACCTCAGGCTGACGTTTGACGCGATGGCGAAGCTCGAGACGCTCGTGGTCCAGGAGATTTGGGAGACCGAGACCGCGGCGTTCTGGAGCCGGCCCGGCGTCGACCCGAAGTCCATCTCCACCGAGGTAATCCTGCTGCCCGCGGCGTTCTTCATGGAAAAGAACGGAACGATCAGCAATTCGGGCGGCATGGTGCAATGGCGCCACGCCGCCGTGAAGCCTCCGGGGCAGTCCAAGCCCGACGGCGAGATCGTGGATCTCGTCTTCCGCAGGGTGCGCGATCTGGTCAAGGACTCGAAGGAGCCGAGGGATGAAATCATCCGGAAAGCCTTCTGGAACTACACCACGGCCGAGGACGTCCTGCGCGAGATCAACGGGTACGCACTGCGCGACAACCCGGAGACCGGCCTAAAGGCAGGGGATCTCGTCCGCAAGGTCAGTGATCTTCGCGCCGACGGTTCCACGTCGTCCGGCGCGTGGATTTACGCGGGCGTCTTCGCCAACGGGGAAAATCTCTCGAAGCGCCGAGATTCGCAAACGGATCCCGGAGGCCTCGGCCTCTATCCGGGCTTCGGGTGGACCTGGCCCAACAACATGCGCATCCTCTACAACCGGGCGTCGTGCGACCGGAACGGCAAGCCCTATCCGGGCTCCAAGCCCATCGTCTGGTGGGACAAGCAGGCGAAGCGCTGGACTGGGTACGACGTGCCGGACGTCCCCGTCCAGACGGACGGACCGAACACGCCGAACGGCCAGCGGGCTTTTCATCTGGGTGCGGAGGGCGTCGGGCGGCTGTTCGCGGCAGTCTACTCGGACCCGGACGAGAAGCATCCGGGGTATCCGCGTGACGTGGCGTACGTGCCGAAGGACGGTCCACTGCCGGAGATGTACGAGCCCGTCGAGAGCCCGGTGGAAAACATCCTTCACCCAAGCGTGAAGAGCAACCCGATGCTCAAGTATCCGCGCGTCGCGACGCATCAGCCCATTGGCACAGCCGACCAGTACCCCTATGTGCTGATGACGTCCACGGTCGCGGAACACTGGTGCGGGGGATCCACAACGCGCAACATCCCGTGGCTGAACGAGCTTGTCCCCGAGGCTGTGATTGAAATTCCATTGTCACTCGCTCACAAACTGGCGGTCAAAACCGGAGACTGGGTAAAGGTGTCCTCCGCTCGCGGCGAACTTACCGTGAAAGCCTCGGTTACTCCAAGAATGCAGACGCTCAAGGTCAACGGGCAAGAAGTGACTATCGTTTGGATGCCGTATAACTGGGGTTTTAAAGGCCTTTCCACCGGTCCCAGCGTAAATTTTCTCACCATCGATGCCGTCGATCCGGGAGCGGGTACCCAAGAAACCAAGGCTTGCCTGGTGAATGTGATCAAGCGCCGCGAAGCCGACGAAAGATCCTCCATCTCGCGAAGGGGGTAATGCATGAACCAGTCTGCGAACTCAGGCTCCGTTAAAACGACGCTGGTCGACATCACGAAATGCATCGGTTGTCGTGCGTGCCAGGTTGCCTGCAAGCAGTGGAACGACCGCGATGGGGAAGAGACAGAGTTTCAGTGGGACCTTGGTTTTCAGAACCCCGCCACTCTCAGCGCAAAAACGCTTACCTTAATTACGTTTCATGAATTGCCTGACGAGCAGGCGCCCGGTGGTTTGCATTACCTTTTCACCATGCGGCGATGCCTGCACTGCCTGGAGCCTGCCTGCGCCTCCGCTTGCCCGACGACGGCTCTGACCCGGCAACCTGACGGACCCGTAACTTACGATGCAAACAAATGCATCGGCTGCCGCTACTGCATTTGGGCATGCCCTTGGGGGGTGCCCACCGCGGAATGGGATTCTCTCACTCCCAAGATTCAGAAGTGTACTCACTGCGCTGACCGCGATGATCAACCCCTCCCTCTGGCCCGCAATGGGCAACCGCTCACTCCGGAAGAGCGGAAACAGTTCCGCGCCAATATTGTCGAGCCGGCTTGCGTCAAGGCTTGCCCGGCTGACGCGCTTCAGTTCGGCACCAGAGATGACATTTTGAAGGAAGCGCGCACTCGGATATCCGGTCAACCTGAGAAATATGTAGACCACATATACGGCGAAAAAGAGGCCGGTGGCACGAGTGTGTTGTACCTGTCGTCCGTGCCTTTCGAGAAACTGGGTTTTCCCGACGTCGGTACCAAGGCGTATCCGGCAGTTTCCAAAATAGCGATACACTCTGTCCCGCCCGCGGTTTTGGCTGTGGGCGCGTTGCTGGGGGGCACCTACGCCTTCTTGAAGCGCAGGTCCTTCGCAATCGCGAATGGGCCGGATGCACTTCCCGTTAATGCCGCCAGCCATCACCCGGAGTTCGAGCCTCTACGGCAAAAGCTGTTGACTCCGTTCAATTGGATTCTTCTTGGACTCATGGCGTTCGGCCTGATTTCGCTCATCGCCCGTTTCGCCTTGGGCTTGGGTGGCAGCACGCATCTTTCGAACACGTACGCTTGGGGACTCTGGATCGTCTTCGATTTGGTCTGGATCGCCGTGGCTGCCGGGGCATTCGCGACCGCCGGCATTATCTATGTCTTCCAGCGCAAGGACCTCTACTCTATGGGCCGATCAGCTGTGTTAATGGGCCTGTTGAGTTATTCGTTTGTCACGGTCACGCTGATCGCGGACCTTGGCTTGCCATGGCACTTCTATCAGCTTGGCCTGCAGTCGCCGGAGGGATCGGCGATGTTCGAAGTGTCCTGGTGTGTCGGTCTTTATGTCTCGATCTTGCTGTTGGAGTTCCTGCCGGTGCCATTTGAGCGATGGGGATTGCAGAAGGCGAAGGATATCTGGCAGCGATGGTCTGGCGCTTACGTCGCCGGAGCGCTTACCTTGTTTGTGTACCTGCTCTCGCGGCAACTAACCTACGCGTTGGTGACAGCCGTGTTGTTTTCTTTTCTTGCTTGGGCGTTCCGGGCCAGGGACAAGAAATCTGAACCCATCATGCTGGCCATCGCCGCGGTAACGTTCTCGACGATGCATCAGAGTTCGCTGGGCTCTTTGTTTCTGCTCATGCCGGACAAGCTTGCTCCACAGTGGTGGTCCCCTGTCATGCCCGTTTCTTTCTTCCTTTCTTCCATTGCGGCCGGCACGTCTCTGATCGTCCTTTGCGAGATGTGGATGGCCAAGGCGTGGGGACGTCGCCTACAGATTCCGCAACTGACGGCAATGGGCAAAATTTCATTTTGGTCGCTGCTGGTCTACTGGGCGTTTCGGCTTGTCGATATGGTCGTTCGAGGCCAGTTCTCAGGCGCATTTTCGGGAAGCCTGGGAATCCTTTTCGCGGCTGAATTCTTCCTGGGCGGGATTGTTCCTATGGTCCTGCTCGGGACAGCACCGCTGCGAACCCGGCCCATGGTGCTATTTTTCGGGGCTTTTCTCGCCACCGCTGGCGTGGTTTTCAATCGCGTGAATGTGGTTCTCCTGGCGATGAAATTAAAGGGATCAATGCCACAGATCGCACCAGCGACCTACAGTCCTTCCGTCTTCGAGTGGGGTATCTCCGTCGGCCTCATTGCTGCAACTATCTTCCTTTTCGGGCTCGGCGCGCGAATCATGCCGATACTCCCGAAGGAAGAGGTCGGACAAGGATAGGAATGTCTGTCCATTCAATGAACCAAGATCTGTGGCTAGCGAGCCATCCGTACCTGCGGCCCGTTGCCGATTTTCACGGCCAGGTTGCGCTGGCTGCAGCCAGCATCCCAAGCGGTGGTGCGCACATTCCAAACTGGAATGACTACTTGGGTGATTATCAGGCGGGAATACCTCTACTCCGGAGCTCTCGGGCAGCAATCGACTTCGAGCCCGCGGAGGCGATCCTTGTATCACTAGTCGAAAGTATGGCTTCAAAACCATTACCAGAAAAGTTGGCCGAGGAGTGCCGCGTTTCGAACGCTCAATTGGAGGGCGAAATGAATGCGCCGCGTCGAGCGGTCGCATGGCTATTCGACAACGAAGATTTCGCCCCAGCGCACCCAGGTCTGCTTCGCTACTTAGGTTGGACTGCGTTGGCACGATTCCTTTGTAGACTGAGGGATGCATTCGGGAGTTGGCGCGGGGAAGAGAAGTGGCTCCGCAGTTATTGCCCCACGTGCGGTTCGGCACCCGCAATGTCCCAGTTAGTCGGCACCGATCCCGGCCGATTGCGGCTCCTTTCCTGCGGCTGTTGCGGCACGCGCTGGCGATATCGGCGAATTGGGTGCCCGTTCTGCGAAAGCGCGGGCGATCATCGCCTCTCCGCCTTGGCAATCGAGGGAGAAAAATACCTTCGTATCGACTACTGTCAGTCCTGCCACGCCTATCTCAAAACCTATAATGGAGAGGGAAACGAGTCCCTTTTTCTGGCGGATTGGACTTCGCTTCACCTCGATATTATCGCCTGTGATCGCGGACTAAAACGGTTGGCCGCATCCCTGTACGAACTGTGACCATCTCCATCATCGGTCTTGGGACGAGTAGGGCATCGAGGCCGGGAAAAATTCCGGTTGTGGGATTGAAGTGCTTATCGAGGGCTTGGGGCGGTGTCTTCTATTTTGTGGCAGGAGGTGGACTGAGGCCGGGGTCGAGGCGATGCGCTTCAGCAAATTCGGGCTGGGCGGCCTTCGCGTCGTTAAGGCGGAGGAGTGCCATCCCCAGATTATAGTGGGCGTGCGCGAAAGCCGGATTCAGCCGTACGGCTTCGCGATACTGTGCGGCAGCCTCCAGGTATTTCCCGGCGTTGAAAAGGGCAGTGCCGAAATTGAAGCGGATATTGGAGTCATCCGGCTTCAAGGGCACCAGCTTTTGGTACGTCGTGATCGCCACATCAAACTTGTTCGCCGCCAACTGACTGGCGCCGAGCCCTACCAGTGATTCCAGGTAATCCGGCTTCTGGGCATAGGCCTTTTCGTAACTTGCCGCGGCTTTCTCGTAATCCTTCAGAGCGTAGTAAGTATTTCCCAAATTGTAAGTCGCGTAGAACTCATCGGGTTTCAGCGCCAGGCACTTTTCAAAGGATTGGATCGCCTCTTCGAGCTTGCCCTGATCGGCCTGAGTCTGCCCCAGCGCCAGCAACACCTCCGGTTGATCTTGCTTGAGAGCGAGACTTTTCTGAAACGCAGCGGCGGCATGATCGTAACGCTTGGATTTGTAGTAGAGATGCCCGAGATGTTCCCACGGCCCGGGCTGATCCGGATGCTTGCTGGTGAGCTTGTGGTAGGCGGCAACCGCTTCATGAGTCTGTCCGGCCTGGTCCAGTGCCGCAGCGTAGTTTTCCAGCACCTCCGGCGAGTCCGGACGCAGTGAATGTGCCTTGCGAAGGAAGGGCAAAGCTTCATCCGCCTTATTTTCGCTGAGCAGCGCCGTCCCTAAATTTCCGAGCGCATCGGCATTCTTGGGATTGCTGGCAATGGCTGCCCGGAAGGCCGCAATCGCTTCATCATTCTTTCCGAGATGGAGGAGCGAAGCCCCCAGGCCATTCTGCGCTTCGGAAAAATACTTGTAGTGTTCTATGGCTTGGCGATACGAGGCGGCCGCGTCCTCGTATTTTCCTTCATGAAAAAGCGCCAGCCCCTTATCGGCATACGCCGCAGCTTTTTCCGGAGCGATCTTGATGGCTTTGTCGAATTCCTCGATCGCCTCGGAGTCTTTCCCCGAAGATTCCAACGCTTTTCCCAAATTGTCGAACGCGTCCGGATATTCCGGCTGAATTTTCAGCGCCTCGCGGAAGCTGGCGATGGCCTGCTCGTATTCCTTCTTGTGAAGATGGTCGAGGCCGCGTTGATTCAGCTTCGCAGCCTCATGAGAAATTCCTGGACCATTATCGGCGCGGCTGAATGTAGCACCAATAAGACCCAAAAACAGCGTTAGGGCAAGTAGCGTGGCCGAGCGGGCAAATGGCAGTCTCATGGATCCTGGCATTCCGGTCCTATCTTGGCGGAGACGAGAAAGATTGTACATACTGATTCACAAGGGATTGTTGGTCGTCTCAGTTTGTGTCCCGTTTCTTCAAAGCCTTTGTTCGTCGGTAGGCCATCGCCGAACCGAACGTGGATATACTGGAGGCCTTCCTCGAATCTTTGCTTGACCCAGTCCACGACTTTCCCCCGCGGCCCGCGATACTGGCGACCCGGCAGGTACCGGCGGGGTGCGGTAACCGTTGGCATTCTCTTGGTAACGAACGGCGGACCGCCTTCTTCGGCATTTGGAAAGGAGGGAACACTTTCGTTTGCCATGGCGATTCCTTGGAGTGCGCTCGATTCCTGCGGGTCCTTCTCTACGCAAAATTCTTTTCCGAGTCGCGGACTTGGAGATAGATGCCATCCCGGTCGTTCAGCTTTCCGGCAAAGGCACGCTGAAACTGGTATGGTTTTGAAACCTCTGTAGATTCGATCATCGACGTCGCGTGCATCAAGACTTCATCATCTTCTGGAAGAGGACGCCTCCAGGAACGATTGGTCTAATTTCGGACTCTAAGTCGGGGAACTTCCGAGCGGGAGCTTTGACGGTTCATTTTGACAGGACGAAATAGGGGGGCAGGTCAATTCTGCCAGAAGGAAAAAGTGCAGTGGGGACACGACGGGCAGCTGAATGTGTACCTTTTTGCGTACCATGACATTCTCTTCAAAGCACCGCTAAGTCTTTTGAAAAGAATGGCGGGGACGACGAGACTCGAACTCGCGACCTCTGCCGTGACAGTCCACGGAAACGCACTCACAAGGAAGGGGTTGCTTCATAACCCCTTTTCTTACTTGGCACAGAGCGGCACAGTCCGGCACGCCCAGGCACTCACCGGAAAGAAAAACTGGCACAAAAACTAACACATCGGATATCGTAACCCCCATGGCACTCCAATGGAGCAACTCGGGCAACATGCAACCACGCAGTTACGTTTGTGGCTACTGCAACCACAGAGTCGGGCCTACCCTAGGATGGTTTACACCTCAGGCCCCGCAAGACTATTTGTACATCTGCTCATTTTGCGGCAAGCCGACGTTCTTCGAGCACAACGGCAAGCAATCTCCTGGCGTAGCTTTTGGAAATATCGTCGATTCGTTACCCCCAGACGTTGCTTCACTCTACGGTGAAGCTCGATCTAGTATGACGGTGAGCGCATTCACGTCTGCTGTGCTGACCTGCCGCAAGCTCTTGATGCACCTTGCCGTCGAAAAGGGGGCACCTTCGGGCAAATCATTTCTGGAATACGTGGAATATCTCGCGCAAAAGGGTTATGTCCCGCCAGACGGTAAGGGCTGGGTGGACCATATTCGGAAGAAGGGTAACGAAGCGAACCATGAAATCAAAATTATGTTGGAAGCGGACGCGAAAGACTTAATCGCGTTCTCAGAGATGCTATTGAAGTTTGTCTACGAGTTTCCTGCCAAAGTTCCGCCCCCACCGCCGGCTAAACCGTAATTGTCCTTGCACTGTTTTTGCACGCCGCTGCACCGAGAACACCGACAGAAGGCGGACAATTTCGCCGGTTGACTCTGCGTATCGTAGAGGG
>Ga0210387_10000025_pt1 | contig 167493 bp, 160 predicted proteins | sample IncBWC7OmetaG_FD_160108 | JGI IMG/M metagenome (GOLD analysis project Ga0210387, IMG submission 160108) | Forest soil microbial communities from Barre Woods Harvard Forest LTER site, Petersham, Massachusetts, United States - Inc-BW-C-7-O ...
AGCGGCTCCTGCAAATCGTGTGACGCCACATAGGCGAATTGTTGCAGTTCCTCGTTGGAGCGCCTCAGCTCCCCCACCATCTTCACCAGGTGCTCTTCGGCTTTCTTCCGCTCCGTGATTTCCCGCGAAATTCCAATCGTTCCGATGATCTTCCCGTCGGCATCGTGGTACGGGCCTTTGGTGGTCAGAAACAGCCGTGTGACACCGTCAATCTCCGCAATTTCCTCGAGCGTGCAGGGGACGCCGTCGCGCACGATCTCCTGGTCGCTCTTTGCCACCGCGTCGTAGCTGTCGTTGGGCAGGAGATCGCGCATGCTACTTCCCAACACTTCGTTTACGCTTCGCCGGAAGACCTTTGCGCATGCGCTGTTGGCCAGTGTGAAGCGGTGATCCAAATCCCGGATGTAAATGAGATCCGTGGTTCCCTCGACCACGGCGTTGAGGAGCCGGTGCTTGACGGTCAGTTCCCTGGCCGTCTCGACCAGATGCTTGTCCACGGCTTTGCGCACACTGATGTCCCGGATGGCTGCCGTCACCAGAATTCCTTCCTCGCTTTCCAGGGGGCTCAAGCTGATCTCGACCGGAAACTCCGTATTGTCTTTCCGCAAACCCCACAGGTCTCGACCTTCGCCCATCAAACGGTTGCGGGGATGCGCCATGTAGCCCTGCCGATGCTGAGGATGCCTTTGGCGGAATCGCTCGGGCACCAGCATTTCCATCGCTTGTCCGACTAATTCGTTGCGGCCGTAGCCAAACAGGCGTTCCGTCTCCGCATTGACCAAAACGATGCGGCCATGCCCATCGGCGATGACCATGGCATCCGGCGCCGATTCCAAGATCCCGCGGAACTTCGCTTCGCTGGCGCGCATGGCTTTTTCCGCTCGTTTGCTTGCGGTGACGTCGCGGATGGAGCTCGAGATTAGTGTGCCTTCCGATGTTTCGATCGGGCTCAAGCTGATCTCTACCGGAAACTCCGTTTTGTCTTTCCGCAAGCCCCACAGGTCGCGGCCTTCACCCATCGTCCGCGTGCGTGGATGCGCGGTGTAGCCCTCGCGATGTTGCGGGTGCTTCCCCCGAAATCGCTCTGGCACCAGGACGTCAACCAGCTGTCCGACCAATTCCTCGCGGCCGTAGCCAAACAGGCGTTCCGTCTCCGCATTGACCAAAACGATGCGGCCATGCCCATCGGCGATGACCATGGCATCCGGCGCCGATTCCAGAATCCCGCGGAACTTCACTTCGCTGGCGCGCATGGCTTTTTCCGCTCGTTTGCTCGCGGTGACATCACGGATGGCGCTCGAGATCAACGTACCTTCGGGTGTTTCGATCGGGCTCAAGCTGATCTCGACCGGAAACTCCGTTTTGTCTTTCCGCAAGCCCCACAGGTCGCGGCCTTCACCCATCGTCCGCGTGCGCGGATGCGCGGTGTAGCCCTCGCGATGTTGCGGGTGCTTCCCCCGAAATCGTTCCGGCACCAGGACGTCAACCAGCTGTCCGACCAATTCCTCGCGGCCGTAGCCAAACAGGCGTTCCGTCTCCGCATTGACCAAAACGATGCGGCCATGCCCATCGGCGATGACCATGGCATCCGGCGCCGATTCCAGAATCCCGCGGAACTTCACTTCGCTGGCGCGCACGGCCGCACCCTGCGACGTCAGCGTCTCGTTGACGTCATGCAGTGCATTAATGCTCGGAATCTTCAGTACTTGGGGGACGAGCTGCACCAGGAGTATCGCCGTTCCGATGGACGCCACCGCCGTCACCACCTTCACACCTCCCGCCAGCCAATACATTGCATGCCATAGGTTCCACACCTCCATCGCGTGCGTCACCCCGCAAGCCACGATGAATACGCCAAAGCATACGAACATCCAATTGAAGGGTAGGTCCTTCCGTCGCCTCGCAATATGGATCAGGGTGAACGGGATGGTCATGTACGCCAGGAAAATTAGGGAATCGGAGATCACGTGCAACCAGACGAGCCCCGGCACCCAGTTGTAGCAGTAACCATGTGGCATGAAGTCGCCAGGTGCGAATAGCCATTTCAGGAATTCCATTACGACACCCCAAACTTGCCGTGACCCACGAACCCGGCGAACTGACTCCGTACTTGTCTAGCGGTCCAAGCCGCTAAAATACTGGCGGCGGGAAGAAGGGCGAACGCTTTTGCGCAGCTGATCGGGGAGGAAACGTCGCCCAGGATCGCTTCGTGGCCAACCAATTTCATCCTGCCCCATCTCTTGCTGGCAGGGCGAAATAGAAGGTCGAGCCCTTTGTGGGTTGTGACTCCACCCAGATTCTCCCGCCCAGCCGCTCCAGAATTTTTTTGCAAATGGCCAGCCCGATTCCGCTGCCCTTGAACTCGGTTTGCCCGTGCAATCGCTGGAAAAGGACGAAGATCCGTTCAAAGTACTGCGGCTCGATGCCTAGCCCGTTGTCTCGTACCGAAAAAATCCATTCCTTGCCGTCGTTCTTGGTAGCCGAGACATGTATCCGTGGCACTTCGGCACCGCGGTACTTGATGGCGTTTCCCACCAGGTTTTGGAATACCAGCGCCAACTGCCCATCGTCTGTGGTGAGCGCGGGCAGCGCCTCCTGCGTGACCTCCGCGCCGCTTTCCACGATCGTTGCTCGTAAACCGGTAAGTGCCGTATTTAGCGCGGCTGCGCTCGAAATCTCCCGCAGCTTCTTTCCATCCCTTCCGGCGCGTGAATAGGTCAGCAGATCCTTGATCAGATTTTGCATGCGGTTGGACCCATCCACCGCGTAGCCGATGAATTCATCGGCATCGGAGTCCAGTCGCCCCTTGTAGCGTTTGGCCAGCAATTGCGTGAAACTGGCCACCATGCGCAGCGGTTCCTGAAGGTCGTGCGATGCCACCGAAGCAAATTTCTCCAGCTCGTCATTGGAGCGCTTCAGCTCCGCAACCTTCTTGACCAGATGCTCCTCGGATTCCTTGCGTTCGCTGATATCCCGACTGATCTCGGAGAAGCCGAGGAGGAGCCCCGCAGAATCGCGTGCCGCGGTGATGACGACATTTGCCCAAAACCGGGATCCATCTTTGCGCATGCGCCAGTGTTCTATTTCTGACCGGCCGCTTGTGGCGGCGAGATGCAGTTCCTTTTCTGGCTTGCCTTGATCGATATCCGTCTGTGGATAGAAGCGCGAAAAATTCTGGCCGATGATCTCCTCGGCTTTGTAGCCCTTGATACGTTCAGCGCCGGCATTCCAACTGATCACCTTCCCGCCGGGATCGAGCGTGAAGATGGCATAGTCCTGCACGCCATCAATGAGCGAGCGGTATTTTTCCTCGCTCTCCCGGAGCTTCTCTACCGCTAGTGCTCGGCCGGAACTCTCGTGCCGCACGCTCCAGACCGCGAAGGCGGCGGCGAACAATCCCATGAGGCAGCTAAGAACCAGCGCCGTCTTGGCCTGAGCCATTCGCCGTCTCGCCTCAACACCGCGTACCGCCAGCAATCGCAACTCTTCGTCCTGCATGTCGCGAATTGCCGCTTTAAATTCGTCCATGAGCCTTTGACCCGTTCCTTCGCCAATGGCCTCAGCCGCCGCTTGCATTCCTTTGGTCCGGCGCAGGCTCATAACGCCGTCGCTAAATCGAATCATCTGCGCAGCCAGCATTTCGAGGGCCGGAAGCCGCTGCTGTTGTAGGGGGTTATCCACCGTTAATCTGCGGACGGTTAGATCGTACCGTGTGACGCTTGCGATGTTGGAATGATAGGACTCAAGGTAGGATTCCTTGCCGGTTATTACCATTCCGCGAAAGCTGGATTGCACATTCTGCAGTGCTGACATCAGCCTCTCGAGGTTTTCAAGAACCTCGTGGGTGTGCCTCACCGACTGCTCGAGTTCACTGGATACAACCAAAGCGTGATAAGAAAGCGTGCCCACGGCGGCCATGGTAAGAATGACGGCCCCGAAGGCGAGTTGCACCTTACGATTCAATAGAGACTTCGTATTCATCAGACTCCAGATGAAAAGCGGAGGATTTAGGCCGGACGCAGTTCCGAAAGGCCGAAAGGGGGAGGCCCGGAAACTTATGCCGGTTGTCTAGGAAGGGAATTCAAGTTTAGTCCAACCGCGAAGGGGTGCGGGCACGGCGAGCCCGTAGGTGTCTAATATGCCAAGGGCAGGCAATATTCGAGTGCGAACTCTTGGGAAAGAATCAGGCACTGCGATGATTCAGCGGATGCCTTGGATGTGGCCACTCAGATGGTAGATTCGCATTATTGCCACGCGGGGCTGTCGATGTGCCCCAGTTCTCGTTAACGATCGGAACCCCCACATTTCATTCGACCCCCACTTGGATATTTATCAGTGTCCGGGGGTAGGATTCATGAGTGCGTTTTGAATTGCGGCCAGGAGCGCAGCTGGTTCGTATGGTTTTGAGAAAAAAGAGTGCGCACCCGCTCGAATCGCGAGACTTTCAGTAGTCTTGGGATCCCGAGCGCTGACGACAATGATCGGCACAAGCATCAGGTCTGGTAGCGCTTGCAGTCTTTTCATAACCACAAACCCATCCCCGGCAGGCAAGCCGAGATCCAAAATGATCAGGTCCGGCTTTTCCTTACGCGCTGTACTGATCGCTGAAATTGCGTCGTTTGCGACTACCAGACTGTAACCTTTTGCTTTCAGTCGTATTGCCATGGCGCGTACCAGATCTTGATCGTCTTCCACGATTAATATCTTATTTTCCATTAGAGTACCGAGCTCCCCTCGGTTGTTTCGACCTCCAGCAGCTTTTTGAGGAAGCAGAGAGGCGTCGAAAGACAAACTGCCAACTGCAACTTTCGAAGCGTATCAATACAAAACCTCTTGGCCCCTTTTGGCTGCAGATCGCTGGAAGAGTAATCGAATTGTTACTGCGGTGCCCGATCCCACGGCCTCCAGAACTACGGAAACATCGCAGGGTCAACGGGCATTGCGGAGAGGTTCGTTAACTATACGCCCCGGAATCACCTTTAACAAGAACACTATGCCTCGTTGTCGAATTAGTTCACGCCGCGCGGGATGTTGCGGTCATTCCGCGAAACAAGGCCGCGTCGGGCTTTCCTACTTTCAGGTATTCCGCTGCAAAGTATTGTTAATCGGCGCGCGGGAGACCTGCGGCCGGCGCAAAAGTTCCTTGGGCACGCCCCAATCGAGATAACCGTAGGCGGCTACACCCACTCCTCCGCGGAAGCGCGACGCGACGCTGCAATCGCTTTTGTGCGGGCAATCTAAGGCGATTTTTTCCCAGTTGGTCCCAATAACGAGAACAGGGGCAACTTTGCGGCGCTAAATCAGGCGAAGAAATTATTGCAGCACAACTCGTAACCGTAATTATGAAGGGCGCTTAGAGGATTCGCCTCGTAAGCGCCCATGGTTGCAGGGGCCAGACTTGCATACCCGGAGCCAGCCGAAGGGAACTGAAGGCCTTCGGGTTATGAGTTCGAAGGGCATACGCTAAGACTCGATGCTTCAATTTATTTTGCAGTTCGACAACCCCCAAATCAGCCCCCAATAGGTAGAGTTTTGGACGCCAGTTGGACGCTGAATGGATTCGGAGGGACGAATAGCAACGGTCGTGCAATTGCATTCAGTGCATCGCTTGTTACATCACGAGCTTGGAGGGGCATAGTTACATGTTGTACTGTAGCGTGCGATCACTTCTCTTGAAGGTTGTGATGGCTTTCCAATTGCCGGGAATGGTGAATTCTCTCCATGATTCGTAGTATTCCCCGTTTTCTTCAGCAGGCCCTCGCGGTGTTCCTGGGGATTGTCGGCTACGCTCACGGGCAAGGGCTTATCGTTGAGCCGGCGGATGTCATCATTATCCACGGCCGTGTCTACACCGAAAATCCAAAACAACCCTGGGCCCAGGCGGTGGCCATTCGCGGCTCGAAAATCGTTGCCGTCGGCGAGGATGCCGCGATCGAAAAAAGGCGCGGGATGGGCACGAAAGTAATCAATGCGGGTGGGAAGCTGGTCCTGCCGGGTTTTGTCGATTGCCACGTCCATTTTCTGGAGGGCTCCTTCAGCCTCAGCCAATTAAATTTGGAAAGCGCAAAAGATGTCGTCGGAATCCAGAAGCGCTTGCGCGAATATGCAGCGGAAAATCCGGGGGATGGCTGGATTCTGGGGCGAGGCTGGGATTACACCATGTTCGGTTCTGAGACCCTGCCCAACAAAAAGTATCTCGATGAACTCTTTCCCGACAGGCCCGTCTCGCTCACGGCATACGACAGCCACACCTCCTGGGTGAACTCGAAGGCCCTGGCGCTCGCGGGCATCGCGCGCGATACGCCCAATCCGCTGAACGGCATCATCGTCCGTGATCCCCTGACTGGCGAGGCAACGGGCGCCCTCCTGGAAACTGCGCAAAGACTGGTGGCCAAGGTTGTCCCCGAGCCGACGCGGGCGGATAAACTGCTCGCCCTCCGTGCCGGCATGAAATGGGCGAATGAGCATGGTATTACGCGCGTCCACAGCGCCGGTGGCGATTTTCAGAGCATTGACCTCTTTGAAGAAATGCGCCGCCGAGGGGATCTCAACCTCCGCATGTACATCGCCTATTTTCTGGACCCGCCGCAACTCCTGCCAAAGGACCTTGAGTCAATCGAATCTGCGCGCAAGAAATACCACGATGAGTGGATTGATGCAGGGGCCGTGAAATTCATGTTGGATGGCGTCGTGGAAACCCATAATGCCGCCCTGCTGGAACCGTACAGCGACGATCCATCCATAAACGGAAAAACCTTCTGGAACTCCGCGAACTACAATGCCGCGGTTCTGGAATTGGATAAGCGCGGCTTCCAGCTTTTCACCCACGCCATCGGTGATTACAGCGTGCGCATGGCTCTGGATGCCTACGAAAACGCGGAGCAACGGAACCACAAGCATGACCGGCGTCCGCGCATCGAACACATCGAAACGATAGCGGCAGCGGACATCCCCCGCTTTGGAAAGCTCGGCGTCATCGCCAGCATGCAGCCGCTCCATTCCTATCCAGACTCCGATACCCTGGATTTTTGGGCGCGCAATACGGGGGCGGATCGTGCTTCACGTGCCTGGGCATGGAAAAGCATTGCGGACGCAGGCGGGCATCTGGCATTTGGAAGCGATTGGCCGATCGTCACGATGAATCCCTGGGAAGGAATTCAAACGGCGGTGACGCGGCAAACCGCGGAGGCTACGCCGCCAGCCGGCTTCGTGCCCGAACAGCGGCTAACTGTCGAACAAGCCGTGGGCGCCTATACGCTGGGAGCGGCCTTCGCAGGACGCCGGGAAAAAACCGAAGGTTCGCTGGAAGAAGGAAAACTTGCGGACCTCATCATCGTTTCGCAGAACATTTTCGACGTCAACCCGCACAAGATTGGCGCCACTAAGGTACTCACCGCGATTCTGGGCGGTCGAGTCATGTATCAAGCTGAAAAGAAATAAACAAGCCTCTGCCGCGATTGACCGCTAACTCATCACCGGTACTGGTTCCTTTGCCTCTTTAGCCTCCCGGCTGCCCGTGGAAGTTAAGTCCTGCTCGCCAATGCCAACCCCAATTTTCTTCAGGAAAGCCGTAGGCGGCTCCCCTCCCGCAAAAATCCATGCGTAATCGTTGGGGATCTCCTGCAACTTGCCGCTCACCTCGAGCACCACAGAGTCCTTCTTAAACTCCACAGGAGCGGAATTGAAGATGACATTAACTTTTCCCTTGCGCATCGATTCCTGAATGCGTTGAGAGTTGCGTTCCTTGATTCGTGAAAAGGCTTCCTTGCGGTAGGAAAGCGTGACCTGATTGCCAACCTGGTGGCCGAGTCCCATTGCCGCTTCGATGGCGCTATCGCCCCCGCCCACCACCAAAATGCGCTTGTTCACGTAGTGGTCCGCTTCAATTAGCCGGTACATCACTTTGGGCAGCTCTTCGCCCTTCGCCCCGAGTTTTCGCGGGCTGCCGCTCTTTCCCACCGCGAGCACAACATGACGCGCGCGATGTTCTCCCTTGGTCGTGGAGACACTGAAGATGCCGTCCGCTCCTTTTTTCACGTCCTCCACTTTTTCGCCCTGGCGGCACTTGAAATCCGCGCGTTCCATGACCTTTTTCCAAAACGCAATCAGGTCCTCCTTGGAAAGTTCCGTCTTCTTGAATTTTCCGTGCATGGGGAACTCCACGGGACTTGTCATTACCAGTTTTTGCCGCGGATATTTCGCCACCGTTCCGCCAATTTCGCCCTCATCGAGTGTGATGTAGTCAAGATTCTTCTCCGCGGCACGAAGGGAAGCGCTGATGCCGGCCGGCCCAGCCCCCACAATCAGCACATCATAGATACCGGAAACGGGCCGCGCCCCGCCAAAAGATATGTTTCGCCTGGCGATCGTGTCGATCGCTTCGCGCCCCTGGTTGACCGCGTTCTTGATCAGGGCCAGTCCGCCCAGTTCACCAACAATGAAGAGATTCTTGATGGTGGTCTCGAATTCCGGCGTCAGGTAAGGCAGGTCCGCACCCATGCTCGGATTGGCCATGACCATGGTGATCGCGCCTACGGGGCAAACTTCAGCGCACAGGCTGTGCCCAATGCACTTGTACCCGTTCACGATTACCGCTTTGCCGCCAACCATGGCCAGCACGTCGCCTTCCGGGCAGACCATGGTGCAGGCTGCGCAGCCGATGCAGTAGTTCGCGTCAATATGCGGGTGCTGGGCTTTCGGCCCGTCCGAAAACAGTTTTCCTTTTTCCGCCGCCGCGCGTGCTTCTTCTTCACGTTTCTTCTGCCCGCGCAGATAGTTCCACATGAAGAAACCGATGATGAGCACCGTGACAACGAAAGCTGCGAATGTATCCATGACTGGCCCTTATTCCTCCTGCAAATCTGGTTCGATCCGCCCGAATTAAAGCCGATAGCCCATAAACAGCGCTATCCCAATGTGAAGTATCGCGAGAATGGCGAACGCGTAGCTGAACGGCCGATGTACTACGTGCCACAGCTGGAATACCCGCTGCGTGCGGCTGAGAAACAGAATGCTCTTCGAGAGAGACGCCTGCTTTTGCGCGACCCGGAGAGCCCGCTCCAGTTTCTGGTCACGCGTGGGAAACAATCCAAACAGGGAGAAGACCCACGCGCCGAAGCCGGCCTGCTTCAAGCGAACGAACGAAGTCCGGAAGGGGCGCTTGAAATCGATCAGGAACATGGAGACCAAAGAGGCGACAGCCGGCGTCCGCGCGACTTCGGCCGCAGACGGCAACTGATACAAGGCGTCCACGGAAAACCCAAAAGTCGCTCTTTGTTCTTCAAGCTCTTTTTTCAGCGCCTCTTCCTTATCCTGAATCTCCTTCATGGAAAGTTCCGCGGCATTCAGGCTTCGTGGTATCTGCGAATAGAGATAACGGCCCACAAACCCGCTCAGCGTCACCATCAGCATGCTCCAGAAGGCCATGCCTGCGATGTTTCCGAATTTGAAAGACGAATGGAATGCGATGATAATCGGTGCCGCGGTGCCGAGCACGATATGGAAATCCAGCCAGTGGCGCGAGTTTCCGTGCCTGCCCAGCCATCCCCATTTCTTGCGCAGCGGGTATAAATAGATCAAGAAAAACATGAGCACGCCAAGCATGCCCAGCTTGATCCCAATGGAACCGCTGGGCCGCAGCAACGCATGCTTCGGAGAAAACGGCCGCTGCGCCGCGCCCAGCGTGTAGTAATCAAAACCGTAGCCGCCAATAACGAGAATCACGGCAAGGGCAAGCATCCACGCAAGAAATACGCGGATGTGATGCCCTCTCTCGGGATCCTCGCGCGCAATTATGGCGGGTCGAACACTCGCGGAAGCACTCATGGTTTATTCTCCAGACCTTCCACCATGATGGTGGCTTTAAATCTTTTGTACCCCGTAAAACGATGGATGTTTCGCCAGTGTTGGCGGGGAGTTTCAACGTCGATAACAGCCGAAACCGGCATCCAGTAGGACTCTTCGGGATCATGAAACCCGATCGTGGCGTAGTGTATTTCGCTGCGCATCCCCTGCAACCCCAAATCGCTGAGTCCGGAATCCATCACCGCTAAAAGCTTCGTGACCTTCCCGGTTTGCGGTTCGATCCAGATCGTTCCGGAGAGGGGGATCGGATAGTTCTGGCCGCGCAACTGCAGGGCGGCGGGAGAGGAGGCGCCCGGTACGGCCTTGAAATTAATTTTCGCGAGAATCACGCCATCCACCGTTTCTTCGCCCGCGGGCGCGAAGCTGTAACTCGCTTCATAGTCCGGATGAATGATCAGCAACATCGCGGTGAAGCCGTTGGTGATAAGCAAAGTGCGGGCGGAATCGCGGAAGGACGCTTTGCGGGTGTCGCGCGTTTCGACAAGTCGCAACGCGCCGCTGTTGGCATTGGCCTGCAACTGGTAGTCGAAAACGGAATCTTCCCGGTAGTCCACCTTCCCGTTCTTTCCGACCATCGCCTGCGTGACGCTCTCGCTGCAGATGACATTGGAGGATTGCTCGAAAAACTTCTCCACCAGTGCGCGCGCGTGGATAAGCGGTTCCATGCCAGCCGAAATCGGATTCGTGTCCGAATCGGCGGGTGGGGGCGCCGGCGTGGACGTCTGGCCAAACACCACGGAGCAACCCAGGATGAGCATGAGGGCAATCACTCGTACAACCTCGTTTGGCCAAAACGCGGAAAACCGCGAAACGCCGGCTCTTACAAAACGCTGATTTCCGCGAATCATCGGAAGCCTCCCAGGCGGTAGCCGAATACTCCGATCCATTGCGTGTAATTCAAGCTGGTTCCTCGATACCAGCCGATAGTTCCCTCCAGGAAATATCGGGAGCCGACGTTCCAGTCCACCACCCCGTTCACAAAGTTGGAATTCGTGTTGCTCGATAAAACCGTGTTAAATACCTGGTGTCCGCCGTAAATCTGAAGGCGAAGCGCATCCGTCAGGCTTTTCGAAAGCGATAGTGCTGTGTATTTGCCGCTCCCGAATGAACTGTCGAATTTTGAGTAATGCGCGTCGGCAAAGATCCCGGTATTTGCAATATTCCCCATCGAAATCCCGTAAGCCTGGTTGAGCGAGCTTTTTGTGTCAGTGTTCGCATCGCTTTTGCCCAGGCTCACGAAAAGGCCGATGTTTTTCGGCAGCGCGAATCTCACGTCGCCGCTGAAGCCCTGAAAGAGGTATTGGTCCAGCAGCCCTGTGCCAAGCAGGCGGGGATCAAACGTGGGCAGCGTCCGGAAATAGTTGTAGTTGACCCCAAACCCAAACAGCTTGATGGGCTGGAAATGCAGTGTCGAATAGCTCTGCGAAATGCAGTTTGGATTGCTGCCGCCGTTGACCAGAGGGGAGACGCGTGCAGCATCCGCCTGGGTTGAATTATAGAAAGAGACGAACTGCTTCCATGACCAGGTGTTCTCAAAAAAAGCGAATTGCCGGGCCACCTTCCACTGAATGGTGGTCAGCGCCACGCCCATAGTGCTGTAGATGCGGAAATGATCGAAACTTCCTTCCTCAATGTTGACGAAGGTGCCGGCAATCCGCTGGTCGGGGTTGTAGCTCCACGAGGAAGGATCCGGTGTCGAACCGGCGAAAAGGCCCACGGTCACTTTGCGCGATACCTTTCTCCCGAAATACCCGCCATCAATTGTGCTCAGGCTTGGCGCCCACGGCAGGTACAGCCGGCCGACTCCCATAATGTCCGGGGAGTAGGGGCTCTGGTAGGTAAACCCGATCCGGTAGGTGCGATTTACAAGATCTGTCAGCGTCTGCGTGGCCTGACCAGTCAGCGTCGAACTGCTGGAACCAATATTGCCGCGCCATGCACCGATAAAGTTCCAATACGTTCCCCCGATATTCCGCATGTCGGCGTCGATCACCAACCCCATCTGGCGGGAACTGAATCCGCCGGACTCGCTGGTGTAGCCATAATCGAATCCGATGCGTCCCCGCAGGCGTTGCATCGGGCTCAGCCGCGTTTCCTGCGTTTCCTTTTCTTCGCGGATCTCTTCGTCGAGCGGGTCGCCGTAGGTAAACGTCATCACAATGGGATACTGATCTTCACGCGCCGCAAGCTCCGACTCGTGTCGGTTGAGAACGCTTTCCGGCGTCAGAAAAGCCGCCTGGCCGGCCTTTAGCTCTCCGCTGGTCTTCACCACCTCGCACACAGCCGATGAGTCGGAGACAGAGGAAATCATCAGTTCTGCCACGTGGTCGTATCCACGGTACTGAATCCCCTCGGCGATCACGCCGTCGGGAGGCGCTTCCACTACCGACATCTTCATCCCTTCCTGCAGGTCCGCGTTGCGCCCCGCTTCCAGGTATACCGTGCTGTCGCCAACATATTTCACACGGAACACCGTTGGCTTTTTGGGTTCTTGTGCGGAAGGAGGAGAAGGAACCGGCGCTGGCCCGGCGGGAATCTGTGCCAGTAAGTGGAGTGGAAAGCACGGGCACAGCAGACCAATGAGAACCGCCAGCGCCCACGCGTGGCTTATCGGACATCGGACAGACAGTCCCGTCATGATCGTCCAGCCAGACACAGAAACATCTCCCCCAGTAGTTGTCTCTGCCGGCATCGCCGGCAACTTTTGTTGGCTCCTCGCGTACTCCAACTCCACCGATCTGCGGAGCGTCAGCTGTCCTTCCTCAACCCTTGTGACAATTCACGCAAATCGTTGCGTTGTACGTGTAGCCCCCTACGCCTCCGTGATGCGAATTCGTCTGCTGCTGGTTCGTGTGCGGTGAATTCCCTGTGTGGCACGCATTGATGCAGGAGAACACCGCGTAGTTCGTCGAATTAATGTGGCAATCCGAACAGGACGAACCATTGTGCGGAATCCGGAAATATGTGTGATTGAACACCGCGCCGAGCCACGCCTGGGTTACCCACGTTGTATGGCAAGAGGTGCACGTCGTCGGGTAGGAGGCCGCCACGTGATTCGGCACATTGCTTCCATAGGTCTGCGCATTCGTGTAGTACGTTTGATGGCAACTGTAGCAATCCGTGGTCGGATAGCCTGTGCTGTAATTGCCGCCCAGATGGCAGTCCGTGCACGCATTGACCATGGGCCCGATGGCGCCGGTCACCGTCGTGCGCGGTGGCAGCATGTGCGGCCCTTGCAATGCAAAGCCCGTGGTGCTGTGGTCAAACTTTCCGTCGGTCCACAGCAACGTGTCGTGGCACGTGGAACAAAGTGAAGTCGCGAACCCCGCAGTGATGTGGTTCGGGACATTTCCACCAAACGTAGGAGTGCTGTTCCATGCCGCCTGGTGGCAGCCATAGCAATCGGTGTTCGCCGAGGTGAGGTTGTAGTTGTTTCCCACGTGGCAATCCGTACATGCGTTCACCTTGCCCGCCGGAGTCAGTTGGTGTGAACCCGTTAGAGGCCAGCCAGTCGTGCTGTGGTCAAACACCGCCGTCGTCCAGGTGATCGTGTTATGGCAAGTGGAGCAATTCCCAACTGCGAACGGCGCTCCAGCGGTCGAGTGCGTCGGATTATTTGTCTGCTGCCAGGTTGTCAGGTGACACTGCGAATTGCCGCAGTCCGTCGGCTGGATCGCCAGCGATGAATAATTGCCTTTGTGGCACTGATCGCAGCCTGTCACCTTCCCCGCGGGCGCAATCTGGTGTGAATTTGTCAGTGGGAAACCCGTGTTCGCGTGATTGAACGTCGAATCAGTCCACACTATCGTGTCGTGACATTGCGAACACAGCGAGGTCGGGAAGCCGGCGGTGATGTGATTCGGCACGGCGCCGCCAAATGAAGGTGTGCTGGTCCAGGCCGCCTGGTGGCAACCGTAACAATCCGTATTGGCCGAAGTGAATGTGTAGTTGTTGTTGGTATGGCAATCGGTGCAGGCATTCACTTTGCCCGCGGGAGAGAGTTGGTGCGAACCCAGCAGCGGCCAGCCGGTCGCCGCGTGGTTAAACACCACATTTGTCCACAACGTCGGGTTGTGGCAGTTCGAACAGTTGGAAGCTGCGAACGGTGTGCCCGCCGCAGAGTGGGCCGGATTATTCGTCTGCTGCCAGGTTGTCAGGTGGCACTGTGAGTTGCCGCAATCCGTCGGTGCGATCTGCAGATTGTAATTGTTGTTGATGTGGCAGTCCGCGCAGGTATTTACCTTGCCCGCGGGCGCCAGTTGGTGAGCGCTCGTAAGCGGAAACCCCGTCGTGCTGTGATCAAAATTGGCCGTCTGCCAGGAAACCGTGGTGTGGCAACTTGAGCAGGTCGCAATCGGGAACAGCGTAGGCGCTGCCGAGTGCTTGGGATTGGTGGTTTGCTGCCAGGTCGTCAAATGACACTGCGAATTGCCGCAATCCGTCGGAGCGATCTGCAGATTGAAATTTCCGTTTATATGGCAGGAAGCGCAAGCAACGTTGGCGTGTCCGTTCGTCAGCGGGAAGCCCGTCGTACTATGGTCGAATTTCGCTCCCAGCCAGCTGTCAAACGTATGGCAGGTGTCGCAGGTCTGCGGAAATTGCGCGGAGACGTGGTTTGGGTTGGTGGTTTTCTGAAAATCCGCCAGGTGACACGAATTGCAAGCTGTCGACAATCCCAGGTATTGGCCAACCGCCGCGCTCTTGTGGCAATCATCGCACTGCGCGGCGGCGTGCGCGCCCAGCAGCGGAAAACGATTCTGGTGGTCCTTCAGCTGCTGCACCGCGATATTCCAACCCTGCACCGCATGGCACTGCGCGCAGTTCGGGCCCATCTGGCGCCGGTGGACGTCTTCATGACAATCCTGGCACTGCTTTCCCACATCCGTGAACACCGGTTTCCCGTGGCATTGCGTGCATTTCACTTTTTCATGCATCCCACGCAGGGGATAACTGGTTTTGCTGTGGTCAAATTCCGGGACGGCACGGATGGGTCGCCATCCCCCGGCGGTGTGGCAGTTTTCGCACGGAATCGCAAGGGCCCCATGCGGGCTCCTGGTGGTCTCGCGCTGGGGTTGGGCAGCGAATGAGTTTGCTGGCGACCCGAGGAACACGAGCAACCAGCACAGCAATGAAGCGAAGATCTCCGTAACTGCCCCCTGGTACAACGGCCCCTCGACACAACTCCATCGGCCGGGGGAGAAGAGGCCCCTTGGTATCCCACGAGTTTGGGCGGGGCTGGGAGCACCTTCAACTGTACTGACGTCCAGTTCTCGGACAGTTGCAGTGCCTGTTCCGTCAATTAGATTTTTTCAATAACAACCTGGCCGGGATTCGAATGCAATATTTTTTGAGTTTTCAGGCGGCAACAGTGACGTTCATCGCCTGCTTAGTTTACCCAAGGGCTTGGGTTACAGAGGTCTCACGTCCGGGCCGTGGCAGTCCGCACATTTCGACGAAGCCTGCCTGTAAATGATCACCTCTTTTTCCCCTACGAACCGGGTTTGCGTGTGACATTTATCGCAAGGTACTTTAGCGTGCCCGCCCTGCAGCTGGAAGTGCGTTCGCGTGTCGTGATTGAACGTCGAAGGCACCCATCGCTGCGTAGTATGGCAATCCGCGCATGGCGTCTTGCCGGATTTTGCAAATTGCCCTGCGTGGACGTCTTTGTGACAATCTTCGCAAACCTGCGAAGTGCCCTTGAACTGCACCTCTCTCGAACCGACCGGTATCTTGTGGCACGCCCCGCATCGCACCGCGCGATGCGCACCAAGTAACGGGAATTTTGTCTTGGCATGGTCAAACCCATTTACGTCCGTCCAGGAACGCGTGTTGTGGCAGGCTTCGCAGCCCAGCAGAACGCCGTTTGCGCGCCTCTGAGCCATTCGATCTTTGAATTCACCGTGATGCGGGTCTGCGTGGCAAGCCGTGCAGGTCATCTCCTCGAATTGGAATGGAAGGATTTTGTCGATCCGTCCGGCAGCTCCCACCTTATGACAATCGGTGCAAGCCACTGCGGCGTGTGCCCCTGTTAGTGGATAGCGCGTGTTGCGGTGCTTCGCAATCGTGAAAGTCGAGCGGTGAAAATCCAGAACTGTGTGGCAATCCTCACATCGATTCCGGTAAGGAGCCGTCGCGAACTGATTCTCGTGGGCATCCTTGTGGCAATCGAGGCAAGCCGAATATTTCACCTTGTAAACGGTATCTTTCCCGGCTGGAAGATGGCATTTCGCGCACTCGACATAAATATGTTTGCCCCGCAGCGGATAGCTGGACGTCTCGTGCTCCTTCAGCCCAAATAACGACGGTTTCCAGCCCTTCACCGTGTGGCACTCCGCGCATTCGCCCTTTTTCGGCCGTGATTCGAACTGCCCCTTGTGAGGATCGGGCTTGTGGCAATCCGCGCAGTTGGCAAACGCCACCGGCTTTTTGAAATCCCCATTCACATGGCATCCGGTGCAGCTAACCGTCGCATGCTTCCCCTCGAGTGGATATTTGGTTTTCGAATGGTCGAATGCGAACGCAGGCAGCAGCTTTTTCCAACCGGCTGTCGTGTGACATTCTTCGCAGCGCTGCTTGAATGAGCCTTTGTGTGGATCGATGTGGCAGGCGGTGCAGGCGTTAAACTTCATGTCTTTGTAACGCGCCGCGCCCCCCGGCACGTCCGGCTTGTGGCATTTTTCGCAGGCCACCTGGATATGCAATCCCGTCAAGGGATAATGCGTTTTCGAGTGATCAAACTGCTTGGCCGCTTTCCAGTCCGCGAAATTATGACAGCGCTGGCATTCAATCCCAAGCTGCCCTTTGTGCGGATCCTTGTGACAGGACAGGCAATTCTGCGATAAGCCAAAATAGGATTTGGACAAGTCCTTCATTTTAATCGGTGCGCGCTCTTCGGAAACCATGTAACCGGGCATGTGACATTTCTCGCATGCCACACCGGAGTGTTTTCCCTCAAGGTTATAGCCGGTCTGCCGGTGATCAAACTGTTTCTCCGACGGCTCCCAGTGAATCAGATGAAACTCTTCTCCGTTGTGCTCGAGGTGGCAGCGTACGCAATCCTTGCCATTCGGATTCCCCATCTGCAGCCTGGCGTGATAGCCGTGATTCGCTGCGAGCCGCAGCGCCACTTCCTTGTGACAATCGAGGCACTTGAAAGTCGGTGTGCTGGTGGCGAATTGATGGCAACTCGTGCATTGCGTGGTTCCGCTGAGGGATTGATGGGCCTTGGAGAGCGGGCCGGGAGAAATTTGGGCCAAGACGGAATGAGCAGGGATCAATAGGGGCAAGAGGAGAAAAAAGAAGTGGCGCAGACATGCCGCTGGGAAGCGCTTGCCGATGCCATTCCTGACAGGGGCCTCGAAAGGGTTCAAAGCGCTCTCCGTCTTGGCGTTGCAGACAGTAACTGCAGGCTCGGTCAACAGAAAATAACACGCTTGAGTCGTCGACGGCCGATTAAGCGATTTCGTGTGTCTAGTTGTAAACAGACCGAAGGGAAGTGCTCGTCGGCAGGGAAGAATTAGTGCTGATTTTAGCGCTAGCTACTCGGAGACTCTTCTTTTCACGGTCGCCCATTTAGGTAGAAAGGTTCTAGGGAACAGGTCGGGCGGAGGGCGTTTCTTTCGCGGGAAGCTGCGAAAAATGTTCGCGAAGCGTCGAAGCCAGCGAGTTTTCGAAAGTAGTGCTGGATTCCAAGTCCCAATACTCCCTTTGCAAGGCGAATTGATCTGTGTTCCGGCCGTATCCACGGAAACTCGCGTAAATAATGGTTCGGGCAAAACCATCGGGGAGGAGCAGTGCATTGATGTGGACTCGGACGGCTGCTTGCTTCCACTCCACGCCTTTCTGGCTCGCATCGGGCAAAGTGTCGCGCATAAGCTCGTCGTGGTCGATATCCAGCGAAAATGTCCAGGAATCTTCATTCAGCTGGTCATCGGTTATGAGCCAATGTTTCTGTCTGGCGTAGGACTGCAGGTATTCCTGTATATTTAGCGGAGAAAAAGCCAGTTCGATGCAAGCGCCGGATTGTTTGGGTGCGACCTTCTTTTTGCCAGTAGGATGACTCTTCTTGCCGCTGCGAACCCCATCATTCCAGGAGTCCGGGCAGGCCCTGACAGAAGGCCTCCCGGACTGCTTGTCCTGCGCGAACGAAGGGGAAAACCACGGTACTGCAACCGAAAGGAAAAGGGCGAGCATGGCGTTACGCAATGCAACTGAAAAATCGCGAGACAACTCCTTAGTTTCGGCGTCAACCCCAAGGCCATTCCTGAAGCGCACGCCCAGGACTCTAGGTTTTGCCGCACTCTCCACGGCAAATTTGACCGCAAAGCGCTTGGGATGAATCAACCCACCGTCCATCTCAACTCCCAGTACTACACAGTTTGGCAGTTTCGAGGAATTTTGAACATTTTTGCTTTTGGGATCTACTTCCATCCAGAGCTTTGTGCTTCCCCGGGAGCGAACTCATTCCACATGCCTAGGCGAACCCCCCGTTAGCGCGCAGTACTTGTCCGTTGATCCAGTCGCCGCCTGGGGCAGCGAGGAATGACACTACGTTTGCGGTGTCTTCCGGATTCCCCAGGCGCTCGAGTGTCGGCAGATTGGCCAACTCAGCGATTTGTGCTTCGCTCTTAGCTCTCAGGAAGAGTTCGGTCGCGACCGGCCCTGGCGCGCCGGCACGCCCGATTCCACGGGATACTCCTGTTGCAATCGCTATCTTCTTCATGCTGTTCTCTTTTGTACGCCGGCCGTCCCTCTCTCCTAAACGAGTACTGCTCCGCCATCTAACACCACGGTCTGTCCCGTGCCGTATCCCTCCTGCATGAGGAAAAGATAGGCGCGGGCAATCTCGCATGCCTCGCCAACACGGCCCACGAGCAGACTCTTGCCAACGCTTTCGTACAGATGCTCCCTTGCGTCTGCATTCATGCTTTGCCAGAGGTTCGTTCGAACGACGCCAGGACAAACCGCGTTGACGCGAATGGGCGCCAACTCGACTGCCAAAGCACGCGTCAAGGCTTCGATTGTTCCGCAGACGCTTGCGGCCACTGTCCATCCCTTGTGTGGGCGCCGGCCTGCGACCCCGGTTGTGAGTACGATCGAACCGCCCTTGCGGAGATGCGGGCTTGCGTACTTGACCGCAGCCAAGGCAGCCCAATAGCGCAACTCAAAAGCATGCCGGGCTTTGGTAAGGTCGGTCGCTGCAAGCTCATTCAATTGCAGCGTGTCGCCGGCAGTGAAGACCAAGTGATCGAAATCACCGATCTTCTGAAAGAAATTTTGGATGTCGCGCTCATTCGAGAGATCAAGCGCGTGCCCTTCCGCTTTTCCGTCGAGCGTTGCGACCGCTTGTTTAACCCGATCCGCATTGCTAGACGCAATGATTGCCGTTGCCCCTCGAGCCACAGCCTGCTGTGCCACTGCTAACCCGATGCCGGACGACCCTCCGAGCACCACAATTCGTTTCCCGGAAAGCTCCCCATGATTCTCAGTTTGTTGTTTTTGTGTCATCGCGTTCTCCTGTTTCTGTGGCCTGCAACCGTTGCCACACTCCAATAGACGATTTTCATTCACCATATGGCCCATGCATAATGGTCATAGCCTATATGCGTCTAGAGAAACTGCGACAAATCGATTTGAACCTTTTGATCATCTTTGCGGTGATCGCCGAGGAAAAAAGCGCCACCAAAGCGTCCGCCCGGCTATTGCTCAGTCAACCAGCTGTCAGCCGCGCCCTTCAGCGCGCGCGTTCCATGTTTCAGGACGAGTTGGTGATTCGCTCGTCTTCAGGGTTTGAGCTCACGTTGCGAGGGCGCAAGATTCTCGAAGAACTTGAACAACTCCTTCCCAAAATAGAAGGCCTGGTTGCGCCAAGCGTCTTCGATCCGAAAAAGGAGCGGAGCAATTTCCGCATTTCTGGCCCGGACAATGTTTGTGTGGCCTTGCTACCGCACTTGTGCCGCCGCTATACGACCGAACGGTATAAATTGAACTTTGATTTCTTACCGTGGCAGGCTGAAACTTTGGACATGCTGGAGCGCGGGAAGCTTGACCTGATTCTCCATAATGATGACACCTTGCTGCCCTCTCACTTCAGTTCAGAGAGGCTTTACCGCGAGGACTGGATCTGCGCTGTTGCACGCGAGAGCAAGTTTGGCCATCGCCTGACACTGAAGCAGTACCTGGCTGCGGAGCACCTTGTAGTCAGCCCTTTTCTAAGCGTGCAGAACATCCCGGACAAGCAACTTGCTGCGTTGGGTCTAAAGCGCCGCTCTTCTGTTCGCATGCCCTATTTTGGCGCGGCCCTTAGTTGCCTGCCTGGCACGGAACTCGTCCTCACACTGACCAGTGGCATGAGGCAAATGGTGGAATGGAATTCCACCCTGCGGGTCGTGAAAGCGCCACAAGAGTTGCGTCCATTTCATTTCTTGATGGTCTGGCACCCGAGGCTCACTACGGACGCGCGGCACACTTGGCTTCGCGAGACGGTGCGCCAAGTTTCTCCTCCGGGAGCATCTGGGAAGGGTCTTTAATCAATGCGGATGGCGACCACCGACGCCTTTCCCAAATGCGAAATCGGGATTTTTGACGCCGCCCAGAAGCCCCTTGTGAATCATTAGAATTGGCAGCAACTGAAGACCAGAACCTGGCGATGACCATTGGGTTCCAAGTCCTGCCGATATCACCGGCCTTGCAAGGAAGACGACAACCACCTTCTCGTAACTTGCACAAAAAAAGGCCGGAATCGTGGATTTCGGCCTTGCGCATCTCAAATTGGTTGCGAGGGACCGCAATGTACTCAAGATTCCACGCAGATTCGAACTAGAGCGCGGGTCCGTCGCGTGAAGGACTTCTAAAGGGTTAGAAGTCGCGATTAAGCGGGGCCTCCCAAGGTGCGTCAACACCTCACACGCGGATGGTGCCGAGGGCCCGGATCGCCCCACGCGTGCATACGCTTTCAGCCTGCCATTGGCGGTGTGATGAGTTGGCCGGGGCGAATCTAAATGTTTAGATTCGGGAATAGGCCAAGAAACGTGAACGGGGAATTTTTGGGGCTAAGAGGCCTGTTACCCCGAGTTCTTTTGTCTCCGGTCGGCCTCCCGCGAGACGCGGGCACCGTGGAGAGCATCGCAGTTGGCTCCATGGAATCCCACGATGGTCCCCAGTGAACAATCGGGACGCCGAACTCAAAGATTCCGGGGAACAGGAGGGTACGTTTTTTAGTCGGCGATGCTGGGAATTTCGCTTGGGAGAGAAGACTCTTCTGATCTCTTGGCGTACTCGATTCCTTGGTCACTTAAAGCTGCGCCCCCTGGCTTATCGCGACTCGAGTCAAGGAAGGGACTCCGGGGAAGCGCACCGACGAGTTTCCGCGTGTACTCGTGCTGTGGCACCCCAAAGATTTGCGATGGCGGGCCGCATTCGACAATCTCGCCGGCATTCAGAATGGCGATGCGATGGCAGAGGGCCGCGACGGAAAGAAGATCGTGAGAAATGTATAGGATACCCATGCCGAGTTCACGATTAAGTTGCGCAAATAAACCAAGGACTTCGGATTGCGTGATCGTGTCCAGCGCGCTGGTGGCTTCATCGGCGATGAGGAGTGATGGTCGGTGGAGGATCGCCATCGCGATAATGACTCGCTGAGCCTGTCCTACGCTCAACTGGGAAGGCCGACGACGCAGGAAATCGTTGTCGTTCGGGAGACTCACATTCGCGAGCGCCGCGCTAATCGCGGTGACACATTCATCGCGCGACCCGATCGCATGAGCGCGCCAGGCTTCGCCGAGCTGCGATCCGATGCGAAGAACCGGATTGAGGGACGACATTGGGCTCTGCAGTACGATACTCATTGCGCGGCCGCGCAATGATCTCATTTCCGGTTCGGTCTTTGCGAATAGGTCCTCGCCCTTGAACAACAGCCTGCCCCGGGCCGTTCCCCCCTTCAGGTGGAGAAGGCGAAGAATTGCGAGCGACAAAGTACTCTTTCCCGAGCCGCTCTGCCCAACAAGGCCAAGGATTTCGCCGAATCCGATCTCGAGTGAGACGTCCCGCAGGACTTTGGGCTTGTTGCGATAGTCCACGGAAAGCAGAAGCGAGAGAAGTGGTGCAGCCTCGGTCACTTCTGAGCCCCCAATGCAGCGTCGGGCCCGAGGCGAAGGGCCTCGGCATTCCAGTAGGCGTGGGGATCAAGGACCGAGGGAGCAGAGCCGACAACGGCGTGAGAAATCGCGGACATGGCGTCTTTGTTGACCAGGTAGATGAAGGGCTGCTGCTCCGCGACGATTTGCTGAGCTCTATCCCAGTCGGCTTTGCGCTTTTTGTCCGATGTGGCGGAGGCCTGTGAGTGCATCAGGCCGTCCAACTCAGCTTCCCACGTGGTCGCAGGCTTCGATTGTTTGGGATTCCATTGATGATTTTCGGCGGAGCTAAGCCAGACGTTCATCTGACTGTTGGGGTCGAGATCGGTGTTGACGAGGCCAAGGAGGCAGGCTTCGTAATCGTAGGTGCGCGTGATTCGCTCAATCAGAGAAGGAAAATCAAGAGTAACCAGGTTCACTTTGATTCCAATCTGCGAAAGATCCTGCTGAATCATGGCGACCATTTGCTCGCGGGACTTATTTCCGGAATTGGTAATGACTGTGAATTCCACGCGGTTTCCGGAGGAATCCCGAAGCGTTCCATCTTGGAGACGAAAGCCCGCTTGCGCAAGCAAGCGAAGTGCCCCTGCGGAATCGTACTGCGGCACAGGAAGTGAGGAATTGAACCAGAAATGGTTTGCCGGTGAAACTGGGCCGAAAGCAGGATGCGCGTGTCCGCTAAATACTAACCGGGACAAATCGGAACGATTGATGGCCATGGAAATGGCTTTGCGAAATTCCGTGGCGCGGAACCAATTCTTCTTTGGTTCGGACAGCGGGGCGGTGGGCACTTGATTGAACCACATGAATTCGGAATCGAGGCCTGGGCCTGCGTCATGAGCGGCTTCGGGCATTTCTTTCTGTAAACGGTCGAAGTATTCGGCATCTAAAGCATTGATCAAATGAATTTCGCCGCGCCGGAAGCGTAGTACCTCGATATCACGATTGCGCTGAATATCGAGGCGGATGGAATCAAGATAAGGCAGAGGCTTTCCATCCTTATCTTTCTTCCAGTAATTTGTGTTTCGCCGCAGTAGAACGGAAGAACCCGGAGCGTAGTCTGCCACATAGAAGGGGCCGAGAACGGCCATCTCCTTCTTAGGTGAATGCGCGGAGAGAATCGCGACTTGATCGAAGAGGCGCTCAAGTCCCGCCACAGGGGCGGGGAAAGTGACGGCTACTGTGTCCGATGAAGGAGCTTGTATTTCGACTTGGCCTTCGCTAGAGCGGAATGAGTCACCTGTGGGAGAGTGAAGCTGCGGGTCCATCAGCGCTTTCATTGTGTAGGCAACGTCTTCCGAGGTGAAAGGCGTACCATCGGAGAAGTGCAGGCCGGTGCGGAGCCAGAATTTAATGGTGCGGCCGTCTGGGCTGACTTTCCAGGAAACGGCCAAGCCCGGCTCAAGGGCCTGGGTTTGCCGATTCAAGCGGATCAGAACTCCACCCGTAAGGTACCGGATAGCTTCGGAAGCATCTTCTTCAACCAGCAGCGGATTGAAAGTTTTCGGTTCGCCGCGGAGGCAGAAATGGAGCTCGCCACCCGGCTGACTGGCAGAGTCCGCACCAAGGAAAGACGGCAAGGACAGGACCAGGGTAAGAGTGAGAACAACGCATACACGGCGTATCACTGTATGACCTCCTGCGACGGAAGAACAAGTTGAAAGCACATGACCACAATTACGAGGAGAATGAGCGGCACCAACCTCCAGGGATTTGCCGCGACCGCGGAAAAATCTTCGAAGCCGCGCAGCAAATTTCCCCATGACGGCATCGGCTCCATCACCCCAAGACCCAAAATGCTCAGGTTCGCCTCGGTCAAAATGAACAACGGGATGGAAATCCAGAACTGCGCGTAGAAAAGCGGGCGCAGGATTGGCGCCACTTGGCACAGCAAGAGGCGTGAAGGCTTGCACCCCGAGGAGCGAGCAAGTAACAAGAAATCGGAATCCCTGACGCCGCGCGCCGTAGCGCAGATGACTCGAACCGAGGCCTGCCAACCCAGCAGGCCCATCATCAAGAAGGCGATAATCACCGACGCCATCGGCGGAACGTCGAGGGGCAACATGGCGCGAACCGTGAGAAGAAGGAAGAGCCATGGTAAGGCGAGAGAAATGTCCGTCACGGCAAGGACAATCCGTTCGAACCACCCGCCAAGAAAACCCGCAGCGCTCCCTAGCACTGCGGCAATCAAGGTGGAAAGAAGAGCGGCGGCCGGGGCCAGCAGCAGGGAGACGCGCGTGCCGTAAAGCAATCGGGATAAGGAATCGCGGCCCAGCGCATCCGTGCCGAGTGGATGCACCGTCGAGGGACCAGCGTTGGGGACATCTCGAAACTGTCTCGCATAATGAGCGGGCACGAGGATGGTGGCGAAGACTATGAGGGCAAAGATCATGCACAGTGCGAGGGCTGCGACCTTTTGCACGGGGCTCATTGCGTGTCTCCCGCGAAAGCGCGCCCGGCCAGATCGGCTAGCGCGTTTGCTGCGAGCATCACCAAACAGACAATGAGGGTTACATTGACGATGAGGGGCAAATCCCGGCTGAGTGCGGCCTGCCAGGCGAGTTGGCCTAGCCCCGGTGAATCGCACAAGGCCTCGATGGGAATTGCTGCCCCGAAGGCGATCGCGAAGGACACCCCGAGTAGGGCGAGGAGTGGCGGCGTGGCAAGCGGCAGGACGTGCCGCCAAAAGATCGAAAAGCTTCCCAGCCCTCTGGCTCGTGCTGCAAGGACGTGACGCTGGTCATACGAACGCAACAACAAACTCCGCATGTAACGATGGAGCCGGGGAAAGACCACGACGCTAATCGCGGAGAAGGCTGGAGCTCTCAGGTGAACGGCAAGCATAGCTACCACTGCCGAAGGCAGAGACAGGAGCAGACTACTGACGGCGGTCCCCGAGGCTTCGTAGAACCAACCGCGCGAGGCCAATCCCAGGGATGCCAGCAGTGCGGCCGCCAGCCACGCAACACCCAAGCCACGAATGATCGCGTTACCGGTTAGCGGAAGCCGCTGGGCGAGTAACTCCCGAACCGGGCGCTTCAGGGAATCGGATTCGCCGAGGTCACCATGGGCGAGTGCCGAAAGGTAATGGAAATAAAAGGAAGCCAGTCCTTCGTGTAACACTTGTTCCTGGCGCAAGGCCTCTACGCTCTGCGCGCTCCATCGTGGATCAAGTTCGCGTTCTTGAACACCATAGCCTGGTGCAAACCGAACCAGGGTTGCGCTGAAAAGAGCACCACCAATCCCGAGACATAGTAGGAACAAAACTCGGCGCAACGCATGGCGGAACAATATCGCGGCTTTTTCGTGTTTGATCACTTTCAGTCCACATTCGCTCGAACGGCACTCGGAAGCAGTTCAGCCTTCGAATAGTGTTTTTCTTTCACTTCGTACATGCTCCGGTCCGCCTCGGAGAGAAGCTCCTCTCCCGTGGAGCCGTCTGCGGGATAAAAGGAGCTACCGACGCTGACGGAGACAATCATTTCGGGGCACACAGTGCGGCTCGCCTCTTGCACAGCCCGTGACAATCGCTCATGCACTTCGGGGACGATGTCCTTTGTTACCTCGGGAAGCACAAATACGAATTCATCTCCTCCCAGGCGGCCAACCTGGTCATAATCTCGGCACGACGATCGGAATTTGACGGCAATTTCCTGAAGCAACTTGTTCCCGGTGAGATGTCCAAAAGTGTCGTTCACCTTTTTGAAGCCATTGAGGTCGCACAACAGCACCGCAAGTGGCTTCTTTGAACGCCGAATGCGGGTGAGTTCCTTCTCCAAATGCTGGCAAATTGACCTGGCGTTGGGGAGGCCCGTGAGAAAATCGGTGCTGGCTGTGCTTTGCGCCTTTTCGTACTGGAGTGCGTTCTCGACGGAAAGTCCGAGTTTGGAGCTAGCCGCTAACAGCATGCGCAGGTGTTCTTTGGTGAAACAATTCTTTTCACGTCCGTAGAGGGTCAGCACTCCCGCAACGCCGTCGTGACCACGAAGAGGAACGCTCAGCGCCGCCTGCAAGGTTGTCACACGTGAAGGAACCCCCGGGTGAAGGGTTTCCGCTGCAGGATTGCCGTTGCTTATCGGCTTCTCGTTCAGCGCTACCCAACCGGAGAGACCTTCCCCCCGGGGAATTCGCAGCTTTGAAAAAATGTCGAAGTCTACCCCATGAGCATATTCTGGAATCAGCAGCCCGTCTTGGCACACGTAAAAGACAATCGCGTCGTGAGGCACCATTTGCTTCAAGCGGCTCGCGACCACCGAAAGGGTTTCCCTCAAGCTCAAAGAGTTTCCAAGTGTTTGGGCAAGTTCAAAAAGGAGCTGAGCCTCTTGCCGCGCAGAAATGATGGAAGTAAGGAAGGAGGCAGCGCGTACTTCCGCTTCGTTGGGTGCCTCGGCATACCCCGAAGAAGGCGCGACATTGCGATCGATTTTGGGTGCGATGTCCAGTCGCCGTCTTTCGGTTTCCATGGAGTTGACCATGGCTTCCAATTCCCGATACCGACGCTCCATCACTTCCACGACACGAGGATCAAAACTCAGCCCTTTATCAGCGCTGAGGTTGGCCATGGCTTCTTCCGGGCTCATTGCCCGACGATAGGGGCGCTCAGAGGCAAGCGCATCAAAACAGTCCACAGCAGAGAGAATGCGGGCGCCAACGGGGATAGCTTCTCCCTTCAGTCCCTCCGGATAACCTGTGCCGTCCCATTTTTCGTGATGGGAACGCACGATAGGCACAACGGGATAAGGGAATTGGACGCGGTCCAGTATCTCTGCGCCCACCAGAGGGTGAATCTTCATTTTCTCGAATTCTTCCGGCGTGAGACGCCCCGGTTTGGAGAGAATGTTCTCGGGGACCGCGAGCTTGCCAATGTCGTGCAACATGGAGGCTGCGCGAATGGCATTCATCTCCGCTTCGTCCAGCCCGAGTTCCTTGGCAATCTCGACTGCATAGAGTTGCACGCGGCGCAGGTGATCGTGAGTGGTGTGATCTTTTGCTTCGATCGCCAGGGAAAGCGCCTCAATCGTGCGCAAATGAAGCGCCGCGATTTCTTCGGCATGCTTTTTTTGCGCTTCAAGTCGACCCAGGTAGATCCTGTAAGAGCGGTAAATCCAATAGACGATAGGGAAGACAAGAATAGAATATTGCCAGCCGACCAGTCCATTGATGGCGCTCACCCCACAGGCAATCAGCGCCCCGAGCAAATAATACGGAAAAGCCCACAGGTAGCATTCCTTCCAGATATGGAGAGGATTGCGGCCTTCGGTCATGGCGATGATGCCGGAGACAGAAAGCGTATTGAAGGCAAAATAGGTTGTCGCAGCCGCGGCTATCAAGAGGGGCCAGCGAAATCCCACGCCGGCGGCGAGTTTGCTGTGAAAGACAAACTCTGCGGCGCTAATGGAAAGGGCGAGATTTGCCAAATTAAAGAGCCACTGAATCGGGCGTGGACGCGGATTTGCGTGCCACACGGACTGAATGAGGCCCCCGAGGCATCCCATAATCAATGTCTCGGAATAAGAGAGATCAAGGATGCCCACAAGAATAAAGAGGAAATTCGCGGACATCGTGGCCTTAATGCCTGGTAGCTGCACCTTCAGTACCGAGGCGAACAACGCGACGGTCAGAAAGCAGACATAACGGAAGGAGTCTTCGGAGTGCCAGTGCAGGAGGGCGTAGAGGACCAAGGGGAGCCCTCCAATAAGCTGGGTGAAGATAAAGGCAAAGGCGGGGCCCCCGAGTGACTGAACGTCACGCCAAGAGCTTGTCCAGTAGTTCTTCGCAGCGGTTGCTATCACGCGTCTTTCCGTTCTTTTCCCAACCGTTCCCGACTATAGTGCTTGTACCCAAATGAAACGCCCCGAAGCCTTGAGAACAGTCAAGATCAACAAACAAACTTTTCCATTGGCATAGTGATCCCTGGGTAGTCTTCACCGTTCTGGCCCTTCGCAGAGCACAGAACGCCGTCCTTATTAATAAATTCTGATAACTGACTCATGTAATGGGAATAGTACGGGAAGTGTTTGTATTGAAAGGGATACTGGCTTTCAGGCTGCAGAGCCAGTTCTCAGCGGGAGGCATATATCCAGTGATACGTGCCCTCTAGGTAACAGAAAGCCGACCGTACTTTAGTACCACACCTGGGACCCCCCTGTACCATCGACGCACATCGTCCCAAAAACGGACACTGTCCGTGCTGACAGCTCCAATGTTTCGGCCCTGGTTCCCCTTCTTGGACGCTGCCTCAGTCAAGGAGTCCTTCTCATGTCCTCCACACGCGGAACCGGCCGGTCCTCTCAGGGCGGCATTCTGAAGACGACCACGTGGGGCGCACGTCTCTCGCTCTTGACCTTGATTACGTTGCTGATTGCGGGATTGGCCCTTGCCAACGGCAATAAGCATCGGCTGTCGAACGACCTTGACGCTCTTAAAGGCAGCCATAAAGTCGCCACGGTGGACGTCATCATCCAATACAACGTCCCACCGACCGATGCCCACCATCAGAGGGTAAGGAACAAGGGCGGGGTTCTCAAGACGAAGCTGGATTTCATCAAGGCGGCACACTATTCCGTTCCAGTTGGCGCGCTGGATGACCTGGCGACTGACCCTGATGTGGCCTACATTTCGCCGAACCGCCAGCTACGCGGCGCGATGGACCCCGTGGTCACCGCCGTCAATGCGGACATCGCCTCCTCCCAGGGTTGGGATGGCACCGGCGTCGGTGTCGCTGTCCTTGACAGCGGCGTTGGCCGGGTGGATGACTTGAATTCCGATGCAAATTCAAGCCAGTCTCGCGTCGTTTATAGCCAGAGCTTTGTACCGGGCGATACCTCCACGACTGACGCCTACGGTCACGGCACTCATGTCTCCGGTATCATCGCTGGAAATGCCTACGATTCCACCAGCCTGCGGAACTACCCGGACGTGTATCGCGGGATCGCGCCGGGAGCCAATATCATCAGCTTGCGCGTACTTGACGGCACTGGCGCCAGCGTAGACAGCGCGGTCATCGCTGCGATTCAGCAAGCCATCAATCTCCAGAGCACCTACAACATTCGTGTAATTAATCTGTCGCTATCTCGCGGCGTCTATGAGAGCTACACGCTCGATCCACTCTGCCAGGCCGTTGAATCCGCATGGCAGGCAGGTATCGTCGTCGTGGCCGCGGCAGGCAACATGGGCGAATACAATGGGGCCGGCACGAATGGTTACGCAACCATCGGCGCGCCGGGCAACGATCCCTTCGTAATCACAGTTGGAGCAACCAATACACACGGTACGGGCGCGCAAACCTCCCAGACAGTGACGAGTTACAGCTCGAAAGGTCCGACGACGTTCGATCACTTCGTGAAACCGGATCTTGTCGCCCCTGGTAATGCCGTGATATCGCTTCTAGCCTCTCCGAATACCACACTCATCACTGAGTATCCGCAACTCGCGGTTTTCCCCTGCGACGGGACCGGAACCAATTGCGGTTCTCGGTTCGGCCCAGCCAACTACATGCGAATGAGCGGCACGAGCATGGCTACGCCAGTGGTTAGCGGCGTCGCGGCCCTGCTTCTGCAACAAAACCCGTCCCTCACTCCGGACCAGGTGAAAGCCCGTTTAATGACGACGGCGTGGCAGGGCTTTGGACAATCCACGACGGCGACGAACTTGGGTACCGGCGTAACCTTTACGATCCAACAGGATATGTTTGCAGTGGGCGCCGGCGCCGTTGACGCAGCTGCCGCTCTCGCCAGCACGGACCTTGCTCCCTCAACCCTGGGTTCTGCGATGTCACCAACGGCCGTGTTCGACCCGGCCAGCAACAGCGTAACCATCACCGGAGCTCCGGGCACGGTGTGGACAAATCCGACTGTCTGGGGCAACTCCGTGATTTGGGGTAACTCCGTGGTTTGGGGCAACTCCGTCGTCTGGGGTAATTCAGTGGTTTGGGGCAACTCCGTCGTTTGGGGCAACTCTGTCGTCTGGGGCAATTCCGTAGTTTGGGGCAACTAGTCAGTCCGGTGGACGGACTCAGGTACAAGTCACCGGTGCGAAACTGACGAGAGGTAAACAGAAATGAAGATGCCCAGCCAAGCCAAAATCTATATCGCGCTGATCGCCGCCGTTGCTACCGCGGCAGTGACCCTGGCGGCATATCAGTGGAAGCCCGAAAATCTTGGCCAGTTCGTCTTGTTCTTTACTTTCGCGATGGTGGCCTCGGCAATGAAGATCCGCCTGCCGGGCTTTAAAACCACTATATCCATAAATTTTGTTTTCATTTTGGTTGGCATCGCCTTATTCAGCTTTGGTGAGACCGTCGTCATCGGTCTCGGCGGGGCGCTTGTTCAGTCCCTGTGGAGGACCCAACAGCGGCCCAAGCCGGTACAGGTGTTGTTCAACGCAGCATGCCTGACGGTTTGTACAGCCGCTGCCTTTTGGACCTCGCACAGCGTCTCAGCGATGGCGGGTTGGATTTCTCTCGCCGCGATGATGGCCCTGGGAGCTTGCGTATATGTGGTGCTAAACACGGGGCTCGTTTCGTTGGTCATAAGTCTGGCCGAGGAACGCCCCCTCAAAGAGCTTTGGTCTTCTTGTTATGAATGGACGTTTCCTTACTTCCTGGTAGGCGCCGCCGTGGCGGGTCTGGCTGCCGCCGCGAGCCATGGCACCAACCTGGCCGCGAGCCTGCTGATTATGCCAGTGATGTATTTCGTTTATGTCTACTACAGGCTGCATATCGTTCGCGCCGTGATCGAACGAATCTCCAGCGTGAGCCAGGAAAACGAAGCAGCGCTCCCTGCTCTATCTGAAGTCCGTTAACCTCGCTTGATAGCAGATTACCTGGCGATTTGCTTAACAGAATGGAAGCTCCTGGTCGAGATGATCCCCACAGGAAGCGAATCACAGAACGTCCTGGCCGCCATCGCCTGGCGCGAAGCCAGACTTCGGGAAATTACTGATCAAGCCGTGGAACCTGGGCAGGGCCCGGTTCAAGAACAGCTCGGCGAGTTGCGTGCCTTTGCCATTTCGCGCCTCAACCGTCTCCGGGATGTGGTGGCAAATTCCCAAGCGATTCACCAGGCCAGAACGCTCTTGGCCGAGCAGGTCGGAAAATTCACATTGGAAAGAGTTTCGGAAGACGGGAGGATCAGCTACAAAGCCAACGGAGAGATAGACTTCTTCGGGGAAGCGCCATTTCCACGTGCGGATGGTGCCGGCGGCACCGCATGCACGGAATCCTCATGAGGCCAATGGTTCGCGGGGATGCGCAATGCTACACAGCCAGATGGGAGTGGAATTCAGTCGGAAAAAGCAAAGGGCGGTCGCCTGTGACCGCCCTAAGGAATCTTGAAATGGTTGCGGGGGTCAGATTTGAACTGACGACCTTCGGGTTATGAGCCGGTTTCGGCCTTTCCGCCAGTAGCGGCGAGTAGCATCGCATACCTAAGAATCAAACACTTAGCTGTCGAGTCCTTCCACCCGTAGCGGGCCATAGCGGCGCAAAGTGTTACAATTTTCGCTACACCTGTCTCCTAAGCCTTTGTTTTCTTCTGGCTGAATCGTTTCTTCAATTCTGCGTTTAGTGTTTTAAGCAAATGTGGTCCCTTAGCCAGTGAGTCATAGTCTCGCTCAGCAAACTTATTGGCCAACTTCTCGTACTGCTTCCACACGCGGTCGTAGCACTCGGTAAGGAATTCCGGCGAAAGAGTCGCCGGATCGAGTTTTAGAATTTCACCGGGCGGGGCATATGCACTCCCTACTTTGGCGCACGTAGCGTACATACAGAGATAAAAATTGATGTTCCGGCGGTGAATCAGCTCCAGGCTCTTCCCATCTAAAAAAGACTCGACTTGCCGCAGGATGTCAGTGCTCTTGAGGTAAAGGTTCAGGTCGAACTTGTCCTTCCCGAACACGGAATTATAGAGTTCGTTGCTTTTGAAATAGTTGCGGGGCCTAGCGCGAGCGTCATCTGGTCTTCTTAGCACGACTGATAACATCCCCTGCAATACGTCAACGACAGTGACGATTTGGTCGACGGGCTTTCCTTGATCCCTGTAGTGCCCCTTTCTGCGGTCGTAATACAAATTGTATCTATGGAAAAGCGTCTCAATCTGGCGATGAATAGCGTCTGTAGCGCGAAGTGCCTCCTCGGGCATTTCGTTCTGACTATTCGTACAGCGGACAACTTCGTCTCTAACCTTTTTGTCTGCTGTCTTGATAATCCTGACCAACACTCGCCGTGCATCAGGAACAGGCAGATTCTTGGCTTCCAGATAATAGCTGTATATCTCGCGCGAAGTCTGCAATCCATTGACAATCTGTGGATCATTAATCTCTATCTGCAAGAACCCTGCGTTGTCAATCTTATCGGCCAAAATGGTGATTCCATTATTTAGCAGCCAAAACTCGGAACTACCTGGATTTCTTAATGTACCTGCGATCCTCTTATTTACTGGCGTGCTCTTCCAATACCCGCGGACATTGGAGTCGAAGATCCTCTCTGCAATTTCCCCGTTTGGTTCCCTTAAAAACTCATAGTAGTCAACCAATTGCACTAGGCCGATTTCACCCTCAACTGTTGACATTGGCTGTGTCGCCCATTTAAGCGCCTTCTTTTTCGGTGGCCGCGCTTGGACCTGCATCCAGAGTGCCGTGCCATTAACAAAGTAAAAATCGCACTCTGCCTGGCTGAAATGTTTTTTAACGGCCTTCTTTATTTTATCGACTGACTTGTTGCAATCCTCATTCGGCTGGACATCTCTCTTGGTTATGTAGAAGAACTCGACCGCCAAAGGTGGATTCTCGCCCACGATGATTCCATACTTGTCTTTGAACAATCGCATCAACGCTACTAGCTCAGGACGGTACGTCGAGTGATACTCTGCCTTCTTTTTGGTCAGGTCGAGGAGGTCATCAATAAACCAATACAATTTATCTATAGCTGCCGGCGAGAATCCTTCGCCCTCCTTCACCTGCATCAACAAAAGTTTGACTTTATTAGGAGTCTTGGGGTCAAGTTCTGACTCTGCGTCAACCAATTCTCCATTAACGAACATGTACATCGCGTCCACGCCGCCATCACCCCCACCGCCAGTCATGCCGGTTTTTAACTGGCTGTCACTAAGGTCGAACGGTCGCAAGAATTGATCAAGGCAGTAGTACTCAAAAACATTAACGTCCTTCTTGGGGGTGGGAAATCGCTTCTCTTGCCATCCTTTGAAATTTGCCTCTAACGCTACAACATCATTTGCGCCCATGTTCCCTCCACAATTGCCGAATCATCCTACACCGGCGCCAACGGATGAGGAAGTTGGTTCGCCATGTGCCGAACAGATCTCCGGATTGGCGCCACCGCGTTTACTGTGGTTGACTTTTGCATAACGTAAGGGTTAGGTTGCCATAGCCGAAGGACGTCAAACCTGGAGTCTGAAATGCAATTCTTTAAAGCTGGTGTTCAGTATGGCGACTGGGAAGGCACAGCCAAAGCGGATGATATCGACAGAGGCGAAATTCACGAATATCTCACAGAGAAGGGCCTGATGAAGCCAAGCGAGTTTCTCTTGGGGATAGATTTCTGGATGAGCGGCGAAGCGCGCGAGAAGGGCAAGCTTGATCCTCCTATGATTCGTTGCCTTTTCCTAGAGCAGCGCGGGCCAGATTTTGAGTCTGTGCAGAACGCCCTGCTTTCTATTCAGGGCCCCATTCCTGTGCGTGTTAGGGATGTGAAGCTGAGTCTCCTCGACTTTTTCCGTTTGTTCAAGAGATTTAGCGTCGTTCTAACGGCTCGCGACCTATCACTCGGCGGACGCGAATACCAGGAGATGGAGGATAGCGATTAATAAAGAAAACCATCTGGATCCACCGAGCGGCTCTCTCAAGATTAATGAAATCGACAAAATCGCTTCTGAGGCTTGCACAAAGTCGGGGGCGTTTGCTCTCCTAGTTTCCGTGCTGCTCTTTTTGCTTTGCGTCTGGTGGCAAAATCAAAAAACGGATCAGGCTCTCGGTGGTTACCTTGCGTGCAGAGACAATCTCGCTATGTGGCTTGAGGAACTCCAGAAAGACAAGTCTTGGCAGAAATATGTCGAATCTCATCCCGATGCCGAGCAGAATCCCTTGGCTGAAGTGATTCACGCTCAAGTGCCAACAAAGTTTAGCAGCGCATCGTCGAAAACTGAAACCAGTAAACCTGAAGCAGTGCCACCCGGCTCGAATCTGAAGCTGCATATGTCGAATTCTGGTCCTTTGGCACCGGCGGCACCAACTTTCTTGACCGTAACGGCCCTTGTTGACCAATATGAGATGCCTAATATTGTTGCAGCTTGGCAAGGGCTGAATAATTCGGAACGCCTGACCAAGAGTCGAGGATCCTCCAATTACTTCGATTTATCGATCGTGAAATGGGCGAATCGACGCGGCAACTTAATTTACGCGAATGTACTCTCTGGGATGTGTAGAGCCACCGAGCTTGAAATACCGCACAAGGGTCTCAAATCCGAGCAGTACGTTCCGCGCATCAATGATGAAGCCCTGATGAATTGCATTTCCTTACGTGACCTCAGAGAGTTGGCGCAGTATGAGCTGCCGCAAACATCTAATCCTGCACAGATAGGAGGCAAGATTGGAAAGGAAGTGGACTTGTCACCAGGGTCTCTCCCAAAAGACCCTTACGCTGCGAGCATTGTCGCGGAGGCACTACTTTTCTTCGCGCTGGTATATTTCGCTGCTTTTACACGCGAGGCAGTTTCTAGCGAGACGTTCCCTGTACGCGGTACTCTCTTTGGTGCATTTTCTCGGGTCCGCTGGATGTTGTTCGTATTCCTTATTGCGCTTTGGATACCATTCCTGGCCTGTTCCGCCCTCGCGCTCACTTCCAGAATCTTGCCCGTGGCCTTTGGAATTGCAGGGGTGCTACTAGTGACGATTTCGGTGCATCGAACGCTTAACGGGAAATCATTCTTTGCGTCCATTCGTCCATCTTCGCTCTTGGCTGGCTACAGTTGGCGCCGCATAAGGAAATAATCGCGGCCGGCCGAAAACGCATGGCTGACTTCACCAGGCCCGCATACGCAACAATGGATGAATTTTTGAAGCGCGAGCCACCACATCTTTTGTGGTTGCTTTGGATGCCGCCGCTTTCTTTTCGTCAGCGGTTTCACCTTCAAATAAGTGGTGGAGTTCCTCAACGTGTTCGGGATTAATCGTGTCATTGCCGTTCCACACGGGATGAGGGAGCGAGTTCTTCGCCGCCGTCGTCTCGAAAAAGTCCTCCGAGGCTTCTTGCATAAAGGAAACCGCCACTAGAATCTTCCCACTCGGAAGGTCGATGTAATGGCTCCCGTACTGCGGGTGGAAATAATGAACAAACCGCATCCACTCGGCTTTCGACATGATGTGGTAGGTGCGCGTCATCTCCCCTTCCCTTCAATAACTCGCGCAAGGGCGCTCAAAGAAACTGTGTGGAGGTGGTCCACCAGGAAACCAGTGTGCCCAAAAATTCGCAAGCCGGCGGCTCGCGCCTGCCTGCAAAAATATTCGTCTTCGCCCTCCACCGTGAAACCGTTTGCGTCATACCCAAATCTAAAAAACGGCTTCCTCAGCTTCTGAAACGCCTCCCGTCGAATGGCCATGCAACCGGTCCCCGCGCCTTCCAGTTCCACCCACGAGACGTTTGGCGGAATGCTGCTTTGGCCGGGTAGCAATTTCCAACCCAGGTTCAGACGCAGAATGCTCGGGTCGTTGCCGCTCAGGCAATAAAATTTCGGAACGATGATGTCCATTTCTGGCCCCGCGAAATCGCACATATCCAACAAATTCGCAGGTGGATGCATGTCGTTATCAACCAGCAAGCACCAATCGAGGCCTGATTCCAAGAAGGCTTTTGCTCCCAAATTCCGCGCGGCATCGTGAGGCCGAGCATTGTGGATCCCGTGCCTTACAACTTGCCGTTCGCCACGCGCCCGGACGACGCCCAGCTCGCCCAGCCAAACCGATAGGCCTGTGCAAGGCCAGCCGTCGCGCTCCCAGCCGGCGAAGGTGACGACGAACACTGAGCTTTTTCTCATCATTACTCGCCGATTTCCTCATCTGCTTGCGGCAGCCCTAGAACCAGATCCGACACCGTATCGGCTTCGATGGCCACGCAGAGCTCCAAGTCGCCGATGATCTCGGTGCAATGCGCCACTCGCCTCAAACTCTCGTCGATTTCCGTTTCGAGAGCATCGCGTTGATGTTCGAATGAGATGAACATCTCTCGCGTCGGCGTGGGGGTGTAGATGACCTGGCCGTCATCGGTCAAGATGCCGTGCTCGTCGATGAAATTCTTATAGGCGACCTTGGCAAGGTCCAACCGCTGCTGGGCGCCCTGCAATTCCAGCCGCGCGGTTTCCAGAAGCGAGATGTAGACCGGACTGCTCATTTAATTGTTCCACGGCGCATTTTGCGGTCAAAATGTTTTTGCGGGTAATCGGAACTCAACGGCGGCTTGCTTAGGCCCGGCCTGAGGCGCGGCACGCCTAAGATTTGTTTCGCCAGTCTGGTCGCCTTGCAGAGTCCAACGCCATATTGTCTCGCCAAGCGTTTCGAGTAATTTTCTTTTCGCTTAACCGCTTCGACGAATGCTGCCTCTTTGACTGGATCCGTCGGATAGCCCACGTTGTCCTCGCGGCGCAGACCATATTTGTGAAACGTGGCGTAAACCTGATTTGCCGGTACGCGTAGATGTTTGTGGATCCGCTGCCCGCCCCAACCTTCGTGAAACAACTTCACGATTTCCTTTTCTGGCGTTGGCGGCCGCGTCGGTAGACCCATCGCCCGCTGTGCTTTGCCTACCTGGGGGTGTCCAATATGTAGCCGGCGGGAAATTTCTGCCTGTGTCACTCGCGCCAAAGTCCATTTGCGGATTTTCTGTTTCTCCGCGTCGGTGAGATGCCAGCGGTGCTGTGGATTTGCTTTACGCATCTTGTCTGTACTCCGTTTTTGGGACACCGGAAAAAGTGGGGATGTCCATCCCCTTTTTTCGAACTACCGTGTGGCTGGACTCTTTGACATGCTCAGCTTCGTCGAAACCCTGCAGAACTCTATGGATCGTGGGAATACTCACGTTGAATCGTTTGGCCAGGGCTGGGGCCCGCAGGCCTTCGGTTTGCGCAAGATGCAAGATTCTTTGTGCGGTTGCCGGCGACAAAACTCGTTCGCGGCGCCGATTGCGTCTTACTGCTATTCTCGGCGGTGGAGTGGCGTTGCCTTGCGGCAATAAAAAGTCTTTCTCTATTCGCAGCATTCGGAATTGTGAAATTTCTGCGTCGGCCAACTCCAAGAAAAAATGTTCAATGGTGGCCACTGATCGAAGTGCACGGATTTCCTCGATCCTGCTGTGTACCTTTTCGCTCAGTTTTAACTTGACGATGTGCAACGCCGCCCCCTTACAGATGACCTCTGATTACTCCGCCTGGGTCATCCTTGCTGGAAATCCCCGGTTCAATGTATCTAGGCAGCGGTGCGGAGATGTTCATTACATTCGACCCAACAGGATAGGAGGCGACCGCGGAACTCACCGTTGGTGCAGCGGTGGCGGGCTGTTGATAATTTCCAGCCCAAACGCCGGAATTCAGGTTCATCGGATTTAGGGTCATGTTGTTTCCTTCCGCATCGCCTAAGCGTTGACCAGTCCCAGGATTTCTTGCACCGAGCCATCGGCTTTCACCATCGAAATCGTCGCGTTCGGCACGCACGGCCTGTCGACCAAAGAAATTTCCGCAGGAATTGCGGCATAGCGCGTTAGATTTGTGCCGGCATCTTGCCAGCGGCGCGAATATCGCCCGCCCACACTGAATCCCACATACGTTCCTGTTTTTACTTTTTTCCACGCGGCGTCGTCGGTGATTTGGGCGCAAATTTCGATTTGCTTGGCGGTGTCGTTGAACTGGATCTGCGAAAGTGTGCCAACCGCACTCAATTGATGCATCTCACGAAGATTGCCTTTCGATTTGCCCTGGGAATCCTTTTGAACGGATTCACTCCACGCCTGGAAGTGGGGTTTGCTCTCTTGGTAGTCGCAAATTTCACCGTCACGGTCTGGAACTTCGGCCGTGGCGATGCCATACACCAAGCGTTGTTCTTCATCGATTTTTGACAGGCGTATGAAGAGTTGGAGTGGTGCGGCCTTGGCCAGCCGGTCCCCGGATTTCCTGCCGAATATCTCGGCGGCCTCGTCTGACTCCGACTTCGCGATGCCTTGGTATATTTTTGCGAAGCGGCCGTTGATCACAGCCTGCTCTTGGCGGAACCTCTCAGCGGCCGGGTTCACTGGTTGAGTCTTACTCCCGCCCAGCAGACCCAGTTCCGCCTTCCTGAAAAATTGCGTAGCGAAATCCGGAATATCGGCGCCACCGTCATCGAACGGCACGACCTTCGTCAGTTCAATCGGGCCTCGGCTGTCGAAGCTTTCGACCGGATCCCCTCCGAAAATCATCCGCAACAAATAATTTGGTTCGTTCATCGTCTTCCTCCCGTCACAATCCCAAACTCTTTCGCAACTCAGCTCTTTCCTGTAACAGCTCAGTTCGCCTGAATTCTGCCTGCCATTTTTCGTGTTCGAGTCTTTGGAGTTCGATGTCACGACCTGGATTGAGCGGCAGAAAAACGTGACCGGCGAGCGCGAACGGTTGGCCTGCGCGGTGATCGTTCCGGTAGCGCACCAGACGAAGGCTGCATTCCGTGAATGTTTGTTCGGCCGATCGATACAAATTCTCCACGGCGGCCAAGCGGTCCCGTTTCAACGCCAGCATGCTGGCGACGGCTTCGACGTTCTCAGTGCGAGTTTTTTGAAACCACAACATAGAAAGCTCCTGGCTACTGAGAAGCAATCGACGCGATGATCGAAGCCGGGTACGCAATCAGTCCGGTCGGATCCAAAAAATATCCGGCCTTGAAAATATTGGCGATTTGCTGATTCACGGCATTGTAACCACCGCCGCCTGTTGCTTGACCGCCAGTGTTATCGAGTGCCAAGAGCGCGGCTGGTATGGGAAGCGTGAACGGGCCCACGCCGGATGCCGCGGTGCACGTGATGATAATTTTTGTTGCCATTCAACTCCTCACGGTTTCAGAGCTACTACTGCCGCAAAATAAAAACGCCACCTCTGACATCAAGGTGGCGTTTGAGTCTTGCTTGCGCCTTCTGGCCTATTCGGCCCGAATTCTTCGTCTCCGACTTTCCTAGACTCCTATAACAGAGTCAAGAAGACAATTTCGAATAACGTATACACTTAATTACCTACTCTGGATTGATTCCTTTTTCAGTCATAAGTTTTGAGTATCTCTCATCGTAGAGTTCTTTGACCTCGGGAACAGGAGTGAGAGCGTTCCACACTTCGTGAAGTCGTTGGTTGATGCGGGCACCTTCGAACCGGTAATGCGCCTGTACCTCAGTAAGCATGCAAAGCAAAATGGCCGCAACACGGAAAGTATGCTGAGCAATGGTGAGTTCCACGACTATGTTGTCAAAATCTGCCCGCTCTTCGTGCGGTATGTCTTCGGGGGTATAGAAGATGGCGGTCGGCATCAAGCCCTGAAAGGTGGCATGGGCCATACCGGAGTACTCTTGCCAGAACCCGTAGGTCAATCTTTTTAGAAACTCCTGGTTCGGTGTCAGAGGCGCATTCCCGCTAGGGTTGAGATAAGTGCTGAGCGTAGGCCAGCGCGTCGCGGCGGTTACGCCAGCTAAGGTAATGCCACTCATCCTCATCAACAAGTCGATTCGCTTCCGGCGATCCGCGATGTAATTGTCCCACGCCTGGTCTCCACCGTACCGCTTCTCATCAGCCTCCAGTGCCTGCAACATACGTTTGAAGCCGCTCTCACGAAACTGATAGCCCTTCACACCCGGATTCTCCAGCAGTACCGTGATGTTGTAGAGGCAGTCGATCATGCAACGGACGAGAGGAAGGACGACGATGCTATATGCGGGCTTCCAGGCCCCGTCCCCTTTCCCTTTCCGACGTTCATCGGCGTTGAGAAAAAAGAACAAGTTGTAGGTATGGTGGGCCTGCTTGAGCATGACGTAGATGTCCGCATTCAGGAAGCCGGGTTTCGACTGAATTTCTGGTCCCTCTCGCTGGACCTTGAGAGCTATAGTCTGAGAGAGTCGCCCCAATTTCTCCTGAAAGGTCTTGGCGTCAATGCGGATCTCTGTCGATTTGGTTTCAGAAACCATGGTCTAGGGCCAAAACTTATGCTTGAGCGCCATCGACGCGACTCCCAAAAGAAAGGCGATGAAAGCACTTACCCCAGCGATGGCAATTTTTGTATTGCGGTCTTCACGTCGCTCGGCTTGTTCCCACGAAAATCTCAGGATGACGGCATCGCGATAATAAACGAAACGCCATATAAGAGGTACTACCCCAATGCCAAGGAGAAAACAAACGGGAAGGAGAATTACTTCACTATGCGCTGGCGATATTTTCTTCGATAAAATTATCGCTATAAACACGCTCGACACGGTCAAAGCGAAAGAGGTGATTAGAGCAAACAGCTTTCGCACGCTTCCCGGAACCAACCTATCCCTCCAGAGTTTCCGCCGCTCAATGATGGTTTCCATTGCGTGAAAGACTTGCCACATATCGGCTGTGGCCAGACCTAAGCTCCACCAGTGAGTGCCATCATCACTCACGCTGAAACGAGCCGCAAACATATCTTTTCCATCCAGATTCATTTCGAAATCACGGGTCTCCTTGCCGACTTTCGGCAAATCTTGAATCTCAGTACATATTTGGTCTCCGACCGAGAATGTTGTTTGGATGGAGTAATAGGTCGGGTCAATCTCGGGTCGAGTTGGAAGACGCGACGCCGCTTCGAGAATTATTTTTTGTATTGCCTCAATATCGTCGAGGTAGAGACGTGCTGTCGGAAGCCGTCGAGGAACTTCCTTCTCACGCGATGAGATAGTCATTAAGATAGTTATATCAAGAATTACGGTTTGGGGAAATCCTGAGCGCACGCTGGCTCCGAATTAAGATATTGCTACCATCGCCCGTGCTTGGCGCGCATGAAAAAGTAAAAGAGCAGGATTACAGCTATCGCACTTCCGATGCACAGCAGAACATCGCCGAATGGATTCATCGTTGGTCCTTGTGTGGCTGGTAGCCGGATTTTTCGCAGCGTGCTGCCCGTGCTCGTGCAGCACGCTGCGCTATTGGATCTCTCACCAGGCCGAACTCATGGGCGCAGCTATTGCAGTGCGTTTGATTTCCCAAACGCACCAGCAAGTCGCTGCCGCACTTTGGACATTTCTGCTTTTCTTCCGTCATAACGCCTCCGTTCAATTCGGCCGCTCGGCCTGAGCTTGGTGCTGGTGTGGGATCTCGTTCAGCGACTGCTCATCGTACGTCATCGCCATAATCGAATCGTAGAACCGCCAGTCCGACATCAGGTGTCCCATGACGCGCTGCACGAAGCCCGCGCGAATCACTTTTTCTCCGAAAGCAAATGGCTCCACAAGATAGGCGTCGGTTCCGGGAATGCGTTCGAGCACTTCGCCGCGGCCGTCAACACGCGATGCGCCACACGCACCACACCGGCCGATCGAAAGAAACAACTTGCCAACAAGCGGGTCCGCAGGTTTTTCGGGTGGCTTGTTCTTCGGCAATCGCACAAATCCCATGCGGTGCAGGCAAGCGCGTACTCTGCCGGTATACAGAGTGTATTGGTCGATCATGTGTTCGCAGATGCTCATTCTCTTGGCGTCCTCCTCGCTGATGGCCATTCCCGGAAAGACTCCCTGGATATCGGTTAGACGCTGCCACGATTCGCGTGTCGCCTGCCAGCGTCGGCGCTCTCCGATATCGTCCGCCTGCTCCGTGCCCGTGTCGATTTCCATCCATAACCCCGAAAGCCTTTGCGTCTGTCGCTCCGTGAAAAGCGATTCATAGCCTGTCGTCCTGCAGCAGGCACATGCATTCGGCCATTCATCGAACGGGCGGAGCTTCACCGGAATAATCATCAACCCCTCCGACGGATGGCGAATTGCCCGAGTCGGCTAAAGTATTGCTTGCGGCTGACGCCCGCTTGTGGCGCTGGTTGTTCCGGCCGGCGTTGTGCAAATTGCCCGTGATTCTGGCAACGCGCAGATCCGTCGGGCAGAACCTGCAACCTGATCCCACACCCGTCAACGGGACAAATGCCATCGACAATCGGCTTCGGCGGTAGGACGCCATCTTTTGCACCACATTGGTTGCAAAACAGCACCCATCCACCGCGGCCGTCACTCATCGGGATCGTCGATGTGCTCTTGCAATCCGGATTCGGACATGGGTCGTTGGCTTTCTTCGCGGCCTCGAAGCTATCCACGCGCGTTTCTTTTTGCGCACGCGCTTGAATAGCCGCGGGCTTCGGCTGTGGCTTGGAGATTAACTCGCCCCAGGCGTCGCGGACCCCTTCCGCGATTTCGCGGAGAACGCGTTTCGCATGGTCCAAGACACCAAGCACGGCGCCGCGCGATGCCCGGAAGAGATGCGTGGCCAACGCCAAACTGAACAGGGCGTCATCGTGCAAGCCGGACGGCACGGCATACTTGATGCCTGTTCCGTCCAACACAAATTCCATGCTTTCCAGTTCTTCGCGGTAGACCGCGAACCTCTCCGGCACGCTGATTTCGCGGTTGTCGCAAGCAAGCACCAGCTCCTCAATCAGCAGCCGTCTCGACGGCACTGTGAACACAAACGGCTCCACGTTCATGCCCGCTTTTTCGAACTCTTCCGCGACCACGTCGCCCACGCCCGTTGCGTCCACGATCGCCTTTCGGCAATTAAACGTGCGGTACCACAGCGCCGCACGTTCGACTTGCAACGTCCAACTGATTTGGTGAAACCGGTCTGTCGCCACCACGGCGCCATGCTCATCGATGACTGTCAGCACGCTCCAATCCGTTTTCCTCGCAACGTCAGCCGCCAGAAAATACTGCACACCCGGCACCGGCCCTTCCAGTTCCTGGCCCACGAAAATCTTGTCCAGGTTCCGGAACAGGCTGCAATCGCTGTCGGGAATTTTCCCTAAATAGAGGGCTTCCCATAAAACGATCGGCATTTTCGTCCGCAACATTTCGACCAGCGCGGGATCGACCAGCTCCGGGTCGGTCGGAAACGTCAGAAAATCCTCGCCCGTTCGCAGCCGTTCTTCGGGAGTGATCCGCTGTACACGAAGCAAATTCCGAATCGCCCAGTTGCGGCTTCCCAATTCCAGGTTGAACAGGCAGCGCATTCTTCCGCCCGTCGCCGTGATGACCGTCAACGCCGCTCCGTAAATCGCTTCCGGCATGCGCGATGCTTCATCCAAAACAACCCTGTGATAGTTGCCGCCGAACAGGCAATCCGGATTGTCCGCGCTGACAAAATCGATGTACGCACCACTCGCGGAAGAAATCTGCAGCCGCGCTTCGTTCACTTTTACTCTGCGCGAGCGGATCCACGGCTCCAGCAACACCTTGCACTCGTCGAACGCCCGCTTCGATCGGAAGAACCATGGGCCCGCAAAAGCACACGACTGCCCCGCCAGCAGTCCCTCAATCAGCCAGCAATAACTTGCCGCGCTCTTGCCAGTCTTCGTCGCCGTCCCAATCCATAAAATTCGCGCAGGATGCTCCACCATCTCCCGCTGCTTCTTCGTAAATGGAAATGTGAATTTCATTGCTTCGCCACCGTCCGCGGCTTCCCATTCTCAAAAATCACCGTGTACTCGTTCTCCATCGGTTGTGGCGGTAGGAGTTTTCTGTGCGTCGCATCCAACGCCCCTTCCTTCCGCAGCATCAACTCCAGAAGACCCCTCATCGCCACCAGCGCCTTCAAAGGCCCGTCAATCTTTTCGCCCGCCTCCGCCAGAGCCCGCAACCGCGCGAACTCGAATTCCAACTCCAGCAACTTTCCCTCCGTCGTCGTCGCCTTCGGCGTGTTGTGCTTCCTCCACGGCAAATGCTTCTGCCGGTGATAACGCAGGATGTCTTTCTTGATCCCGAACTCCGCCACCACCGCTTTCATCTGCCGGCCACGCAAAAGCCAAAGATTGATTTCCTTCGCTCGTTCGTGTGAGCAGATGCTGCACTGCGCCATCGTCAACTTCCTTCCCCTACCGTTGGGGCATCCGCCGTGTAGGGCGTCGATAGGCGGTTTGCCCGAGGCCGGATGCCGAAAGTTATGACCCTGAAACCGACGCTACCAGCTTTCTATAACACGCGATATCGAAGGTTTCGTTCCGGCTCACGTGATGAATCGGATTCGCAACCCGACGCGCTCTGTCTCTGGAATGCAGGCAGAGTGCAGCATTTCTCGTATCGACCCGACGCGATGTAGCGGGAATCGTCACAGCGAGTGTGTCGCCACGCGGGAAACCCGCGTGCCTGACAGCACCACAGCAACAATCGCCCGTCCAGGCCCGCGCTGGCTTCATGGCGAGCCATTCCTTGCGATCACTGGAATGGTGATCGCGTCGTCGGCGGGGCAGGGCGTGTGCGAGGGGCGGCATTTTTTCAGTCGTCTGGACCTCTGACTTCACGAGTTTGAGCAGGACGGAAGATGTAATCGCTTTTCAAATCTCTGTAGACTTCGGCGAACTGTTTCTCGAAGTAAAAAGGCGGTGGGATTTTGATGCCCTTGAGTTGGCAGCAATGGATGACAGCCTCGAGTAGATCCGGCAAGGAATTGTGAAGGATGTTTTCGTCGGGACGGAACTCGAAGAAGACTTTGGCGAACTCCAGTTTGAAGGAAAGTGACCCGAATGGTTCGTCGTTCTTGCCGAGTGATTTGAAAGCAGTTTTGATTTTATCGGACAACTCAACAGCAGCAGCAGCCAGCGAACCGTTAGGTGAGCCCCCTTCTTCTGCTTTTCCCTTTCTTTCTTTTCCCTTAAATACCCTTCGTGTGACTGGGGAGTCACAGTTTAAGCCCTCCAAAGTCACAGTTTCGGCGTTTTCCACAGCGTTAGAGTCACAGTTTGCGGGTGCATGAGTCACAGTTTGTCGGGTGGAAACTGTGACTGGGGAATCACGGTTAACTGTGACTGGGGAGTCACAGTTCGAGAGTTCGTAGTTGAGAAAATATTCGGTTGGATTGCCGCGACCGCCTTTGCTCGGATTTGGCGCGAGCAGGACTTTGTGGGCTACAAGTCGTTTGGTGATGCGGCTGGCAGTTTCGCGGTCGGCGAGCCCCGCTTCGGCGGCAACTGTGGTCATGCTCGGGTTGGACACGCCAGTCTTATGGTGGGCGTGATCCGCCAGGACGAAAGCGACGGCTTTTTCATCCGGTGACAATCCGCGGAGCCGGCGGACGAAGTTGGTGGCCTTGATGCTCACGCTTGCGCCTCCGCCAGCAGCTTGCGCGTTTCGTCGGACAGGCGGACCAGGTTGCCTTCGCGCGTGAGCCATCCGCGCCGCACCAGGTCTTCGGCAAGGCCGAGACGGCCGCGCAAGAGAGTTTCGGCTCTTGCGATTTCGAGAACCAGCCGGATCTCGTCGCTATCGAGTTGGCGCGCGAGCAATTTCCGTTGTGCTTGAGAATTTTTCTGTGCTACCTTGGCCACGCGTTCAACCTTCTGTTCGAAGTATTCGCGGCGTCGGGCTTGTCCCCGGCGCCGTTTTATTTCCGAACACAAAAAAACCCTGAAAGAGAGACACCTGTCCCGAAGACCGCTTAGTCCCGCGGTCCCCGGGCAGATGCTTTGTTTCTCCTTTCAGGGCCATCCCTGCTTGCTGCCGTTTCTCCTTTCGTGGCCGAAGAATTTCGTTATCGGGATCCTCGCTGCGCCGGCCGGCTGCGCGGGGATTTGGCATCCAGGTCAATGTTGGCTTTGCGCTTCGCGCGGCATTCTTGACAGCGTTTTGGTTCTGAGAGTTCGCGCTGCTCAAAAACCGATTGCTCCCCGGCCGTGAAAACGAACTCGGCGCCGCACTGGACGCACTTCAAGATTTTGTCCGGCATCAGGCTGCCTCCTTCGGTCCCTTAGGCCAATGAGCTTCGAGCGGTTCTGTATAGACCTCGATGCAATGCCGCAGAACGTCGTCGGGTAACTCTGGCGTCAAGCATTCACCGTCTCCGCGCCGAACATACTCCAAAAGCAAGGCGCGGAACTCGGCAAAGTCGCGGATGCTGTCCGCCGGAATCTCGCTGATCAGCCTCTTCATGGATAAGCGGATCAGCTCGTCGATTTGCTCGCAGAGCTGCTCGGTGATTCGCTCGTAGGATTTCAAAAATTGGTCGCGACCCAGTTTTTCGATGCTCATCGCCAGCCTCCAAATTCCAATCTTGCCAGCGACGCGCTCCGCCGGTTCGAGTTGAACCAAAAGTTCAGGCGCCGCCAGATCCATCGCATCGCGCACCTTCCAGCTAAAGTTACTTCGCCACTTGTGGAGCGCGTTCGGGACCATGGTTGCCGGCGTCGGGAACGATGAGGCGTTCGAGTTCGTTGCAATCAATCATCGTCGCCATGCCGAGCTTGTAGCGGGTCAATTTGCCGGCGTTAATGAGCTTCTTGAAATAGGCCACGGTGAGGCCGTACTTCTCGGCCGCGAGATCCATCCGCTTGTAGTCCTTGGCCTGCTGTTCGCTGATTACTTTTTCCCTAACAGTTGGCTTCTTCGCCATCGCGGCACTCCTTCTTTTTTCTTGACAAGTCCGCTATACAGCGCCATGCTGAGCGTGCTTGGAGGATATGTCAATGCCAAGGCACGTTTCCGGTAAACAAAGTTCGCAAACAAGGCAAATCGACAAAAGCCGTGTGCACGAGTTCCGCGGCCAAAATTCCGCGGAAATGGTCATTAAGTGGCTGAAGCAGCCGGGCATACCGTTGACCGGGGAAGTGCAAAAGCTCATTCAGTTTTCCACAAGGCTTGCAGGGGGCGACCTGAGTGTCGGGCAAGAAATCGTGGAACACATCGCCGACACCGTGGCGAAATGGAAGCTTGGATGGGCGCCGGTCGCATCTTTTAGCACCCTGGACGGTCTGGAAATCAAATGGAAGCCAATCGCCGACACGCGCACGGTCCCGCCTGCCTTGTGGGACGCCTACTGGCACGCGGTTCAACTACTGGAGCAAGGGTTGCTCCATCGCATCCGCCAATGCGCCAGACCAGGCTGTGAAGAATGGTTCTTTGGGAAATTCGATCACCAAAACTTCCACTCCGATGCGTGCCGCATTGCCAGCCTGTCGACGGACGAACAGCGCAAGGAAGCCCGTCGGAAATATATGCGTGATTTGCGTGCGAAGAAAAAGCTCAAGAAGTTTCGCAGTTCGAAGAAGGGAGGGAAGTGAAATGTCACTCTATAAACGCGGTTCGGTGTACTGGCTCAACGCCACAATCGACGGCCGACGCTACCAGGTGTCCACCGACTGCACCGGCAAGGAGGCCGCGGAAAAGTGGGCTGCCGGCTGGCGTGTGCAACGGGCTCTCAGCAAAGTCGACCTAGCGGACAGACCAAAATACACGGTCGGCGAATTACTCGACCAGCTCAAGACTCGCTGGCAACTGGACGAGAAGGCCACGAAGCAAAACCTATCCCTGCTCAAAAAGGCGAAAGAGGACTTCGGTACGAAGATGGCCGACGAACTCACTGCTAAGGATCTCGAACGATACGCGCTTCGCCGCAAGAAACAGAAATACGCGAACGCGACAACGAATCGGATTTTCCAGTGCATCCGCCGCGCCTTCAATCTTGCCGGGGTCACCTGGCCCGACTTCGATTTGCTCGATGAAAAGGACAATGTGCGGGAAGGCGTGTTCAAGCGAGAAGAGATGCAGAAGGTTTTGAACAATCTAGCCGACGATGGCTTGCGCGATTTCGTCGCGTTTGCCTACGCAACCGGAATGAGGAAAGGAGAAGCAAGTGTGTTGCGTTGGTCCTTCCTCCAGGGCGACAGCATCATTGTCCCGGCCGGCGTCTGCAAAAACCGGACACCGCATCGCATCCCCGTCGCCGGGCCATTGGTCCAGATTCTCGAACGTCGCAAGACTGCCCGCTGTTTCGAATCTGCAGGCACGACGCGGCTGTCGGAATATATCTTCCACCGCGGCGATGGCCTTCCCGTTGGCGATTTTAAAAAAAGCTGGAGGACCGCCTGCACCAAAGCCGGATGCGGCAATAGAATTTTTCATGATTTAAGGAGAACGGCCTGCTCAGACATGATCGACGCGGGCGTCCCGCAAAGCACGATCATGAGCATTTCAGGCCACAAGACGATTGAAGTATTTTTGCGGTACGCGCTTTCAAATGACGAGTCGAGGGCGGACGCGCTCGAAAAAACGGCCAAATACCGTGCGAACGGGTGAAACTGCTACAATTTTCGCTACAGTGCCCAAGAGGCAAGAAAAAAGGCTTCCGGTTGGAGCGCCGGAAGCCTTTGATTTTTCAACTTCTTAGATTGGTTGCGGGGGTCAGATTTGAACTGACGACCTTCGGGTTATGAGCCCGACGAGCTACCAGGCTGCTCCACCCCGCACATCCACTATAGCCGAGCAGCAAACATCCGTCAAACTTGTCCCTTGAAATCCGGCCCGGGAGATCTCTTCGCCCTCGCGCAATCGCCTACCACGTGGTGTACGAAGTTCCATCGCTCCCCGTCTGTTCGCAGCCCGAATGAACATCGTCAACGCCAGTGCTAGTCTGATCGGGGCTCAGTACAGTGTCCCCGATATGCGTCACCCAATCTTTTTTCTGGCAGACTGGGTCCATCGGCACCTCACGGAGGTAGTGCGCGTCGACCAGGTCGTCCAGCGATTGCGGCGCCTGCTGCTTGTCCAAAGTATAGTTGTCGATGGACTGGCGCATTGTTTGCAGGTCCTGCCTCAGCACGGATTCCCGAGCGCGCTTCACGGTTCTGTCGTAGCTCACCGCGGCCATACCGATAAGGATCGAGATGATCATCATCACGATCATCAGCTCGATCAAAGTGAATCCGCGCGCGCTCCGGCAAGTATGTTTCTCCGGTCGCTTCAGGCGCTGCGTGCCGACCATCCCCGTCATCCGTCCCCCTGGCTCGCCAATCTACCAGTCCGAATATTTCGTGCCGTCCAACGCCGTCCCAGACGACTTCGAGTAAACGTCAAACACGTTCTTCCCGCCCCAGCTCGTTGAGTCCGGATCGTCCTGAACCGAGCGCATGCCCCAATCCGTGAGCCCTGTCATCGGATCCTTCGGCACGCGCCGTAGGAAGCGGATATTTTTCCCCGTCGCCCCGGCTCCTCCCAATGCGACGCCTTTCACCAGCGTATCCAGATCCGGCGGGTACCCCTCGCTTCCGAGTTCCACGCGAATCTTTTGCTGGTCCGCCAGGTCCTTGTACTTGTCGATCGCTCCCCGCATTTCCCGAAGGTCCAGTCGTAATTCCTTCTCCCGTTCGCGAATCACGGTGTATCGCGCAACCGGCAGCGCCATGGACGACAGGATCAGCAGGATCGCGCACGCAATGATCAACTCCAGCAGCGTCATTCCGGATTGCGCGCAAACTCTCGCCTTGCGGTGCATGGAAATTGCGTCAGCCTCCGTTAAGCTCGACCCTCTATTGCACGCGGAGCGTTGCCTCGCCGGTTACCAGCGGGATGGGTCTCTGCTGCGAGTCTTTCGCGTTCACCTGAACAATCGAAAGATTGGTAGTCCCTGGCGCCAGGGCCTTGACCACGATCCCCAGCAACGTCCCGGATCCGTTCACGCCCGGCGTATTTGGCTGGCGGGTCGCCGAAATGATGGCCTGCCCGTGTTCTTTGTCCACGCGTTGCACCAGTGCGATTTCTTGCGTCCCGCCGGAAAGGAATCCACCGTGGCGCACTTCCTCAACGCTGATAACGGCCTGGTTATATTGCAGCAGCATGGGAACGCTGAACAGGTCGTTCACATTTTCCACCACCACGCCGATGGTTGCGGTCTGGCCGGGGGCCAGATTCATGGTCGCGGGCTCAAATCGAATGCGCGGTCCGTTGGTCTGTGCCTCTGGCACGGCCGGCGTACTCGTCGGTGCCGGTTGCGTCGCTCCGGGTGCTGCGGCTGGGGTGGCCTGATTTTGAACCGGCGCCGCCGCGGGTGTCGCCACCGGATTCGGATTCGCCGTCGGCGTCTTCACGTCCATCTCGCGCTTCACACCCGGATATGTTTCCGTCCCGGAATAAATCGCGCGAAGATTCGCCTTCGTCCAATCGGGCATGCGTACGATGCGGGGAATCAGCACAATCAGGTTTTCATTATCCTGGTGCTCCACGTCGTCGTTTGAGAAGAGATACCTGATGATCGGCACATTCGCCAGTCCCGGCCATCCGTTCAACGTCTTCGTGTCCGTTCGCTCAAACAATCCGCCGAGGATGCTCACTTCGCCTTCCTTCAGGCGGATTTCATGCTCGATTTTGCGCTGGCTGATGATTGGCTGTTGAATGCCGCCGATCGTCGATTGCCCCGTCACGGAAGAAACTTCCACCGAAACCTTCAAGCTGATGTCCCGATTCGCGTGGACGTGGGGCGTGATGTCCACGTTCACGCCGACGTCGATATATTGAAATTGCGTGTTCACCAGGGGGTTCACAAAGCCCGCGCCTGACGTAGATCCCACGCCAACGCCTGCCTGAAAGCTTCCGGTCGCCACTGGCACTCGATCGCCAACGCGCAGCTTGGCCGGTTGCCCGTCGATGGCCCGGATTTCCGGATTGTCGATGATCTTCGTCGAGGTGTCCGTCAGTACGAAATTCGCCGTTGCCCCGGGCAAGGTCAGCAGCACGTCGTTCTGATTGAGGTGCGTCAGTTGGCTCAGTGAAACCTGTCCGGGAGTGCCCGTGGTGGTTGTGGTGGTCGAATTTGATGTGGTCGTGGCTGACGCGTTCGGCTGGATGGCGATGGAAGCGCTTTGCCCCGGCAGGATTCCCAGGTTTCGCAGCTTATCCGTGCGCGCCTGCAATACTTCCATTTGAATGATTACTTCGGGTTTGGCCTTGTCGATGTCGCGGATGATTTTTTCAGCCAGTGCAATTTTATCCGGCGTGTCGCGGATGATGATCGCGTTCTGCGCGTTCACCTGCTGGATGCGCTTCAGGTCCAGCAATTGCCGCAGGCCGGTGGTGATTTCCGTCAGGTCCTGCGCGATGGCCACGTTGCTAAGATAAAATGTCCGCACCACCTGCTCTTCATAGTCCCGCCGCTTCTGCGTGTTGTCCGGCACAATCATGATGATGTTTTCCGTCACCGGTTTCCAGAAGCCCTTGCTCTGCAGCGATACGATGTCCAGCGCTTGTTCCAGGGTTACGTTGCTCAAATCCACGGAGATCCGCCGCGCCTGCAGGTCCGGGTCGTAAATCACCGTCAGCCCCGCAAGCTTTCCGATCGTGTCGAACACCACCTTGATGTCGTTGGACATCCGCAGATTGATCGGCGCGCGCGAAAGCGGCTTCAGTTCCGGCGGAGCGGAAGCGAGTCCCGGCTGGCCATTTTCTACTAGTGGCTGGTCTGCAGGTTGATTGGCCTGCATCTGGTCGGCAATCAGCTGCAGTGTGCGTTTTAATTCCTGGTCCGCCGCCGTACTGGAGGGGTCCATCACCTGCCCGCGTTGAAACTCAGACACCGCGCCTTGCAGGTCTCCCTTGTCGCGCAGCTTTATCCCTTTTTGGACGTGCACCGCCCCGGCCTCGAATCGCGATTGATCCAATCCGATCTTGTAATCGATGTTGTGGGGGTCGGCTTTCGTGGCTTTCAGGTAATAGTCAACCGCGGCGTCGTAATCCTTCAGGTCAACAGCCTGCTGGGCGGCTTTATAGTCCTTCTTGTCCTTCGGGCACCCCGCCGCAAACACCGCGACACCAACCAGGACCATCAACATACACCATCGGCGCATGAACTCTCCGGAATCTCGACGCAGGGCAAGCCGAGTCTTTGCTATCTCATGGAGTCTAGCATCGGCTTTAGGAGCCCGGCAAGCGGGTGGATTCTCTAATTGGTGCTCTTTAAACTGTCCCATTCGCCAGTTCCGTAGCCTTTCCTCCAACGGATGGCCGGTAGCTGGGAGGGAGCATGCTGAACTTTGCAGCCGTTCCGGACATCCGTATTAGACGCATCATCAGGTAAAATGAAAGATTGTGATTAAGCCAACCAGTAAACCCGCGAAGGGCCCGAATAAGGGCAAAGGCTCCAGGGAGCCTGGCGAAAAGATTGTCGCGCAGAACCGCGCGGCCTCGTACAACTACCACATCCTCGAAAAAATGGAAGCGGGACTCGTGCTTCACGGCACCGAGGTAAAGGCTTTGCGCGAAGGCAAAGCCAACATTCGCGACGCCTACGTGGACTTCAAACCCAGCGGCCCTTTTCTTGTGAACGCTCACATCGCTCAATACATGCCCGGCGGCCCGTGGAACCATGAACCGCTCGGCGAGCGTAAACTGCTCCTTCACAAACGTGAGATCCATAAATTTTCGGGCCGCATCGAATCCAAAGGTTTAACCGTTATTCCCTTGCGCATCTACTTTCGCAACGGCCTCGCCAAAGTGGAAATCGCTTTGGCTCAGGGCAAAAAGTCCTGGGACCGCCGCGCCGACGAGCGCTCCAAGGAAGCACGCAGGGAAGCGGAACAAGCTCTTTATCGCAACCGGAGGCGATAATCTCATCATGCAAATCACACTCGATACGAAACCATTCGCTTCACTGGAAACCGATGCGCTGGTTACCTACGTTTTCGAAAACGGCGACTTGACCCAGGGGCGTCCCGCCGAGCTCGACAAGCTCACCGGCGGCATGCTCTCCCGCCTTTCAAAGAGCGGCGAACTCACCGGCAAATCCCTCGAAACCACCCTGCTCCACGCACCCGCCGGTTTCAAAGCCGCTCGCCTGCTCCTCGTCGGGGCAGGGAAGCGCGACCTATTTAACCCCGCCACCCTTCGTAAAGTTGCCGGCGTCGCCCTCCGCTATTTGAAGGCTCGCGGCGTGCATAAGGTTGTCTTCCTCGTCCGCGAAGGCGATTCCACTGAAGCCATCGCCCAGGCCGTCACCGAAAGTGTCATTGTCTCTGACTTCGAGACCGACAAGTACAAGACTGACAAGAAAAATGACAAATTTGTCGAAACTTTTGCAATTACTGGCTTCAGTGACACCGAAAAAACCGCAGGAGAGAAGGGAATTGCACGTGGCCGCATCATCGGCGAAGCGCAGAATTTCACGCGTGACCTCGTCAATGAACCTTCCAACAAGCTGACCCCGCGAATTCTCGCCGAAAAAGCAGAAGCCATGGCTAAAGAAGCAGGTCTCGCCGTCGAAATCCTCGACGAAAAGAAAATAGCTTCACTGAAGATGGGCGCTCTGCTCAGCGTTGCTCAGGGCAGCGTCGAACCCCCGCGCATGATCGTCATCACGTACACGCCTTCGAATCCCAAGCCCGGTGCTCCTGTCATTGGATTAGTGGGCAAGGCCGTCACCTTTGACACCGGCGGCATCTCCATCAAGCCCGCCGACGGCATGGAAAAAATGAAGTACGACATGGCCGGCGGCGCCACCATGCTAGGCATCATGCGCGCCGTTGCCGCGCTGAAGCCTAACGTCAAGGTAATTTGCGTTGTCCCTTCCACCGAAAACATGCCCGGCGGAAAAGCCCAGAAGCCCGGCGACATTCAAACCGCCATGTCCGGCAAAACCATCGAAGTCCTCAATACCGACGCCGAAGGCCGCCTCATCCTCGCCGACGGTGTCCACTACGCCAAACAATTGGGCGCCACGCATCTCGTCGATGCCGCCACTCTCACCGGCGCCATCGTCGTCGCCCTCGCCAACATCAACGTCGGCGTCTTCGGCTCCGATCAAGCTTGGACCGACAAACTCCTCGCCAGCGCCAAAGCCGCAGGCGAAAAAATGTGGCAGATGCCCATGGACGACGAATACCGCGAATTCATCAAGGGTAGCTTCGCCGACATCCAGAACATCGGCAGCGGCAAAGGCGGAGGCTCCATCACCGGCGCATGGTTCATCCGCGAATTCGCCGGCGACACCCCGTGGATCCACCTCGATATCGCCGGCACAGCCTGGAACGACGACGCCAAACCCTGGCTAGCCAAAGGCCCCACGGGCGTAGCCCTCCGCACCCTCATAAACCTAATCCAATCTTTCTAACTTCGCTCTTGGAGGGCCCGCCTTCCGAGGCGGGCCCTCCGCGCATTTGTAGCGTCCACCTTCAGGTGGACAACTCTTCTCCGTCCTCTTTCTCTTCTCTGTGACCTCCGTGCTCCGACCTCTGTGCGCTCTGTGTTAAATCTTTTCTCTTTCTTCCTGTTCTTTGATCGCGCCACCAACCATTTGCCCAACCCCGCTCCCCGGAATACAATCTCCAACGGAGACCCCCATGCCCGATCAACTCGTAATCGCCGGCCGTGCCTTCAATTCCCGCCTGATCGTCGGCACTGGCAAATACCGCAGCTTTCAGGAAATGGCCCGCGCCCACGCCGCCTCCGGCGCCGACATGGTCACCGTCGCTGTCCGCCGCGTCAATCTCACCGATAAATCCAAAGAATCCCTCCTCGACTACATCGACCGCGAAAAAATCTTCATTCTCCCCAACACCGCCGCCTGCTATTCCGCCGACGAAGCCATCCGCACCGCCCGCCTCGCCCGCGAAGTCGGCCTCTCCAACTGGATCAAGCTCGAAGTCATCGGCGACGAAAAAACTCTCTTCCCCGACACCGAACAACTAATCCAAGCGACAAAAGTTCTCGTAAAAGAAGGTTTCGTCGTTCTCCCTTATACCAACGACGACCTGATCGCCGCCCGCAAGCTCATAGACGCCGGCGCCGCCGCCGTCATGCCCCTCGCCGCGCCCATCGGCTCCGGCCTCGGCATCCAGAATCCCGCCAATCTCCGCATCCTCCGCGAACGCATCACCGAAGTCCCCATGATCGTCGACGCCGGCGTAGGCACCGCCTCCGACGCCGCTATCGCCATGGAACTCGGCGCCGACGGCCTCCTTATGAACACCGCCATCGCCGAAGCCGCCGACGCCCCCCTCATGGCCGAAGCCATGCGCGACGCTGTAATCGCCGGCCACAAGGCGCACCTCGCCGGCCGCATGCCCAAGCGCCTCTACGCATCCGCTTCCAGCCCCCTAACCGGCGTCGTGCGCTAACTCGCCCTCTTTAACTCGTGGACTCTCCCACAAACTCGAGCCGCGACCTGTTCCTCGCTCAATACATTTCGTCGTTCGACAGATTTGACGAGATGTCGGGCAATCCAGACATCTATCCGATCATAGGCACACTTGCCCTTGGCCCACCCAATGACTATGGCCACGTGGCGTGGCGGCCTAGACGTACCGAGCCGCAAGCTTCTCTGATGGAATCCATTTATTCAAGGCTTCCAGCAAAATTTCCCCCACTCTTTGAACGCCTATTGATTACCTTTCGATGGGCCGATGTGAGTCTCGACAGGTATACCCTCATGGCGAATCCTCCCGGTTCCGACCTCGAAGGATTTTTCCAAGGCATTTCAAAAGATCCCGGATTGTGGAAGGCGCTCATTCCTGCCGGATTTCTGCGATTTGGAAAAGGGCCAGACATGGACTACGACCCTGTTTGTTTCGATATGAATTCGCGCAGGAAAAACCGCGAAATGCGAGTTGTCAAAATCGACCACGAGGAAATTCTTTGCAATTATCGCGTGAAGGTCGTCGCCGAATTGGCACCCAGTTTTGAGGCCCTCGTTCTCCAAACCATCGAAGCGTCAAAGAAGAAAACGCTGACCTGATCCCGACCTTCACCGCACCCAATTCTGAATTTTCAATCCTTTCACCCGCCGAAACTCCCGTTCATTATTCGTCACCAGAATCAGCCCAGCTGCCAGAGCGTGCGCCGCTATCCACAAATCATTGTTTCCGATCGGCTCTCCCTTGGCCTCAAGCTCCGCACGGATTTCTCCATAAACCTGTCCGGCGGCTCCCGGAAGCGGTGCCAAAGGGAGTATCTGCATCATCTCGTGTAGCGTTGCAATCGCCGCTTGTTTTCGGCTGCTTTTCGACACGCCGTACATCAATTCGCCGTATGTGATCACAGAGACGGCCGCCTCCCCGTGCTGCAATCTGCCGAAGCTTTCGCGAACGCTCGCGGGTGTCTGACGCCGAAGGTAAATGATGGTGTTCGTATCCAGCAAAAAGCGCGCGTCCATCAGAGACCCTTGCGCCTCTGCGGCCTGTCTTTGCCTCGGCGGATATGAAGAATATCTACCGGCAGGCTGGCGATCAGTTCTAGCGCCCGTTCCATTCCCGCAGGCTTTTCCTTCAACACAATCTCATCCCCGCGTCGATAGATCTCCACTTCCTTGCTCTTCACCCGGAACTGTTTCGGCAGCCGCACCGCCTGGCTGTTTCCGGACTTGAATACTCTCGCAGTGGCCATGCCTGCTCCTCCCTAATGTATATACACATCGTATATACATTAGACGTTTCTCGCAACCGGAGGCTGCCCAAAATCCCAATCCTTTACTTCCTTTGCCTCCCCTACTCCCTTTACCTCCCTCATTTCATCCAGGTCATGATCCAAAATCCCACGCCCGTGCTGATGAACCACGCCACCAGCGTAATCTTGAACGCCTGCGAAAACGCCCGCAAACTATCCACCTTCGCCTTCACAATCATCGCCAACTCATAAACCTGGTCCGTCACGTTTCGCAACATCTCTTCCGGGGTCGCGCGCGTCATCGCCTCGTAATACGCCGCGCTGTTCTCATATCTCGCCACATGTTCGTAGTAGAGCAGCTCCCGTCCATCCGACGGCTTCGCATGATGCCGCGCAATCCGCGGCGTCAGCACGTGCGAAATCAGGTACAGCGCCCTCACGAATCCCAGCGCGAACACCACATAACTCGCCGAATACAACCCGCTCGCCGCGATCTTTCCCGCGCTCACCCACCGCAGTGCCGGCAGCACTTCTTTTCCCAGCGGAATTGTGCTCGCCCCAAAAAACAGCAGAAACGTCACCAGATACCCGGCCTTCAAATCCGCCGCCCGGATAATCGCCTGTTGATCCTCAAAATTCTTCCACGCGTACCCAACGCGCTCCTTCGTCAAATCGCGCTCCTCTTCATTCACGCTCTTCTCCCCGTACGGCCGTCAGCGCCTTTGTAGCGTTCACCTTCAGGTGGACAACTCTTCGCCGTTCCTGACCGCCGTGGCCCCTACATCATCCTCCGCCCATGCCGTCCCGTCTCTTCAAACAATCCCAACACATTCGTCATGCTGAACAATTCCCGAATCTGCTTGCTCGCATTCACCACTTCCAGCCGACATCCCCGCGTCCGCGCCGAAACATGCAATGTCACCACCGCCCCCAGCCCCGAGCTGTCCATCATCGGCACTTCTTTCAAATCCAGCACGATGCGCCCCTTCCTACCGCAAGCTTCCAGCAGCTCCATCTTCAGCAGCGGCACATTCTCCGTCGTCAATCTCCCAAAACATTCCACCACCCACCCATCCTCCAACTCGTGCCGGCTGACCCGAAATCCCCGCACCGAGCTCATCCCGTCATTCGCCGCCATCTCCACCCTCCGTCGCCGCGCAATTTCCGCTCATCCGCGCCTCGGGTTGTACCTCATTTCCCCCATTTTTCCTAGCGCTCCCCGGGGCGTCTTGTTGGGCCCGCCTTCCGAGGTGCGCATTTTGCACCCCGAATGGTTTTACGGGGCGGCCCGCTCTCATCAGTTGTAGGGGCGGCTGTACGCCGGTTGCTCTTGCCCGCGTAGCGGCGACCTTCAGGTCGCCCGGCACTCTTCTGGCACAACGACTCACGCCTATGCTCTGCTCACTCCCCACCCGCGCTAAACTCAAATCATGCAACGCAAAATCTTCTGGCTCCTCTTCGCCGCTCTCGGCCTCATCGCCGACTTCACCCTGCCCTTCCTCTGGGCCATCGTCGCCACCTTCCCCATCCTCGCCCTAAGCTGGTGGATCGCCTACCGCAGCAACTGGTTCCCCGATTAGCCATCGCTCCACAAATATGTAGGGGCGGTTTTACGCCGCCCTCTTGGTTCTCTCTTGCCTTTACAGCGGCCACCTTCCGAGGCGGGCGCTTTTCGGTGTCGAACAATGAATTAGAGAATGTCATTTTGAGCCCATCCGACAAGGATGGGCGAAGAACCTCAACCTAAACTCTTCCACCCAGCCCCAATTCGCAGACTCCTTCCTACATCGTCCGAAACAAAAAATGCCACGTAACATCCACCCCCGCATGCACCAGCGCCGAAGCAAAAATCGAGCCCGTCTTCGTCCAGGCCCACCCATAAAAGATTCCCGCGATCGCCGCCAGAATTACGTACCTCCAATTCGGAAACCCCAAATTCGTAATATGCGAAAGCCCGAACAGCATCGACGCCGTCCACCAGCCCGCAAACTCGCTCTTCGATGCCCGCGCCAGAAAATTCTGCAGCAACCCGCGAAACAGCAGCTCCTCCGGCCACGCCGTCAGGAATAAAATCCCCAGCGAACCCGCGATCAACCCCCGCCAATTTCCCCACTGCGGATCAAACGCGATAAACCTCATCCGGATTCCCAGGGGTATGGCAATGCATCCGAAGGCGACAAAGCTACCCAATACATACACTTCCCAGTGTTTCCCCCAGCCGATCGAGTACCCTACTCCCTTCGCCCTCCGCACCAGCAGGAAACACGCCAGCGCCACATTCACCGCCATCAGCACCGTAAATACGTACGCCAGCCGCCCGCCCGGATACGGCCACATCCAGTGCGTTGGTCCGAATTTCACAAACACCCACACGCCCGCCACGGTTAGAAAATCCTGCCAACTCCCCGCCGCCGAGCCCTTCGACGAAACCGCCAGCCCCAACGGCACAAACACAAATGCCGCCATCGCTCCCGCGCGTCCCACCGCAAACGATCCAGTCCCAACCAGGTAAATCACAAAGGCCACAAACACGCATGCGCCTAGCAAAAATCCCCCGGCCGGACCGAATTTACCCGCCAGACGCTCCGGCACGCTGCGCGCGGCGAACGCCAGCATCACCAGCAGCAAAATTGAAAACGTTGCCACCGTCGCCGCAAACGCCCGGCCTTCATAACCTTCCCAAGCCGCATAAAACACCGCGCCCAGGCTCAACCCCGCCCAAATCCCCAGCATCACCCAAACATTCAGTTGCCTCATCCGTCCGATTTCTCCATTAAGGATTCTGCATTCCTATAAACTCTGCTCTCGCCCCGAACAAGTACTCAATCATCAGTTCTCGGTGATCAGTAAGCGCTCGCCGGCAAGAAGCAGCATTTAGCATCCATGAGCGAAGAACCATGAAAACTAGATGCAAAAAACTTAAAAACTCGTCCCCACAGTTATCCCACACAACATCTCCTCCAGCTCCCTGTTATCTGCTGGCTGTTCGCTGGTATCCTCATTGCTGATTACCGATTACTGATTACGGATTACCGCCAACACTCAATCCATGACGCCCACCGCCCCATCCTCGCGCCTCTCCTACATCGACTGGCTCCGCGGCCTCGCCTGTCTTCTCATGTTCCAAACCCACTGTTACGATTCCTGGCTGCGTCCCGATCTCCGCGACTCCGCCCTTTTTCACTGGTCGCAACTCGGCGGGACGCTCCCCGCGCCCCTCTTCATCTTCCTCGCCGGCATCTCCATGGCGCTCGTCACCGAACGTCTCCGCGAAAAGGGAATTGCCCGCAACACCATCGTCAAGCAAACTGCCCTCCGCGGCGTAGAAATTTTCGCGCTTGGCATTCTCTTCCGCCTTCAGGAGTACGCCCTCGGCTTCAAATGGGTGCCCTGGACCGATCTCTTCCGCGTTGACGTCCTCAACATCCTCGGCCTCTCCATGCTCCTAATGGCCCTCCTCTGCTGGCTCACCTTCGCCGAACAACTCGCCGCCGCCCGGGCCCGCAGCATCTTCGCAGCCCTCGCCGCCGCCACCTCAATCGCCATGCTCACGCCGTCGCTTTGGACCACTCATCGCCCACGCTTCCTCCCCTGGCCCCTCGAGTCCTACATCAACGGCGTTCACGTTTTTCCCGAACCGCAGCACTGGCTCTTCCCGCTTTTCCCCTGGTCCGCCTTCGCCTTCGCGGGTCTCGCCGTGGGCTTCCTCGTCTACACTTCCTTCGCCCGCCGCAACGAAGCACTCTTCTTCTTCCTTCTCGGCCTCGCCGGCGTCGGCGCCTGCTACCTCTCGCGCTTCCTCGACGAATCGCCCATCCATCTCTACGCCGTTTACGACTACTGGCACTCCAATCCCAATTTCCTGCTGATGCGCTGCGGCATTCTCCTCATCATCCTGTTCCTCGTATACGCCTGGTGCCGCTGGGGACTCGCGCAAATGGGCTTCAGCCCCGTCATTCAAGTCGGCACCACTTCGCTCCTGGTCTACTGGGTGCACATCGAGTTCGTCTACGGACTCTTCTCCATCCTGCCCAAGCGCGCGTGTTCCATTCCCAAAGCCACATTCGGTTTATTTGTGATTTTCCTGGCGATGCTCGCGCTGTCGATCCTGCGCACGCGCTATAAGAAACGCTCTTCCGCTCCGAGTCCCCCGCTCACTCGGCAATTTTCGACAGCCAGCGCCTCACCCACGGACCCGTCATCCTGAGGCTATCCGACAAGGATAGCCCTGGGATCTCAACTTCAAATCCTTGCACGATGCGAAGTTTGGTCTGTCTTGAGTTTCCGCGATGCCCGGGGCATGTACAGCGGACGATGGGCGGCCTAACGTTGTCCAGTCGCAGCCGGCTTCGGTGCCGGCAACTTGATGATTTTCTCGTTAGGTCCGGCCAGGCCGTATTCTTCGCGCGCGATCTTCCGGATCGTCTCCGGATCGCTCTTCAAATCCTGTACGTCCTGCTGCAATTCCAAATTTTCCTTGTTCAGCTTTTCCAGTTCCTGGCTGATCTTCTGAATCTCCCGCTGCTTCTGCCGCATTGCCAGGTAGCCGTGCGTCCCGAAAATATCGTGCACCAGCAGCACCGCCACGAACACGCCCATCAGGTAAGGCGCATAGTGCAGCAAACTTTTTTTCGAATTTTTCCGCAGTTCGCTCATCAATCCTTCAGAATCCAGACCGAAGCTTCCTTCACCAGTTTCGCCGTTGCCGCTTCGCTTTCTGCTTCTACATACAAGCGCAGCAGCGGTTCCGTGCCGCTCAGCCGCAACAACATCCAGGATCCATCTCCAAACACGAATTTTGCTCCATCCGTGCGGTCCACCGATACAACTTTCCTTCCAAGCAGTGTCGTAGCGTCCACCGCCGCCTTGCGAATCGCGTTTGCCTTCTGTTCGTCGGACAAGTGCAAATTCTCGCGCACCGGATGAAACTCCCGCCCCAACTTCTTGAACATCGCCCGCACCTGCTCGCCAATCGACGCGCCACGCGCCGCTGTCATCTCCGCCACCAGCAGGCACGCCAAAATGCCGTCCTTCTCCGGCACGTGCCCGCGAATCGTCAACCCCGCGCTCTCTTCGCCGCCCAGTGCAATCTTGTCCTCGCGAATCAATTGCCCTATGTACTTGAATCCCACCGGCGTCTGATGCGTCGTCTGCCCGTGCGCTCTTGCCGCCGCATCCACCATCTGCGTCGTCGCCACGCTGCGCGCTGCCGGCAGCTTCCATCCGCGCGTTTCCACCAGGTAATCGTATACCAGCGCCAAAATTAGATTCGGCTGAATCCAAGTCCCATCGCCGTCCACAATTCCGAACCGATCCGCATCTCCATCCGTTGCCAATCCAACCTTCGCGCCATTCTCCGTCACCGCTTTTCCCAGCGGCGCCAGATTCTTTTCATCCACGTCCGGCCCGCTCCCCCCAAACAGGCAATCTCGTTCCGCCCGCCGCGCCGTCACCGCAATCCCGTGATCCATCAGCACCTTGTCCAAATACCCCGCGCCCGCCCCGTGCAGTGCGTCCGTCACCACCTTCAGCTTCGCCTTCTGAATCACCTCAAACCGCACCAACTCCTTCAGCCGCTTCAGATACTCCGTCTTCAGATTGACAGTCTCGCCCGCATCCTTTTTCGCGTGGCCATCATGCAATGCGCTTCCAACACCCAATCCTTCCTTCGCCAGTATCCGCGCCACCCGCCCTTCGATATCCTTCGTCACTTCCGGCAGCGCCGGCCCCGCATCCGCGCCTGAAAATTTCAGTCCGTGATACTGCGCCGGATTATGGCTCGCCGTGACATTAATCGCCCCATCCAGTTTCCGGCGCTGAATCTCATAAGCAATTGCCGGCGTAGGCGTAAACGTCTCGCACAACAGCGTATGAATCCCATGCTCCTGCAAAATCCCTACCGCAAGGGACGAAAACTCCTCCGAATAAAATCGAGTGTCGTACCCCACCAGCACCGTCGGCCCCGTCTTCTTCTCCGTCAAATGTTCCGCAATCGCCCGCACCGCCAGCCGCACATTCGCAAACGTAAAATCATCCGCGATCAACCCCCGCCAGCCGCTAGTCCCAAACTTAATCGGTGACACAATCTGTGTAGTAGCCATAGTCTCCGTATTTTACTCACACTCCTCATTTCCGTGTAGGGGCGGCTTTACGCTGCCTTCTTCTCGTGGTGTCTTCTTCTCCGTGCCCTCTGTGCTCTTCTCTCTGTGTCCTCGGTGTTAAATACCCGTTTCGCTTTCCGCTCAAACTCCAAAATCCGCTACAATCTTCCCGCTAACAACATGCCCCCCACTACCCAATTCCGCCTCGTCCTCGTCACCTGCCCCACCCTCCCCGAAGCCCGAAAAATCTCCCGCTCCCTCCTCCAAAAACACCTGGCCGCCTGCGTCAACATCCACAGCGCCCCTCTCGAATCGATCTACCGCCGGAGAGGAAAAATCGAAACCGCCCGCGAACATCTCCTCCTGATCAAGACCACCGCCCTCCGCCTAAAATCCCTCGAAAGGGAAGTCCTCCGCCTCCACTCCTACGAAACCCCCGAATTCCTGGTCCTCCCCATCTCCTCCGGCTCCCGCTCCTATCTCAGCTGGCTCTCCGACTCCTGCAAAAAATAATGGCCGATCTTCTGATCGGCCACCCTTGTCTTACTCCGAGTCCTCTGTGTGCTTCCTCAGTGCCCTCTGTGAGAACCTCTTCCTCTTTCTTTACATCCTTACTTCTTTATTTCGTTGTCTCCTTCTTCCTCACACATACAACAACGCCTGATCCAAATCCGCAATAATATCCTCCACGTCTTCAATCCCCACGCTCAACCGCACCAAGCTATCCGTAATCCCCACCGCGTCCCGCACTTCCTTCGGCATCGACGCGTGCGTCATCTGCGCCGGCAGCGAAATCAAAGACTCCACCCCGCCCAAGCTTTCCGCCAGCGCGCAAATCTTCACCTGGTTCAAAAACCGCCGCGCCGCTCCCTCGTCCCCTAAATCAAACGCAATCATCGCGCCAGGACCTTTCTGCTGCTTCCGCGCCAACTCATGCTGCGGATGCGTAGCCAGTCCCGGATAAAACACCTTACGAACCTTCGGATGCGCATCCAGATGCCGCGCCACCGCCAACCCATTCGCGTTGTGCTGCAGCATCCTCACAGCCAGCGTCTTCAATCCGCGCGACACCAGGAAGCAATCCATCGGTGCAAGCCCCGCTCCCGCCGACCGCTGCAGGAAATAAATCCTCTCCGCATCGTCCGGCCGTGTCAGAATTACGGCTCCGCCCGTCGCGTCGCTGTGCCCGTTCATGTACTTTGTCATCGAGTGCACCACGATGTGCGCGCCCAGCTCGATCGGCCTCTGCAGATACGGCGTCATGAACGTGTTGTCCACCACCAGCGTCGTCCGCCGCTCGTTCGCCAATTTCGCCATCGCCGCGATGTCGGTAATCCGCAGCGTCGGATTCGTCGGTGTCTCGATGTACAGCATCTTTGTGTTCGGCCGCATCGCTCCCATCACTACCGCCGGCTCCGTCGTGTCCACAAAACTGAATTCCAATCCAAAATGCACCAACAATTGCGTCGAAATCCGGTATACGCCGCCATACACCGCTTCCGAAAGCACCACGTGATCTCCCGGCCGCAGCAAACGGAACACCGCATCAATCCCCGCCATTCCAGAAGTGAACACATACGCCGCGTGCCCGCCTTCCAGCTTTGCTACCGTGCGCTCCAGCGCCTTACGGTTCGGATGATTCGTTCGCGCGTAGTCGTATCCGCCCTTCGACTTCCCAAGCTCCTCATACACGTATGTCGACGTCTGATAAATCGGCGCAACCACCGCTCCTGTTGAAGGATCCGGCTCCTGGCCCACATGTATCGCGTTCGTGGCAAATCCCATGTCTTCTCCTCGATTTCTACAGAGCTCCGTAGCCCACCATACTTACAAGACCCCACGCGGTGAGTCAAATACTCCGGCCTCCGCTGTGCGCGGATCAGTTCCATCAATCGCTGGAACTTCTCCCCTCCACATTTCCGGTTCTTTTCCGAACTTGACCCCCGCGCAATTTCCGGCCAACATACTGAGGAAACGCCATGCAACTTCTCAGGTTCTCTCATTTGGTTTGCGTCGCCCTGATCTTCTTCGCGGCCTGCGCTTCCGTCGGCGCGCAACAATCCGCGCCTCCCAAAGAATCTCCCGCACCGGCGCCTGCTCCCCGCCTCACAATCGAAATCACCGGTGGCGACGGGGAGAAGCCCATTGAAAACGCCAGCGTCTACCTCAAAACGCAGGAAGATCATCTGATCAAGGACAAAAAGACGGAAGTCAACGTCAAGACCAACGCTCAGGGCATCGCCCATGTTCCACAACCGACGGTGGGGCGGATCCTAATCCAAGTTGTCGCCGATGGCTGGAAGCCTTACGGGCATTGGTACGACATCACCGACTCCCGCCAAGTTGTCAAGATTCATCTCGATCGCCCGCCGAAGTGGTATTAGATTTCTCCGAACCGCCGCTCAAGAATGTTTCACGCGTATCTTCCACGCGTTTTATCTCTCTGGATCCGTACTTTTGCAAAAGTTTTCCCGTTTCCAATTTTCGCCGGTCAAATAGTTTGTGCTTTTCTGTCAACAACTCCATGATCTTTGTCACTCCGCGCGCAAATTCTCCCTCGCACTCGCTCTCGTTCCCGCTCACTGCACTAAAATAGTGCAATCCGTATCATCGTGTTGAATTTTGCGGAGTTAACCCCGGCTCAAGGTGTTCTTTCCACAAGGTTATCAACATTCGTGTGCAAAACTTTACCGCGCTGAAACAATTCTTGCTGCACTTCGGCATTCTTCGTGCTACAACTTCGCCCGTTTCTCTTTTGACCTGCTCCATTCCCGATGCTACATTTTAATTGTCGAACCCCCTATGCCAGACTCCTACGACGGCCCTTTTTCTCTCTTGCGGATGTTTTGGGGCAATCTCGCCGCGCGTCCCCTGCGTTGTGCTCTCAGCATTCTTGCCATTGCCATCCAGGTTGTTTTGGTTCTGATGATCGTCGGCCTCACCAGCGGCGTCGTTGCGGAGTGGGGCAAGCGCGTCGAAGGCGTCGGCGCCGATCTTCTCGTTCAGCCTCCCAACTCCTCGATTTTCTTCGCGTTTTCCAGCGCCGTCATGCCGGAATCCCTCGGCGACAAGATCGCCACGCTTCCCGATGTCGACGAGTCTGCCCCGACGCTCATCATCTCTGACTCCAAAACTCTCACAAACGTCTTTGGCATTGATTACAAACGCTTCAACGCCCTCAGTCAGGGTTTTATCTTTCGCGCTGGCCGCCCTTTCCAGGCTCCTGACGAAGCGCTCGCCGACGACATCGTCGCCCAGACGCGCCACATCAAAGTCGGCGACACCGTCACTCTCATCAATCATCCCTTCACCATCTCTGGCATCGTTGCCCACGGCAAAGGCGCGCGCTTCTTCATTCCACTGAAAACCGGCCAGGACATCGTTGGCGCCGAAAATCATATCTCCATGGTCTTCGTCCGCAGCAAAGGCGATACCGAAGCCGCCCGCGCCGAAATTCTCAAGCTCGACCCACAGAACCGCATCCGCTCCATGTCCGAATACCTTTCACTGATGAACTCCTCCAACCTCCCCGAACTGAAACCCTTTATCAAGACCATGGTCGGCCTCGGCATCGTGATCAGCTTTCTCGTCGTCCTGATGAACATGCACACGATGATTCTGGAACGCACTCGCGAAATTGGCATCCTCAAAGCCCTCGGCTTCTCCCGCTTCGACGTCGTCAAAATGCTTCTCGGCGAAACCGCCTTCCTCACCATCGCCGGCAGCGTCCTTGGTATTGGCATCACATTCCTCACCGAAGCAATCTTGAAGCAAACGAATCCCTCCCTCTCGATCCTCCTCACTCCGGGTTGGGTCCTCGGTTCCATCGGTCTCGCTCTCATCGGCGCTGCTCTCGGCGCTACCATTCCCGCCCTCCGGGCCTCCAGCGTCGATCCAGTCGAAGCCCTCGCCTACGAATAGTTCCGACATTCTTCATCTATCGACATTATCTTGCCGTTATAGGGACCGCCTTCCGAGACGGGCCGCTTTTTCATTTTTCCGATTCCTTTTCTGTCATCCCGACCGGAGTGGCCGGCCTTTTCTTCCGCGCCGTCCGCGACGCGCCGGCCACGGAGCGCGCAGTTTGCGTCCCGCGTGCTTCACCGGGACGGAGGGACCCTGGCAACCATCGCTCCTCAACACAACTCGATCAGATCTTCGAGCAGATCTTCGAGCAGATCTTCGCCTTCTGCTATCTGCTATCTCTTCTTTTGCACACTCTTCCACAGCCCTCCAATTGCATTCCCCAACCGAACTTGATAAGAACTCCCTCCACGGAGCCGCTCGACCCCCAACCTCGAGCCTCGCTGTCCTCCATCCTCGAAAGGGAATAAATGAACCGCTGTTGGTTCTTCCTCGCCATCCTGGCCGCGCTTGCGCTCGTCCTGGCGCTTCCTGAATACCCGTTCTTAGTCCATACTCTTTACTTCATCAGAAGCAGTTCGCTTCACGGTTCCGTTTCTGACGATTCGCGGGGTCATGCATCCTATCCTTTGGGGGCTCTCTTGGTCGCCAGTCCTGAAAAATTTCTTCCCGCCCGCATTCTCGATCGCCATGAAATTGCAGAGGACCTCTTCATCCTGAAGATCGATCCAGGCGGCCCCTATACCTATATCGCCGGCCAGTACGCCACCCTCGGCGTCGAACTCAGCGACGACAAGCGCCTTGAGCGCGCTTATTCCATCGCTTCTTCCCCCTACGAACCGGTCCTCGAATTCTTCGTTGAGCGCGTTCCGGAAGGCAAGCTCTCTCCGCGCCTCTACGAAATGAAAAAGGACACCCAACTACTTCTCCGCCGTTTCGCCAAAGGCCGATTCACCCTCGACCTCCGCAGCGGCCGCAAAAATCACCTGCTCCTCGCCACTGTCACCGGAGTCGCTCCTTACGTTAGTTATATCCGCACGGTTTATCAGGATTGGAAAAAGGGTGGCTCACCCATGCCCGGCGAGCACCGCCTCTTTTGTGTGCAGGGCTCCAGCCACGTTCATGAATTTGGCTATCGCGATGAACTCGAGAAAATTGCCGCCGAAGCGCCATGGCTGAAATACGTCCCTTCCATCAGCCGCGCTTGGGACAATCCTGACTGGCATGGCGAACTCGGCCGCGTCGACGACCTCATCCGCAAATACATCGAAGTCTGGAATCTTTCCCCGGCCGATACCACCGCGTATCTCTGCGGTCACCCCGGCATGGTCGAAACCGGCCGAGGCATGCTCTCCCGCGCAGGCTGGAAAAAAGACGCCATCCAGGACGAAGTCTACTTCCAACCAGGCGCTTCACCAACCACCTAATCCTTTGTAGCGTCCACCTTTAGGTGGACAACTCTTCTCTCGACTCCGGGGCTCTTCATTGCGTGTCCTCAGCGTCTCTGCGTTATCCTTCTCCGATTCCGTCATCCCGACCGGAGAGCCGCGCCCTTTGCGGCTCGGTGCGGAGGGACCCTGGCAACCAATCTCTCCATTCAACTCTCGATGTGTCGGCGGCGCTCCTACGATTTTCTAATTCCCAATTTCTATTTTCCGCCGTTACACACCCGGCGCCTTCTCCTCCAACTCATCCGCCACATCCTGCAAAACCCGCGCCGGCACGCTCACGTGAACCACGTCGCCATCCTCGCTCACCGCGTCAATTCGCAATCTCCCATCCTCCATCGCGATCCGCACATGATCCCTTGCATCGCGCACATCCACCAGTTCCGCATTTGGATATTTGTCCAGTTCTTTGGCAACTTCCCGCAACGCCGGAAGAAACGATCGCATTTCAGCCGTCGTATGATTCAATTGATCCTTCGGGATGAAGTGCATTCCCGTCGCCACGATCGTCGCAGGCACCCAGAAATGCACATGTGATCCGCCCTCGCGGTGTTCGTCCACGTCCACGCGAATCACACCCTCGTGAAAGACATAAGCGCCTGCCATCGCCATAGTCGCACCCAATCCCAACGCCGCCTTAGCCAGCACCAACATGTTCCCCTCCAAATCCGCGTAGCGGCCACCTTCAGGTGGCCCAGCCCGCCGCCGCAACCCAGCCGATTTTCAATTTTCCATTTTCAATTTTCTATCTTTCACTCCGCGATGTTCTTCGAATCCACCCACACCCGCACCGTGTTCTCGTTGTCCTTCACGGTCACCAGCTCCGTGTCCCCGTGCGCGGAAAGTGCCTTCAGCGCCGCCACAAGATCCAGCTCGTCCTTGCCCGCCGAGAGCAGTGCATCCACCACCTTCATCGGCACTTTGATCTCTACTTTCGATCCGTTCCCAGACGAAGCCTTCGCCCCTGACTTTCCTTCTTTTCCAGCCGCTTTCTTGCTGTCGGATTTGTCCGTCACATGGATGTACAGGTACCCGGCGCTCTTCGCCACGCGGACGTCGTTCTCGGTGCTCTGCACGGTCACGTACTCGCCGTCCCGCGAGCTTCGCACCGCGTCCAATATCACCCGCAGGTCGACGTCGTTCGCGTGCATCGAATCGATGCGAACTTTGCCGTCGTGTAAATTGTTCTTGTTGATTGCGGGCAGCACCTTGGCAGCCATTTCAACAGGTACGTTCACCCGCACCGTCTCGCCGTGATCCTCTTTGCTCTCCACCCGCACGTGGATCCATTGCTCCGATTTCCCGCTTGCAGCGGTCGTCGTTGTGGTGTCTTGTGCAATCGTGGCGCTCGGCAGGAAGGTGGCGGCCGCCAGTGCCGCTGTGATACCCAAACCAATGATCCCATTGGAACTCTTCATGGCACACTCCTTGTCTAGCAATACGACCGGAGGTGCCCGAAAGTTCCAACCTATATTAACCGGGGAATTGCAGTCTCGGCCTTCGGCCGGGGATGGGTATATAAGGATTAGCAAGACACGACCAGTAGCCACGCAACCACATCTGAAATGATCTAACTAATTGAAAAAGGAGCCCTTGTAGTGGCCCCGAACATGTCGGGGCCGCTTTTTCTTCTCCGGGAGTCTTCTCTGCGGTCGCTCGGCGCCCTCTGCGTCTCTGCGTTATCCTTTTCCCGATCTGTCATCTGACCGTAGGGCCGCACGCTTTTATCACTCTACGGGTGAAACGCCCAGTATCCAGGACCCACCCTCATCGAATGATGCCACGCCAACGGAAACGCCCACCAAACCAGCGCACCCAGGATCGCCTGACCCAGCGCCAGCGGCAAGATGTTGCGATCCCGCGCGAATAGCCACGACATCGCCACTCCTCCTGCCAACGTCAACGGCACTAGCACCGGATTCGGCCAGTGCAGCGCCGCGAACAGCACCCCCGCCAGCGTCGCCGCAGGGAACGGCTTGTCGAAAAAACTCAGCAACCGGTTTGTCAGATACGAATTCAGCGCCACCTGTTGCAACAGGCAGAAAGCCAAATAACCCGAAAACCTTCTCGGCTCGATCAGGTGCGCGGGCACTCGCTGCAGCATCCCCAAAAAAAGTCCGGCGGCGCAAATTGCAGCTGAAGCGATCCCAAAAAAGGGAATTGCTCTGCGAGTCGCAGGCCATAGATTGTCCGCTCGCCATCCCAGCGTCTTCGGTGTGTCCCTCCGCAGCGCCGCGCTTATTACCAGCCATGCCGCAAGCGCCCACCATGACTGCGGCGAGGCCGCCTGCCACCGCCACATGTACATCGCCACCAGCGCTCCGAATCCCAGCGACTCCACCAGATACCAATTACGCCCCGCGCGCTCAGCCGCCATCAATTTTCCAATTCGCTCCCGTCGCTCTCGTGTCGAATCTGAATCAGGCGCAACACGCTCATGAAAAGTTGCTCGATCTCTCCCTCCGACGCCAGGTCCTTCCCCAAAAATTCCAGCAACTCAAAATCCGGAAATCCCCGGTTAGTGATTCTTCCGGGGAGCTCCTCCCGCAGCCTCTTTGCCGGCACAGTTCCCGCCGCTCGGATCTCCTCAAACGCCACCCGGTGCAACGTATCTTGGAACAGGGAACTGTCCAGCAGGTTGCACAGCTCTACCCGCGTCGCCGCCCGTATCAGGTTCGAACACAGCAACCGCAAAGCCTGCCTCTCCTGCTTCAACTCTTCCTCTCTCCCCATCTTCTCCACTCCTCTGTAGGGGCGGGTTTATCCCGCCTTCTTGCTTTGCTCCTGCTTTTGTAGCGGCCGCCTTCCGAGGCGGGCGCCTGTTCTTTCTTTCTTTCTTTCTTTCCTTCTTTCCTTCTTTCCTTCTTTCCTTCATTCATTCTTTCTTTCTCTGCGTCCTCTACGCGCTCTGCGTTACCCCCCTTTAATCCGCTCCTCCCCCAAATTATGTTCTACTAATCATGGTATCAATGGCCCCCACAAATCATCTAAATCTCATCCCCAATCAAAGGAGAACTCGCCTCCATGCCATCTCCACACCGCGTCCTCGTCCTGGGTGGAGGTTTCGCGGGCCTTGTCGCAGCACAAACTCTTAAGGGCGCGGACGTCGACATCACCCTTCTCGACAAGCGCAATTTCCACCTCTTCCAACCCCTCCTTTATCAGGTTGCGACCGGCTCCCTTTCTCCCGCCGAAATCGCCGCCCCTATCCGCGCGGTTTTAAGTCGCCAGAAAAATGTCGAGGTTCTCCTTGGCGAAGCCGTCGACATCGATCCCCAGGCGAAAAAAGTCATTCTCGCCGACGGCGACGCTTTCCCCTACGACACCCTCATCATCGCCACTGGTTCCCAAACCTCCTATTACGGCAATGATCAGTGGCGCGAAAACGCCCCCAGCCTGAAATCTGTCGAAGAAGCCACCAAGATGCGCCACAAGCTGCTCTACGCCTTCGAACGCGCCGAACGCGCGGATACCGTCGAAGAAGAACGCGCGTGGCTCAACTTCGTCATCGTCGGCGCAGGTGCCACCGGCCTCGAGCTTGCCGGCGCCCTCGCCGAAATCGCGCACCATACCCTCAAGCACGACTTCCGCCGCATCCGCCCCCAGGAAGCCCGCATCATTCTTATGGAGGGCGGCCCCCGCGTTCTCTCTCCTTACCCCGAAGATCTGTCCGCCAAAGCGGAAAAGCTCGTTAAAAGTCTCGGCGTCGAGATCATGCTCGGCGCGATGGTCACTAACATAGATGCGGATGGCGTCAATTACGTGCACGGCGAAGCCTCCGGTCTCGTGCCCGCGCGCACCGTTTTTTGGGCTGGCGGCGTCACGGCCACCCCGTTCGCCCGCAAGGTGGCAGAGCGCCTCAACGCCGAAACGGATCGCGCCGGTCGCCTCAAAGTGAATTTCGACCTCACTGTCCCCAATCATCCCGAAATTTTCGTCCTCGGCGATTTGGCCCTCGCCAACGACGCCACGGGAAATCCTCTACCCGGCGTCGCGCAGGTCGCCATCCAGGGCGGCCGCTACGCCGGCAAACTCATCAAAGCGCGTCTTGCAGGCCGCTCGTTGCCGTCGTTCAAATATTTCAACAAAGGCGACATGGCTGTCATCGGCCGCGCCGCCGCCGTCGCCAATATTTTCGGCATCCACGTTTCCGGTTTCATTGCCTGGTGCATCTGGCTCTTCATCCATCTGATCTACATCGTCGAATTCCAAAGCCGCATCATCGTATTCATACAGTGGGGCTTTCTCTACCTCTCCTTCAACCGCAGCGCCCGACTCATCACCGGCGATGTCTCTGGCGACCCACCTTCTCCCCGCACCGGGTCCGCCCCCACCCGATTGTAGTGGCGTCGCTTGCCCCGCCACCCTCTTGGGTTGCACTTGCCCTTGTGGCACAGCCATTCCTGGCAGTGCTCTTGGATCGTTCCTATGTCGCCAAACAAATGATTTTGAGGGTGGCCTCCACTCACACAATCGTCCCCGTTCCTCCCGCGCAACTTCACCCCGCATGATTCCTCATCCCACTTATTCCATTGTTACTCTATTCCCATGCCGCTCTATCTTCCTGAATCCCAGCCCTGGGATCCCGTTTCCCGCTATGCCGGAATCTCCTGGCTCCTCGTCTATTCGCTCTTCCTCCTCCACGCCTTCCGCGACACCTCCGGTTTTCTCTTTCCCGATTTCGTCAACCTCATGATCCACGAAGCCGGCCATCTTTTCTTCTCGTGGGGCGGCCACACTCTCATGCTCCTCGGCGGCACCTTCGGCGAACTCCTCGTCCCGCTGCTCTGTGGTCTGTATTTCTATTTCCACGGACAAACCTACGGCTTCGTCTTCTCCGCCTTCTGGTTTTTCGAAAACTTCCTCTACATCGGGACTTACATGAAAGACGCTCGCGCCGAGGCCCTTCCCCTGGTCAACGGCGACATCGGCGACTGGACCCTCCTCTTCGGCCAATGGGGCCTTCTCATGTCGGACCTCAAAATCGGCCAGTTCGTTCGTACACTCGGCTGGCTCGGCATGTGCGCCACCCTCGCCTTCCTCGCCTACCGCACCCATCGCGACTCCCAACCCGTTCTCCGCCCCCTCTCCTCGATGTAGGAACGGGGTTTACCCCGCCCTCTTGCTCTTTTCTCGCCTTTGTGGCGGCCGCCTTCTGAGGCCGGCGTTCTTCAACCTTCGAACCTCGATACCCAACCTAGCCAAATTCCTCGCTCCCGCATCCAATAAGTGGTGTTCGTGCGCGCAAACGGACCCGCTCCACCGCGTCACCCATCGTGTTCCGGAACTCTTGCCGTTTTAGCGGTCCGTGCGCAACAACAAATTTGACGACAATAATCGAGGCTGTTTCAAGGTGAAGAACTACGAGGTCGAAGAAGGGGTGTCCGAAGCACAGAATCCTGGAATGGAGCGCTCCCTCGTGGCGCGCCAGGAAGCCCTGTTCCGTGTCTCTCAGGCCATCGGCGCCTACCGCAACCCGAAAGAACTCTTTCGGGTTCTCGCCAAAGAGCTTCGTCAGGTCGTGGCTTTTGATTTCGTCGCAATATTTCTCTACGATCCTGATAAAAATAAGGTGCAGACCGCGCTTCTGGAAACCTTGCTGGGCCCCGAATTTGTGATTCCTCAGGATTTTCCTGCCGAGGAAACCATCACTTGGTGGGTTTACCATCACCAGGAGCCTGTGGTCATTGCTTCGAGGATTGCCGAGACCCGGTTCCCTCGCATGATGAAACTCTACGAGGATTTTTCCCTGCAGTCCGCTTGCATTCTTCCCCTCACCACCGCGTATCGCCGGCTCGGGAGTCTTGGGTTCGGCGTCCGAACTTCGGATGCCTATGCTTCCGAGGAAGTACGCTATCTCTCCCTCGTCGCCGAACAGGTTGCCCTGGCCGTCGAGAATGCGCTCCGCGACGACGAGCAGCGTACCAGTGAACTCTTCCTAGAAGAAGGCCAGAAGCTCAGCCACACCGGAAGTTGGATGTGGAATCTTCCCAGCGATGAAATCAAGTGGTCGCGGGAACATTTCCTCATATTCGGAGCCGATCCCGGTACGGAAAAGGCCAGCCCAGCCCTCTTTTGGAACAGGGTTCACCCCGAGGACCGCGAGTCCCTCGAAAAACTCGTTGACCAGGCGGTTCGCGGTAAACACGATTTCGAGCAGGAGTTCCGCCTCGTTCTTCCCGACGGCACTCTCAAACATGTCTCAGGCATCGGCCGCCCGGTCATCGATGACGCCGGGAATCTCATCGCCTTCACCGGCACTACGATGGATATCACGCCCCGCATACGTGCCGATGAGGAACTCCGCAAGCAGAAAGCTCACTTCGAAAAACTTTTCGAGCTCGCTCCCGAAGCCATTGTTCTTCGCGATTTCGAAAATCGCATCTTGCGCGTCAATCGCGAATTCACCAATCTCTACGGTTTCACTCCCGAAGAAGCGATTGGCCGGAATATCAGCGATCTGATCGTTCCGGAGGACGCCCGGGAGGAGTCGGACAAAATCCGCGAAGCCCTCAAGCGCGGTGACCGCGTCGACGCGGAGGTCACCCGCAAACGGAAAGACGGCGCTCGCCTCTTTGTCTCCTTCGTCGCCGCCCCCGTGAACGTCGAGGGAAACACTCCGGAAATTTACAGCATCTACCGCGACATTACCGAACGCAAACGCGCCGAGGAAGCGCTCCGGCGCAGCGAAGCCTACCTCTCCGAAGGCCAAAGGCTCAGCCACACCGGCAGTTGGGCCCGCTGCGTCACCTCCGGCGATGTGTATTTCAGTCAGGAAAGTTGCCGCATTTTTGGTTTCCCTCCGAACACCAAGATCACCCTGGACATGATTCTCGGCCGCATTCATCCGGACGACCGTCCTGCCGCTCGGGATACGATTCAACAGGCTAACCTCGATTCTGCTGATTTCGACCTGAATTACCGCGTCATTCTGGACGACGGCTCGATTCGCTACATTAACGTCATCGGACATCCCGTCCGTAAACCCAACGGCCAGGTTGCCGAATTCATCGGCACACATGTGGATGTTACGGAACGCCGCCTTTCGCGGAAAGCCCTCGAAGATGCCTTCGTCGAAATCAACAATCTCAAAGAGCAGCTCTTCCAGGAAAACGTCGCTCTCCGCCAGGAAATTGACGAAACCTCCATGTTTGAAGAAATCGTTGGCAAAAGCAGCGCGCTTCAGAAGGTCCTCAAGGAGCTCGAAACCGTCGGCCCCACCGAATCCACCGTCCTTATTTATGGCGAAACCGGAACCGGCAAGGAATTGATCGCTCGCGCCATCCACAACCTTAGCTCCCGCCACTCCAACGCTTTCGTCAAAGTGAATTGTGCCGCCATCCCTACAGGTCTCCTGGAGAGCGAGTTCTTCGGCCACGAACGCGGGGCTTTTACCGGCGCAATCGCACAGCGCATCGGCCGCTTTGAACTTGCTCATAAGGGAACCGTCTTCCTCGACGAAATTGGCGAGATTCCTCTCGAGCTCCAGCCCAAGCTTCTTCGTGTCCTCCAGGAGCGCGAATTCGAGCGCCTTGGCAGTTCCCGCACACTTAAAACGGATGCGCGCCTGATCGCCGCGACAAATCGCGATCTTTCCGAGTTGGTTCAGGAGCACAAATTTCGCTCTGACCTCTACTATCGCTTGAATGTTTTTCCCATTCGCGTGCCCGCTCTCCGCGAGCGCCCGGAAGATGTTCCCCTGCTGGTCCGTCACTTCGCCGAGGTCTACAGCCGTCGCATGGGCAAGCTCATTCAAAACATTCCCCTGGACACCATGAGCGCCCTCACGGGTTACGACTGGCCCGGCAATGTCCGCGAACTCCAAAACGTCATCGAGCGCGCCGTCATCCTCTCCACGCACGGCATTCTTCGTGTTTCTCCCGCGGAACTTCGGACAACCCCCGGCGGAATTCCTGCCGGCCCGGACGTCCCGCCGCCGCAGCATCGGGTCCGGTCCAAAGTGCCTTCACTCTCCCGCGAGCAGATCGAACACGCGCTGAAGGAATCCCACGGGCGTGTCGGCGGCCCTGAAGGCGCCGCAGCGCGCCTGGGTTTGAAGCGCACCACCCTGATTGCCCAAATGAAACGACTTGGAGTCAGTTCATCGGGTGTCAAGCCTTCAACTTTTGACACTGTCAAACCTCTATAACACCCTGACACACCCGCTCTCTCAACTCCCGCTGCCTCTCTGAAGCTCCTTTCCTTCAATCACTTCCAGGTTTTTCGCCACGCACCTCGTTTGGCCCGGCCCTTGCATTCTTCCATTCCGAACGATGAGGCGCTCGGTACTCTCCAGTTTCTGCGGCGTTTTTTCATTCGGCTCGCAAGAGTCATCAGCGGCTGGGTCGCTATCTTAAGGTTTAAGGAAAGTTGAAAGAGAAAAAGGTTAATACCATGTCCAATAAATCTCTAATTGCTGCTTTCGTTGCCCTCTCCTCCGCATTTTCCGTTGCTCCCGTGTTTGCCCAAAGCTCCGTCGCCGGAATTGATTCCGAACACTCGACCGCTCGCCTCTATCTCGCCTCCTCGAATGCGCCCGCTAACAACGTCAACGTTGGCGTCGCTCGCGCCTCCGGCGTCGTCAAGCTGACTGCGGGTGATTCCGCGACCCCCGATTTTGATTTCACGATTTACCCCGCCGATAGAAAGTCCCCAGCAGTTGGCTCCGATGCGAAGAAAAAGCCCAACTATACCGTGATCAGTTTCAAGACCGGGCGCGTTGTTCCTCTAAGCGCTGACACCTTTCGCGTCACCGGCAAACTGACCACCTCGTACGTTGAGCGTGAGGCTACCTATGATCCCACGGAAGGTTACTCCGGCCCGACGTATGGTCCTTCGGTCACTGTCTCCAAGACAGAAGAAGCCACTTTTCAATTCCGTCGTGCCCACAGCGTCGGTGCGTCGGGCGTTTCGGAGTGGATTGCCTCCGCGACGATTGGAGGCGAAGACTTTCCTGAGCTCTTGACCGCGGTTTCGTCCACCGATTGGCCCGTATTCGTCGCCGACGAACGCTGCACCATGCCATCCAACGCCGGCCAGGAGGACTATGCCGGTTCCACCTGCACCGGTGAGCGCGTCGACGTTGCCGCTCGCAAGGATCTCAGCTGCGACACTCCGTCCATGGTCGGCGAAGATTTCTCCGGTGAAGTCTGCACCCAAATCGCTCCGACTGTAATCGCTCCTGTGGCCGGACAAACTTACTCCGCCAAGCGCCGCCGCACGAATGAGCAACCCGGCCAATTGATCGCCAACGAAGTCCAGATTCAGCTGGATCTGCTGACCACCGGTTCTGATTCCGCGGTTTCCGTAGCTTCTGGCCAGTAAGCACCAGGATCGCAGGAGACTCTCGTGCTCAGGACCATGATTACCGACACGCCGTTCGAACAGAAATGGGTTCTGCAGGGACGCCTTTGCGGTGTGTGGGCGCTCGACCTGCAGGAGAAATGGCTCTCCACGAAGAGCGCCAGGGAAGGCCGCATGTGCGCGGTCGACCTCGAAGACGTGGTCTCCGTGGACGGCAAAGGCGAATGCGTGCTCCTTCAGATGGCTAGAGAGGGAGCCGTGCTTCGCGCCACCCGGGCGTACATGAAACACATTTTGATTTCGTTGCAGGAACAGCAAGGCCATTTTCCCAAGGAGACACGAGAATGCGAGTCGAAGCCAGAAACTCAACACCGAAGCTGACCCTCCAAAATGCCTCGGATCCCGGAAGCCAGAAGGTCAAGGACGAAACCCTCGTCGCCGAAGCGCTCCGGGGTTCCTCCACGGCGTTCGAAACTCTTTTCCAGAGATACCAACAGCGAATGTTCCATGTCGCCCTCAGCAGGCTCCAGAACACGCAGGACGCGGAAGACGCCGTCCAGCAGGCCTTTCAGCAGGCCTTCATTCATCTCGCAAGTTTTCAGGGGCAATCCAGATTTTCCACCTGGCTCACCCGCATTACCATCAATGAATCCTTGATGCTGCTCCGCAAGCGCCGTCCCGGCCACATCTCCATTGATGGCCACCAGACCTTCGACGACGAAACCGTGACACTCGATATCAAGGACCGTGCGGCCACACCCGAAGAGCAATATGGCCAGCGCGAGTTGCACGATGTCCTCACCGGCGCAATTAATGAACTCAGGCCGGCTTTGAAAACAGTCGTGAAGCTCTGCGAGATCGGCGAAATTTCCAACACCAAGACGGCGAATGCCCTTGGCGTAAAGGTGGGCGCCGTGAAAGCCAGAACCTTCCGTGCCCGCCGCCTGTTGCGCGAAAAAATTGCCAAACGCCTCGGTGCCAGAGCCGGAAAGACCCCGGCTGCTCTGTTTTCCCGCTCACAGGCGGCTAGCAACGCCACCTATCAGGCCGCTTTTTCCGCCGTTGCTGGTTAGCTGCAGACCGGCTGCTGGACCATTTGTTGGTATGTAGGCCGCGTGGTGGCGGCTGCAAGGAGAGTCCTGATGTGGATCGTTCGTGTCGCTCTGGATCGGCCGTACACGTTCATTGTTCTTGCTCTTCTCATCCTCTTGATGAGTCCCGTAGTCATCCTGCGCACACCAACGGACATTTTCCCCAACATCGACATACCCGTCATCGCCGTTGCCTGGCAATACAACGGTCTCAACCCGGAAGAACTCGAAGGCCGCATCACCACCGTATACGAGCGCGTTCTCACCACTACAGTCGACAACATCGAGCACATCGAATCCACCACCGTAAACGGCCAGGCCATTGTCAAAATATTCCTTCAACCCAACTCCAGCCTGGAAAATGCCAACGCGCAGGTCACTGCCATTTCTCAAACCATCCTGCGCCAGCTGCCCCCGGGCGCGCTTCCTCCCCTCATCATCAATTACAGCGCATCCAGCGTGCCCATTATCCAGCTCGGCCTTTCCGGCAAGGGGCTCTCTGAGCAGGAACTGAACGACCTGGGGCAGAATTTCCTCCGTCCTCAACTCGTCACCGTTCCCGGCGCGGTCATACCTTTCCCTTACGGTGGAAAGCAGCGCCAGATCATGATCGATCTCAACCCCACCCTCCTTCAGGCCAAGGGACTCTCTCCACAGGACGTGCTTCTCGCCGTCCAGCAGCAGAACGTGATTCTTCCCTCGGGCACCGCGAAAATCGGCGAATTTGAATACGACGTCCGCGTAAACACCAGCCTCAGAACCGTCCCGGAATTCAACGACCTCCCCATTAAAGTCGTCGGTAACTCCACCATCTATCTGCGCGACGTTGCCAACGTCCGCGACGGCTTTGCTCCCCAAACCAACATCGCCCGCCAGGACGGCAATCGTGGTGTGCTTCTCAGTATTCTCAAAGCCGGTAACGCCTCCACTCTCGATGTCGTCAAAGGCGTTCGCACCTTGCTTCCACGCGTTGCCCAGACTCTCCCGCCCGAGCTCAAAATTCACCCTCTCGCCGACCAGTCCATCTTTGTCCGCGCCGCCGTCAGCGGCGTGATCCGTGAAGCGATCATTGCCGCCTGCCTCACCGGCATCATGATTCTCATCTTCCTGGGAAGCTGGCGCAGCACCCTCATCATCGCGGTTTCTATTCCGCTCTCGATTCTCACCTCGGTCATCATCCTCAGCCTTCTTCACGAGACCATCAACATCATGACCCTCGGAGGTCTCGCTCTGGCCGTCGGTATCCTGGTCGACGACGCCACCGTCACCATCGAAAATATCGAGCGTTACTTCGAGGAAGGTCACGCCAAGCGTGAAGCCATTCTCGACGGTGCCGCCCAGATCGCCGTCCCCGCCCTCGTTTCCACCCTTTGTATCTGCATCGTCTTCATGCCGATGTTTCTTCTCAGCGGCGTCGCCCGTTACCTTTTCGTTCCGCTGGCCGAGGCCGTCGTGTTCGCCATGATCGCCTCCTACATCCTCTCCCGCACCTTGGTTCCCACGCTTGCCATGTATCTCCTGGAGGAACATAAAGGCAAAAGCAAGCCTTCCCGCAATCCGTTTGTCCGGTTTCAGCGTGCTTTCGAACGATCTTTCGAAAATCTCCGAAATTCTTACCACTCCTTGCTCGAAAGTCTCGTCCGCCATCGCCGCGTCTTTATCCCGGCTTTCCTGCTGACCTGCCTTGCGGTTTTTCTGCTCGTCCCCTGGCTCGGACAGGATTTCTTTCCCAGCACGGACAGCGGCCAGTTCATTCTCCACCTCCGCGCGAAATCTGGAACGCGCATCGAAGAAACTGCCAAGCTCAGCGATGAGGTTGAAGCCTCCATCCGCCGCACCATTCCCGAACGAGAGCTGGACTCCATCGCCGACAACATCGGCCTGCCGTACAGCAGCATCAATTACATGCACAGCACTTCCGGGCTCATCGGCGCCGGCGATGCCGACATTCTTGTCTCTCTCAACGAAAATCATCACCCCACTGCCGCGTATCTGCGGGAACTCCGCAAGCAATTGCCCGCGCAATATCCCGGTGCCACTTTCTATTTTCTGCCCGCCGATATCACCACGCAGATTCTCAACTTCGGCCTGCCAGCCCCCGTGGACATCCAGATCGAAGGCGCGGACACGGAAGGGAATCGCCGTGTGGCCAACAAAATTCTCGCTGAATTGAGCCAGGTCCCCGGAATTGCCGACCCCCACATGCAGCAGCCATTTGATTACCCGCTCTACGAAATCAACATCGATCGCACAAAAGCCGCGCAAGCGGGCTTCGCCGAGCGCGACGTCGCCAACAGCACCCTCAACTCTCTCAGCGGCAGCTTCCAGATCACTCCCATGTTTTTCCTGAACTATCAAAACGGCACCAGCTATAACCTCGTCGCCCAGACCCCTCAGTACGCCGTCCAGTCCCTCCAGGACGTGCAGAATATTCCCATCACAGCTCCGGGTACCGCGCGCCCTGCCATCCTCGCCGATGTCGCCGCCATCCATCGCACCAGCGAAATGGAAGTCATCAATCACTACAATATCCGCCGCATCCTCGATATCTACGCCAACGTTCAGGATCGTGACCTCGGCGCCGTCGGCCGCGATATCAATCGCATCGTCGCCGCGAATACCTCCTCGCTCCCTCGCGGCAGCTTCATTCGCGTGCGTGGCCAGCTGGAAACCATGCAAACCTCCTACACGGGACTTCTCGGTGGCCTCGTCTTCTCCATCATTCTTGTTTACCTCCTCATCGTCGTGAATTTCCAATCCTGGCTCGATCCTTTCATCATCATCACCGCGCTGCCCGCCGCTCTCGCCGGCATCGTTCTCTTTCTTTTCCTCACCCACACCACCCTCAGCGTTCCCGCGCTCATGGGCGCCATCATGTGCATGGGCGTCGCCACCGCCAATAGCATTCTTGTAGTCTCCTTCGCTAAGGAACGCCTCTTGCATCATGGGGATCCCATCGCCGCTGCTACGGAAGCCGGCTTCACGAGGTTCCGTCCGGTGCTCATGACCGCTCTCGCCATGATTATCGGCATGATTCCCATGGCACTCGGTCTCGGTGACGGCGGCGAACAGAACGCTCCGCTCGGCCGCGCGGTAATCGGTGGCTTGCTTTTCGCCACCGTCGCCACCTTGATTTTTGTTCCCGCAGTTTTCAGCCTCTTGCATTCCCGGCGCGAACCCGGCGCGCCAGGTTCTCCGGATGAGGCAACGCACGGACAGGCTCACGCCTGAAGGCAGCTAACCCAAGGGGAGGTACGCACAATGAATGCCGATTCAAATGATCGCCGGATTTCAGGAAACGTAGAGACGCCCGAACCAATTTCATCCGACATGGGAGCGGTAGCCGCGGCCCAGTCCGCCGCCGCTCCCCCGCCTTCCGCCCAGCGCATCTCCTGGTGGATTCCCGCAACGGCGGTGACCGTCGTCGCCCTGGTTATTTTCTTCGGCATACGCTCTCGCGTGAACGCGGAAGCAACCGTTACGCGGGCCACGCACGAGGCGGCCATTCCCGTCATCACCGTCGTTCATCCCGTCACCGGCGCTCCCTCCCAGGAAATCGCCTTGCCCGGCAACACGGTTGCTTTCATCGACGCTCCCATCTACGCCCGCACAAACGGCTACTTGAAGCGTTGGTACTTCGACATCGGTTCTCCTGTCAAAAAAGGCCAGCTCCTCGCCGAAATCGAAACGCCCGAAGTCGATCAGCAGTTGCAGCAGGCGCGCGCTGACCTGGAAACCGCGCAAGCAAACTACAACATCGCCAAGATCACCGCCTCCCGATGGGAGTTCCTCGTCAGCACCGGCTCCGTCTCTCAGCAGGAAACGGATCAGGCGCAAAGCGATCTCGCCGCAAAGAAGGCCGCCGCCGATTCCAGCGCCTCCAATGTTCGCCGTCTCGAAGAACTTCAATCCTTTGAAAGAATCTTTGCTCCCTTTGACGGCATCGTCACCGCCCGAAACACCGACATCGGCCAGCTCATCGACGCAGGCGCCAGCTCTCCACGGGAGCTTTTCCATCTCGCCTCCATCACCAAACTCCGTGTTTACGTCTCCATTCCCGAAGTCTATTCCCGCGCCGCCAGCAATGGCTCTACCGCCACGCTTACGCTCGACGAATATCCGGGTGAAATTTTCAAAGGCACTCTCGTTCGCAATGCCAATGCCTTCGACACCGCCTCGCGCACGCTTCTCACCGAGGTCGACGTCGACAATTCCAAGGGCCGCCTCCGCCCCGGCGCCTACGTCTTCGTTCACTTCAAAATGCCGGAGTTCGTCTCTTCCGTCACCGTTCCTTCCAACACCCTGCTTTTCCGGAAGGAAGGGCTTCAGGTGGGCGTCGTCCGCGGTGGCAAGGTCGAACTCGTTTCCGTCAGGATGGGCCGTGATTACGGCAACTCCGTCGAAATTGTTTCCGGCCTCTCCGCCTCCGACGCGGTCGTCGCCAGTCCACCGGACTCTCTGATCAGCGGCACGCCCGTGAAAATTGCGGACCAGCACGCAAGAGATTAATCCATGAAATCCCTTCAACCTCTCTTCGCCGTTGGACTTGCCGTGTTGCTCTCCGGCTGTGAAGTTGGCCCCAAGTACGTTCGCGCTCCGGCGCCGACTTCGACGAGCTTCAAGGAACAGCCTCCCGATTCCTTCAAGGAAGCCGGTCAATGGAAGACCGCACAACCCCTTGACCAGGCTCTCCGCGGCAAGTGGTGGGAAATGTTTGGCGATCCCCAGCTCAATTCTCTCGAAGACCAGCTCACCGCTTCCAACCAGGATCTCAAAGTCGCCGAATCCCGCCTCCGCGAAGCCCGCGCCGCCGTCCGCTTTAATCGCGCGGCGCAGTTTCCCACGATTTCCGCCGGCCCAAGTATCGATTCTCTCCACGCTTCGGCAAACCGCCCGTACATCCAAACTACCGGCAACACCGGTGACTTTATCCTGCCCATCGATGTTTCTTACGAAGTCGATCTGTGGGGACGCGTCCGCCGCACCGTCGCCGCCGCTCGCGAAGAAGCGCAAGCCACCACCGCCGATTACGCCACCGCCAGCCTCAGCCTCCATGCCGAGCTCGCCATCGACTATTTCGAACTCCGCAGCGCCGATGCCCAGAAGCGGCTTCTCGACGACACTGTCAAGGCCTACACCGACGCCCTGCAACTTACCTCCAACCGTTTTCTCGGCGGTGTCGCTCCCAAGTCCGACGTTGCTCAAGCGAAAACCCAGCTCGACACCACCCGCGTGCAAGACACCGACGTCACCGTCGCCCGTGCCCAATTTGAGCACGCCATCGCCATCCTCATCGGCAAGCCTCCCGCCGAACTCACGATTCCCCCCGCCCCGCTTGATATTCAGCCGCCCGTGATTCCTGGCGCCCTTCCCTCGGAACTCCTGGAACGCCGCCCGGACATCGCCGCCGCTGAACGCCGCATGGCCGAAGCCAATCAGCAGATCGGCATCGCCCGCGCCGCCTATTTCCCCACGCTTTCTCTCAACGCCTCCGCGGGTTTTGAAGGCACTTCGCTCCTGAATTGGTTAAACTGGCCGAGCCGTTTCTGGGCCGTCGGCCCACAGATGCTCGAAACGCTCTACGACGGCGGCCGCCGCCGCGCCACTTCCGAAACCGCCCTCGCGAATTACGATGGCACCGTCGCCACCTATCGCCAGACCACGCTCACCGCGTTTCAGGAAGTGGAGGACAATCTGGCCGCTCTGCGCATTCTCAACGACGAAGATCAGCAGCAAACCCAGGCCACCGCCTCGGCCGAGGAATCTCTGCAGCTCTTCTCCAACCGCTACAAGGGCGGCGTCGACACCTATCTCCAGGTCATCACCGCCCAGACCGTCGCTCTTCAGAACGAACGCAACAACGTGGACATCCTCCGCCGCCGCATGGACGCCAGCGTTCTCCTGATCAAAGCGCTAGGCGGGGGCTGGAGCACCGCAGAGCTTCCCAAAGAATCGAGTATTCGTCATTAAAACGGAAAGGAAGGGGCACTCTCATGGAATATAGGCAACTCGGCCATTCGGGCCTTAAAGTTTCGGAGCTCAGTCTCGGCACTGGTACATTCGGCGGCGGCACCGAATTCTTTAAAGCCTGGGGCGAAACCGGAGTTGACGAAGCGAAACGCTTGATTGATATCAGCCTCGAAGCGGGTATCAACCTCTTCGATACCGCCGATATCTATTCCAATGGTCTTTCCGAAGAAATCCTCGGCAAAGCCGTCGCTGGCAAGCGCCAGGATCTCCTCATCTCCACCAAAACCACTTTTCGCCTCGGCAAAGGGCCGAACGACGTCGGTTCCTCCCGCTATCACATCGTCCGCGCCGCCGAAGCCAGTCTCCGCCGCCTGAACACCGACTACATCGACATCTACCACATGCACGGTTTCGATCAACTTACTCCCATCGAAGAAACTCTCGAAGCGCTCGACACTCTCGTTCGCAGCGGCAAGGTCCGCTACATCGCCTGCTCCAATTTTTCCGGATGGCACCTCATGAAAGCGCTCTCCATCTCCGAGCGCTACGGCTGGGCCCGCTACGTCGCCCATCAGGTGTACTACTCGCTCATCGGCCGCGACTACGAACTCGAACTCATGCCTCTCGCCATCGATCAAAAAGTCGGCGCCCTGGTCTGGAGCCCCCTCGGCTGGGGCCGCCTCACCGGAAAAATCCGTCGCGGCCACCCGCTCCCCGCGCAAAGCCGTCTCCACAAAACCGCCGACCTCGGCCCGCAAGTTCAGGACGATTACCTCTACAAAGTAGTCGACGCCCTCGAGGCCCTCGCCAAAGAAACAGGGAAGAGCGTTCCCCAGATCGCCCTCAACTGGGCCCTGCGCCGCCCCACCGTCTCCAGCGTAATCCTGGGCGCCCGCAACGAAGAACAGTTGCGCCAGAATCTAGCCGCCGCCGGCTGGAAACTAACGCCAGATCAAGTCGCCAAACTCGACGACGCCAGCGACTTCGCTCCCACCTATCCCTACTGGCACCAGCGCGGCTTCCTCGAGCGCATCCCGCTCCCAGTCCCCGGTCGCGAGTAGGGGCCACTTTCAAGTGGCCCAGCACTCTTTGTAGGGGAGGGGCTCGCCTCCCCTGAGTCCGACCGAAGGGCCCCTCCCCCCTTGCCTTTCTCTTTCCTGTGTAGCGGCCGCCTTCCGAGGTGCGTATTTCGGACCCCGGATGATTTTACGGGGCGGGCGCCTTTTCTTACCGCTTTTGCTTGTCGCCCAAACTCGGCATAAACTGTCCGTATTACATCTCCCGTAGGGGATCCAACAATGCCCACAAATCCCGAAACAACCGCGGCGTACGAAACCTTCCCCAAATTCTCAGCCGCGGACTTAAGCGCCTACAAATCCCAAGGCTACTTAATCCACCCCTCTCTCTTCTCCCCCGATGAAATAGACATCATGAAACGCGAAGCCGAACGCGATCTCGCGGGCGCGTCCATCCTCAACAAAGCCGACCGCGCCGGCAATCCCGTCAATCTCGCCATGTGGGACCGCCCGCAGGACGACATCTACGGCATGTTCTCCCGCAACGAACGCGTCGTGAAAAATGTCGAAGCCCTTCTCGGGGACGTTGTCTATCTCTACAGCGCCAAAATGATCATGAAAAACGCTCGCGAAGGCGGCGCCTGGGAATGGCACCAGGATTACGGCTACTGGTACGACTACGGCTGCCTCGTCCCCAGCATGCTCAGTTGCCTCATTGCCGTCGATCGCGCCACAAAGGAAAACGGCTGCCTCCAAATCCTGGCCGGCTCTCACGCCATGGGCCGCGTCAATCACGACCGCATCAACGAACAGACCATGGCCAATCCCGAACATGTCGAAGCCGCCCGCGCCCGCTTTCCCCTCGTCTATCTCGAACTCGATCCCGGCGACGCTGTCTTCTTCGACTGCAATCTCCTTCACCGCTCCGACGCCAACCGCTCGGATTCTCGCCGCTGGAACTACATCGCCTCCTACAACACCGTCGCCAACAAACCCTACAAACGCGTCCGCGACTACGGCAACTACGAACCCCTTATCCAGGTTCCCGCCAACGCCATTCGCACCTTCGCCGCCCAGCACAACTTGTAGCGGCCACCTTCAGGTGGCCAAGCCTTACAAGTGGCACAGCCATTCCTGGCTGTGCTCTTTCTTTCCTCTGTGCCCTCTGTGCTCCTCCTCCGCACCTCTGTGGTAATCCTTTCTCTTTTCCCATCCTCCAATTTTCCCCAGATTCGTGTTCTAATGCACGCCGTGCCCACAACCCGCCGCGTAACCATAATCGGCAGCTACATCGTCGCCCTCGTCATGGACATGGACCGCCTCCCCATCGAAGGCGAAACCGTCGTCGGCCACGACTTCCACACCACCTTCGGCGGCAAAGGTTCCAACGCCGCCGTCTCCGCCGCCCGACTCGGCGCCGAAACTTTTTTCTTCGGCAAACTCGGCCGCGACTCCTTCGCCGCAGAATTCATCGCCATGCTCGACCGCGAAGGCGTCCATCGCGAAAAAATTCTCTACTCGGAATCGCTCCCCACCGGCGTGGGCATCATCCTCTTCAGCTCCATCGGCACTAATCTGATCGCCATAGACCCCGGTGCAAACATGCAGCTCTCCCCAGCCGATCTCGAAGAGCACCTCGAAACGATCCGCGAATCCTCCGTAATCCTCTCTCCGCTGGAAATCCCTCTCGACACCGCCCTCGCCGGCGCACGTCTCGCCAAAGAATACGGCGTCATTGCCATCCTCAATCCCGCGCCAGCCTGCGATCTGCGCCGCACCGACCTGTCTTGCGTCTTCGCCCTCACTCCCAACGAAACCGAAGCCCGCACCTGCCTAGGCCTCTCCGCCGCCGACTCCGCCCCCGACGAAGAATTAGCCGCCGCGCTCCTCGCACTCGGCCCGGAGCACGTCATGCTCACGCGCGGCGCTCAGGGTGTCCTCTGGGCCTCGCGCCACGGCCAGAAGAAAATCCCCTCCCTCAAAGTAAATCCGATCGACACCGTCGGCGCAGGCGACGCCTTCAACGCTGGCCTCGCCGTCGGCCTCTCCGAAGGCGAATCCGTCCCCCACTCCATCGCCCTCGGCATCACCGCCGCATCTCTCTCCACCGAAAAGCGCGAAACCCTCGCCTCCTACCCCTATCGCCCACAAGTGGATCAACGCCTCAACGAAATTCTGGAAGCCTTACGTTGAAATTTCCGCAGCGGGAGATTCTTCGAATGGGAAAAACTTCATGACCCTCGCACTCGGCCTCTCCGTCGTCCTCTTCGCTGGAATCCTCCAGGGCACCTTCATCCTTCCCATGAGTTACACCCGCGAATGGAAATGGGAGCACAACTGGTTCGCCTTCTCCTTCCTGGGAATGCTGGTCCTCAACGCCGCCATCGGCTTCGCCACCATCCCCGTTCTTTTCTCCATCTACGCTGCCACGCCAAACTCCACGCTCCTTACTCTCAGCGCTCTCGGCCTCGGCTGGGGAGCCGGCGCCATTCTCTTCGGTCTTGGCATGGACCGCCTCGGTATGTCCCTCGGGTATCCCATCATCATGGGACTCATCGCGATCCTTGGCGGCCTCATCCCCTTCGTTCTCTTCCATCCCCACGACCTCTTTTCCCGTCGCGGCTGCATCTATCTGCTCGGCACAACGCTCGCCATCGCCGGCATCATAGTCTGCTCCGCTGCCGCCGCCCGCCGCGACCTGGATCGCTCCTCCTCGGCAACTTCTTCCCACAGCAGCCTGTTCGCGGGACTGCTGATTGCCGTTTCCGCCGGCATCCTCTCCAGCCTCCCAAACCTCGGAATCTCCATGAGTGCCACCCTCACGCAAGCCGGAGCGTCCCTCGGCATTCCACCCGTCAGAGCCGGAAACGCCGTCTGGGTCTTATTTTTCGGAATGGGGTTTATCGTGAACGGACTTTATTGTTTGTGGCAGATGCAGCGCCTGGGGCAACTCGCCGCGTTGTCTCGCCACGCCACCCCGCGCAACGTCGCTCTCATCTTCGGGATGGCTGCCATGTGGATCGGCAGCTTCTACGTCTACGGCCTCGGCACTTCTCTCCTCGGCGCCACCGGCACCATCTTTGCCTGGCCCCTCTTCATCTGCGTTTCGATCTTGGTCGGCAATTTCTGGGGCATCCGCGCCGGCGAATGGACTTCCAGCAGTTCCGCTGCTCGCCGCGCCTTGCGCGCGGGCATGGCCATCCTGCTGCTCTCTGTCATCGTAATCGCACTCGTAAATCTGGGGTAGGGAACTGCCGCAGGTTAAATCAACGTTAGGTAGGGAACGAATATTGCGGGGGGGCAAGGTTTGCACCGCCCGCCCACATAAGCTCTGTCTCTCAATCCTTTCCTGAAATTCAATTCCTCAATGGCGTTGAGCTGAAACAGCATGGACTTCCTGCAACAACCTGGAATATTCGGGCTCAGAGCGCAACAAGTCAAACACCGGGTCGCTCTCCACGAAAATCACCCATCCTTCACGTCGATTCATCGCGATCTGCAGGAAATTCAGTGCTTCCGCCTTGTCGCCGGCAATCGTCATGCAGCGAGCCGCATCGACCATACTTCCCGTGTAGCTCGTGCCAGCGGAGGCGGAAAGCGCATGCAGCGACGCCGCGTATCCCTCCTTCTCATACGTCAGCAGAATTCTCTTCTCATTTTCTGGCGTCGAAATCACGTGAACTATCGCCTTAAGTTCCCCCCACGCATGAGGAAAGTCTCCCGTCACCGAATAGGTCCACCACAGTTTGTAATGCGCCGTCAGGAAATTCGGATTGTCGCGTACAACCGATTGCAGTTCCTGAATCGCCAGAGGATATTGTCGGCCCATGTAGTGCACCCAGCCCAGATTGGTACGCAGGATCAGCGCCCTGGGATCCAGCGCCAACGCGATGCGCATCTCTTTTTCGGCATTGGCAATTCTTCCGCTGGTCATCAGCACCATGGCGTACCAGTGGTGCGCGTCCACGTTACTCGGCTCAAGTTGAATGGCCCGGAGCAGTTCCTTTTCCGCTCCCGCGGAATCCCACTCGTAGAACCATTTGTTGAAGCCCACTGCCGCATGTGCGTCCGCCAGATTAGGGTCGGCCTCGACCGCCAGCAAGGCTGCTGCCTTGCCCTCTCCATGTGCTTGGTCTGTACTTATCCAGTTATATTGACCCATCAAATTGTATGTAACAGCCAGTTCAGCATAGGCCCGCGCATAGTGGGGATCCTCGGAAAGCGCGGACCCAAAACTCTGGAGTGCCTTCTCAAAACCTTCCTTCGATCGCAGGGAAAGATAGTACCGGCCCTGCAGATAGGCATCGTGAGCCACCGGGTTTTTGGGTACGTACTCCGGCTTCTTTCCCGTGAGCAATTTAAGCGACAGGGTCTGGGCAACGGAATCCGTCAGGTTGCTTTCAAACTTTAGTATCTGGCCCGAGTCCCCGTCGTACGTATCCGCCCAGATATGAATTTGATCCTCGCAACGAATCAATTGTGCCGTCACCCGGAGCCGCTCTCCCTCGGATTGGACACTCCCTTCCAGGGCGTACCGCACGCCCAACTCCCCGCAGATCTGCTTCACCGTCTCGTGGGACAACTTGTAGGACATCGCCGAAGTGCGCGCAATCACGTGCAATTGCCCTCCTTCGGTACGCGCCAGGCTGGTAATCATTTCCTCGGTGACGCCATCGGACAGATATTCTTTCGTTGAATCACCCGTAAGATTTGTGAAGGGCAGCACGGCAATCGAAACCGCGGAATCGGCCCTCGCGTTCCAGAACTTCCTGTACCCGAAGTAGCCGCCCGTCACCAGTACAACAATCAACGCGCTCGCTGCCGCGATGATTTTCCAGTCCACCGGCTTTGCCGCAGTCGTCAGGCTTGACGAAGAGTTCTCTTGTTGGCTCTGCAGGGAACTTGCTGCTGCCTCCGAACTGGGGCCAGCGGGCTCCGCTTTTCGCGCGGCTGACTCGGCGGGCGAGAAGCCAGGCCTGCGAGGGATAGCAGTCGCCAAAACGGGGGAGGCTGGCTCGACTTTGATAATTCCATCCAACTTCTCCACCGCTACCAGAAACCGGTAGCCGCGGCGGGGGATGGTCTCAATGTATCGGGGAGTTTCCGCGCTGTCGGAGAGCGCGTCGCGCAGCTTGCTGACGGCCGTGTTCAGCCCGGTCTCAAAATCGACAAAGGTATCTTCGGGCCAGAGGCGCTTTTTCAGTTCTTCGCGGGTGACCAGCTGGCCCTGCCGCTCGGCTAAAAGCGCCAGCACCCGCAAGGGTTTTTCCTGCAGCCGGATCAGGGAGCCGTTCTTGCGTACTTCCCCCGCCGCCAGATCCGCAACATAGGGACCGAACTTGAGCATTGGCGGGCTGGGTGCCTGCTCCATGAAGTTCCTTTAAAGGAAACCGGGGACTCGGCAGAGTGTAGCATGGAACCGGTACTTGTAAGGCCACCCGGCGAGAAGGAAGTAACCTTTTTCTTATCAGCCGCCTGCCTGTTAAGACTTACTGCACAACTAAATCCACCGCCGTACATTGACCTTCCTCGCCGTTTTGCGCAAACTCCCGCCCACTTGTCCCCAGGAGCCCGTCACGGATGGACCAGCGAGTCCTCATATCCAACGAAACGGATTTCCAGCGCTGGCTCTTGTTGATTCTGAGCAGAGAGCGCCAGCGGCTGGCGGCGGAAAACGCCGCGCGTCGTGCACTGCAAATAAATGAATTTGGCGTTATCGAGGAAAAGTCGAGTCCAGAAGGAGTCAGAGCATGAATATCGGAACGAACCTTGGAGTTGCCGGACGCTTCGCCCGGCGCACCCTGACTCTCGTAAGTCTCCTCGCCGTTGGGATCGGCGCGGTCCCCTTGGCTCTTGCGCAATCGCCGGTGGCGATCTCTGATCTCAGCACTCCCATCGCCTTGACCACCAACAACACTGGTTCGGGCCCGGCCTTCGTTCTGAACACTGATTCCAGCGTAAATTTGCTCCAGAATACCGGAATTGTTGGTGGCGCCGGATGCGGACCAATCTTGAGTGGCGCGACCGTTTCGCGCGCCGCAATTGCTTTCGACTCGTCCACCAGCCGGCTTTACGCCGTGCTCGAGGGTGACTCCTCCACCGGCAGCGGCCTCGGCACAGTGGTCACTTACGCGACCATCGGCGCCGGCACGTGCACCCTCGGTCCGGCCGTTCAGGTCTCATTCACCAGCTTCGCTCTTGTGGATCTAGCCGTTGACCCAACGCAGGGCAACGTCTACGTACTCGAAGCAACACAAGGCGGCTCCCCCGATGTTCTCTATATTCTGAACATAGCTGCGCTCGCGAGCTACTCTGCCAATCCCATCCCGCAAGTTTCTCTGGACTATTCCGCTACCTATGGTCCTATCGTCATCGATTCGACCACCGGCCGCGTGTACATCAACGATTTCGGGTCCGCGACAAATTTGCCCCCGGGCCTCAATCCCACTCCCGGCTTTTTCGTCTACGATCCAAACAACAGTTCGACCGTCAGCAACAACATTCAGCACGTCTTCGGCTACGTGAACTCCTCCGGCGCGACCCTGCCGTTGAGTGCCCAGGCGTTGCTGGCTAACTCCGGCGATTTGATTCTTGCCAATCAGAACACTTCCATTTCCCTCGGTCACGGCGCTACCTTTCTGACCTCGCCCTTCACCATCCTTCACACCAACGCCCCGGGGTTCAGCTTCTTCGCTAACACGCAACCCGGTCCCTTTGGCTCATTCTCCGGCGTCTACATTCAGCCCGGTTCCGCCGGAATCACTATGGTGGGGCCAGGCGGAGTCGGCACCTCCATCCAGAACTACTCCGCCATCGGTGGGGCGGACATAGATGCCGCGCATGGGATCATCTATCGTTATGAGTACAATGTGACGTCTTCGAACTCCTTCAGCGCCACGCCCCAACAGGACTCCGGCGCACTCGTCAGCTACAACCTGTCTACTCAAGTGGATAGTACGTTGACACAGAATGGATTCGCCTTGGCAAATGTTTATCCGACTCCAAATACTCTCCCGTGGAGTCAACTCACCTTCAACGCGGCAAGCAATAATGTAGCTCTTGCGGTCCCCTCTGCCGCCCTGGCCGTTTCCAATTCCCTGGCGTGCACAGACGTTACCGTCCAGCAGATACTCGGCGGCGGCTCGACGTTTGTTAACTTGGGCGAGGCCGCGATGAACTCTTCGTCGGGATACATCTATGAGACGCAGACCGTCTACCCGAACACGACTCTGTACTATGTGGCTCCTCCGGCTTCTTGCGTTGCGGCCGATCTTGTTCTCAGCCCTGCCGCGCTTCCGTCTGGAATTGCCGGACAGCCGTACGGACCAGTCCAATTTTCGGTCCTTACCGCTACAGTTGGCACGGTCGACTTCTCCACTCCCACCATCCCAATCTCTCTCGTGGGGTTGAATCTCTCCAGTTCGGGATCGCTCTCTGGCACGCCTAGGCAAGTGGGGACGTTTGAAGTTACAGTTGCCGCGAAGGATTCCGCCGGTGACACGGGTTCCGAAACCGTCTCTCTGACCATCAACTGCCAGACGATCACCGTCGGCCCGAATCCACTCCCGGGTGCCGTCGCGGGGGTTCCGTATAGCATCGCGTTTACGCAAACCGGCGGCATCGGCAGCGTTACTTATCAGGCGTTTGGTCCGTTCCCACCCGGAATCCTCCTTACTCCCACCGGACTCTCAGGAACGCCCACTTCGACCGGTTCCTTTCCGATCGGCATTCAAGTCACCGATTCCAATGGCTGCCAGTCTCAGAACACCATTCAGACCCTGACGGTCTCCGCCCCCAAATTTTTGATGGGGCCAGCTCCGTCTTCCGGCTCTCCTCAGTGCTCGGCGACCGGGCCGGGATTTCCGTTCACAGTGGTACCGACAGTCACTATCTACGGCATTTCCTATTTTCAGGTCAATGTGAACCTGATCAACTATGGCAACGTCTCCGTCACCGCCAATATAACGTCGGCAACCCTGAGAACCTCTCAGGCGGTCAACGCCATCCAGCTAGGCGTTCCTGTCTTTCCGATCAGCTTCAACAACTCAGGAGCGCTGCTGGCGCCTGGAGCATGCGTCTCGCTTACTTTTTATTACCCGACGACCGACTTCACTTCCATTACCGTGCCGGGAGGATTTACCCAGGCCAATATTCCGCAGAGGCTGGGAATGCAGGGAACCTTCTCCACCACCACCAGCCTGACCACTTATTCCGGCAACTGGTCGCTGACAGATCCGCGGGTGGATCTCAGCTCCACTCTTTGCTGTAACGTCGGGGGCGGCGGCATTGGCGGCACGTCGGGAAATCCCTACCCCTACACCGGCCCGATGGGCACCATCCCGCCACCATGATGCGGCGGCAAAATTCAATACTTTCCGTTTGTCTTTGCACCCTGGAGGATATGATGAAACGAATACGAATGATCAATCTGTTGGTGGGAATCGTCGCGGTGCTCTTACTGGCGCCATTGGCGAACGCCGACACTCTAAATGTTACGCTTACCGATCCAAATCCAACCGTGGTGCAGAGCGCGACGCAGACGGTAGTTCAGTTCTTCGGGACGGTTTCCAACCCGTCTTTGACCGACGACATCTACGTCTATGCGGACGCTACGAGTTCGGCAACCGGCACTACCGTGGATGATTCGCTGTTCCAGCCATTTCTCATTCCAGCAAACAACATGAGTGGCGTGTTTGAAATTTTCGACGTGGATCTCGATCCAGGCCTCGGGCCCGGAACCTACAACGGCATTTTCACCTTTCTCGGCGGCGCCGACGGCGGCGCGTTCAGCGTCTTTGACGATCTCGTCGACATCAATTTCTCTGTGACTGTCACCGCTCCGACTACCACCGCTCCCGAACCAGGGTCACTTCTCCTCCTGGCTGCGGGGCTCGCATCACTTGTTTTTTTCATGCGGCGCTCGGTCACATCGAACTCCTAGCTATCGATCTATTCGCAATTTACATTGCCTATCCAACCGGCACTCTCGTCGTCGGCGTCGATCCTCGGGCTTCGACACTCTGTTGCTTCTCAACATTGACCCTCCGAGTCCCCCACTGAACCAGTATGGAAACATCGTCTCCGCGCCCTCCGTCAGTACCCCGGACACTCCCGTGCCCGCATCCCTCTTGCACCTGCAACGCGCAAGACTCGAGCAAATGACAATTTCCAGTGAACGGCATCCTGATTCTCCTTCTTTCTCGCTTTCTAAGCCGCTTTGAAGGATTTGCCGCATTCCAGGCAATTCGCTTTGCCGCGCGGGGTAATGAGTCCGCAAAATGGGCACATCCGCTGTGGCGCGAACTCGTTCTCTTGTCGCTTTGTTCCTACCAGCCTTTTTGCCAATGCAGACATAAACCCAAGCGAACTGCGGATACGGGACAAGAGTTGATTCAACGCAGCCATCATGGTCTTAACTCGCATGCTCTTTTGTCGCTGTGGGATGCGGTGGGATTCCTTCTGAAGCACCAGCGAAAGAAGCGTTGGTCGAATCGCTCACAGCGGAACCGCCGGATGAAAATCATCGCCAGAATTCTCTGTTCGAGAAATCCCGTTCGTCTGGATAGATCGATTCCTGGAGATCGCAATTCGGGCAGCAAATCATCCTGCGTCTCCTGATATGAAAGTCTGGCTCCTGAGCGATTGTCAGATGCAGGTGAACTGTTGACTATGCTCTTTTGTACATGCATACGCCTGACGGTGTTACCGGCCGTGTAGATATCTTCACCGCCTCCACGGTGGCCCTTTCGGATTGCCTGATTAACTAATAAGCTCAATGTCCAAAACGGAACAGATTCCAACTGTTCATCCAACTAGGCTAGTGGTGAGGGGGGCTGCACCTCTAAATGGCCTCCACTGTGTTCGGACCGACTTGGTGGTTTTAAAGACGATGGCTTCCATTTCTCAAACGAATCAGGCGGAGGGCGAGTCTCGCCCGGGGAATTCACCCGCACAAGGTTCCCAGCCCCACAGAACACGCACACTCAGGGTACTTTTCATTCATCGGGATGCGGACGCAATCGATAGTTGTCTGCAGGAGTTCAAGAATGGGCAGTTCGCGGTTACCTCCGATTTTGTCTTGAATCTCCCACAGTGCGTGGAACAACTGAAATCCCACATGTATGACGTCCTTCTTGTTGAGTTCCCCAACCCGAGCTGCAAGGGGCCTGAAGCGATACTCCTCCTTCACCAGATTGCGCAGCGAATTCCGCTTATTTTGTTGACCTCGCGGTTTGGAATGGAGTCTCTGGCCAAGCTCGGTGAACAGGGAAGTTTCGAGTTCGTCGCCCAGGAACATCTGGCCCACCTGCCTACGACTGTTCGCAGGGCCTTGAATGATAAGAGGCTGCGGGTCGAACTCGACGACGCTCGAAGGGCCTTGCAGCATTCGCAATCTCTCTACCGCGCCTTGGTGGATAATCCCGCTTATGGGATCTACCAGTGCGATTCAGATGGAGAATTGCTCGACGTCAATCAGGCTCTGGTAACCATGCTGGGCTACGATTCGAAAGAACAGCTCCTGGCCGCGAACCGCGCCTCGGTTATTATTCCGAATCTCAGGAAGAGCATCCCCGTCACGGCCGGTTCCGGCGAACGCCAACAAATCGAACCCATCGAACTCGACTGGAAGCGCAGGGATGGAACTATTCTGAAGGTGCGATTGGGAGGCCGCGGTGCCTTTGACGAAAACGGCAATTTCGCGCGCTATGAAATCATTGCCGTCGATATCACCGAACAACGAACACTCGAGGATCATCTCCGCCACCAGGCTGACAGCGATTCTCTGACTGGTCTGGCCAATCACAGGCGGCTGTTCGAGGTTTTGCAGGCCGAGATATGCCGTTCCAAGCGTACCGGGCGTGAATTCTCACTTCTCCTGCTGGACCTGGATGGATTGAAAAAAGTCAACGATCATTTTGGTCATCTGGCCGGTGACCGGGCCCTCTGCCGTCTGGGGCAGATCCTGAAAGACTGCTGCCGGTCCACAGATACCGCGGCCCGGCACGGCGGGGACGAGTTTGCGCTTGTCCTCCCCGAGACGGGCTGTGCCGCCGCCACAGTCGTCGCACGGCGCATTTGTGATCTTCTCGAAAAGGATGCCGAGGAGCCGGCCCTTTCCGTCAGTGTCGGATTGGCCAGTTTTCCAAAAGATGCTGCCACGATCGGAACCCTCTTGTACGCCGCGGACAAGGCTCTCTACGAAATGAAAGCCGCCCAGCCCCGTGCCTTGCCTGCCGCGCAGTCGGTTTAAGGTCGCCCGAATCGTTTGCTGGCGGACGTAGGTCGGAGCAAGCAAGAGTCCGAGCCGGACTCGTTGCTGTGCCTTATCGAAGATCAACTAAGGAGTCGGGACCGCGGATTCGGTGCAGCCGCGAAAATCCTGCCTGAGGGTTGCAGCCGCCGATTTATTCCAGCCGCGCCATGTCTAATGGCCCTGATTGCTTCAGTCGTGCAGCACCACGCTGAGTAGGGAAGTGTTCACGGTAAGGCCGCCGTCGTACTTGATGAAGCCCAGTTTCTTGAACTTGTTCATGAAAAAGTTCACCCGCGGCCGCGTCGTTCCGATCATTTCCGCCAGCATTTCTTGCGATATCGGTGGCAGGACTCCATGCGGCTGGTCCTCCTTGCCGTACCGCGCCAGCAACAATAGAGTGCGGGCCAGGCGCTTCTCGCTGGAGTTGAACAGTTGGTCGATCAAATCCTCCTCCACGCGGATGTTTCGCGCCAGCATGAACGCGATGAACTGGTCGGACAGAGCGTGCTGCTCGTGCAGCACCTTTAACATTTCACTCTTCTCGATCACATGTACCTTACTGACGGTGATCGCTGTCGCCGTCCCCATGCGAATGGACTGCCCCGCCAGGCACCCCTCTCCAAAGAAGTCGCCCGGTCCAAGAATTGCCACCACTGCCTCTTTGCCCGCTCCGTTTACCACGGAGAGCTTCACACTTCCTTCCTGCAGGTACATTACGTTCTTGGCGGCTTCCCCTTGCGAGTAGACAACCCCCGCTCTTTCCACCTCTTTGATTTTCCGCGCCACCCCGGCGGAATCAAGAAACGCCTGCGCATTAAAGCCAGCTTTGTTCCCCGGTGGGCTTTTGGAAATTCTTTTTCTAGGCTGAATCATAGTTTTTCAACTCCATCTGGAAAAGTGTGTGGTCATTCGCATGCGCTTGCTGTTCAGCCGGCAGAAGGGGTTTCTTCGGCTTTTTATTGCGGGTTGCTGGATTCGGCTTGATGATTACTTCCGACGGGATCCCCTCTTCGACGATCTTTTTGATGATCTCGAGAGGAACCTGCTCGAAATGAGTTTTTGGTTTTGCCATTTCAATTACCTCTCCCCACTGTGCCCAAACTAGCAGGCTCCGTGCGATACGGGTTAACTCTTTTGCAATACTTAAGGCTGGTATCAGTCGCGACTATGCGGCTTGGTTCAATGCGAGAGGATTCGTTTCGCGCAGCGCGGTGTCTAATACGAGACATATTTTCGCTTGCGCCCCGCGTTACGGTGACATACGATTGCGTGAGGTTAGTTTAACGCGCTCTCCAACGGGAGGATTTTATGGGGCGCATTGATCCGAAAGCCGTCCACATGCACTTCAAGACCATGATCCAGTCCGATGTACCGCAGGGCCGCGAGGGAAAGCACAAGCTCATTGTGAGCACCATCCTCAAGGACCTCGATCGTCTCGGGAATGATTCGGCGCTGAAGGTGCCATTGGCCGATTTGATGCAGACCAAGGAAAAGGTTCGCTCCGCGCTGAATCGGGCCACTCGGAAAATGGGCCGCCGCGTGGCAACCGCCAGCGACGATACATTCCTGTACGTGTGGAACGTGAAGAAGTAGCAAGAGGAGCCGGCAATCTCCCCCATTTAGCCCGCATCCAAAGCAGGTAGTCGGTTGTGCGGTCCAAACCCAGGAAATCTGAAATTCACGCGAATATCCGTGGCGCGTCCCCGCTATGAATGTGGAATGCCTCTCCGCTAACTGTCCTCAGTTGTTTCTCAGGACCTTGCGCAAGGTTTTGTTCACTACCAAAACTCCATCGTAATGAATGAATCCCCGCTTCCGGAAGCGGTTCATGAACAGATTCACGCGCGGGCGGGTGGTGCCCACCATCTCTGCCAGAACCTGGTGGCTCACCATAGGAATCTGTACCGACGCCAAGCCGTCCTTTTCCAGGTGGGCAAGCCGCAACAGAACCCGCGCGAGGCGTTGCTCGGCGTTCGATGTCAGCAGGTCGGCCACGTGATCCTGGTATTTCTTTAGGCTGGAAAGCAGGTAGCTAACCAGGGCGTTGGAAGCCTGAGTTTTGTTGCGCAGCAATTGGAGCATTTTGCTCTTTTTGATAGTACGTATGGAGCTCCCCGTCATCGCGACCGCCGTGGACATCCGCAGCGGATAGCCCGCGAGGCAAACTTCACCAAAAAAATCATGCACGCCCAGGATCGCGGTTACCGCCGAGGGTTGACCCTTCGATCGCGTGGTCAGCCGCACCCCGCCATGTTGAATGTAGAAAAGTGTAAAAGCGGGTTCGCCTTGGGTGAAAATTTTTTGTTTATCCCGGTATTGCTCGACCTTACCGCCCAGACTTTGGCCGGAGTTGAAAACGCCCAAGTGGGAAGTCAGTTGCCCCGTGTGATTCATCATTCGCTCCTCACAGATGTCGCTCTACGCGGTTCCATGCGTTCCCCGCATCTCTCTCGTGCTTCCAGGAGGAGACCCAATCCAACGCGGACTGCTTATTTGACTGAGGAATACAGTTTCTCCATGTGGTCTTCCGATTTCTGGCGGCGCATGTAGTTCGCTCGTACCTCGATACCCAGCCAAATCATCCCAACAAGTCCGCAACCCAGCGCAACCCAAAACACATAAGCCATGCGTGATTCTCCCGTCCTTTAAGTTTTGCTTGAGCAATGCCCGGAATTCCCAACAACGATCCCCGTTCTTGACGCCAGTCTCCGCGGGCAAGCAGGGGCCTGTGCATCTAGCTGGAGTTCTTACGCGGATAATTTCACTGGAATCAGCCTACTCATGGTTTTTCCGCGAATCTGTTCAATAGTGAACAGCGCTCCTGTGTCCATTCCCATAGGATCTCCCTTGGACGGCGAGACAGAGCGATATCGGCTGGTCTGGGCGGGTCAGACGGTATCCGTCATCTCGCCGTCCTTCTTGTTTTTAACGGTAGAAACAAATCCGTGTTTCAACCCATGATCCAGAAAGCCATTTTGCCTCTGCAGCTTCCCGGCTTGTGCGTCTTGACCTTCCTCGCCCTGCTCCTCGCGCTCGCCCGATATTCCTACCGCGCCAAGGAACTTCTGGTCTGCTGGCTCTTTTTTTGTTCATTCTTTGTTGCGCTTGTCCTGATCTTTCTGGGCGCGGTGCTCACCTTCCGTGCAGGGGAGAATCTTGTGAAGATGCTGGCCGTGGCGAGAAAACTCGCCCCCAAGCTGGCGCTTTACCTGGCGCAACTCCTTCAACAAGCAATTTCTGCCCCGCGAATTATCGCCGCCGCCGTTCCTAGATCTCCCGCGGGCTTCTCCGCATCTGTGGATATGCTCGACACCCATTCTTGTCCCCTGATCCAGGGAGTCGGTTCCTTCGAGGAAAGTGTACGAAAGTGAACAGACAGCTTTCGGCGAGCGCCTTAAGATTTGTGAACCATTGCAGGTAATAGATTCGGTGAGGGCCAAGGAGTAGTACATTGAAAAACAAACAAGGAACTTTGCTTCTCGCAGTTGTACTCGCCGCCGCGGCGCCTGCCTTTGCGGATAGCATTCCCGGTCACTCCAGGAGCGGTAACAACTATGTGGCTTTCTCGGAGGGGCTGACGGAGCAGCAAGACTTGCAAGGCAACTCCGCGCGCTGCAATTTTCTAATCAGCTCGATCAAAGAGGAAGGATCAAAGACAAGCTCATTCGCTCCCGCGTCCTTCAGCGAATTCTCAAAGGGCGAAAGGGGCGCCAATCTTGGTACGTATCTGAGCGCTGCGCTGCATTCAGACCCCACTCCCCCGAAGGTGGTGGATTTCGGCGGCAATCAGGGCGCTTCCTCGGATAATAACAACGGGAAGGGCAAGGGAAAGCACAACGGAACAAACGGCGATGGCGACGGAAATGGAAATGGATCGGGAGTGGGCAGCGGCGCACCAGAGCCTTTGATCCCGATCGCCGAACCAGGTTCGCAAACGCTCGTGCTCTCCGGCCTGGCCGGCTTAGGGCTGTTTTTCTACCGGCGCAAATCGCTGGCCAGCGCAGTTTGACCGCGGTCTGACGCTTCACTCGCCGCTCGGCACGAGATTTTATTCGAGAGGCCCCTGGGAGTGCCGTATGCATCGCCAAGAATCAGACAACGTGCACACATTGCTTGCGGGGGAAGGCCAGCTGCTGGAGATGATTTCCGCAGGCGCGCCACTCCCGGAAGTGCTGGATAGGGTCTGTACAGTGCTGGACCTGCAGGTGGGGAACGTCGTCTCGCTTGTATTGCTCCCGGATGACGAGGAGCACACCTTCCACACAATCGCGCAGAGTGCCGCCAAATTCGGCCTCACCTCCTTCACTTGCACGCCGATCCTCTCACCCACCGGGGAATTCTTCGGCACTCTCGAGATTTACTGCTGCTTTGCCCAGAAGCCGAGCCTCTGCGAAAGTGAGCTGATTGATCGAGCTGCGCATCTCGCCGCGCTCGCCATTCAACAGTACCATCACGATCAGGAAGCGGAGAGTCGCTCCCTGGAGTGGACTGTCGCAACTCGCAGGAGTCCCTACGATGGGCCGCCGTCGGCCAATTGACTGGCAAGAGTTCTGCGGAAAGCATTGAGGCCAAAACCACGCCGGGAGCCCTGTTTACTTAGCCATGTACAAGAATTTCTTTGGACTTCGCGAGAATCCTTTCAACATAAATCCCGATCCCAGATTTCTGCACAGAACCCCGCGAATTCAGGAGGCTCTGGACCAGCTCACCTATGGTGTTCAGAGCCGTAAAGGGCTACTTCTCCTGACAGGGGAAGTGGGAACCGGCAAGACCACGCTCATCAATCACCTTCTCGATTGGCTCCGCCAGCGTCAAACTCCCACCGCGTTCATCTTTAATTCTCATTTGAATGTCAACCATCTATTCGACTTCATTCTCAACGACTTTGGGATTTCCACGGACTATCGCCTGGTCAGCAATATGCTCCTGGAGCTGAATCAGTGGCTGATCAAGCGCTTCAGCGCCGGCTCAACTCCCGTATTGATTGTCGACGAAGCCCAGGGCCTTTCCTTCGAATTATTGGAAGAGATCCGCCTTCTGTTGAACCTGGAGACGTCTTCCGAAAAACTTCTGCAAATCGTGCTTGTCGGACAGCCCGAACTCGAAGAAAAGCTCAAACAGCCGCAAATGCGCCAACTTCGCCAGCGGATTGCCCTCCGTTGCAACACCGCGCCGCTCACCCTGGACGAGGCACGCGGATACATTGTGGACCGGCTGCGCATCGCGGGCGCCACGCGCGAGCCAATATTCGAATCCGACGCCGTCGAAGCCTTGCACTATTATTCACGCGGAATCCCCCGGGTGATGAATCTTCTCGGCGAGCATGCGCTCATTAACTCCTACGTCGAGGGCCTCAATCCGGTTCCTTCGCAGATGGTTGAAGAAGGCGCGCGCGACTTTTTGATGGAGGAGTTCCGGCCACTCGCTGCGTGGCGTGGCGCCTCTATGCAGATCGATAGCAATCTCACCGTCATTCATTCGGAGCCTCCGAGCGAGCTCGCTCGATCCTTTAGTGAAGACGCAGCCAGTTCGTCGAACCCAGGCGGCGCGCAATGGCCTGCGGCTGCAATTGGATTTCCGGAGGAAGCGCGCGAGTCGAATACGGCAAACACCATGATTGCCACCGCTCCAAACGAAGATGAAGAGTGGGCCGCTTCGGAAGAAGACTCGAACACATCTCTCTCCGTGCTGGATCTGGTTCCTGCTCCCCCAGATCTCGGTGCTCCCCAAGTCGTATCCAGGCTCGCGTTGAACCCAACTGCCTCACAGTCCGACTGTGCGGCCGAACTTGTGGCCACGATGGGACGCCTGCTGGTTGCCGCAACGTCGGCTCCATCGTCGCAGCGGGAAACCTCGCACGTTGCAAGCGAACCGCCACCAGCATTGACGTGCACTCCCGCAGTCGCACGCCCCGCGCCGTCGATTTTCGCGGCAATCTGGTCGGGAGTTTGGGCGGACGTGCTTCGCTCGACGCGAGGAACGATCGCTGCCGCTGGCCTCGTGCTGCGGCAATGGAAGCGAGAATTCACACGCGATTGGAAGGTCACTGTCACCGCGATGAACTTCCCGCTTTTGAAAAAATCCCTTGCCCATTGGTTACACCAGCCCATCTCCTCCAAGCCGATGGCCTCAAGCAAGAATTGAACTGTGCGAGCCGCGCTGCGCCTTCCTGCTGATTACGCAACTCGTCCCTCTCTTTCTTTTGTTGATTTATCACCGGGCAATCTCTTCGGGAAGCAAACAATCCGGCAACCTGTATACAACTGAACAGACGCATAAGTCGGGAAGGCCTACCATGTCAATGTTGTAAAAGGATTGGTTTGTTGGCCAGTCCACCCTCGCAGCTTGACGCCCTCGGCATTCGCAAGCAGCAGGGGTTTCGAACGACAACTTAGCCCGATACCCTCCCCGGAGAGACAGTCCAGTCATTTGTGGAGTCGAAAGGTTTCATCGAGCTGCGCGCACCACGAAGTGCGTGGGGCAATTCGGAGAACCGGGCTGGAAGTGTCTCGCCGCACAGTAAGAAAGGAAAAAAGAAAATGCCTCTCATGCAGATTTTATTGGCCCTGATCGTCGTGGGCGTATTGCTCTGGTTGGTGAATCGTTTCATTCCTATGCAGGGAACCATCAAGTCGATCTTGAATGCCGTTGTCGTCATCGGCGTCGTGTTGTGGCTCCTGGACACGTTCGGTCTCTTTCACAGCCTCTCTCGAATCCGCATCGGCACATAGGTAGCAGTGGCGAACGGCCACCCCCGGGGTCGTGATCCGGGATGAGACTTTGTGGCCGCAAAAGCAAGCGCGCCGGCCGGGCACCAGAATGCGCGCAGCAAGTTTCGGTCATGGAGAGAAAAGTATGAAATCAACCGGGATAATCAGTACGACAGCAATCGCCCTGCTCTTGGGATTTGGCGTGCCGGCTTTCGCTCGCCAGGGCCAGGAAGAGAAACCCAAGCCGCAGGAACAGCCGGCCAAGCCTGAGCAGAAACCCCAGGAAAAACCGGCCCAGCAACCGAAGCAGGAACCCCAGCCGAAACAACAACAGCAGCAGCATCCTCAGCAGCAGCCAAAGCCGCAACCGGAACAGAAACAGCAGCAACAACAACAGCACGCCCAGCAACAGGCCAAGAGCCAGCAAGATCAGCAACAAAAACAACAGCAACAACAACAGGCCAACTCAAACAAGCAGCAGCAACAGCAACACGCGCAACAGCAATCGAAGACCCAGCAAGACCAGCAACAGAAACAACAGCAGGCCAACTCCGCGAAGCAACAACAACAGCACGACAATTCCCAGAAACAGGAACAGCAAATTGCCAAGCACCAGCAAGACCAGCAGCGCCAGGGTCAGCAACAGCAGCAGGACCACGTGGCTACTCAATCGCAACAGCAAGCCAGGGGCCAGCAACAGCAGCAAGCCCATGTCCAGCAAGTTCACATGCAATCCCAGCAGGAGCAGCAGCGCCAGGAAGGCGAACAGCAGGGCGTCTGGCAACAGCACCGCGCCACCAACTATCAGTCCGAGCATCGCGACTGGCAACAACGCGGCGGTTACAACGGTTACCGTATTCCCCAAGACAGCTATAACGGTTACTTCGGCTCCGGTCACTCGTTCCGCATTTACAGCTACCCCGTAGTGATAGTCGGCGGATTTCCTCGCTTTCAATACGGCGGCTATTGGTTCAGCCTGGCCGATTCCTGGCCGGAATACTGGTCCAGCAACTGGTACGACAACGATGACGTCTACATCGACTATTCGGGTGACGGCTATTACCTGTACAACCGCAGGTATCCTCGCGATCGCATCGCCATCAACGTTTACTTGAACTAACAAGCAGTGCAATCAGTGCGCAGCAAAATAGATGCTCCTCCACCCGGCGTGCACGAAGGTCAAAGGACGCTGGTGCCGCCGGGATGGGTAACACGAAAGTTTGCGAACCTCTTGGATCGAGAAGGGAACAAGTGATGATCGGAACCGTATTGATCGTTCTCCTGATAATGGCGCTCCTGGGAGTGTTTCCGCGGTGGTCGCACAGCCGCAATTGGGGCTACGCACCCTCGGGTGGCGTAGGCGTCCTTCTGTTGATCGTCGTCGTGCTGGTCCTTCTCGGCCAACTTTAGCCGGCGCGTCCCCAAGCATTTGCGCATCGTGCGGCCGCGGGCGGGATCGATCTGGAGGTGGCTGTGAATGACACCAAGCAACGTGTGGTCGAGTTTCTTGAAAAGGAGATCAAGACGTACGCGGCATTGTCTCTCTTCTTATCGAAGAAGAGCACTCTGGAAAGTTTGAATGCCAGAGACAAGCAGGCATTGATGCATCCTGCGTTCTACAAAGAAAGAATGAAAGAAGCGAAAAAACTTGTCACCGAACTCAAGAAATCAAACTAAATATCAGCCGGCCCCGGGCTCGCTGTTCCGTGCCTGCGGCCGGTGGTGCCTGCGCATCGGGGCAATGTTGATGGCTGCGCTTCTGTGCACCAGCGGCACATTCGCCTACTCCGTGCTCACGCACGAAGAAATCGTCGATCTCGTCTGGACCAGCGAACTCAGGCCTCTTCTTCTGCAGCGATTTCCAGACTTGACGGAAGCACAGCTAACCGAAGCGCATAGTTACGCCTATGGCGGCGCGGTGATCCAGGACCTTGGCTACTATCCGTTCGGCAGCGTGGAGTTCAGCAATCTGGTTCACTACGTCCGAAGTGGGGACTTCGTCGAGGAGTTGCTGCGGCAGAGCCAGGATGCTGACGAATACGCATTCGCCTTGGGCGCGCTGGCACACTATGCTTCCGATATCGCCGGCCATCCGGCGGTCAACCAGGCCGTCTCCATCCAATATCCCAAGCTGCGGGCAAAGTTCGGAAACTCCGTGCGCTACGCGGACGACCACACCGCGCATCTGAAGACAGAATTTGGATTCGACATGGTGCAGGTGGCCAAGAATCGCTACGCTTCGCAGCAGTATCACGATTTCATCGGTTTCCAGGTCTCCAAGCCGCTGCTGGAGCGGACCTTCCCCATCACTTATGGAGTGGAATTGAAAGACGTCCTGGCGCATGAGGATCTGGCCGTCGGTTCCTATCGCTATGCGGTCAGCCGCATGATCCCGGAAATGACCCAGATCGCTCTGCGGACGCACGAAAAAGACATGATGAAAGAGACCCCGGACTTTGCCAAAGAGAAATTCCTGTACCGGTTGTCACGCTCCGACTATGAAAAGTCGTGGGGCAAGGACTACACGAAACCCAAATTTAGCACGCGATTCTGGGCAATCGTATTGCGATACATGCCGAAGATCGGTCCCTTCAAGGCCATGGCCTTCAACAATCCGACGCCGAAGACCGAGGATTTGTACTTCAAGAGCATCAATAACACCGTGGATCAATACCGCATCTATCTCCATCAAGTTCGCGGCGGTACTCTGATCCTGGCCAACACCGATTTCGACACCGGCAAGGAAACCATCGCAGCAGAGTATCCTCTGACCGATGAGACCTACGCGAAGCTGCTGGGTCAACTCTCCGGCCGCAAATTCGCTCTGACCTCGCCTGGCCTGCGCCAGAATATTCTCGAATTTTATTCCGACCTCTCCGCTCCGATCGAAATGAAAAAAGACGCCGCCCGCTGGCAGAGCGTCCTGACTTCTCTCGATCAATTAAAGCTGGTTGACCCAACGCAGAATCTCGCCGCTAGTCCGGCAAAGTGACCCGGCCCTCAACCACGCCGTCCCCCAGATCCGTAAACGGCTAGGCGAAACGATTTTCGCAAAATCACAAGCGCGAACATAAATGCAATTCTGTGCGCTTGTGGACAGACTTCGGCACCGGCCGTAACTAGAATGGCGCGGTAGGAAAAAACAAACAGACTTTCACGCAGGCCCCAGCAACCCTCACCGGATCGTCTCGGCATTGCCCTACACACCCCGTTCCCCGAGAAAGCGTCGCAAGTTTAAGGAGAAAATTCGAATAAAAATTGTAAAAGCAGCATTCTGTTTACTCGCAGCCACCGTGCTGGGTGCAGCCGTTCTGCCCAGTGCCCGCGCGGATGAATCAAATAAAAAAACAATCGTAACCTTCAGCCAGGCAATGGAGGTTCCCGGAAAAAGTCTGCCTGCCGGCACGTATACCTTTCAACTCTTGGATTCTCCCGCCGACCGTCATATCGTCCAGATCTTCAACGCGGACGGCTCACAAGTCATCACCACCGTCCTGGCAATCAATGACTACCGGTTGCAACCTGCCGGCCAGACGGTCCTAAAGTTCACCGGACCTACGGGCGACTCTCCGGATGCTCTTCGCGCCTGGTTTAATCCCGGCGATGGCTTCGGACAGGAATTCGTCTACCCGAAGGCTCGCGCTCTTCAGTTGGCGCAGACCATGAATACAATCGTCCCGTCGGTCGCGGCAGACACACTCGATGACAGCTCGCTTAAGACGGTTGCGATTGTTGCTGTCACACCAGACCAGAAAGTTGTAGACATCGCCACGGCAATCCAGACCGCGCCCCCGCCGCCGCACCAACTACAGAGCCGGTTGTCCAGACCGCGACGCCTGCCGCAGCACCAACTACCGAGCCGGTTGCCCAGACGTCTACCCCAGCTGCAACAACAAGTACAGAGCCGGCTATCCAGTCCTCTACCCCGATTGCAGAAACAACGACTGAGCAGGTTGCCCAGACCCCAACTCCCGCGGCCACAGTAGCTCCCGCACCGGTCGCTGCAGACAAGGACGCCGACGATCTCCCGCAAACAGCAAGCAATATGCCGTTGATCGCGCTACTTGGTGCCCTGTCCATCGGCCTCGCCCTCGGCCTGAAACTGATCCTGAGGTTCGCTGCCTAATCAAACTCAGCAATTCCTGCGCCGCGGATGTGACCGGCAAGTCACATCCCGCGCCGCGAGAAAGCAGTCTCGTAATGTCCACTCTTAGTTCCTCAAGGTCCGATCGGCGCAAGCTGCGCTACTTTCTCGCCATTTTGTTTTTGTTACTCCTTATTCTGGTTTTCACCCGCTCGCTTGCAACTCAGGTCTCGCCAGAGAAACGGCAAGCCCCGCCATCAATTCTTGTGTCCGTGAATCTTGTGCTGATCCCCGGAAGTGTGACGCACACTTACCGGAAAATTGAAGTGAAAGTCCCCGCCCCGGGCCAGGACAAGTTGCATGTGCGCACTTCCCAGGGCCATTCACCCCAGGCGGTAGAATCCATCCACGCGCCTCCGGAAGCGGCGGCGAAATGAGCCTGCTTCCCCGCAATAAGCGAGGTCTCTCCACGGCCTACCTCAAGGTCCTGTGGACTGCCTGCTACTTTTTTCTCGCCCTCGGCGTTGCCGCTCTGGGATACGTTGGCTATGTCTCCGCGGATTCGAAAGCATTTCAGGCAGTAGAGAAGGGAAAATTCGCCCAAGCGATCGTTCCTCAAATTCTCCGCATGCCGCGGGATGGCGACGTGATCGGCGAAATTCAGGTGCCCCGTTTGGGGCTCGACGCCATGGTCATCCAAGGGGAGTCCGCCAGAAACTTGCAGCGGGCCGTAGGTCATCTTTCAAATTCGGCTATGCCTGGCGAATGGGGCAACGTCGCCTTGGCAGGCCATCGCGACACTTTTTTCCGTCCGCTGCGCAATATTCGGACAGGCGACGAGATTCGCTTCAAAACGGCGGGGGGCCTTTAAGTATCGAGTGGCGTCGATTGAAATCATCGGGCCCAGGGACACCAAAGTATTGCAACCCTCCTCGGGCCGCGACCTGACTTTGATTACGTGTTTTCCATTTACCTTTGTTGGCCGCGCCCCCGGCAGATTTGTTGTGCGCGCCACGGAAGTAGCAAGAGCGATTCCCGGACAGACTTCAGGCGCCGATCAGGACCTCCAAGGAACAGTTGCTCGTGTTCCCAAGTGAACAGACGTCCCGCGCTTGGATGGCTAATATAATGATGCAATCTTGGGATATCGAACACCAATATCTGGTGTGGCACAAGTGCTCGAATCACGGGCCGCTTGTGAGACTGGAATAAATCATGCTCTGGACAATTCTCGTCGTGCTGTGCATTCTCTGGCTGTTGGGAGTGGTCACTTCCTATACTGCGGGAGGACTCATCCATCTCCTTTTGCTCGCGGCCCTGGTGATCCTGGTGATCAATCTCGTCTCGGGCCGAAGAGGCGCCATTTAATCGGAAAGCGGAGACTATGAAACCGGCAATGATGATTGGAATCCTTTTGGTTGTTCTTGGCGGTCTGGCGTTGGCTTATCAGGGCTTCAATTACACCCGTCAAGAAAAAGTGATTGACGTTGGCCCGATTCACGCCACTGCAGAAAGGCAGGAGCACGTCTCCGTCCCGCCACTCCTCGGTGGACTCGCCCTGGTTGGGGGAATCCTGCTCGTGGTTGCCGGCTCCAGAAAGAACTCCTAGCCTGAAGTTATGAAAATATCCCGCCTGAGAGTCGGGTTACCCATCTCCCTCTCGTGAAACAATCCGCGTTGAACGCCCATCCAGCGCAAGTCCCAAGGAATTAAATCGATCGAACAAGGAAGTTTTGACCCTGGAGGTCAGAGATGAAACGAATATTAATTGGAGCAGCGTGTATCACCATCGCGGCAGTTTCCGTCTTCGCATCCGATTTGAACAAGGAACAAAAACGCCTCGAAGAGAGCGGCGTTGTCATGCAGGAAGTGCTGAACGTCCCCGACAACATCCCTCATGAACTGTTGGAGAAGGCCGAGTGCGTCATCGTGTTTCCCAACCTGATGAAGGCGGCGTTTGTCGTCGGCGCCCAATACGGTCGCGGCGCCATGGTTTGCCGCACCGGCGATAAATTCCGCGGACCTTGGGGAGCCCCCGCTATGTACGCCCTGGAAGGCGGCAGTATCGGCTTCCAGATCGGCGGAGAAGCCACCGACTTAATCCTCCTCGTCATGAATGACAGAGGCATGGAGTCCATCCTGAGCAGCAAGGTGAAACTGGGCGCAGACGCGTCCATCGCCGCCGGCCCCAAGGGTCGCGACGCTTCCGCGGATACCGATGCCTGGATGCGCGCCGAAATTCTCAGCTACTCGCGTTCCCGTGGCCTGTTTGCCGGAGTCTCCCTCGAAGGCACTACTCTTCGTCCGGACGATGACGCAAACGAACAGGTCTATGGCCACGCCATGAGGGCAAAGGAAATCGTCAGAGGCGAGCACGTTGGTGTTCCCGAGACCGGGCGTCACCTCGTGTCCGTTCTGCAAAAGAGCGCGCCGCACAACGAATCCGAACACGCCGCTTCGAATTAAAGCGGTCAAACAACATCAGCCTGCCGGGAAGTTCAGATCCCGGCAGGTTTTTTATTTTTTGGGGGAGGGCATTACTCGTGCAGGACGACGGTGAGCAACGACTTGTTGACCTTGATCGTGCCGTTGTATTCGATAAACCCGAGCTTCCGGAACTTGTTCATGAAGAAATTGATCCGGGAACGCGTCGTGCCCACCATGCTTGCCAAGGTCTCCTGCGACACTTTCGCCAACACACGTTCCGGCTGATCTTGCTCCCCGTAGCGGGCCAACAGCAGCAGCGCGCGCGCCAGCCGCTTTTCACTCGAGTTGAACAGTTGATCGATCAGATCTTCTTCGACGCGGATGTTGTGCCCCAGCATGTAGGTGATGAATCGGTCGGAAAAATCGTGCTCCGCGTGAAGCACGCGCAACAACTCTTCCTTTTGAATCACAAGCAGAGTCGTTGGCGTTACGGCGGTTGTTGTCCCCATCCGGATCGTCTGCCCTGCCATGCATCCCTCACCGAAAAAGTCCGTGGGTCCAAACATCGCGACCACCGCTTCCTTGCCGGAGCCATTCACCACCGACAATTTCACTCCGCCCTTCTGAATGTACATAACGGTGGTAGCGGCTTGCCCTTGCGAGTAAATGGATTCGCCTCTGTGGTAGTCCATTACTTTTCTCGCCACCCCGGCAGTGTCGAGAAAGTCTTGAGCATTAAACAACCCGGCTTTTCCGTTACGCATGGCTTTCTTTGGTTTCATATTTAGGCTGGATTAGCGTCTCGATCTAGGCACCCTCCGCCCATACTCAGCCTATCAGGAACGCCGTGGCGAAACTGTGCAAATCTGAACAGCGCCCTGGCCTGTGAGCTGTTGGTCCAGGATGTCCAATATTAGACAGATTCCCGGATGGCCTAGCTGGTATATAAAGTGCCTAGGAATGGACTAGGTTCGCCATCCAACTACCCAGCAAAGTTGGAGTCTCGAATTGTTCGGCTCAATTTCGAGCCAGATCGCACGGATTGTGAGTGGGTGATGAGGAGAAGCACATGCGCAAATTAAAGGTCTGCAAGATTTGGATTTCGGCGTTCCTATTGGCCGTCGTCATGGCTGGCTGCAGCGACCCGGACAAACACTCCGGGACAGGGAACCCGAATGATCCCCTAACCCCGCCCGTGGTGAGTGCGGTCACTCCACCCACCGGTACCACGGTAGCTTGCCCCAACGCGACGATCATCACCGCAACTTTCAGCAAGCCTATGAACCCTCTGACCATCACCACCGCTACGTTTACCGTGGCCGACTCAACCGGGGCGAGCGTGGCTGGCACAGTTTCCCTTGATTCAACATCCATGGTTGCCACCTTTACACCTCTGAACAGTCTCGCGGTGAAGACCACTTTTACCGCCACAATTACCACCGGGGTTCACGACGCATTCGGCAATTCGCTGGCGACTAATTTCACGTGGACGTTTACGACCTCTCCCTTCAATCCATGTCCGCCGCCCGTCGCAGCCGTAGCCTTGGGCGCGGCCTGCACCTACGGAATTCTGGGCCACACCACCGTCACAAATACGGGCCTCACCCACGTTGCAGGCGTTCCGCCGGCGACGGCAGATGCGGGGGTGAGTCCAGGGAGTGCGACGGTTGGCTTTGCGATCGCGCCAGCGAACACCTTCGTCGGAACTGGCACCAACACAGCGGGGCCGGGGCTTGTAAGCGGGACGATACACTTGAACGATCCTCCGCCGCCGTCGGCCACCTCCGCGATGGCCGCCGAAGCCGCCGTCACTGTCACCTACAACGACCTGGCGGGACGCACAACGCCTGCTCCCACCATTTTGACCGGCGCTGCTCCAGATATAGGCGGACAAACTCTCGCTCCGGGGATTTACAAGTCCAATACCTCGTTGGCGATAACCGGGACTGTAACCCTCGATGGCGGCGGCGATCCTAATGCTGTCTGGATCTTCCAAATCGCTTCGACCTTCATCACCGCAGGCAATAGCAACGTTGTTCTTGCTGGCGGCGCACAGGCCCATAACATCTTCTGGCAGGTGGGCAGTTCTGCGACTCTGGGAACCACCTCTACCTTGAACGGAACCGTCGTGGCGCTAGCCTCCGTCACGCTTACCACCGGTGCAACACTGAATGGCAGAGCGCTGGCGTCGACAGGCGCCGTCACTTTGGACACCAACACCGTTGTTGTCCCTGCATGCCCGTAATGTCTTTGGCGGTGGGCCCGTCTTGCGACCGGCCCACCGGCTCTGGCCGGAAAAGCTTTTCACGTTGCTAAAGTTCGGAGGAACATCTGTATGTCATCTCAATCAAAGCGCCATCCTGTTCGGCTCGTAACCATGCTCACGGCAGTGCTTGCCGTCCTGTTCCTGTCTGTCACTCTCGCCGTGGCTCAGGACCAGCCTGTCCCCAAGTTGGAGCTTTTCGGTGGATACTCCTACTGGAATCCCGGCGCAGATGTGCATGGCCAGTTTCCCGGCGCGTTGCTCCCCGTGAGCAGCCGGCTCGAATCGAACCCCCGCGGTGCCGGCGCCAGCGCCACTTATATTTTCAATCGTTGGTTTGGATTGACCCTGGATGCCAGCACCAATTGGGGCAGCGGGGAAAAGACTTTAGGCAGAAGGATTGACGACGCCGCATTCGCCAACATCTCCTTCGGCCCCAAGTTTACCTATCGCACCAAACATTTGACCCCATTTTTTGAAGTGCTCGTGGGCGACCATCGCCTTACACCTGATGCCTTCCACGATATCGACAAGCTCGGGCTTATGGTTGGCGGCGGCCTGGATGTCAACGTGTCCCGCCACATCGCTCTGCGCCTTATCCGGGCCGATTATGTAGCTTCGAATTACAACTTTGGTCCTCGCACTGTGTCGAGCACGGACCTCCGTGGTGTGCGCGTGGAGACTGGTCTTGTCCTCAATTTGGGCGGTGGCGAGCCGCCACTTCCCCCCACCGCCGCTTGCTCCGTCCAGCCGACCGAAGTCTTTGCCGGCGAGTCCGTGACCGCAACTTCCCGCGGCTCCAATTTCAATTCCAAGCGCACCGTCACCTATACCTGGAACTCCACCAATCTCAAGATTCCGGGCACGGATGCCTCCGCGCAGATTGACACCACCGGCTTGCAGCCCGGCTCCTACGTCGTCACCTCCAACTTGAGTGACGGCAGCAAGCATGGCGTCGCCTCCTGCAGCGCCAGTTTCGTCGTCAAGCAGCCGCATCCACCGGTCATTTCCTGCTCCGCCGATCCCGCAACGGTCCTCACTGGCGGCACTTCCACCATCACCTCCAACGCCAGCAGCCCCGATGGGCGCAGGCTCATTTACAGCTACTCGGCAAGCGCTGGCGATATCTCCGGCACCGGCAGCAGCGCCACGCTGAATACCGGCAGTGCGCAGCCCGGCACCATCACCGTCACCTGCAACGTTGCCGATGATCGCGTTCCGGCGCTGACATCCTCCAATACCACCGGTGTGCTCGTGCAAGCTCCGCCTCCTCCTGCTCCCGCGCCGGAGATCAAGCAGTTGGAATCCCGGCTGGCGCTCCATACGATTTATTTTGCCACCGCACGGCCCACCATCGAGCATCCGGAACGTGGTCTGCTCGACAGTCAGGCGGCGATCCTGGAAGCGCTGGCTGCGGACTTCACCAGCTATCTGAAATACAGACCCGACGCTCACTTGATCCTCAGTGGCCATGCCGACCCCCGTGGTGGCGCTGAATACAACAAGGGTCTTACCGACCGCCGTGTCGCACGTGCCAAGGACTACCTCGTCGAACACGGCGTCCCGGCAGACCACATTGACACCAAGTCTTTTGGCGAAGAACAACAGCTCACTCCCGACCAGGTCAAGGAACAGATGGCCGACAATCCCGACCTGACTCCCGAAGAACGCCAGCAGCTGATGAAAAATTTCAAAGTCCTCGTCCTCGCCAACAACCGCCGCGTCGACATCACTCTCAGCACCACCGGACAACAGTCCATTCGCCGTTACCCGTTCAACGCCAAGGATTTCCTGGCCCTCATCAGCCCCAAGAGCGGCGAAACCAAACAACCACCCAAGAAGCGCAAGCCATAACCGCAACCCCCGCTCTGCGGCCCGCAGTTGGTAAGCGACGATCCTCGATAGCCTGAACCAGGCCATCGAGGATCGGACCTAAACTGTGCAATTGTGGACAGCGCTTCGCCTGGACAGCTTGTACGATGGAGCGTCGGGAACTGCAGGAAATCGGCATTAGCAGTGAAGCCGCTTGCTTCAGTGTGTGTCGTTCCAGCCTCTTGACGAGCTGCAACTCCGGAGAACGTGCTTCCCGTACAAGTCGAGCAGGCTTAACTGGGGTCAGCGGGTCCGGCCTCCTTGTGTTGGGGTCCACCTGATTTGCCGTTCGGAAAGGCCAAAATGCCAGCAAATGAACCTGCGGGAACTCTTTTTATCCGCGAGAACACACTCTTGCCGGGTGGTTTGATCATCGAAACGGAAACATTTCTCCCCGGCTGGAGAGCGGTCAAAAATTGCGATGGCTACCGGCTCGGCCGAAAACTCGAAGAAGCGAAGTGGAACTTCTTCTACCTGGCCGGCGAGGTGAGGGCCATCGTTCTTGGGCGCGAGGGACCTTCGGCACTGCGCAGGGCAGTTCGGAGCATCCTGGCGAAACCAGACGCGCGGAATTTCAATTCGCTGGAGCACACCGGAACATGCTCCAGATGGTTTCTCGGCGTCCCTTTCGTGATCGTCACCGCCAATTTCCGCCACATTCAGCAGGGGCTGGCCCTGGTTCGCGCGGACGATCTCACCCGCAATAAACCTGTTTCTCCGGACCCGGCGGTACTTGGAGACAGAGTCGGAGCATTGGTTTCAAGTTCTTAGGTAATCGTGGGAGAGCTGAAAATGAAAGCTTTACGCAATTCCATCCTTTGTCTCGGCCTCTTTCTACTTGCTTCCCCCATCCTCCGCGCGCAGGATTTTTCGAAGTACCGCGGATTTTCACTGGGATCCAGCATGGCTGCCATGCTCAAGCAGACAGACCGAAAGCCGGCCGATGTGAAAGTGATTCATGCTCGCCCAACGCTGATCCAGGAGCTGACATGGTGGCCGCCGGCCGTTCCCGGAGCTTCTTACCACGCCGATAGCGTCGAACAGATGCTTTTCTCCTTCTGCAACGGCGAACTCTATAAAATCTCCGTGAATTACGATACCGCTTCCACGCAAGGTCTCACCACGAATGACATGGTGAAATCCATCTCCGAAAAATATGGCCCGGCAACGGTTCTTGAGACGGCGCCCGACTCCGCTTTGACCGACCGATATAGCAACAGCGAAAGGGCCGTCGCCTCATGGGAAGATTCGCAATATTTTTTCAAGTTGGTCCGTTCTGCGTTCACGAATCATTTCGGCCTGATCATTTTCTCCAAGAAGGTCAACGCTGAGGCGGAAATCGCCATTGCCGACGCCGTGACCTTGGAGAAGCAGGAAAAACCCCAGCGGGACGCCGACCTCAAGAAAAAGGAAGCGGACGACCTCGAAGCCGAGCGGCTGAAGAACCAGAAAACGTTTCGCCCGTAGTGTGGGCCGGTAACTGAAGAAAATCAGGTGCCGCGAATTTGAAGCGACGGAATGGAGATCAGGAAAATGACAGTCAATATCACGCCACTGCATGACCGCGTACTCGTGCGCCGCCTGGAAAAAGTAGAAACCGCGAAAGGCGGGATCATCATCCCCGATACGGCGAAAGAAAAACCCCAGGAAGGCGAAGTGATCGCCGTTGGCGCCGGTAAATTGGAAAAAGGCCATCGCGTCCCGCTCGACGTGAAGGCGGGTGACCGGATTTTGTTCGGCAAGTACACCGGCAGCGAGATCAAGATCGACGGCCAGGAGTACCTGATTCTCCGTGAGGAGGAAATTCTGGTCACGTTCGGCGCAATTGCTAAAGCGGCATCCGGCAAAAAGTAACGACCCCTGGACGAAAGTCCGGAGCGCAAAAGGAATTTGAACCACCCAGGAGGGTGAAGTCTCATGGCAAAACAAATTGTAACTGGTGAAAATTCCCGTCAGGCTATCCTGCGGGGTGTCAACATTCTTGCCGACGCGGTGAAGATTACGCTCGGTCCCAAGGGCCGCAACGCTGTCATCGAGAAGAAGTTTGGCGCGCCCATCATCACTAAGGATGGCGTGACCGTAGCCAAGGAGATTGAGTTGCAGGATCCCCTCGAAAATATGGGTGCACAGATGGTAAAGGAAGTTGCCTCCAAAACTTCCGACGTGGCAGGCGACGGCACCACCACCGCTACCGTTCTGGCCCAGGCCATCTTCCGCGAAGGGGTGCGAACGGTTGCGGCGGGTGCCAATCCGATGGCGCTGAAGCGCGGCATCTCTAAAGCCGTGGAAGCCGCCGTGGGCGAAATCAAGCGGATGTCTCGCGAAGTAAAGGGTGACATGATCGCGCAGGTTGGCACAATCAGCGCCAACACCGACAAGCACGTCGGCGACATCATCGCCGAGGCTATGAAAAAGGTCGGCAAGGACGGCGTCATCACCGTCGAGGAATCCAAAACGATGGACACCACTCTCGAAATTGTCGAGGGCATGCAATTCGACCGCGGCTACCTTTCGCCGTATTTCGTCACCGATCCCGAGCGCATGGAGTGCGTCCTGGAAGATGTCCGCATTCTGATTCACGAAAAGAAGCTCAGTTCGATGAAGGACCTGCTGCCGCTGCTCGAACAGGCGGCCAAAATCAGTAAACCTCTCCTGATCATCGCCGAGGAGCTTGAGGGCGAAGCCTTGGCTACCCTGGTGGTAAACAAACTGCGAGGCACAATTCAGGTCGCGGCCGTAAAAGCCCCCGGCTTCGGGGATCGCCGTAAGGCCATGCTCGAAGACATCGCCATTCTCACCGGCGGAAACTCTATTACCGAGGATCTCGGCCTGAAACTTGAAAACGTGAAAATCGAGGAACTTGGCAGCGCCAAGAAGGTCACCATCGACAAGGACAACACCACGATCATCGCCGGCGCAGGAAAGCCCGGCGAGATCGAAGGGCGCATTAAGCAACTGCGGGCGCAGATCGAAGAGACCACATCGGACTATGACAGGGAAAAGCTTCAGGAACGCCTGGCCAAACTCGTCGGCGGTGTTGCCATCATCAAGGTGGGTGCGGCGACGGAAACCGAGTTGAAAGAAAAAAAAGCGCGCGTCGAGGACGCCATGCACGCCACTCGAGCTGCGGTTGAGGAGGGCATTGTCCCCGGCGGCGGTACTGTCCTCCTGCGCTGCGTGCCCGCCCTGGAGAAGCTCAAACTCCACGACGATGAAGCCATTGGTGTAAATATCGTAAAACGCGCTCTGGAAGAACCCCTGCGCCAAATCGCCCAAAATGCCGGGCACGAAGGTGCCCTGGTTGTGGGCCGCGTGCGCGAATCGAAAGACGAAAACTTTGGCTTCAATGCGGATACCGGTGAGTTTGCCGACCTGGTCAAGGCCGGCGTCATTGATCCAGCTAAAGTCACGCGGCTGGCTCTGCAGAACGCCGCGTCCATCGTTTCCTTGATGCTAACAACGGAGGTCCTGATCGCCGACTATAAGGGAGAAGAAAAGGCAGCGGCGGCCGGCCCAGGCTACGGCGGCGGCATGGGTGGCGCGTACTAATCCCCATCCGCTCAGGTTGCCCGCGCTTCCTGCTGTCAGGTAAGCGCGCAAATCAAACTCCAGGACGGGAATCAAATGCCGACTCCGAAGATAATTCCTGCATCAGAAAGGTCGCCTGCTATCGACGCCCCTGACAATTTCAAGTTGGCTGATCAAATTACTCTCGAACAAGTGATCCGCCTTGATGCCCCCGTTTTTGACGAAACGCCCGTTCCCCTCGGGCCGGGGCACCCGCGGCCAACTTTGCCCAGCAGGGTCGCCATCATCGGCAACTACCTGCCACGCCAGTGTGGCATCGCCACTTTCACCACTGATTTGTGTGACGCGATCCACGCCCAATACGAGGCCACCGAACTCCTGGCCCTTCCCGTCAACGATACCCCGGAAGGTTACACCTACCCCGCACGCATCCGATTCGAGCTTGCCCAGGATGAGGTTGCTTCCTACCGTCAGGCTGCGGATTTCCTGAATTTCAGCAGCATTGATCTGGTGTGCCTGCAGCACGAGTACGGTATTTTTGGTGGACCCGCGGGCGGCCACATTCTGGAGCTTTTGCGCCGTTTGCAAATGCCCGTGGTCACCACTCTCCACACCGTGCTGCGCGAACCGAATCCGGATCAGCGCGCGGTAATGTTGGAAATCGCCGCGTTGTCGGACCGGTTTATCGTCATGAGCCGTCAATCCTCGGAGATTTTGCAGGAAGTGTTCCACGTTCCGGCCTCCAAGATCGATCTGATTCCCCATGGCATCCCTGACCTGGCGTTCACCGACCCCAATTTCTACAAAGATGCCTTTGGCACCGAGGGCAAGGAAGTTTTGCTCACCTTTGGATTGCTCTCGCCCAACAAAGGCATCGAAAACGTCATCCAGGCCCTGCCGGCAATCCTGGCGCGCCACAAAAACGTCGTCTACATGATCTCTGGTGTAACCCACCCCCATATCCTGCGCCGGGAAGGTGACAAGTACAGGGCCTCTTTGCAAAAGCTCGCCAAAGACCTCGACGTCGAGGCCAACGTCATTTTTCGCAACCGCTTCGAGAGCCCTGAACAGCTAATGGAAATTATCGGCGCGGCCGACATCTACATCACGCCCTACAAACACAAGGGGCAGGTTGTTTCCGGCACTCTCGCGTATGCCCTCAGCGCCGGGAAAGCAATTATCTCCACGCCCTATTTGCATGCGATGGAACTTCTTGACGAAGAGCGCGGCGTTCTCGTCCCCTTCAACGATCCCAAGGCGATTGCCGCGAAAACCATCGAGCTCTTGGACAACGGCACCGCGCGCCACGCCATGCGGAAGCGCGCCTACCTCTACGCTCGCGACATGGTTTGGGACCGCGTCGCTCAGCAATACATGGGGAGTTTTGAACGCGTGTACAACGAGCGATTGCGTAAGCCACGGGCCACATTTTCCGCGCAGAACACCGAAAAGTCTCTCGACCGCCTCCCAGCCATAAAGCTCGATCACCTGCGCCGCATGACCGATCACACCGGAATCGTCGAGCACGCGGTTTTCAACGTACCCAACTACCCCGAGGGCTACTCAACCGACGACAACGCCCGCGCCCTCATCGTCGCAATCCTCCTCGAAGAACTTGGAAGCGCCTCCGCGAAAGCCGCTCTCGACCTCGCCACGCGCTACCTGGCTTTTTTGTGGCTCGCGTTCGATCCGGCCACGAAACGCTTTCGAAACTGCCTTAGCTACGAACGCCAATGGCAAGAGCTGCATGGCTCCGAAGACAGCCACGGTCGCGCATTGTGGGGCCTGGGCACCGTCCTCGGAAGAACCCATGACACCGGACTCCGTGGAGCCGCAGGCCGTTTGTTTGAAATGGCCGTTCCTGCTGCCGTGGAGTTCAAGAGTCCCCGCGCCTGCGCATTCACGTTGCTCGGGCTGCTGGAATACCTCGAATCGTTCCCCGGCGATCGCGCCGCCCTGAACGCAGCCGATGCGCTCGCAAATCGTATGCTCGAATCCTATCTCGCCAACCGTACAGCGGACTGGAGGTGGTTTGAAAACGTGCTTTCCTACTCTAATGCCCGCCTGCCGCAGTCGTTGATCCGCGCTGGAACCCGGAACGGCAACGATGCCATGGTTTCCGCCGGGCTCGAAGCTCTCGATTGGCTCGCCACCGCGCAGCGGTGCGAAACCAAAGGCCACTTCGTCCCAATCGGCTCGCACGGCTTCTACTCGAAGAAAACGGAAAAAGCCCGCTTCGACCAGCAACCCATCGAGGCCTGCGCCACTGTTTCCGCTTACCTGCAAGCCTATCGCGCAACCGGAAAAGGACGCTGGCGGAAAGAAGCCTGGACAGCCTTCAACTGGTTCCTCGGCGACAATGACCTGCAGATTGCCCTCTACGACCCCACCACCGGCGGCTGCCGTGATGGCTTGCATCCTGACCGCGCCAACGAAAACCAGGGCGCCGAATCGACATTGTCGTTCCTCATGGCCCTTCTCGAAATGCGCAAGTTAGAAGAAGCCGACACAACGGACCTAAAGGCGTGACCATCCGCAGTTGCCCCCTTGCAACTCCCCCGGTTGCGGACGCCCCCCGGTTTTCTTGCGTTTGAATTTTTCTTGAGAGAGGAAAGATGCTTCCATACGACCCATTGTTTGTCCGCCACGCCGCGAATCCAATCCTGTCCGCAAAGGATTGGCCTTATCCCATGAATAGTGTTTTCAACGCCGGCGCCACCAGGCTTCCCGACGGCTCCACTCTTCTCCTGTGCCGCGTGGAAGACCTCCGCGGCCTCTCTCATCTTTGCGCGGCTCGCTCAGCGAACGGTGTCGATCGTTGGCAGATCGACCCCGAACCGACACTTGCCCCTGACCCCGAACACCACCCCGAAGAATTGTGGGGCATCGAGGATCCGCGCATCACCTACGTCCCGGAACTCAAGCAATACGCGATCGCCTACACCTCCTATTCCCGCGGCGGGCCGGGTGTTTCCCTCGCCCTCACAACAGATTTTCGTTCCTTCGAGAGATTCGGCGTCATCATGTCGCCGGACGACAAGGATGCCGCTCTCCTTCCCAGAAGAATCAACGGATTCTGGGCGCTGATTCACCGGCCCATGACGCCCCTCGGAGCCCACATCTGGATTTCCTACTCTCCGGACCTCCGCCACTGGGGCAGCCACAAGCTCATGTTGGAAGCCCGCCGGGGCGCATGGTGGGACGCTAACAAAATCGGCATGTCTCCGCCGCCGATCGAAACGCCCAGGGGCTGGCTGATGATCTACCACGGCGTCCGCCGAACGCCCTCAAGCTCCATCTATCGTCTTGGCTTGGCCCTTTTCGATCTGCAACAACCCGAGAAGTGTTTGGTCCGTGGAGATTCCTGGATGTTCGCCCCTGAAGCGGACTACGAGCGCCGCGGCGACGTGCAGGACGTCGTGTTCCCCTGTGGCTATACGGTGGATGCAGACGGCGACACTATCAATCTGTACTACGGCGCCGCCGATTCCAGCATCGCCCTGGCGCGCGGCAGCATCCATTGCCTCCTGGCATGGCTCGACGAAAACGGCCATTCCGAGCACGCCCACGACCGCCGTCAGCTTCGTCAGGCATAGCTCGATGAAACCCGATGCTCCCGTTCTTTTTGGCGATGGAGGATGCACAGCTGCCGCTGTGCTCAAATCAATCTGGATTTATCTGGAGAAGAATACGATGTAGCGCGAACAAATGGTGCCGGGGGCCAGAATCGAACTGGCTACGCCCGCCTTTTCAGGGCGGCGCTCTACCAATGAGCTACCCCGGCAGCTCAACTCAAATAGTTTAGTGTCCGCCCTCAGTCGTGTCAAACTCACTCAAATTTTCCGGCCTTGTAGCGGCCACGTTCAGAGCCTGCCCTGACAAAGCAAGGGTGGCCAAGCCAGCTCATTCGCTACCACTCATGTAGCGGCCGCCTTCCGAGGTCCGTTTTGCGGACCGCGGATGCTGCTGCGGGGCGGGCGCCTTTGACTTTTGCTCCCAACCAGCGCGCAAGCTAAAATATTCCCGTGACAATCACACATCCGAAATCCCCCGATCTGATTCCCCAACTCGACGCGCTCGCCCGCTCCGCTTCATCCGCCGACGCATTAATGAAATCCATCGTCGCGCTTCTCCACGAACACCTCACCCGGTACAACTGGGTTGGCTTCTACATGCTCGAAAGGGAAGGCGGCGACACCCTCGTTCTCGGCCCCTTTAAAGGCACCATGACGCCCCACACCCGAATCCCCCTCAACCAGGGCATCTGCGGCGCCGCGGCCGCTACCGGCAAAACCATCGTCGTCGACGACGTCAACTCCGACTCCCGCTACCTCGCCTGTTCCCTCGAAACAAAATCCGAAATCGTCGTCCCCGTCTTCGTCCGCGGCAAAGTCGCCGGCGAACTCGACATCGACTCCCACTTCCTCGCCGCCTTCGGCCCCGACGACCGCAAACTCTGCGAACACGCCGCCACCCTCCTTGGCAAATTCCTCGAGTCAAAATAGTAGGGGCGGCTTTACGCCGCCCTCTTGGTCTTTCTTTTCTGCTTTTTCTCTGCGCCCTCTGCGTCTCTGCGTTAGACTCTCTTTTTCCTCTCTTAAATCAAACACACCGGCCGCTCAGTCTCTTACTCCTGCGCCTCATCAAACTCCTTCATCCAACTCCGATCCTTCAGCATCTCTCTCGGGCGCGTCCCATCCGGCGGCCCCACAATCCCGTCCTTCTCCATTAAATCAATCAAATGCGCCGCTCGCCCATACCCGATGCGCAATCTCCGCTGCAATGTCGAAGTAGACGCCCTTCCCATCTCGCAGCAAATCCGCACCGCATCCTGGTACAAATCGTCGTCCACATCCTCGCCGCCCGCATCTGCCTCACCCGCGCTATGGGAACTGCCGCCCTTCGAATTTGTGATGGGCTTCCCATCCTCGTCCTTCGGAGCCTCCAGCAGCGCCTCGTTATATTTCGCCTGCGCTTGTTGCCGCCAGAAATCGCACACGCTCACAATCTCATCTTCGCTCACCAGCGGCCCGTGAATCCGGTGCAACCTCGCTGATCCCGCAGGCAGATACAGCATGTCCCCCTTGCCCAGCAGCGACTCCGACCCGTTCGAATCCAGAATCGTCCGCGAGTCCACTTTGCTAGCCACACGGAAAGAAATCCGGGCTGGGAAGTTCGCTTTGATCAACCCGGTAATCACGTCCACCGAAGGTCTCTGCGTCGCCAAAATCAAGTGAATCCCCACCGCGCGCGCCATCTGCGCCAGCCGCGTGATCGATTCCTCCACGTTATTCGTATCCACCATCATCAAATCCGCCAACTCGTCAATGATGATAATCAAATAGGGAAGCGGCTTGTGCTCGCTCTCCACCGTGTTATCAAACAGCGAAAGCGGCTGCTGCTTCTGGAACGTCCGGTTGTACTGGTCGATATTCCTAACGCCGCGCTGTGCCAGCAGTTTCAGCCGGTTCTCCATCTCCCGCGTCGCGTTCCGCAATACGTTCGACGCCACCTTCGGGTCCGTCACCACCGGCGCGATCAGGTGCGGAATCCCCTCGTACAAATTCAATTCCAGCCGCTTCGGGTCCACCAGCACCATCTTCACTTCGTCCGGCGTCGCCTTGTACAGAATCGACATCATCAGCGAATTGATGAACACGCTCTTGCCCGTGCCCGTCGAACCCGCAATCAGCAAGTGCGGCATCGCCGCCAGGTCCGTCACCCGGATCCGCCCGTGCAAATCGCGCCCCATCGCCAGCGTCAGCTTGCTCGGCGAATTCGAAAACTCCTGCGCCTCGATAATCTCCCGCAGCGCAATCGTCTCCCTCTTATCGTTCGGCACCTCAATGCCAATCGTCGATTTTCCCGGTATGCGCTCGATCAAAATCGACTCCGCCTGCAGCGCCAGGCACAAATCTTCCGTCAATCCGATAATCCGGCTGTACTTGATCCCCGCTTCAGGCTTGAACTCAAACGTAGTCACCACCGGCCCCGGGTTGATCTGCGTCACGCGCCCTTCCACGTCGAACTCGTGGCACTTCTCTTCAATCGCCCGCGCCCTGAACTTCAATTCGTTCTCGTCCAGCTTGTGGCTGCCCTCGCCTTCGCGCAGCAAATTAATCGGCGGCAGTTTGTAATTCGTATTCCCCTTGGCAATCTTCGGATCGCTTTTGCCCGGGGCGTCAGCGACGGGCTTTTCCTTCTTCAGCACCATGATCGGCGCCTTGTGGTTCACGTCATCTTCTTCCTCGGCCTCTTTCTCAGCCACCCCCGCGGACTTCTTACGCTTAAAGATGTCGCTCAAATCTTCCAGCTTGATCCCTTTCGGTTGCTCCTTCTCTGACTGCCCCTTGCCCGCAATCTGCGGAGCCACCGGTTTCCGCCCTACGATTCGCCGCTCTTCCACCGCCCGCCGCATCCGCTCCTGCTCCCGCACTTCCTGCCAATCCTGCCAACGCGCCTGCACGCGCTGCAAAATCCCCATCTTTTCAATCTTCCGAATCGGTCCCTTGGAACTGCTCGCCCACGCGTGCGCCCCGCTGAACGAAAATCTCGTCGTCATAAACAAAGACACGACCAGCAACGCTCCCGCCACCAGGAACGCGCCCCAAAAATTAAATCCGCTCTGCAATCCATGCGATACCAGCGACCCCAGCACGCCTCCCGCCGGCACCGCCCCGCGCACCTCTGGAAATTTCACGAGCGACAGCAGGGAAGGGAGCGACAACATCAGCAGCACATATCCCGTCAGCGTCGCCGCCTGCGAATCAATCGCCCGGCTACGGCACCACCTGTAACCCAGAATCCCCGCCGCCACCGGTATCAGAAACGCCGCAAATCCGAATATCTGGAACAGCAGGTCCGACGAATACGCCCCCACCGGCCCCATCCAGTTACGCGTGACGTGATCCTCTCCCCCGCTCGCGCTCACATTGAACGCCGCATCCCGAGGAGAATACGAAATCAGCGCCAGGCCAATCAGCACAGCCGCCACGACGCACAAAAATCCAATCAGCTCATTGAGCCGCTTATTTTCAGTAGGTGTAAGGAAGCGCACGAAATTCTCCTCAGCTTTTGGGGAAGGCTGAGTGTCACAAGCAGGCGTAGGCGCTGCGGCGTCTGCTCACGAGGAACGTCCAAATCATAACAAACTCCGCCCCCCGCACAAGCCCATCTTCCGCAATGTTTCCAAACCCAACTCCCCGTAGCGTCCACCTTCAGGTGGACCAGTCCCAGTACCCCACGCCTCAGCCCGCACTCGCGAGTTTTCCTTCTCCGTGCCCTCTGTGCTCCAACCTCTGTGTCCTCTGTGTTAAATGTTCCTCTTCTCTTTTCTCGCCACGATATTCCATTTTCTAATTTCCATTTTTCATTCTCATCCAATCCGCGAAGCAAAATACAAAACCCCCACCCCCAAAATAATCCTGTAAATCGCAAATGGCGAAAACCCCCTCCGCCGCACATACCCCATAAACCACGCCACCGACCCATACGCCACCACAAACGACACCACAAACCCAATCCCCAAAACTATCCATCCATGCCCATCAATATGCGCAACCGAAATCGCATCCGCATGCTTCCCCAACACCGACTTCAACAAGTCATAGCAGGTAGCCACCACCATCGTCGGTATCGATAGGAAAAACGAAAACTCCAGCGCCGAAGCCCGCGACATCCCCGCCAATTGCCCTGCCGCAATCGTGGACATCGACCGCGAAGTCCCCGGAAAAACCGCCGACAAAATCTGGCAAGCCCCAATCCATACCGCCTGCCCCAAACTCATATCCTCCATATGCCAAATCCGAATCACCCCACCCCCGGCCTTCTCTCCCGCCGCTTCCGCCTTTGCATTCCGCGCATCCACAAACCACATCACAATCCCGCCAATCAGCAACGCGCTCCCGATGATGGTCAAACTCTCCAGATGCTTCCCAATAATCTTAGTCATCAAAAACGCCGGTATCGCCGTCACCACAAACGCAATCAGCACCAGGCTCAGCGGATGGGTCAAAATCGTGCGGTCGCCGCGCTCGCCCTTCGGAAACGTCGCCAAAAACTTCGCAATCCGCTCCCGAAAATAAATTGGCAGCGTCAATATTGCCCCCAGCTGAATCACAATCGTGTACATCTTCCAATACGCGTTTCCCAAATCCAGATGCAACAGCGCCTCCGCAATCCGCAAATGCGCCGTCGAGCTGACCGGCAAAAACTCCGTCAACCCCTCCACCACCCCCAAAATCACACTCAAAAGGTAATCGTTCACGCATTCTCTCCTGGTAGTTTTCTTTCCTGAGCGCCAGAGGCGCGGCAGAAGTTAGCCCAGCCCGTAAGGGCTGGGTACAAAAACAAAAAGTTCCTCAAGCGCCGGAGGCGCGACACATTCTTCCCTCACTCGTGCCACAACCACCCCCCGCCTGCCCTTGGGTTTCCTGTGGCACAGCCATTCCTGGCTGTGCTCTTGGGTTGCTCTTCTCTGCGAAACTCGGCGTCCTCTGCGCCTCTGCGTTATCTTTCTTGCTTTCCTTCGCTCTCCACTCGCTACCTGCCACTATTTTCTATTGTCCCTTTTCCAATTTCTTTCTCATTTCAAACGCATCAATCTTCCCCAAATAATATTTCTTCACCACCGCCTCCGTACGATATCCATGCCGCTCCCAGAACGCAATCCCGCTCTTGTTCTCCACTGATGTCTCCAGCAACACCGATTGCACCCCCTGAAACGCGAAATGCTGCTCCATCTCCCGCAAAAGCATCGTCCCCACTCCCCGCCTCCGAAAACTCTCCGTCACATCCAAAGTGATAATGTGCCCCAACGGCGGATTCTCCTCCGCCAGAATAAATCCCGCTATCTGCTTCCCCTCTTCCGCCACCAGGCAATCCGCTCCCGGCAAACTCAAATAATAATGCAGCGACCACTTGCTGTACGAAATCCCCGGGGGAAAACATTCCTGGTCCAGCTTATGCAGCCGACCAAAATCCCTAGCCCCATATTGTCGCGTAACAATCGCCATAAAAAAGAGGGGCCCAGCGCACTGGACCCCTTTCTCAACACATCCTATCTTCATTCCCGCGTAGCGGCCACCTTTAGGTGGCCAACTCTTAGCTTATGGCTTACGGCTCACAGCTGTCGGCTCCCACTACAGCTTCACCGTAACCGTCTTAACCTCCGTATAATTCGCCAACCCATACTCTCCCAACTCCCGCCCAATCCCCGATTGCTTGAACCCTCCAAACGGCGCCGCAGCGTCGAACACGTCATAACAATTCACCCACACCGTCCCCGCCCGCACGCCATCCGCAATCGCATGAGCCTTCGTGATGTCCTGGGTCCACACCGCCGCTGCCAATCCATACAGCGACTTGTTCGCCCGCTCCACCACTTCAGAAAGGTCCTTGAATTTCAGGATCGACATCACCGGACCAAAAATCTCCTCCTGCGCGATCCGCATGTTGTCCTGCACGTCGGCGAACACCGTGGCTTCGATAAAATATCCCTTGTCGCCCACGCGGTTTCCGCCGGCCACCAACTTGGCCTTGTCCTTCTTCCCGGCCTCGATGTAACCCATCACCTTATTAAATTGTTCCTCGTCTACCTGCGGGCCCTGCTCCGTCTTCTTGTCAAACGGATTGCCTACCGTCCGCCGCTTCGCTCGCGCTGCGCTCTTCTCCACGAACTCGTCGTAGCACTTTTCCTCCACAAACAACCGCGACCCCGCGCAGCAGCATTGCCCCTGATTGAAGAACAGCGCAAAATGCGCCCCCTCAATCGCCTTGTCCATGTCCGCGTCGGCAAACACAATGTTCGGGCTCTTTCCGCCCAGTTCCAGCGTCACCCGCTTCAAGTTCGAATCGGCCGCCGCCCGCATAATAAGGTGCCCCACCTCAGTCGATCCGGTAAACGCCACCTTATCCACATCCATGTGCCGCGCAATCGCCGCACCCGCCGTTGGCCCATAGCCCGGCAGCAAGTTCAGCACCCCTTCCGGAATACCCGCCTCCAGCGCCAGTTCGCCCACCCGCAGCGCCGTCAGCGGCGTCTGCTCCGCAGGCTTCATCACCACCGTGCAACCCGCCGCCAGCGCCGGCCCCAATTTCCACGCTTGCATCAAGAGCGGAAAATTCCAAGGAATAATCTGTCCCACCACGCCCACCGGCTCATGTTTCGTGTACGTGAAATACCGCCCCTGCACCGGAATCGTCTTCCCCTGATTCTTGTCCGCCCATCCCGCGTAGTACCGGTAACACGCAATCGTCAACGGCAAATCTGCCGTCAGCGCCACCTGGTACGGCTTCCCGTTATCGAGCGCCTCGAGTTCCGCCAATTCCTCTATGTTCTTCTCGGTCAAATCCGCCAGCTTGTTCATCAACACGCCGCGCGCTGAAGCCGACATCTTCCGCCAGGCGCCCTTCTCAAATGCCGCCCGCGCCGCCGCCACCGCCTTGTCCACGTCCGCCGCATCCGCCTCCGCCACGTGTGTAATCACTTCGCCCGTCGAAGGGTTGATCGTCGGAAACGTTTTCCCAGAAGCCGCATCCACCCACTTCCCATTAATCAAAAGTTTCGTAGCCGATACCTTCACCTTAGGTTCGATCACAGAAGTCGCTGTAGCCATGTCCGTTCCTCCTCTTCCGATTCTGAATCTTTTGTAGGGCTTGCCTTCTGAGGCAGGCCGCTCGTCCAATCTTGGTGTAGTCGCCGATCTTTAGATCGGCCACCTTTGCGTGGGTCTCCAGCCTACTCCCCCGCGACGCCAGAATCAATAAACCCGATTCACCGAATCGATTTTGTGGCACTGCCACTCCTGCCAGTCCGATGTAGGGGCGGCTTTACGCCGCCTTATTGCCTTACCCTTCTCGGTGCCCTCTGCATTAAAAATCTTTCATTCAGGACGTTGTCGCCGTACTCCTCACCGCATATCCCCGCGTCACCACCACGGACATCAGCAAACTGCACGTCAACAAGCCCGCCGCCAGGTAGTACGGCGCACCAGGCAAATGAATCCGCGCCGTTGGCGAAATCGCTGCCGAAAATACCTGTGTAAACAACAGCGGCCCCGCCATCCCAGTCAATGCTCGCAGCGAATTGATCGCCCCTTGCAGTTTCCCCTGCGACGTTGCATCCACCCGCTGTGACATCAGCGACTGCACCGACGGTCCCGCAACTCCCCACAACGCGATGAACGGAATCGCCGCCAGCATTTGCCAGCCTCGGGACGCCAGCGCAAATCCCGCGAATCCCAGCACGCCCCACAACAGCCCCGACATCAACCCAATTCGCTCTCCCACCTTTTTCACATACGGCCCGACCATACCGCCCGATACAATCACCGCGCATACACCCACCACCGCCAGCGAGATTCCCACGCTTCTCGTATTCCATCCGTAACGATACTCGGTGTACAGCACGAACACGTTCTGCAGCGCCTGGTGCGCCAGGTAATACAGGAACACCACGACCGACAACCCAGCCAGTTCCGGATGCGACCGCAGCAACGTCAGCGATCCCATCGGATTCGCCATGTGCCACGCCGATTTCGCTCGCTGTTCCTTCGGCAACGATTCCGGCAACACAAACAATCCATACAGAAAGTTCGCCAGGCTCAGCACCGCCGCCGCCCAGAACGGCGCGCGCAGGCTATATTGACCCAACAGCCCGCCCACCGCCGGCCCCACCACAAATCCCACGCCAAATGCCGCCCCCAGGAGCCCAAACTTTTTCGCTCGCTCCGCCGGCGCTGTAATATCCGTTATGTAAGCAAACGCCGTCGACACATTCGAGGCCGTAATCCCCGAAATCAGCCGCCCGACAAACAACCAGCGCAGCGTCGGCGCCACCGCCATGAAAATGTAGTCCAGCCCCAATCCCAAGCATGAAATCAGGATCACCGGCCGCCGACCGAAGCGGTCGCTCCAAGCCCCCAGCACCGGCAAAAACAAAAACTGCATCAAGTTCCACGCGAACCCGAAATATCCCGTGATATCCGATGCCCGCGCCATGTTCCCGCCCTCAAACGCAATAATCAGGTTCGGCAAAACCGGCGCAATAATCCCAAACGCCAGAAAATCCAGCGTCACCGTAACAATAATAAATACAAACGTTGCCCTCGACGCCGCCACGGGACTCCCCGGCCCCGCCGACGCTGCGCTGGTTGTCGCAGTCCTTCCCTCTTGTGTCATAGGTGTTCGATTTTAGCCTATGCTTCCCAAGGCTGACTTTTCTTATTTCTGATTCAATTCAGGCGGGCACTTTCACTTCGTTCGACGTACCAATCATCACCGCTCATACTCATCTTCTCTGCGAGCCCTCTGCGTTCTCTGCGTCTCAGCGTTATCTTTTTCCCCGCTTTACTGGCCACCGGCCGCTGGCCAATCTTCCTACACTTCTAAAATCACCGGCAAAATCAACGGCCGCTTCGACGTCTGCTTATTGATATACCTCTTCAAATCCACGCGGATTTTTTCCTTGATTACCGACCAGTCCGCCCGCTCTTCCAGGTTCGAATTCTCCACCGTCCGCGCCACGCACTCTCGCGCCCCCGCCAGCATCTCGTTCCCGTTCTCGCTCATCAATCCGCGCGTCACAATCTCCGGCGCCGATTCCACTCGCCCTGTATGCTTGTCGATCGCGATAATCGGAATCACCACGCCCTCTTCGGACAAATGTTTCCGGTCGCGCACCACGATCTCTTCAATCTCCTCCAGCGACCCCGAATCCACCAGAACACGGCCCGCCGGCACGGGATCCCTCCTGAACGCCCCGTCTTCCGTAAACTCCACGCATTTCCCATCCTCCAGTAGCATAATCTCGCCGCTAACCACCCCCAATTGATGTGCCAGTGCCGCGTGCCGGAACAGATGCCGGTACTCGCCATGCACCGGAATAAAATATTTCGGCTTCACCAATTGCAGCAGCAATTTCTGCTCCTCCTGGCTCGCATGCCCCGAAACGTGAATCGGCCCCGCTGAATTGTCGTAATACACCAGCGCCCGTCGCCGAAACATATGATCCAGCATCCGGAAAATCGCCTTCTCATTCCCCGGAATAATCCTCGCCGACAAAATCACCGTGTCGTTCTCATCGATCGTCACGAACCGGTGATTGTCCACCGCAATTCGCGACATCGACGACATCGGTTCCGCTTGCGACCCGCTCGCCAGCACAATCAATCTCTTCGGATCGAAGCTCCGGATATCCTGCGGCCGCACCACCATCCCGTCCGGAATCCGCAAATATCCCAGATCGTGCGCGATCTCGACGTTGTCCACCATGCTCCGCCCGACAAACGCCACCTTCCGCCCAACGCGATCCGCAATGTCAATCACTTGCTGAATGCGGTGCACCGACGACGCAAAACACGTTAGCACCACTCGCCGCGGCGCCGACCGCGTTAACTCCTCAATCCGCGGCGCCACAACTCGCTCCGACGGTGTAAATCCCGGCCTCTCTACGTTCGTCGAATCGCTGAACAGCGCCAGCACGCCCTCATTCCCATAGCGCGCGAACGCGTGCAGATCAAACTGGTAATGATCCACCGGCGTCTGATCGATCTTGAAATCGCCCGAGTGGATCACCACGCCCACGGGAGTCCGAATCGCCAGCGCCACGCAATCAATCGTGCTGTGCGTCACCGCAATGAATTCCACTTCAAACGGCCCGATCTCCACCAACCGTCCCGGCACCGCTTCAAACAATTTTGCCGAGTCCAGCAGTCCCGCCTCCGCCAGCCGCTTCTTCACCAGCGCCAGCGTGAACCGCGTCCCATAGATCGGCACGTTCAGGTCGCGCAAAATATACGGCAACGCCCCGATGTGATCCTCATGCCCGTGCGTCAGCACAATCGCCCGCACATGCTGCCGGTTTTGCTTCAGATAAGTGATGTCTGGAATCACGAGGTCCACGCCCAGCAGCTCCGACTCCGGGAACATCATCCCCGCATCCACCACCAAAATATCGTCGCCGAACCGGAACGCCATCATGTTCATTCCGAATTCGCCGAGTCCCCCAAGGGGAATAACTGTGAGTGATTGTTTGCTCTTGCTCAAGTAGGTTTTCTCTCCACAATCGAACTCTGAATCGTACCACACCGCAACGTGCCCCGCCCGGTAGCACAGGCTTCAGGTTGTCCTGAGCAAAGCCGAAGGGCCTGTGGTCTTGGGTTTTTCTTACCTTTATAACGGCCACCTTTAGGTGGCCAACTCCCACTTCGGAGTGCGGCAGCTCTGCTGCCGCTTTTGAGTACCCAACTGAAGCAAGCTCTCTTTTAAACCGCGACTGTCCAATGCGTCGGCTATGCGCCGCGGGTGTTGTTTTTCCCTTCTCCGTGCCCTCTGCGCCCTCTGTGGTGAACTCTTCTCTCTTCTCCCTCTCCAAAATCCTTGTTATATTTCTATTCACCCGAACGTACTCCTACCAGAGGCACTCTGCTGCCTCTCTATAATTCAAATAGGGAAGGGAACTCTCGAAATGTTCAGAAAATCCAGTGTCGCTCTCTCGCTCGTTTGTGCGCTCTTCTTCGCGCACGCCGCGCGGGCCCAGGATGTCACCCCAGCCGAGAAAGATAAGGCCCTCGCCTATCTCGAGTCCACCAAGAAAGACGTCCTCGACGCTACCAGGGGTCTCTCTCCCGCGCAGTGGAACTTCAAATCCGCTCCCGACCGCTGGTCCGTTGCCGAATGTATGGAACACATCGCCGCCGCCGAAGACTACATCCGTGGCTTGGTCGAATCCGGCGTCATGAAAGCCCCTGCCGTTCCCGGCCGCGATATCACCGCCATTGACGCAGGCATCATCGCCAACGTTCCCGAGCGCAAAAACAAAGTCCAGGCCCCCGAAGCCATCAAGCCCACCAATCGCTTCGGTTCCCCGCAAGCCGCCATCGATCACTTCGTCGAAAGCCGCACCGCAACCGAATCTTTCCTCAAAACCACCACCGGCCTCCGCGATCATGCCGCCGACAGCCCTAACGGCCAGAAGTGGGACGCCTACGAATTCATCCTCTTAATCGCCGCCCACAGCGAACGCCACACCAACCAAATCAAAGAAGTAAAAGCCGACCCCAACTACCCCAAATCCTGAAAACAATGGGCGGCTATCGCCCGCCCTCTCTCTTATCTCTTCATCGGGTGCCCAGGTGCCGGTTCTGCACCTGGGGTTTTGACTTCTCTTGATCTACTCTTCTCTGCGAATCCTCTGCGCTCTCAGCGTCTCTGCGTTATCTTCTTCCGCTCTTCACTGGCCCCCGGTCGCCGGTCACTGGCCACTTCCTCTCCTAACTCTTCCCCCCAAAAAACAAATGCGCAATCGACACCAGCAGCACCGCCCCAACCGTAGCCGCGGCCAGCGAAAACAAAAACGTATTTGCGTGCCCTATCCCCAACTGCGTAAAAATCCATCCCCCGATCACCGACCCGATCAACCCGATCAAAATATCCCCAATGCAACCGAATCCATGCCCGCGCGCCATCTTTCCCGCCAGCCATCCCGCCAGCAACCCAATCAACAGCCACCCGATCACTCCCCGCTGCCATTCCACAATCACCACCCGCTGTTGCAACGCAATCATCCCAAGCAATTCATTCATCCCCACCCTCCTGAATTTCCAAGCCTTTGTAGAGGCCGCCTTCCGAGCCGTGCTCCTTCTTCACTCTTCTCAGCGTACTCTGCGTTCTCAGCGCTCTCTCCGTTAAACTCTTCTCTTCCCTCAAACTGTCGACTGTTGACTGTCGACTCCCTCACGCCGGCTCCTGCTGCGTCATGCAATGCAACGTTCCCAATCCCAAAACCAGATCCCGGCAATGGATCCCAACCACCTCTCGCCCCGGAAACAATGTCCCCAGCGTATTCAACGCCACCCGGTCTTTCGCATCATTAAACGTCGGCACAATCACCATTCCATTCGCGATATAAAAATTTGCATAACTCGCCGGCAACCGCTGCCCATCAAAATAAACCGGCGCCGGCATCGGCAAAGTCTCCACCTGCAACGTCTTGCCGTCCTGATCCTTCATCGCCTTCAGCTGCTGCAAATTCTCTCGCAACGCCGCATAATTCGTCTCCGCCGGGTCCTCCTCCACAATCGTCACCACGGTGGTCTCATTCACAAACCGCGTCAGGTCGTCCACATGCCCGTGCGTGTCGTCTCCCGCAATCCCATTCCCCAGCCACAACACATTCGTGACGCCCAGATACTTCCGAAACACTTCCGCATAATCTTCCTTGGTAAATCCCGGATTCCTCTCCTGCACTTTGCTCTGCAAGCACTCTTCCGTGGTCAGCAGCGTCCCCCGCCCATTCACGTCAATCGATCCGCCCTCCAACACCACGCGCCGTCCCTTGTGCTCCGGGAAAAAAATCCGCCGCTTCCTCCGCGCATTCGCCTTCCGCACCGCCAGCGCATCCTTCTTATGATTCGGATATTTCGCCCACCCATTAAACACAAAATTGTTGTACGCAACCTCTCCCGTCGCGTTCTTCACGCAAATCGGCCCTGAATCCCGCATCCACCCGCGATCCGTCGGCACCACAAAAAATTCCACCGACTCCATCTTCGCCCCGGCCTTCTGCAATATCCCCCGGACCCGCTTTTCTGCCGCGCGGTCTTCCACCAGCAGAAAAATATTCTCCACCTGCGATAGCACCCGCACCATCTCCGCAAACGCCCACGGTATCGGCGCAAATTTTCCCGGCCAATCCGTCAACTCATGCGGCCACCCCAGCCAAGTCCCCTCATGCCGCTCCCACTCCGCCGGCATCCGAAATCCCATCTCCCCCGGCCTCTTCTCTGTGCCCTCTGCGCTCTTCACTCTGTGTCCTCTGTGTTAAAAATCTTCTCTTGCCGTTCTCTTCTCAGCGTATTCTCTGCGCACTCAGCGCCTCTGCGTTAGTCTCAGCTTTCTCTTTATCTTTACTTCGTTTCCTCTTTACTTCATTTCTCTCCAAGCCATCTGCTCGTCAATCCCCCAAACGCATCAATCCTTCTATCCCTGAAAAACGGCCAGTTCCTCCGCTGCTCTTCACTCTTCTTCGGATCAATCTCCGCCACCAGAATCTCTTCCTTATCGTTCGATCCCTCCACCAGCAACTGCCCGGAAGGATCCGCCACAAACGAATTCCCCCAAAACTCAATCCCCGGATCGCCCTTCTCCGGTTTTCCCTCATACCCCACGCGGTTCACCACCGCCACATAACATCCATTCGCGATCGCATGCGCCCGCTGGATTGTCTTCCACGAATCCAGTTGTGTCACTCCCACCGCCGCCTTCTCATGCGGATGCCACCCGATACTCGTCGGATAAAAAATCAACTGTGCTCCCTGCATCGCCGTCAGGCGCGAACCCTCCGGATACCATTGGTCCCAGCAGATCTGCACGCCGATCCGCGCATACTTCGTATCGAAATTTAAAAATCCCAAATCTCCGGGCGCGAAATAAAATTTCTCGTAATAAAGCGGATCATCCGGAATATGCATCTTCCGGTATTTCCCCAGGTACGCCCCATCCGCATCCAGCACCGCGCAAGTATTGTGATAAACGCCCGCCGCCCGCCGCTCAAACACGGACACCACTAGCGCCACCCTCTTTTCCTTAGCCACCGCCGCTAGTCGCTCCGTAGTCGGTCCCGGCACTGCCTCCGCCAAATTAAATAATTCCGGATCTTCCGTCCGGCAAAAATATTCCCCCGCAAAAAGCTCATGCAGGCAAATCACCTGCGCCCCGCGCGCCGCCGCTTCGCGAATCTTCTCCGCCGCCCGCGTCAGATTTTCTTCTTTATGGGTAGTGCAGCGCATCTGCACCAGTCCCACCGCAAATTTGTCGCTCATACTTTCAATCCTATCACGAACATTTTTCTCCTCCCCCCACTCTCTTTATTCGTAAATGGAGCGCCGGACTTTCAAGCCAACCTCTTGGGTTCCTCTCCTCTGTGCCCTCTGTGTGAACTCCTTGCTTGCTTCCTCTGCTCTGCGAACCTCTGCGTACTCAGCGCCTCTGCGTTATCTTTTTCTTCGCTTTGTCCTCAACCATCCACTGGAAGCGCCTTTCACCAGTCATCGACCGCCAGTCACGTCCTCTCTTCACTGGCCGCTGGTCACTTACTTCTCCTCCTTGTATTTTTTCTCGCTACTTCTAGTACACTACACATACAATTTTTATTCGCTCCGTATCACCGCGTTCATTTACGTTCTGTCAGGAGAGTCGATGGCCAAAAAGCCAAGTAAAACCGTTACCGGGCGCGTCCTTCACGACCCCGTCAAAGATAAACTCCGCCCCATCTTTCCCCTCGATCTCTCCAAAATCAAAACCATCGACGATCTCGTCCGCGCCATGGGTAACACTGCCTACACCGCTCGCCAGGTCGGCGACGCCGCCGACGTCCTCGAAGCCATGGCTCGAGACAAAGACTGCTTTGTCGTCATGACCCTCTCCGGCGCCCTCACAGTCGGCAAAATGGGCCTCGTCTTCTGCGATCTCATCGAATCCGGCATCGTCAAAGCCATCGTCTCCACAGGCGCCCTCATGGCTCACGGACTAGTCGAAGCCACCGGCCTCTCCCACTTCCGCTACGATCCCTCCAAAATGGACGACAACGAACTCTTCCGCGCCGGCTACAACCGCGTCTACGATTCTCTCGAACCGGAAACCAATCTCGATCACGTCGAGGAAGTCGTCGACGCGATCTTCGAAAAGTGGGACTCCGAAGAAGTCGTCTGCAGTTGGAAACTCCACCATCGCATTGGCGAATTTCTCCACAAAAACACCAACGGCCGCGGCATTCTCCGCTCCGCCTACGAATGCAACGTTCCCGTGTTCGTTCCCGCTTTTTCTGATTCCGAACTGGGCCTCGACTTCGCCCTCAACAAATACGGCCGCCAGCGCGATGGCCGCCCCGTCCTCCGCTTCGATCCCTTCGAGGACTTTGAAAAATTCACCAACACCATGCTGGCCACCAAAAAAATGGGCATCTTTACCATCGGCGGCGGCGTCCCGCGCAACTGGTCCCAGCAATTCGGTGTCTACGCCGAACTCATGGCTCGCCGCGGCTACAAAAAACTTCCTCTCAAGCGCTATCACTATGGCGTCCGCATCTGTCCCGAGCCCGTCCACTGGGGCGGCCTCAGCGGCAGCACCTATACCGAAGCCGTAAGCTGGGGCAAATTTGTCCCCCGCGAAGAAGGCGGCCGCTTCGCCGAAGTCCTCGAAGACGCCACCGTAGCCCTCCCTCTAGTTGTAGGCGCCGTCCTCGAACGCCTGAAATACTTCAAGAACCAATAGATGTTTACCGCCAAGCAGATTTGGGTCGTTCTAAGTAGGGTCTTGGCGTGGTTGGGGCTGGCGTTATGGTTGGGCCATTTCTACTTCTGGTACGCGTATTTCGATTCCAGCCCGCCTGTGCCGGATTATCGGCGCGGACAAGTGATTCCGCTGAATAACCACGGTAATGTCCATTACTTGACCGATTGGCAGGACCACAACATTAGAATTATGCAGATGGCGGCATTCGCGCTCATTGTTGCTAGTGTTCTGGTCGCTGCATTTATCCGTTTCGCAACGAGGCCAAAAGCTTTGGAAAAGTAATAGTGGTGGCGGACCAGCCGGGTGCCGCACCCTGCGGTTTTTCAGGGTGCGGGTGTTCTCCCCTCTCTGCGTCCTCCGCGCTCTCTGCGAACTCTACGTTATCTTTTTTTTTCCTCTTCATGTTATATTTCTCCTCCCAATCCCACATCACCCGAGAACAACATGAACATCAAATCCCGCGCCGCGCTGCTCCTCCTTCTTCCAATCTCTGTTCTCGCTCTCAGCGCCGCCCAAAAGGAAACCCCCATGCCCCATCGCGCCACCGGCACCTTCGAAGTCAAAATCGTTCCCCTGGACCCGGCCTTCAAATCCGAAGCCAACTCCATCGGCCGCTTTTCCCTCGACAAACAATTCCACGGCGCCCTCGAAGCCAACAGCAAAGGCGAAATGCTAAGCGGCATGGGCACAATAAAAGGCTCCGGCGGCTACGTAGCCATCGAACGCATCACCGGCACTCTCGACGGCCGCACCGGCACCTTCACCCTCCAACACAACGGCACCATGCAAAACGGCGTCTACCACCTCAACGTAATCGTAGTCCCCGACTCCGGCACCGCCCAATTAACCGGTCTTCAAGGCTCCATGGAAATCATCATAAAAGACGGCCACCACTCCTACGACTTCTCTTACACCTTGCCCGACCCCAAATAAAAATGGCGCACCAGCGTGCGCCGATCCGCCCACTCGCGTTCATGTCGATTTTGTAGGGCCCGCCTTCTGAGGCGGGCCACTCTTCTGCTCCTCTTCTCAGCGTCCTCTGCGTCTCAGCGCCATCTGCGTTTGATTCCTTCCCCTTCTCTTAAACTCTCGAACTCTTCAACCTCCCCCGTCACTCCACCGCCACCACCGTCCCCAACCCCGCATACACATATCTCTCCCCAAACGCCTTCTGCAACCGCGCAAACGCCGGCTCCCCCGTGCAATGTCCCGGCGCAATCCTCTGCACTTTCCACTTCGTCTGCAGATTCACCACCAGCGCGTCAATCTCCTCCACCGGCGTAGTCACCAGGTGCAATCCTCCAAACACAATTTCCGTCCGCGGATCGATTGTGCTGGCCGCCTCCAGAATCGCCTCAATCCCCGAGTGCGAGCATCCATCCACCAGCAGCAATCCCCCCGGCCGCTTGATCGCCAGGGTCAACTCCGGCAATTCCAGTGTCCCTTTCTTCTGTGACACGGTTGGCACCACAAAAATTCCCGGCGCCACTTCCGTCAACTTATTTACCAGCACAAAATTCCCCGTGTCGTAAAGCCTTCCCGAATTCAAATGCTCCGGCGCGGTTCCCCCGAAGTACCTCATCTTGCCCGGCAAATCCGCGTCCGGCCGGAAATACGCCGCCGGCACCGGCATCCCGCCAAATCCGTTCGCCCCGTCCGCCGGCACATAAATCGTCACCCCCGGATTCACCTTCAACAAATATTTCACGCCCGTAGCATGATCCGAATGCCGGTGCGAAATCACCGCAAAATCAATCTTCGTCAAATCCACGCCCAGCGCCTTCACGTTGCGTTCGAAAATCTCCGCGTTGTTTCCGCTGTCAAACAAAATTCTCTTTCCGTCGTGCTCCACCAGCGCCGAAAATCCCCAATCCTTGGTCAACTCCTTCGAATCCCCAAAAGCGTCATACAAAATCGTCACCCGATCCGCCGCGGCCAATCGTCCGCAACCAAAAACCACCAACGCCAATCCGGCTACCAAACGCAAAACGTTCCTCGCCATCGCACACCTCCCAAAACGTTCCCTCAAAAACAAACGGCCCGCCATTTCAGCGGGCCATTTCCCTTGATATTTCTCTATCTCCATAGGGCTCTCCGCTTTCTCTGCGGCCCCTCTGTCAACTCTGCGTTGAACTCTTTTCTTCCTCTTAACTGTAGACTGTCGGCTGTAGTCTGTCGGCTCTAATTTCTCCCCTCAATCATCATCCCCAATCAAAAACGCCGCCGTCAGCACCGTAGTCCACAATCCCCGCTTATCTCCCACCGCCGACTGCGTAATATTCATCGTCCGCACGATCTTGTTCGAAATCCGGTAAACCTCTTTCTTCTCGTCCCACGACAAATCCGGATCAAACTCCACGTTCAGCGTCGTCGCCAGCATTTCCGCCGCCAACTCTTCCGCGTACTCGCCCGCAACCTCTTCCGTTTCGCCAAACGAATGGTGCTCGCTCAAATATCCGTACATCGGCCGCTCGCTCGGCAGCGCCAGCCCGATACTCGCCGCGATCAGCCGGTGCGGCTCCTTCGTCGAATTCTCGCTGATCACCGTGAACGCCACCTGCCCCGGCTTGATCAGCTTCAATCCTTCGCTCCGCGAAATCAACTTGCAGTTCGGCGGAAAAATCGACGACACCCGCACGATATTGCACGCGGCAATCCCGGCGTTCCGCAACGCGAGCTCGAAACTCGACAATCTCTCGCGATGTTTTCCTACGCCCTTGGTCAGGAAAATCTTCTTTGCGACAAACGCCATAGTGCTGGGTCACCATCCATGTCTAAATTTGAAAAAATATTCAGGTCCTGTGGAAAAGTAACAAGTCTCTCTCTAAGTGTCAACGCATTATCAGCCCAATTTCGTGTAAGGGCGGCTTTACGCCGCCTTCTTTTTTCGCAAGCGCAACCTCACCCGGCCGGCGCTCAACATTTCTCGAATTTGTGAATTGAATTTCGCTTCGAATCCGAATCTTCAACCGGCAGGCGCTCCACTCTTACTGATAATTGATTCCTCCTCAAATTCCTCCTCTCGACCGAAAATCTTCCCGCCACACTCACTCTCCCGCCAAATACCTTACCAACTTCCCCAGCGGCTTGCACAACGCCAACACCTTGCCCAGGTCTTCCGCCGTGAAATCTCTGCCGACATCCCTCGCGGTTGCGCCTTTCCGGCTGATCTGCATCACTCCCACCACTTTTCCCTCGCACAATATCGGCGCGCTCACGATCTTCTGGATCGATTCCCCTGTCGTTGTCGCCGCTTTCACCCCCTCAAACACCGTCGCGTGCCGCACCGCCGAAAAATTATTGTTGATATCCGGCCGGCTTTCCCGCGCCGTCCGCGCCGCCAGTGCCGATGTGCTCGACATCGGTATGAATCCCACGTTCTTCAGCGCCTGGGGTACCAGGAAATGTAAGTGTCTCCATCGAGTGGAAACTCCCAGGATGGCCACTTCATCCGCCTGCACTCCCAGTTCCTTGGCGATCTTCTCCGCCACTGCCGCCAGCGGTATCTCCACCGGCGCCGCGCCTTCCACTTCCAGCGCGCCCGCCAGCCGCTCTAATTCGATAACAAGGCTTGTACTCATAATCTGGATTTCTCTACCCGTCTGCAGGGATCGCGCGGGGCCCCGCGTAGCTCATTCCAAGCGCACTTCTTTTATGTTCATCGCTTTTCCCGCGCCCCGCAAGATTCTTTCGAATCCTCTGTGCCTTTGTTACACAAGCCCTTGTAGCGGCCACCTTCAGAGTTTGCTCTGACGAAGGACGGGTGGCCCTGCTCATTTCCTGCTCCACCTGTTCCCCCCTTGCTTACTCGTGATAATCTCCGATTACCGCCAAATCCTTTCGTCCCGCTAAAACTTGCAAGCACTTTCCCAACTCCCTATACTGGTTGTGCTGCAAGTCCATCGCGCCCTTCATTCGCGCTCCACAAAAATTTCTGGGACTCCTGCGGCGGAGAGGGCATGTCTTCTACGGCAACCCGGCCTGACACAAATTATCTTCTAAGAAAACTTCATTCGCTTTCCGGAATCGTCCCCGTTGGCGCATTCCTCGCCGAACATTTCTGGTCCAACAGCGCCGTCCTCGTCTCCGGCCTTAAATACGATCAAGTCTCGTCCGATCTCCAGACGATCCCCTTCCGCCCCTTCGTCGAATGGGCCTTCATCTTCCTTCCCATGCTTTACCACGCCGGCTACGGCATCTATATATGGATACGCGGCAAGTCCAACGTCTCCTCTTACCCCTGGGTGGGGAACTGGCTCTACACCACGCAACGCTACACCGGCCTCATCGCCTTCGTTTACATCGCATGGCATCTCTACACCCAGCGCTGGCTCACTCACGGGAAATCCACCTACGCCGAGGTCGAGCAATTTCTCGCCAACCCCTATTTTCTCCTCTTCACCGCCATCGGTGTCCTCGCCTCCTCCTTCCATTTGGGCATCGGCATCTGGAATTTTCTCTGTAAGTGGGGACTCGCCGCCACCGTTAAAGCCCAGCGCGCCGCCGGCCAGCTCGGCATGGTTGTCGCTTTTACGTTCAGCCTCGTCGGCCTGCTGATCCTCGTCAGTTTCCGTTTTGATTGGCATCCTTTTTCTGTCTACCTGCAAAAATGACACAACCTAAAATCATCGTCGTTGGTGGTGGTCTGGCCGGACTCATGGCCACAATCCGTGTTGCCGAAACCGGCGTCCCGGTCGATCTCTTCTCCATCGTTCCCGTGAAGCGTTCCCATTCCGTCTGCGCCCAGGGCGGCATCAACGCCGCAAAAAATCAAAAGGGCGAAGGCGACACCACCGCCAAGCATCTCGACGACACCATCTACGGCGGCGATTTCCTCGCCAATCAGCCCCTCGTCAAGCGCATGTGCGACGAAGCTCCCAACATCATCGATCTCCTCGATCGCATGGGTGTCATGTTCAACCGCACGCCCGAAGGCCTCCTCGACTTTCGCCGCTTCGGCGGCACGCTCTATCACCGCACCGCTTTCGCTGGCGCCACCACGGGCCAGCAACTCCTCTACGCCCTCGACGAACAAGTCCGTCGCCACGAATCCGAAGGCAAAGTCAAAAAGTTCGAAGGTTTCACCTTTCTCTCCGCCATTCTCGATGACGCGGGCGTCTGCCGCGGTATCACCGCCATGGATCTCCGCTCCATGGAAGTCAAAGCGTTTCCCGCCGACGCGGTTATCTTCTGCACCGGCGGCATCGGCGCCATCTTTGGCCGCTCCACCAACTCCGTCGTTTGCACCGGCTCCGCGCAATCCGCCCTCTTCCAGCAGGGCGTGGATTACGCCAACGGCGAATTCATCCAGGTTCATCCCACCTCGATCCCCGGCGAAGACAAGCTCCGCCTCATGAGCGAATCCGCCCGAGGCGAAGGTGGCCGCGTCTGGGTCCCCAAAAATCCCAACGAAACGCGTCCCGTAAAATCCATTCCCGAAAACGAGCGTTTCTATTTCCTCGAAGAGTGGTATCCGAAATACGGCAATCTCGTTCCGCGCGACATCGCCACCCGCGCCATCCATCGCATCGTCTATCAAGAGAAGCTCGGCCTCAACGGCCAGGCCGCCGTCTATCTCGACGTCTCTCACATCGACCGCGAAACTCTCGACCGTAAGCTCGAAGGCATCCTCGAAATTTACGAAAAATTCTGCGGCGTCGATCCCCGCGAAGAGCCCATGAAGGTTTTCCCCGGCATGCACTACACCATGGGCGGTATGTGGGTGAATGCCGTCGATCAAGCCACCAACGTCCCCGGCATCTACGCCGCCGGCGAATGCGAATATCAATATCACGGCGCCAATCGACTCGGCGCCAACTCGCTCGTCAGTTGCATCTTCGGCGGCGGCATCGCCGGCACTGCCGCGGTGAAATACTCCAAGAATCTCGAGAAGGGAACTGACTCCATTCCCTCCACCGTCTTCGATCGCGAAAAGCAGCGCCAGGACGAAAAAAATCAGGCGCTCCTCAGTCAAGAAGGCGCCGAAAATCCCATGACCATCTGGCGCGAACTCGGCGACATCATGACCGAGCACGTCACCGTGACCCGCATCAACAAAAATCTCGAACTAGCCGACAAGCAGCTTCAGGCGCTCCAGGCCCGCTATCGCAAAATCAATCTCAGCGACCGCACCAAGTGGTCCAACCAAACCCTAAACTTCGCGCGCGAACTCGAAAACATGCTCCTCCTCGCCCGCGTGGTCACTCTCGGCGCCCTCGCCCGCAACGAATCCCGCGGCGCCCACTTCAAACCCGATTTTCCGGAACGCGACGATGCCAACTGGCTAAAAACCACCCGCGCCAAATACAAAAATGGCGAAATCCAGCTAACCTACGAGCCGGTCGACATCTCGCTAATCCCCCCGCGCGTCCGCAAATACGACGCCGCGAAATGACGACCCGACGAAGGGTCGTCATCCTGAGGAGCATCGCGACGAAGGCTCCCTCCTCAGCGCTCGATTTTGTAGGGGCCGGGCTTGCCCCGCCCTCTTGGGTTGCCGGGTGCCCCACACGCCGGTTTTGCGTGTGGGTCTTGGGTTGCTCTTGGTTTTTCCCGGGTGGCCTACGCTTTGCGCCTTCTGCAAAGGGTGGGCTCTTGGGTTCGTTTTTGTAGGGGCGGCTTTACGCCGTCCTCTTGAGTTGCGGGGTGCCCCACACGCCGGTTTTGCGTGTGGGTCTTGAGTCGCTCTTGGTTTTTCCCGGGTGGCCTACCATTTGCGTCTTTTGCAAAGGGTAGGCTCCTCGATCAAAAAACGCGCCCAGGCTAGCTTCCTGTTCGCTGTTATCTGTTCGCTGATCGCGTTTTACTGATTACTGATTACTGATTACTGATTACCGATTACCGATTACTCGCACCTCCGAGGACCCATGGCCGAAAAACAAGTCCACCTCAAAATCAAACGCCAAGCCTCCCCGAACCAACCCGCCCACTGGGAGGAATTCTCCCTCCGCTGGCGCCCCTCCATGAACATCATCATCTGCCTCCGCGACATCGCCGAAAATCCCGTCACCCGCGACGGCAAAAAAACCACTCCAATCTCCTACGACTCCAACTGCCTCGAAGAAGTCTGCGGCTCCTGCGCCATGGTCATCAACGGGAAAGTAAAAATGGCCTGCTCCGCCTTGGTAGATCAGCTAACGCAACCCATCACCGTCGAGCCCATGACGAAATTCCCAATCGTCCGCGATCTCGCAGTCAACCGCCAATTCATGTTCGACTCTCTCCAGCGGGTAAAAGCCTGGATCCCTATCGACGGCACCTACAGCCTCGGCGAAGGCCCCCGCGTCGCCCCCGAAATCCAGGAAAAGGGTTACCCGCTTTCCCGCTGCATGACCTGCGGCCTCTGCCTCGAAGTCTGCCCCCAGGTAAACGCCGGCAACAATTTCGTAGGCGCAGCCATCATCAGCCAGGTCCGCCTCTTCAACATGCACCCCACAGGCGCCATGCACGCCAAAGAACGCATCCAGGCCCTACTCGGCGAAGGCGGCATCGAAGAATGCGCCAACGCCCAAAACTGCGTCCAAGCCTGCCCCAAAGCCATCCCCCTGACCGAATCCATAGCCGAAGTAAACCGCGCCGCCTGGAAACAATCCCTCCTAGGCTGGCTCCTAGGCTAACGTAGCGGCCACCTTCAGGTGGCCCAGCTCTCCGAAACTTTTCTCCTCCTCGCAGGGCCCGCCGCGCCAGGCGGGCCCCTCTTCTCAGTGAACTCTGTGCTCTTCCTCCGTGCCCTCTGTGTGAACTCTTCCTCTTCTCTGCGAATCTCAGCGTCCTCTGCGTCTCTGCGTTATCTTCTCTCTTCTCTTCAACTCTTGAACTTCTGAACTCTCAACTTCCCCCTCTTCTGCTACCCTACTACCACCAAATTCCAAGGAGCCCCATGCACCGCCCACAATCCATGCCACTCCTCTCTCTTCTGCTACTCTTAATCATGCCCACTCTCGCCGCCGCCCAATCCGTCTCCGACCAAGCCAAGAAACTCCAATCCTCCTCTATCGTCATCGACACCCACGACGACACCACCCAGCGCCTCCTCGACCCAAAATTCGATCTCTCCGTCCGCCACTCCGACGGCAACATCGACATCCCCCGAATGAAAGAAGGCGGCCTCTCCGCCATCTTCTTCTCCATCTGGATTCCCAGCAAAATCCTCGGCCCCGAAGCCGTCAAAAAAGCCCTCGACCAAATCGACGCCGTCCGCGAACTCGTCCGCAAGAATCCCAGCGATTTAATCCTCGCCACCTCCGCTGCCGATATCCGCGAAGCCAAGAACCACCACAAAATCGCCGTCCTCATGGGCGTCGAAGGCGGCCACATGATGGGCAACGATCTCTCCGTCCTCCGCACCTTCGCCGCGCTCGGCGTCCGCTATATGACCCTCACCCACATGGACAACAACGAGTGGGCCGACTCCTCCACCGACAAGCCCGCCCACAACGGCCTAACCGACTTCGGCAAAGACGTAATCCACGAAATGAATCGCCTCGGCATCATCGTCGACATCGCCCACGTCTCCGACAAAACTTTCTATGACGCGCTCGAAACCAGCAAAGCCCCCATCTTCTCTTCGCACTCCTCCTGCCGCGCCATCTGCCAGGCCCCGCGCAACATGACCGACGACATGATCCGCGACCTCGCCAAACACGGCGGTGTCATCCAGATCAACTACCACGTCGGCTTCCTAAGCCAGGAATTCCGCGATTACGAAAAAGCCCATCCCGAAACCGAAAAGGAAATCACCGAAGAAGTCAAAAAACGCTGCGGCGACAACGAAGCCTGCAAACTAACCACCGGCGATCAAGTCGTCCGCGACTTCATGCAAGCCGGCAAACTCCCCAAAGTAGATTGGACTGTGATCGTCGATCACATCGACCACGCAGTAAAAATCGCGGGTGCCGACCACGTCGGCCTCGGCTCCGATTTCGACGGCGCCGTGATGCCCCTCGGCATGCAGGACGTCTCCCACATTCCCCAAATCACCGACGCCCTCCTCAAAAAAGGCTACTCCGAATCCGACATCCGCAAAATCCTTGGCGAAAACACCCTTCGCGTCCTCTCCCAAGTCGAACAAGTCAGCCACGACCTCACCAAATAAATGTTGGGGCGGCTTTACGCCGCCTTCTTGGGTTGCTCTTCTCTGTGCCCTCTGCCTGCCCTGAGCGAGGTCGAAGGGTGCTCTTCCTCTGTGTCCTCTGTGTTAAATCTTTCTCTCTTTCCCCTCTTCCTTCCTCTTCCCCCCAAAATATGCAAAACTAATCCTCGTAAACACCAATCCTTCCATTCCAAATTTCCGGAGGCCGACGAACAATGCACCTGAGAACCTGTGCGCAACTCCTGTCCGTGCTAATCTTATCCATCCCCGCCGTAGCCCAAACCCCCACCCCAGCCCCCAAACCCAAATCCACCACCACCGCCGCCAAACCGGCCGCCGCGGCCACCTACGACCACGCCCTCCTGAAACCCGCCCTCCTGAAAGCCCAAGCCCCCGACACCTATCAAGTAAAATTCGACACCACCCGCGGCGTCTTCACCATCACCGTCACCCGCGCTTGGTCCCCCCTCGGAGCCGACCGCTTTTACAATCTCGTCAAACACCACTATTTCGACAACGCCCGCTTCTTCCGCGTCCTTCCCAATTTCGTCGTCCAGTTCGGCCTCAGCGCCAATCCCGCCGTAAACGCCGCCTGGGAAAAAGCCACCATCAAGGACGATCCCCACTCCCAGAGCAACAAGCCAGGCACCCTCGTATTCGCCACCGCCGGCGCCAACACCCGCACCACGCAACTCTTCATCAATCTCAAAGACAACGGCCCATCTCTCGACTCCCAGGGCTTCACCCCCTTCGGCCAGGTGGATGGCGACGGCATGAAAGTAGTCGAAATGCTCTACGACCAATACGGCGAATCCGCCGGCATGGACCAGGAAAACATCTCCAAAGGCGGCGAGAAATTTCTAGCCACCCACTGGCCCAAACTCGACACCATAAAATCCGCCACCTTAATCGGCGCCGCCGCGACCACCCCAGCCAAACCCGCCGCCAAACCCGCGACCACAGCCAAACCAGCCTCCTCGGCCACCCCCAAACCCGAGTAATCGCGGCCTTTATATTGTAGGGCCGGGCTCGCCCGGCCCTCTTGGGTCACTCTTCTCCGATGGGTGCCGCACCCTGCGGTTTTCAGCGTGCGGGTTTTGACTTTTCTTCCGTTTCGATCAGTCACCAGCACCACCCCATGTATCCAAATCCCCAATCCATCGCATCCAATATTTGCAGCGCCACGCGGATTGACATCACTTCCAACGCCGCGTAGCCTGAAAACTCATGCGCAACTCTTGCCAGATCTGTTGTTGTACCGCGGCAGCCTGCTGTTGCTGTCGGCTGCTCACATCTGGCCAGAGGTGCTCTCGAACCTAAGCTGTAACTGATTTCCAAGTTTCGAAGCCCACGTGCCAGACCACCGGCCACGTGGGCTTTTTGTTTTTATGCTCGTTCTTCGATTCTCACGCAGGGGGGCTTTACGCCTTCTCCTGGGTCGAATGACCGGGATGTAGCGCTGGCTTTCATGCCAGCGCCTCTTGGGTTGCTCTTGCTTTTGTAGCGGCCACCTTCAGGTGGCCCTTCTGGGTTGTTCTTTTTTTTGTAGGGCCCGCCTTCCGAGGTGCGCATTTTGCACCCCGAACGGTTTTACGAGGCGGGCCGTTCTTGAGTTTTCTGAATAGAAAAGGAACCGCACCGCCAATGCCCGAATTAAAAGAAACCAAAGCCCAGCGCGTCGAGCGCCTCAAACGCGCTAAAAATCCCTGGGACCACCTCGACGAAATCCGCCAATTCGCCCGCGACGGCTTCGATTCCATTCCCCCCGAATGGCTTGGCACCTACTTCCGCCCCTGGGGCATTTACACCCAAGGGGACGGCGCCGGCGTCACCGGCGGCAAAAACGGCGAAGGCAAAGCCGTCCCCTACTTCATGGTCCGCATCCGCATCCCCAACGGCCTCCTCACCAGCGAACAAGCCCGCGCCATCGCCGACCTCTCCGAACACTTCGGCAACGGCGTAGCCGACATCACCGTTCGCCAAAATGTCCAGCTCCACTGGGTCGCCATCGAAAATCTTCCCGAACTCCTCGAACGCCTCTGGTCCGTCGGCCTCCGCACAACCGGCGCTTGCGGCGACGTAACCCGCAACATCACCGGCTGCCCACTAGCCGGCGTGCATGCCCACGAAATCGCTGACGTCTCTCCGCTAGCTCTAGCTCTCGACAAAGAACTAGGCGGCAATCCCGACTTCTACAATCTCCCGCGCAAATTCAAAATCACCATCACCGCATGCCCCGACTGGTGCTCCTACCCCGAAATCAACGACATCTCCTTCACCGCCGTAACCCGCCCTGTAGCTCAGGCCTTCAGGCCTGAGGCCTTTCCCAACCGCTCGGCACAATCTCTACCGTCGACCGCGCCTTCCTCTTCCTCCTTTACTTCCTTTACCTCCTCTACTTCCTTACCCTCCACTTCCGAAATCGGCTTCTCCCTCCGCGTCGCCGGCGGCCTCTCCACCGAACCCCATCTCGCCCTAAAGCTGAACGCCTTCATCCGCTGGGAACAAGTCCTCCCCGTAGCCCGCGCCATCGCCGAAGTTTTCCGCGAAAGCGAAGTCCTCCGCCAATCCCGCGATAAAGCCCGATTAAAATTCCTATTCCTCCAGCACGGCTGGACCGCCGACTCCTTCTTAACCGCCATCGAATCCAAGCTCGGCTACAAATTAGATCCCGCTGTCCCCGAACAACTCCCCGCCTCCATCCACCGCGACCATCTCGGCGTCATTCCCCAAAAACAAGCAGGCCTCTTCACCATCGGCGCCAACGTAATCCGCGGTCGCATCACTCCAGCCCAAATCCGCGTAGCCGCCGACCTCGCCGAACATCACGGCGACGGCCACCTCCGTGCCACGCCGATGCAGAATTTTCTCCTCATCAACATTCCCGAATCCCGCGTCACCTCCGTCGTCCAGGAACTCGTCGCCAACGGTCTCCCCGTCGAAACCAACGCCTTCGTTCGCGGCACCGTCGCCTGCACCGGCTCCGAATTCTGCAAACTCGCTCTCACCGAAACCAAATCCTACGCCCGCTGGCTCACCGAGCAACTTGACGAGCGCTTCCCCGGCTACCAGGAAGACGTCAAGCTCCACATCACTGGCTGCCCCAACTCTTGCGGCCAGCACTGGATCGCCGACATCGGCATCGAAGGCAAGAAAATCAAGCAGGACGGCAAAATGGTCGATGCCTACTACTTCTGCGTAGGCGGCAGCGTCGGCCAGTTCGCCTCCATCGCCCGCCCCGTAGGCTATCGTTGCGCCGCCGGCGAAGTTCCCAACGCCATCACGCGCCTTCTCGCACACTTTCACGCGCATCGCCACACCGCCGAGCCCCTGCAAAAATTCCTCGCGCGCAACTCGACGGAGCACCTCCGCTCCATCCTCTCCGGCCAACCCGCTGCCCAAACCGAAATCGCCGTCCGCGACCTCCCCGCCGACCGCGTCCCCCACTCCATCGAGGACCGCCCATGAATACTCAATTCGCAACAAGCACCGTAGGTGCGAAACAATTTAGCCCAGCGCGTAAGCACTGGGATGATGCGTACGAGATTTTCCGAAGCGCCGTAGGCGCGGCACTCGCGCGCGAGCTCTTCCACTTCTACTTACCAACTCCGCACTCGGCGTCCACCCCGACTCGGTCGGGGCGTCTCCGCGTTAGCGTTTCTCTTTCTTCACTCAACCTCTCCTGGAGCGCCAACTAATGTCCCTCTTCCCAGCATTCCTGCAACTCACAAACCGTCGCGTCCTCGTCGTGGGCGGCGGCTCCATCGCCGCACAAAAAATCCCCGGCCTCCTCGAAGCCGGCGGCCACGTCCACGTAGTCTCCCCCAAACTCTCCCCCCAACTAACCGAATGGGTTCGCAACCGCCAGATCGACTGGTCCCCCAAACCCTTCGAGCCTGCCGATCTGCACGGCGTCTTCCTCGTAATCGCCGCCACCTCTCTCCGCGATCTCAACGCTCAGGTCTATCGCGAAGCCGACCGCCGCAACATCCTCTGCAACGCCGTCGACGACATCGACCACTGCCATTTCTACTACGGCTCCATCGTCCAGCGCGGCGATCTCCAAATCGCCATCTCCACCAACGGCAAAAGTCCCGCCCTGGCGCAGCGCCTCCGTAAGGAACTGGAAGAACAGTTCGGCCCCGAATACGAATGCTGGCTCGACTGGCTCGGCGCCGCCCGCGAAGCCCTCCGCGCCCAATCCAACGATCCCGAAACCATCAAGCGCTGGCTCCACGCCCTGGCCAGTCGCCCCATGTTCGAACGCTTCCTCCAGCAATCCGTCTCCCCCGAATCCACCAAAGGAGCCGCCTGATGTCCAATCCCATCCAATCTAAAAACCTGGGTGCCGCACCCTCCGGTTTTGAGGGTGCGGGTTCTGACTTTTCTTCCTCTTTCACCAGTCACCAGTCACCAATCACCAGTCACCACAAAGTTTTCCTCCTCGGCGCCGGCCCTGGCGACCCTGAACTTCTGACCATCAAAGCGCTGCGAATTTTGCAAAGCGCCGACGCAGTCCTCCACGACTCTCTCATCGGCCCCGAAATCCTGAATCTAATCCCTCCCACCGCCGAGCGGATCGACGTCGGCAAACGCGCCGGCTTCCGCCTCCTCACCCAACAAGACATAAACTCCCTCCTCCTCTCCAACGCCGCCAAACACAAAACCGTAGTGCGTCTCAAAGGAGGCGACCCGCTCCTCTTCGGCCGCGCCGCCGAAGAAATCCAGGCCCTCCGCGAAGCCAAAATCGATTTCGAAGTAGTCCCCGGCATCTCCGCCGCCTTCGGCGCAGCCGCAGCCGCAAAAGTTTCCCTCACCGATCGCCGCCTCTCCTCCCACGTTCTCTTCACCACCTTCTCCCGCGCCCCCGAAGCAAAATTCCTCCCCGGTATCGGCCTAACCGCCGACACCACAGTTGTCGTCTACATGCCCGGTCCCGACTATGCCGAACTCTCCCGCTGGCTCCAGGACGCCGCCGTCTCCCCCGACACCCCCGTCCTAGTAATCTCCAACGCCTCCCACGCAGATCAATCCCAACACGCCACCACCGTAGCCGGCCTCACTCATCAAGCCCCCCTCCCAGCTCCAGCCCTTCTGCTGGTTGGTCGAGTAGCAGCCTCCGCCGCCGACCACAACTCCGAATCTGCAATTGATGCCCGCCGCGCCATCGATTTTCTCAACAACGCCATCCCTGGAGGTCCCCATGCCCGCTTCTCCTGATCGATGTACCAGTCGTCCACCAACGCCCTGTAGCTCAGGCCTTCAGGCCTGAGGCTTTCCCAAACTTTGCCACCCAAACAAAATTTCAAGAAATTAGAAGAGGAAAAAATGAGCAACACTTCGCAATCCAAAGCAGCACCAAAATTCTCTCTCGACGCCTGGGCCGTCCTTATCGCCCTCGCCGCCGCCGTCCTGATCCGCGTCGGCCTGATCCATCGCATCCCCTGGTAGCGCCGGCTTCCAGCCGGCAAGCGCGTCGCTGGTGGCGACACCACGCGATTGAGCAACCGACCGCTTCCTGATCGCTGTTATCTGTTCGCTATTCGCCGTCCGACTGATTACCGATTACTGATTACTGATAACTGATTACTTTCCAAAGCTCCACCAAAGAAGGGAACCAAGAAATGGCCGACGCAATCGCACTTCCCCAAAATCCCCCGATCTCCATCAGCACGAAATTCCTCCGCCTGATCCCCGGAGTAGCCCTCCTAGCCGTCATCGGCTTCCTCGGCAAACTCCTCGAAAAAAATATCAATCTCTATGCCAAATCCCACCACTGGACCATCCCCAACATCGAGTACGTCCTCTGGGCCATCCTCATCGGCCTGGCCATCTCCAACATCTTCGGCGTAGCCGAAATCTTCAAACCTGGCGTAGCCACCTACGAGTTCTGGCTCAAAGCCGGCATCGTTCTCCTCGGCTCCCGCTTCCTCCTTGGTGACGTCTGGAAACTCGGCGGCGTAAGCCTCCTCCTCGTCTTCGTCGAAATCGCCGGCTCGCTCGCCTTCATGACCTTCCTCGGCCGCCTCTTCGGCCTCCGCCCCAAACTCACCACTCTCCTGGCCGTAGGCTCCGCCGTCTGCGGTGTCAGCGCCATCATCGCCACCAAAGGCGCCATCGAAGCCGACGACGAAGACTCCTCCTTCGCTATCGCCGCCATCCTCGCACTAGGCGCGCTCTCCCTCTTCACCTTCCCGCTGATCGGCCACGCGCTCCACCTTAGCGATCACGCTTATGGAGCCTGGGCTGGCCTCGCGGTAGACAACACCGCCGAAGCCACCGCTGCCGGTGCGCTCTTCTCAGACTCCGCCGCCAAACTGGCCGTCCTCGTAAAAACCTGCCGCAACGCACTAATCGGCTTCGTCGTCCTCGCCTACGCCATCTACTGGGCCAGCCGCGGACAGGCGCAAACCGTCACCAACAAAGCCGCCTTCCTCTGGCAAAAATTCCCGAAGTTCGTCCTCGGCTTCTTGCTGGTCTCCGTCCTCGCCACCGTCGGCTTCTTCACCAAAGATCAAAACACCAGCCTCGCCAACCTCTCCCGCTGGGCCTTCCTCCTAACCTTCGCCGGAGTCGGCCTACGCACCAACTTCCGCGAAATGCGCCAACAAGGCCTCCGCCCCTTCGCCGTCGGCTTCATCGGCGAAATCGCCATAGCCGCCTTCACCCTGCTCCTGGTAATCGGCGCCGACAAACTCTTCCACCTCTGATTCCGATGCCTGTAGCTCAGGCCTTCAGGCCTGAGGCATTCCCCAAATGGCACCGAGGAGTATTGGCCGTTAGGTTCTCCCACTCCTGGTCTTTCCCGCTCTTGTAGGCCAACCAGACTCACCGGCCCTACAAAAAAAGAGGGGCACGTTATCGGGCGTGCCCCTCTTCCTCTTCTCTGCGTACTCAGCGTCTCTGCGTTATCTTTTCTTTTTCCCTCTGTGTTCTCCGTATCCTCTGTGGTGAACCTTCTTAGATCCCGAGAACGCTCACCAACTCCTTCACCGATGCCGAACTCTTATCCAGCGCCGCCTTCTCCTCCGCCGTCAACTTAATCTGAATGATCTCCTCTGCCCCGCCCGCCCCCAATTTCACCGGCACGCCCACAAACAACCCCTTAATCCCATACTCGCCTTCCAGATAAACCGCGCACGGCAAAATCTTCTTCTTATCCTTCAGAATCGCTTCCACCATCTCCACCGCCGCCGCCGAAGGCGCATAATACGCCGACCCCGTCTTCAGCAGATTCACAATCTCCGCTCCGCCCTTCCGCGTCCTGTCCACGATCGCGTCAATCCGTTCCTTCGGCAGCAAATCCGGCAAAGGAATCCCCGCCACCGTCGAGTACCGCGGCAGCGGCACCATGTCGTCCCCATGCCCGCCCAGCACAAACGAGTGCACGTTCTCCACGCTCACTTTGCACTCCATCGCCACAAACGCGCTCATCCGCGCCGAGTCCAGCACGCCCGCCATCCCCAGCACGCGGTTCTTCGGGAACCCGCTCACCCGGAACGCCGCCTGCGCCATCGCATCCAGCGGATTAGTCACCACCACGATGATGCACTTCGGCGAGTGCTTCACAATCTGTTCCACCACCGCCTTCACTACGTCATAATTCGCCTTCAGCAGATCGTCGCGGCTCATCCCCGGCTTCCGCGGAAATCCCGCCGTAATCACCACCACGTCGCTGCCCGCCGTCCCGCTGTAATCGCCCGACGCCGTCGAAATTCCCGTAGCAAACGAATCCGTCCGCGTAATCGGTGTGGACTCCACCATGTCCAGCGCCTTCCCCGCCGGTGCCCCTTCCAAAATATCCGTCAACACCACGTCCGCCAGCTCCAGATCCACAATCCTCTGCGCCGTCGTCGACCCCACAAACCCACCACCCACCACCGTAACCTTCTTCCGACTCATTCCCATCTCCTCTTGTGGCACAGTCATTCCTGGCTGTGCTCTTGGGTTTCCGATCTAACGCCACTGAACAAATGAACTTGAGGGTGCCCCATCCTTCGCGCCTTTTGCGAAGGGTGGGTTCTTACGATCAAAAGTCACAAATCTTCCGCTCTTTATTCTTCTCACTGGTCGCCGGTCGCTGGTCACCGGCCACTTCCTCTACCTTCCCGCCGCCAACCCCACCATATTCTCAATAATCGCCGACGCAAACGCCGACGTCCCCAGCTTCGTCCCGCCCGTCATCAACCTCTCCAGATCGTACGTCACCCTCTTCTGCTGGATCGTCTTCGCAATCCCTTCCTCAATCAACTTCGTCGCTTCCTTCCACCCCATAAACTCAAACATCATCGCGCCCGACAGCATCACCGAACTCGGATTAATCACATCCTTATCCGCATACTTCGGTGCCGTCCCGTGCGTAGCCTCAAACACGCCATATCCATCCCCAATGTTCGACCCCGGAGCAATCCCCAATCCCCCCACCTGCGCCGCGCAAGCATCGCTCAAGTAATCCCCGTTCAAATTCGGCGTAGCCAAAACGCTGTATTCGTTCGGTCTCAGCAGCATCTGCTGAAACACCGAATCCGCGATCCGGTCATTCACCATCAACTTCTTCTTCCACTGACCCTTCCCATGCGAAGCCCCGATCGCATCCAGCGTCCGCTTCACCTCGGCATAAATCGCATTCTTAAAATCCTCAGTCCCTTGTTCCAACCCGGGCTCAATCATCGCCGCGTTCTTTTCCACCGTCAGCCCCGGATTCTTCTCCAGATTGTCCAGGATCCAGCTCTCCCGCTCCGTCACCGTCTCCGCGCGGAACTCTTCCACCGCCAGCTCATAACCCCAATCGCGGAACGCGCCTTCCGTAAATTTCTGAATATTCCCCTTGTGTACCAGCGTCACCAGCTTCCGGCTGTTCGCCAGCGCATACTGAATCGCCCGCCGCACCAGCCGCTTCGTTCCAAACGGCGAAATCGGCTTGATTCCCACGCCCGAATCCATTCGGATTTGTTTCTTCCCTCCGCCCAGCATCTCTTTATTCAAATATTCCAGCAGCTTCTTCGCTTCCGGCGTCCCGCTCTTCCACTCAATCCCGATGTACACGTCCTCCGTGTTCTCCCGGAAAATCACCACATCCATCTTCTCCGGCTCGCGAACAGGGGAGGGAACTCCCTGGAAATACCGCACCGGCCGCACGCAAGCATACAAATCCAGAATCTGCCGCAGCGCCACGTTCAGCGAACGAATCCCCCCGCCCACAGGAGTAGTCAGCGGCCCCTTGATCGACACGCGAAAATCCCGCGCCGCATCCACCGTCTCATCCGGCAGCCACTGCTTAAACGTATTGAATGCCTTCTCTCCCGCGAACACCTCAAACCACGCCACGCGCCGCTTCCCGCCGTACGCCTTCTCCACCGCCGCATCAAACACCCGCCGCGACGCCTTCCAAATGTCTCTCCCCGTCCCGTCGCCCTCAATAAACGGAATAATCGGATTGTCCGGCACCTGCAGCGCTCCGCCCTCATACCCGATCGCCTTACCATCCCCAGGCACCGCCACTCCGTTATACGTAGTCTTCATAGTTGTCCCCCGGTCCCCCAACTCCTCTTAATCCCTCTTGTGGCACAGCCATTCCTGGCTGTGCTCTTGGGTTTCCTATCTAACTTCACCCAACAACTGAACTTGAGGGTGCCCCATCCTTTGCGTAGTTTGCAAAGGGTGGGCTCTTACGATCGAATGTCCAGCCGCTCCGTCTCTTCTCTGCTTCTTCTCTGCGAACTCTGCGTCTCTGCGTTAGGATTTTCTTTCTTTCCCCACGCCCACAACCAGCGCCCCTCATCAAACCCAAAACAATATCACACCGCCACCCTCTCCCCGAAATTCCTGCACCTTCCAAATCGGTTGTCGAAATCCCCGCCCATGGGTTATCAATAAATATGTCTCCCATCCAAATCCGCCAACTAACCCCCGCCGACGCCGAATCCTTCTGCGAACTGCGCCTCGAAGGCCTTCGCCTCAACCCCGAAGCTTTCGGCAGCACCTACGAATTCGAAAAAGATCAATCCCGCGCGCGCTACACCGGCTGGCTAACCAACTCCACCGTCTTCGGCGCCTTCCAAAGCTCCGGACTCATCGGTACCGCCAGCTTCACCCAACTCTCCGGCCAAAAAGATTCCCACAAAGGTCTACTCCGCGCCATGTACGTCCACCCCGCCCACCGCCGCTCCGGCGTCGGCCGCCAACTAGTCCAAGCCATAATCGCCACCGCCAGCCAAAAAGTAGAACAACTCCAACTAGCCGTAGTCAGCACCAACCAACCAGCCATCCGCCTCTACCAAACCCTCGGCTTCCGCCAATACGGCCTCGAAAAAAACGCCCTCAAGCACAACGGCATCTACTCCGACGAAATCCTCATGGCCCTCGACCTCACTGAGGTGATTTCAAGGTAGGATTGTTCAAGGAGAATTCGCTTGAGACGAAAGCGCAAAACAGATCCTCCGCACCCTTATGTAAGGTACGAAAACACAGAACTCTGGAAAGCACTAGAGAAGGGAATCAGCGATTTAGTAGAAAATCAGGATCTGAAAGAAATGGAACATCGAGACTATATCGTGGGCTATCTCTGCAAAGTGTTAGCTGCACGGAAGCAGAAACTCTTTTCGTGACAAGGCCCCGTCACGGTTAAAGACGCACAGCCCCACCCCTCCAATTTTCCAGTCGCTTCTCCGTGTCGTATACTTTCCCAGCTTCATCATCTCACTTCATCCCGGAGGCTTCTCATGATGCTCGATTGGAACGAATACCAAAAACAAATCGGCGCCCAACTCTCCCAGTTCATGAAACTCACTCCCGACTCCGTCCGCGGCTACCAGCAACTCTCCGCCGCTAACGCCAAGGACTCCAAGCTCGGCGCCAAAGTCCGCGAACTAATCTCCCTAGCCGTAGCCGTCACCACCCACTGCGACGGTTGCATCACCGTCCACACCGACAACGCCCTCAAAGCCGGCGCCTCCCGCGAAGAAATCGCCGAAGCCCTCGGCGTAGCCATGGCCATGAACGCCGGCGCCGCCCTAATCTATTCCCTCCGCACCCTCGACGCCGTAGACGCCCACCTATCCGCAAAGTAAGGTCGTATAGGGGCGGCGTTACGCCGCCGTTTGCCAACGTAGCGTCCACCTTCAGGTGGACCCGCCTTTGCCCATCTTGGAGTGCGGCCTGCCCTGAGCATAGCCGAAGGGTGGCTCTGCCACCGCTTTTACGCATTCAACTCAGCCGCCCAACATCCCTCAAGCCAGGCACACCCAAGCGCCGGAGGCGCGAAAGACATTAGCCCAGCGCGTAAGCGCTGGGAGTTGATCGCGAACGCAACAAAGCGCCGTAGGTGCGGCAGACTCTTCTCCACCCACATCCTCCGCCCACACCAATCCCCACCACCCTAAAACAGAGCAGGGAACTACGCGCTAATTTTTCTTCAAGGAAAAAACGGCGTTAGGACCGACGCCGCTCCGAAAAATACGAACTCACCACCGAAAACACAAACAACCCAAACACCGCCAAACCCAAAATCATCACCATCATGAGCTCACCCCCAAACACTCAGTTCTAGAGCAAGCCAATCGCCATTATCCAACCCTTACTTTCCTTTAACTTAACCACCCCTTCTTCCCGCGTATGTCAGCACTGCACGACATTTCTACCATCCAAATCACAACCTCTTCACTCCAGTCCTAGAACTTTTCTCCCATTACTACCTCACTGATCCAATCGCGCGCTTTCTGTCATCTGTTCGCTGCGATCTGCTCGCCTCTTACCGATTACTTCCTTCTCCTTCAGCTCTTATTCAAATGTATCGACCCATCCCCCGTCCGCACCACAATCGCCTGCCCGCCGCCATTCATCTTTCCCATGATCTTTGTCGTGCTGAACGTCCCCTCCACCGTCACCGGTATCCCCAAACTGATTCGCCCGTCGTTCGTACTTGCATCCAGGTTCGCCTGCATCTCCCCCGGCAAATCCAGATCCACGCTCCCATCCCCAGTATGAATATTCCAGGGCGTCGCCACCGTCGATCCCTTGCCCGCTCGCGCTGTCACGCTTCCATCTCCTGTCCTGATCGTCAGCGCATCAAACCGCCCCTCCACGTTCACGTGCCCGTCGCCAGTAGTAATGTCCGCCCGCCCATCCAGCGCGCGCCCCTCAATATGTCCGTCGCCCGTGTGCAGCCGGATATTCCCCTTCGCTCCCTGCACCGAAATATGCCCATCCCCCGTCTTCACGTCCAGATTCCCGTTGATCGAATCTGCTTCCACAGACCCGTCGCCAGAGGTCACTTCAAGATCCGCATCCTTTGGCATGTGCACTTCCACCCGCAGACTCGAACGCCTCACCCCAAAATTGAACCAGTTCGCGCCATGCGTCTTCGCAATCACCTCCACGGAATCGCCGTTCTGCGAAGTGCTCACCTGCAAATCCCGATCCAGCTTGTACCCTGTATACTCCACCCGAATCTCCACCTGCTTGATATCTCCCGTGGACACCCGCACCGCCCCATCATCCGTCTGCACCCTCACATGAGCGTGCCCCGCCACCGTAAACGTCTTCGCCACCTCATCCGCCCGCACTCCAACCGGCGTCAGCAACATCCCGCCACCCAACCAGGCCCCAGCCAACACCATGCCAGCCGTCCGCATCCCGATCCTCTGCTCCAATGCCATCATATATAGGCCTCCGCGCCCCGTCCTATAATCAGAAACGCATTCCCCACCCAAAATGTTCCCTTGGAACCGCCCTCGTAGCGTCCACCTTCAGGTGGACGCGCCTCCTCTTCTCTGTGTCCTCAGTGGTGAAATCCGTCATCCTCCCTTACTTCTTCGCCGCCTTCTTCCTCGCCCCAGGCTTCTCCCGCAACGCCTCCAAAAACTCCCTCGTCGGCAACGTATTAATCACATCCTTCTTCTCCAACCACCCCCGCCGAGCCATCACCACCCCATACCGAATAAAGCTCAAGTTCGCCGCCACGTGCGAGTCCGTCGAAATCACCACCTTCACCCCGCGTTCCTTGCACATCCGCAAATAAACATCCTTCAAATCCAGCCGGTCCGGGTACGAATTGCACTCCATCGCCACACCATGCTTCGCGCAGGCATCCAGCACCTTCTCCATGTCGTAATCGATCGGATCCCTCCTCAGCAGCACCCGCCCTGTCGGATGCCCAATGATCTGGCAATACGGATTCTCAATCGCCGCCAGCATCCGCTCCGTCATCGCCACCCGTTCCAGGTTGAAATACGAGTGGATCGAGCACACCACCACCTCCAGTTGTTCCAGAATCTCGTCCGAGTAATCCAGCGACCCGTCCTTCAAAATGTCCACTTCCGATCCCGTCAATACTCGAATCCCCAGACCCTTCTCATCCGCCGCGCGCAATTTCTTGATGTGCGCCGCCATTCGCTTTTCGTCCAGCCCATTTGCCACCGTCACCGCTTTCGAGTGGTCCGTAATCGCGATGTACTCGTGCCCCAGTTCCCGCGCCGCCGCGGCCATCTCCTCGATCGAATTCTTCCCGTCGCTTGCCGTAGTATGCATTTGCAGGTCGCCCTTGATGTCCCTGAGCGAAATCAGCTTCGGCAGCTCATACTTTTCCGCCACCGCAATCTCCCCCGTGTTTTCCCGCAATTCCGGCGGCACAAACTCCATCTTCAACTTCGCGTAAATCTCCTCCTCCGTCCTACCCGCCACCCGCCTGCCCCCTGTGGCACCGCCATTCTTGGCGGTGCTCTTGGGTTTTCCTTTTCCTGCTTTCTCTTCGTCTTCTTTTCCTAACGTCGCCAACTCATACTCGTTCAATGTCAAACCCATCTCATTCGCGCGCCCGCGCAACGCCACGTTGTGTTCTTTCGATCCCGTGAAATACAGCAACGCCGCCCCAAAATTCTCTTTCTCCAACAACCGCACATCCACCTGCAACCCGTCCTCCAGCGTGAAACTCACCTTGTTCTCGCCGTGTGCCAAAGTCTGATCGATCCCCGGAAACTTCAAGATATGCGCCGCGATCGCGTCCACTTCCTTCTGCTTCGTATGGCCCGACGCAAGCGTAACCAGCAAATCCAGGTCCCCCACCGTCTCCTTGCCCCGTCGCAGCGAGCCCGCCGGCGTCACGCTCTCCACGCCTTTTCCCGCCTTCTGGATATGCGCCATCAACGCAAGTGCCGCCGCTTCTCCCCGGCTGATCAAAAATCTTCCCGACGACTTCTTGAATACCTCCACCGCCTTCAAGATATTCTGCTCGCTCTTCTCCCCAAATCCTGCCAGGTCCCTCAGCTTTCCGTCCTTCGCCAGTTTCTCCACGTCCGCCACGCTGCCGGCCTTGAACTCCTTCCACAAAAACGCTACCTTCTTCGGCCCCAACGACTGCAAATCCAGCAACTGCAGAATCGTCTCCGGATATTTCTTCAATAATTTCTTCCGCAGCGCATAATCGCCCGTCTTAACAATCTCCTCCAGATGCTCCACCATCCGGTCGCCGATCCCCGGCAACTCCGTCAACTTCTCCGGCGTCTTCACCAACTGCTCCACCGACTCCGGCAAGCTATCAATCAGCTCCGCCGCCTTCTCATAACTCCGGTAGCGCCCGATGATCGCCCCATCAATCTGCAAAAGTGACGCGGTCTCCCGCAATATCCGTGCAATCTGTTTGTTGTCCATGCCCGCAATTATATTCCTCTCCCCCTCTTCCATGTAGGGGCGGCTTTAGGCCGCCTTCTTGGGGTGCTTTCCTCTGTGTGCTCTGTGCTCCAACTCTATGCCCCCTGTGTTATGCCTTTCTCTTCTCTCCTGCTGTCCGCTATCTGTTCACTGCTATCCTCCTACTGATTACTGATCCCCGATTACTGATTACTCTCCCCAACAAAAAAACGGCGGAAGCTCTCGCCTCCGCCGTCTCGATTAGATCCAAATTCTCTATCAGGCGCTTTTTTTTACCTCGGCGGCCTGCGGTCCTTTGGGTCCCTGAACTATCTCAAATTCGACCGGATCACCCTCCTGCAACGTCCGGTAGCCATCCCCGGTGATTGCCGAATAGTGTACGAATACATCGGGCCCATCTTCTCGGCCTATGAATCCGTATCCTTTCGAATTATTGAACCACTTTACTGTTCCTTGCACTTCGTGTCTCCTTTGGACGGTGACTCTGGGGGCGGAATACCTAGACGCCGCCATGAGCACGAATTGCGCGGAGTGTATCAAAATGGAATCCCTAGTCAAGCTAACTCTGCCTCTTTTCTTTCACTCTTGTGCATATATATGCGGTTTTCAAACGGTTCAAACCGTCAGGGAGGGGAAGCCTACCGTAAAAAAGTAAGGTAATACAGGATTCCTCCAATCGATTTCGCATCCCGCAATCGCCCGCTCTTTATCATTTGTTTCAATTCTTTCAGCTTGAACGGCCGTACTTCGATCTTTTCGTCCTCTTCCGGCTGCGCTTCTCCGGCCGTCAACCCCTCCGCCAGCAACAAATACATCCGCTCCTCCAGAAATCCCGGGCTAGGGAACACGTCCAGAAAAACCTTGTACCGCTTCGCGCGGTATCCCGTCTCTTCCAGCAGCTCTCGCGCCGCTCCCTGCTTCGGCGTTTCCTCCGGCTCCTTCCGCCCCGCCACCAGCTCCCACAAATATTGCCGCGTCGCATGGCGATACTGCCTGATCATCACAATCCGCCCATCCGGCAGTACTGGCAGCACCACTACCGACCCCGGATGCGTGATCACCTCGCGCGTCGCCCTCAACCCGCTCGGCTCCACCACCTCATCCCGCCGTAACCCAAACACCCTCCCCTGATAAATCATCTCGCTGCTCAAAATCTCAGCCGTCCCCTTGCCCGCCTTAGCCACATGTCCCCCTTTTGAGTGCGGAAGCAAAGCTGCCGCTTTTACGACGTAATCCTCACCACAAATCTAAACCGCGCGCACCCAGCCGAATCATACCCGAACTCTCCTCATCGATTCTCCGCACTCTAAATACGCTCCAAATCGATCCCGCACCGAAATCCAGCGCCGGAGGCGCGGCAGGCGTTAGCCCAGCGCGTGAGCGCTGGGTATGTAATCCGAAAAAACTCCAAGCGCCGGAGGCGCGACAGATCCTCACTCAGGTTCCATCCCCATCACAATAACGGCCACCAACCGCTTCCTGCTCGCTGCTATCTGATCGCTGTTATCCAATTTTCTCCCCCCGCGCTATACTTTCCTTTCACCCAATGCCCATCAACACCATCATCGTCGACGACGAAAAACCCGCCCGCGAAGAACTAGCCTTCCTCCTAAAGGCCTTCCCCGAAATCTCCCTAATCGGCCAGGGCAAAAACGGCCTCGAAGCCGTCAACCTCATCAAGGAACACAACCCCGACCTGGTTTTCCTCGACGTCCAGATGCCCGGCCTCGACGGCTTCGGCGTCCTCCAAAAACTCGTCGAGCGCAAACTCAAAGTCCCCCACGTAGTCTTCGCCACCGCCTTCGATCACTACGCTGTCCAGGCCTTCGACGTAAACGCCGTTGACTACGTCCTAAAACCCTTCGACAAGGCCCGCCTCTCCAAAGCCATCAACAAAGCCAAAAAAGAGATCGAAGCTCACACCAGCACCACCGAACGCCTCGAGCAACTCGTCTCCCAGCTCTCCGCTCCCAAATCCAACTCCACACAACCCAGCAAAATCCTTGTCCGCTCCCAACAGCGCATGCTCTTGGTCGACGCCGAAGACCTCATCTTCGCCTCTATCGAAGGCGGCCTCATCTCCGTCACCGCCAAAGACCTCGAAGGCTCCTCCAACTACCGCACCCTAGAAGAACTCCACGCCACCCTCGACCCCGACTCCTTCTGGCGCCCCCACCGCTCTTTCCTCGTCAACATCCATCACATCCGCGAAGTCGTCCCCTGGTTCAAATCCAGCTTCATGCTGAAAATGAACGACAAAAAATCCTCCGAAATCCCCGTCTCCCGCCAACAAACCAAACGCCTCCGCGAACTCTTCAAACTCTAATATCCGATTCCTATGCCTCCAGACGAACCACCAACTAAGGACCCTCAGGGTGAAGAACAGACCTGGAAGGGGCAGATTCGCTTCTTTGTTGGTTGCTATGTATTGACTTTCTTCGTTCAGTTCTTTTCGTTGAAGACCTATAGGCACTTTTCCTGGCGTAGCTGCTTAATTATTCCGTTGGTCATCTCTCTATTGTTGACTTGCGCCTTTCCCCTGTTAAATCGCCGACGGAACGCTTCGCCCGACTAGCCGGGTGCCGCACCTTTAGTCCTGAGCGGAGTCGAGGGGCCTGCGGTTTTCAGGGTGCGGATTTAAATCCAACTTCAACCTCGATCTCAACGACAAGCGAGTTGTCATCCTGAGGCCATCCGACAAGGATGGCTGAAGGACCTCAACGTAAACCGATTCTCAACATATAATGGAGAGCGCGTCTGCTTCTTACTGATTACCGATTACTGATAACTGATCACTTTCTTCTCCCATGCTCCAGCGCCTCCAAAAAATCCTCGCCTCTGCCGGCATCGCCTCCCGCCGCAAAGCCGAAGAAATCATCACCTCCGGCCGAGTCTCCCTCAACGGCCAAATCGTCACCGAACTCGGCACTAAAGCCGATCCCGACACCGACACCATCACCGTCGACCGCAAACCCATCAAACCCTCCCAACGCCTCCTCTACCTCATGCTCCACAAGCCCAAAGGCTACGTCACCACCGTCAGCGATCCCGAAGGTCGCCCCACCGTCATGCAACTCCTCGGCCCGCTCACCGAACGCGTCTACCCCGTCGGCCGCCTCGACTACGCCAGCGAAGGCCTCCTCCTCCTCACCAACGACGGCGCCCTCGCCCAAAAACTCACCAAAGCCGGCTCCCACGTCCCCAAAAAATATCTCGTTAAAATCAGCGGCCACCCCGACGAAAAATCCCTCGCCCGCCTCCGCGCCGGCGTTCACATCACTCTCGACGACGACCGCCGGGTAAAAACCTCCCCCGCCAAAATCCAACTCCACGAAGACGCCCCCAACCCGTGGTACGAAGTCACCCTAATCGAAGGCCGCAATCGCCAAATCCGCCGCATGTTCCAATCCGTAGGTTTCCTCGTCGAAAAAATCAAACGCGTCCAGCTCGGCCCCCTCGTCCTCGACGTCCCCCCCGGCAAATTCCGCTCCCTAACCATTCGCGAAGTAGCCCAACTCAAACATCTCTCCCCGGCCCCCGCCCGCGAGAAATTGTCATCCTGAGCGCATCCGACAAGGATGTGCGAAGGACCGCAACGCACACTTCAAGCACAGTTTTGTGTTGGCGTTTTTCTTTTTCTGTCATCCCGACCGGAGCGGCCGGTTTTTCTTGCACGCCGTAGTTTGGCGTGCCGGCCGCGGAGTGGAGGGACCGCGGCAACCAATTCAGTGTGCCTGCTTCTCGGCGAACCTCTGCGACCTCAGCGTCTCTGCGTTATCTTTCTCTCACTTCCTATTTTCTATTTTCGCCTCATCCTCTACCCAACAATTCCCGCGCAATAATCGTCCTCTGAATCTCGCTAGTCCCCTCGTAAATCGTCACCACCCGCGCGTCCCGATACATCCGCTCCACATCCGACTCCCTCGAATACCCCTGGCTCCCGTGAATTTGCACCGCCTTATACACCACGCGGTTCGCCATCTCGCTCGCATACAATTTCGCCCGCGAAGCCGCCGACCCCATCCGCCCGCCCGTATCCTTCAACGCCGCCGCTTGATAAACAAGCGCTTGCGCCGCCTCGATCTCCGTATGCATATCCGCCAGCATCCACTGGATCGCCTGAAACTCCCCAATCGTTTTTCCAAACGCCATGCGCGCCCGCGCAAACTTCACCGACTCCTCCAGCGCCCCCTTCGCCAATCCCACCGCCAGCGCCGCAATCCCAATCCGTCCTCCATCCAGCGCGCTCAAGGCAATCTTCAACCCTTGCCCTTCTTCTCCCAGTCGCCCCGCCGCCGGCACCACGCAATCGTTAAACAACAACTCCACCGATGGCGACGACCTCTGCCCCATCTTGTCCTCGTGCCGTCCAACCTTGAATCCCGCGTATCCCGGCTCCACCAGAAACGCTGTAATCCCTTTTCCCCCGGCCGCGGGATCCGTCTTCGCAAACACAAGGAAAACTCCCGCCGCCGACCCGTTCGTCACCCAGGTCTTCGTGCCATTAATCCGGTAATTCTCTCCATCCCGAACCGCCGTGGCCTGTATCCCCGCCGCGTCCGATCCCGCCGCCGGCTCCGTCAAGCAAAACGCGCCCAGAATCTCTCCCGTCGCCAGCCGCTTTAAATACCGATTCTTCTGCTCCGCATTTCCAAACGCCAGCAAAGGCGGCTGCACCGCCGAATTCGTCACCGATAGCGCCGTCGCCATCGCCGCATGCACCCGCGCCACTTCTTCGATCATCAGCACGTACGAAATCGCATCCAACCCCGCCCCGCCCCACTCCTCCGGCATCAACATCCCGCAACATCCCAGCAACGCCAGCTTCTCGATCGCCTCAGCAGGGAACTCCTCCGTCCGCTCCCACTCCTTCACATGCGGACGCACCTCCACCTCCATAAATTGCCGCACCGTCTCCCGTATCAACCTCTGATGATCGCTAAGCCCAAAATCCATCGTGCCTCGTGTAGGGGCGGCTTTACGCCGCCTTCTTTCTTTTCTCTTTCTTTCCTCTTCCTCTTCTCTGCGCTTCCTCAGCGAACTCTGCGTCTCTGCGTTAGTTTTTTCTTCCTCTTCTTCCCATTTTCTATTTTCTCTTTTCCATTTTCTTCTTCTTCACCGGCCCGCCAGTCCGCAACGCCTCTGCCTCCCGCTCATCCAACAACCGATACCGCCCCCGCGGAATCCCCTCCACCGTCAAGCTCCCCAATCCCACCCGCATCACCTTCTCCACCGGATGGTGCTCCCGAAACATCAAGTTCCGCAACTTCTCCAATTTCGCGCCCTTTGCCCGCACTTCATACCAGTAATTCGCCACATGCCCGCGGCTGGCATCCGGCTGCCGCAACGTCTGCATCTTGATCCCGATTTCTTTTCCCAGCCGCTCCAGGTCCGTAAGCGTCAGCATCCCCTTGATCTTCACGTGGTACACCTGCTCCAGCGAGTCCCACTGCTTCAACATTTTCGCCGCCAGATCCCCGTCATTCGTCAAGAAGACCAATCCCGTCGCCGCGTACTCCAGATTGCCCACCGGGTACACGCGTTCCGGAAATCCCCGCAGCAAATTCCGCAAATTCTTCCGCCCCTCCGGATCGGCCAGCGAAGAAACCACCTCCGCCGGTTTGTGCATCAGCATATACACGACGCGCCGGTCCGACCCCTTGATCGTCCGCCCCGCCGCCTCGATCTTGTCCTTCTCGGGGTCCGCCTTGCTTCCCAGTTCCGTCACGACCTTCCCGTTCACCACCACCTGCCCGGAAAGGATCAACTGCTCCGCATGCCTCCGCGAAGCAATCCCCGCCCGCGCAATAATCTTCTGCAATCGTTCCATCATTAATTTGGGTTCCTCAACACGACGTAAGCGAAACTCGAAAACCACGTAGCGGCCACCTTCAGGTGGCCAAGCCTGCGGGCTCCTCCGCCCTTGTAGCGGCCGCCTTCCGAGGCGGCGCCTTTTCTCAACTAAAGAATAAAAATATATTGAGGTTCCGAGCGCGAACCTCAGCAAGGTAATTTATTCTCCGGCCGCCGTACTCTTTGAATTCGGCGGTGGCGGATCCTCATCCAACTCGCCGCTCGGCATCCCCTCCGCCGTAGCCAGCGCCTCATGTTCCCGAAACTCTTCCGCCTCGTTCAACTCTTCCCCTACGTGTTCAATCGCCTCCGCCGCCGAAGCATGCTCATGCCCGCCCGCCGCCTCCGCCGCATCCACTTCCGGATGCAACTCCCCTACCTGCTCTTCCGTCACATCTCCCGGCGCAATCCCCTCATCCGTCCCCAGCGCCTCGCGCGCCAACGCCTCAAACTCCTTCAAGCTCGGCAGTTCCTCCAAATCGCTCAATCCAAACCGCATCAAAAATTCTTTCGACGTCTTATACAAAATCGGCCGCCCCATCACCTCTTTGCGCCCAGCCGTGGTAATCAACTTCTTGTCCAGCAGCGTCGAAATCACGCCCGAGGTATTCACGCTGCGAATGTCCGAAATCTCCGGAGCCGTCACCGGCTGCTTGTACGCAATCACCGCCAGCGTTTCCAGTGCCGGCATCGAAAGCCGCAAAGGAGGCCTCAGCGACTTGATGAACCGCCGCACCACGTCATGGTGCTGCGGCTTGGTGTACATCTTGTACCCGCCCGCCACCGCGCGAACCTCGATCCCGCGCTCTTCCGCAGCATACCCGGCAACCAACTCATCCAGCGCCGATTGCACCGCCAGCTTCTCTTCGCCCAGCGCCGCGCTCAGTTGGTCAATCGTAGCCGGCTCGTCCGCGGCATAAATAATCGCTTCCAATGCGGCCTTGCGTTCTTCATTAGCCATTTAGTGCTCATTCACCATTTGCGGGGACATCAAATGATACACCATCCCTTCGAAGTGCGGGCCGACCCGGTCGGCCCGCTTTTACGCACTCAACCCCGCCACCCAAACGTGGGTGTTCTCCTTAAACGTTGTAGGGGCCGAGCTCGCCCGGCCCTCTTGTGTTTTGCCTGTCTCCCGTAGCGGCCACCTTCAGTGTGCGGTGCCATGACATCCTTTACAGTCGTTGCCAAGACATCCTTTACACCCGGGGTTAGAGTTTCCGGCTAGGAGGCCGGAAACGATGTCTTGGAACGAGGTGGATGTGGACGACCAACGGATGCAGTTTGTCATTCGAGCGAGCAGCGGCAAAGAGTCCAT